>Ga0172370_10003058_pt1 | contig 23500 bp, 21 predicted proteins | sample LakKiv5m_FD_114538 | JGI IMG/M metagenome (GOLD analysis project Ga0172370, IMG submission 114538) | Freshwater microbial communities from Kabuno Bay, South-Kivu, Congo - kab_022012_11.5m | ecosystem: Environmental > Aquatic > Freshwater > Lake | place: Democratic Republic of the Congo...
GTCTTGTCCAATTCATTAGTAAGGGGCATAATGGCTCTCATGGCAAAGACCTTGAATACGATTAATAAAAATACCGCCAGAGACGCTTCAAGAAATATCGTTTTTATAAGCACTTCTTTTTTCTTATAAAAAAGAAACTGCTCTCTGCATAAATTTATATCTATAAACGGATCCGCCAGCCCTCTGAGCGCGAGGCCGAAACATACGGCCGCTCTCGCGGGCACAACTCCGGAGGCAACCTTTATCCCTCGCAGAGGGTCTCCGACCTCTACCGGTATCTGCAATTCCTTGCCCACTATCTCGTGCCAATTCTCCAGAGGCACTTTGCTGTAAATAATTATTTTATCTATGACTTCACTTGGAAATTGCTTTTCATAAAAGTCAAAAGAAAGCTTTATCTCCGCCAGTATCTTCTCGAATACGGGCTCGAATGATTTGTCTTTCGGCGTAATCTCGAATAGAGGAATATCCCTTATTATATAAGGTACGCCGCTTCTGAGGATATTGATATTAAGTACGTCAAAATTTATATCTACTATCGCGGTATTGGCTTTAGGGTCTATCTGCTGGGCCGCGTTAAAGGCCCTCATAAGGCTAAAAGGCGCCGACTCCATCATTAAAATCTTAAGCCCTGCGGCGTTCAGAATATTCAAATATTGCTCAAGGGTGTTTTTCTTCACCGCAACGAACACCACGTCCATGCTGTTTTGAATGGCCTTGCTCGGCAGCACCTGAAAATCCGAAACAACTTCTTCCATGCGGAAAGGTATGTACCTCTTCGCCTCAAAGTTAATGGCCGCCGAGCGTTCCTGTTTCGGGATTTTCGGCATTTGAAAATAACGGACCATAGTTTCTTCGCTGGGAATGGCAGTAATAACACTGCCTGGTTTTACGTCGTTTTCTGCGAAAACCTTTTTTATGGCTTCTATAATATATTCTTCTTTTGTCTTGTCTTTCCTGGATGAAGCGTCCTGAGAAGCGGCATCCGCACAGGATTCAGGGGTTATTTCTCCGCTATACTGATCTTTCTTCGGATATATAAACGTCTGTCCGAATTTGACAAGCTTTGGGCCTCCAATACCTGATTTAAGCACAACCAGATCCACGGTATCCTGGCCCACGTACAAGCCGATAACTTTTTTAGGATTGAAGACGGATAACATATTTTTATCCATAATAGAATCGCCTTTAAATTTTACAGACCGTAAGAACAATCTGTAAAATTGATTATGAAATTCATATTTTAGTTCTAGCTTCTACTATTTGAGAATTCAACCACTCGTCAACCGACTTCTTATCAAATCTCCAGACATGGCCTACCTTTATGCCCGAAATCTTCTTTTGATGAAGCCAATTGTAAATAGTCTGCTTCTCTAGCTTGAGATATCTGGCTAATTCATCTGTATCCATGAGTCTTGACATTTATAACGCCTCCTAATCTATTTACTAATTCTATAGGTGAAGCCAAATATACCATAAAGAACTTACTTTGTCAAGATAACCACTTCTATACTCTATGTTATGTTTTTATGTAACTAACTATAATTAAATTAGTTATAGAAAATTTTATTAAAAAATAAAAAAATAAGGAAAAATATAATTATTTATAATATTTTTCCTTAACTTATTTAAATACAAATAGTTACTAACTTACAACTATTTGACTTCAATAATCCACTCTGGAACTTATCATGTATTGGCCTGAAGGATCCGGATCTACGGTTACCGTTACAAGCACATTAGTACCGCTGACGCTGATAGTAGTATCGGTCGGCCCAGGAGAAGAAAAAACAGCATCAGGGTCAGTCCTTAACTTCCAATAAGCGTAATTAATGCCTGATTCCGCTAGATTTATAGCTTTAACCCTCTTTATTTGGGTTTCACAGATATTATTATAGTTATACGCCGCAAGAAGGACTGCGATAGTAGCTAATGATAATAAAAACAAAAGCATTAAAGTTACAAAAATAGCTATCCCTTTGTTATTGCTGGAGTTATGCATTTTCATATAAAATCAACCTCGATTCTTTTAAAACGATTAATTATTGCAACTCTCCTATTAATTTTTCAACCGCTTCAGATATAAGATGCCATCGTTCCTGACTATGTATCGTATACTTCTGTTTTCTTTTCCAGCCAATATCTGACTTTTGCCATAGATACATGCACAGGCGCCTGTTGCCCCATGATTCAACCAAAACAACTGCCGACCACCACCCGAACCCTCTGCTGATAGTCCTGTAACTTAAGACTTTCAAAGGCGGCCCTATAGGTATTTTTTCTTCATCATTCGTTACCTTTTCATCAGGCATGAGCACCTCCCGAATTTTGCGAAGCAAAGATTAATCCCTCGTCTTCTCGCTGTTATGGTTTCTCCTTATTATTGTAACTACCGCATCTGGGGCATTGAGACATATTAATATGCCTGCTGTCCACGTACACATAAGTGCATATGGAACATTGCCATAAAAAATTCTTTTCCGAAGAAAACTGCTTCTGTTTTTTTCTATTTCCAAATACGAGAACTGATAAAACAAGACACGTTGTTAAAATAAGATACAATCCTACGGCTAACGAAAAATCTAATTTAATCATTGCTTAAAGTTAATGCGCGATGTTCCTTCCTGGTCATCGTCCAAAGCGGGCACGAACTGCCACTTTCTCACATATCTGATTGCCGCATTGTCTATTTCCGGAAAACCGCTGGAGGTAATGCATTCCGCGTATTCAACAAATCCGTCTTTCGATATCCTAAACTTGATATTCGCGCTGAAATCCAAATTGAAATCCGAAGGTAAGACCGTGGATTTATCCAGATTCGGCTTATACATAATTATCCTGTCTCTGGCGCTTCCTTTTATAAAAAAATCTGAAAAATTAACTCTTGCAGTTTCCTTTTTACGGGGTATGTTAAAATTCGAAGAATCGCCTCCGCCCGGAGAATACAGAAATTCCTTTTTCTCGGGCTGCATACTTATAAAGCCCGGCCCGGCAGGCTCTAATTCGCTTATTTTATTTTTCAGATCGCTATGGCCGGGCATAAAAGGCCTTTCGCTTTCCGGCATGACCTTTTCCAGAATGTCTCCAAGAAACGCTATTGAAGTATTGCGCTCCGCTATATGGCCTGTTAAGAACACCGGCTTAACTGAAAACATAAACAGAAAATGCCATAAGACGGATATAAATATTGCAATATTCAAGGCGCGATTTTTAAATAACGCCATACATTAGAAAATTAAAGCTTAAGATTCGAAATTCAAAATAAACCCTATCCCGCATTTAAGCCTTATTTTACCTCCTGATTCGTAGCTATGTTGACTTGTTTCATGCCGATATCCCTGCAAAAATCCCATATATTGACTACCTTGCCTAAAGTCACATCCCTGTCCGCCTTTATCAATACCGGCTCCGCGTTAGAAGCCTTTTCAAGCTTGCTTTTTAGCTCCATCAGGGTTACGGGCGCTTCATTTAAATAAAATCTGTTATCGTAGGTGATGGTGACTACTATCGTGTTATTTTGCACAACCTCGCTCGTCACCACCTTCGGAAGGTTTATCTTAATGCCAGGTTGGGATATAAAATTCGAGGTTAACAGAAAAAATATCAAAAGCAAAAAAACACAATTTACAAGAGGTACCATATTCAGCTGAGCATCTTCTATCCGCAGGTGCTGTTTAAATTTCATTTAATACCCTTCCACTCTTTGCGACAACATATTCACAAGCTCCGTCGCGCTGCGTTCCATATCAAGTATGAAATCCTGGACCTTTGCGGCCAGATAATGGTAAGCCACTATCGCGGGTATCGCTACGATAAGGCCTAATGCTGTGGTTAAAAGCGCCTGCCATACCCCTCCCGCCAGATCCCCGGTGCCAACGGGATTAAGCGCAATTGTTTTCATCTGAATAACCTGAAAAACCTTTGCCATCCCGACAACGGTCCCCAAGAGCCCGAGAAGAGGGGAGATATGGGCTATGGTAGCTAAAATCTTTATATGCCCTTCAAGACGCGAGACTTCCTGATGACCAGCGTCTTCTATAGCCTCCCTGATCTCCTGCCTAGACCTGTCGTGCTTCAAAAGCCCCGCCTTAACTATGGCAGCGATAGGACCTTCGGTATCCTCGCATATCTTAACGCTCTCCGCAATCTTATTGCGCTTCAAAGTGCCTTCTATATTATCCATAAAAGACACCGCATCTATCCTTATCTTGCGGAAATAGTACAGTCTTTCCAATATTATACCAAAAGCAATGATAGAGCACAAAATAATAGGATACATTATAGCCCCGCCCTTTTGTATCATCTCAAACATATTTCGGTTTCCTTTCTTTACTTTACTGCCTGAAAAAGCCTAAAAGCTCTACCAGCCACTAAAAAACATCTTCTTATTTCTTTTCTTCTAAAGCCTTAAGCCTTTCCTTTGCGATAGCGGCTTCTTTTGTATCTATATCGGATATCTTTTTATAAAGCTTTTCCGCCTCGCCGGTTTTATTCTGTTTTTCCAGCAATCTGCCGCATGAAAGAGCCGCACTAACGACTATCTCCGTGGAGTCGGGATATATATACCCTACCTTCATATATTCCATGATTGCGCTTTCAATATCCCCTGACTCCTCGTAAAGCTGCCCTATCGCAAGCTGTATGCCGGCGTTAAAATCCCCGCGCTTGGAATCCAGAGATTCCTTATAATAATTAATAGCATCTTTAAGCTTTCCTTCTTTTTTCATGATATCTCCCAGATACTTGAACGCCATTTTTACAAAAGCGGTATTTTTATAGTCCACGGTAAATTTCAAAAGTCTGTCCGTCGCCTTTCCGAAAGAATCTTCTTTCATAAGAATATCTATTATCTTAAGTTCCGCCGCGGGTATGAGATCACTGGAGGAATAATTTATTTTCAAATTTTCCAGGGCGCTCATGCTTTTATCCGATTCGCCTTCTTCATAGAATATTATAGCAATCCTATACGCGGCGTCATCCGCAAAGCTTGCCTCCGGATATATCCTGATCAAGTCTTCAAAATATTTTTTCGCTTTGGTAAAATCTTTTCTGTTTGCATAATATTCCCCCAGCCAGAACCTCGCATCTCCCGCCAGTCCGTCTTCGGGATACATAGTTATATATTCCTCAAACTGGTTCAGGGCTTTTTTATTATCTCCCATCTTATAATAGCACTTCCCTATTTCATATAACGCCCTGTGGCTGAACTGGCTGTCGGGCTGTCTGGAAGCTATGTCCTGGAACGTATCCAGGGCTTGCTTGAAATCCGAGGCGTTATAAAAAGCACTCGCCATCTGAAACTCGGCGTCTTCCCTGTATTTCGTATTTTTAAATTTTTCAAGAAATGCCCTGAATTCATCGGATGCGTTTTGAAAAGACCCTTTTTTGAAATACAGGACAGCAAGGGCATAGCTGGCGTCTTCCGCATATTGAGATTCCGGATAGTTTTTTAATAAACTACTGAAAGCGAGGATAGCGCCTTCATATCTTTCAGATTTAAACTGTATCTTTCCTATCTGGTACTGGGCGTAATCCACGTAACCGAACACCGCGTCAGGATTGACATTAGCCTCTTTCAAAACCATGTCATAGGCTTCGGACGCTTTGTCTAACTGGTTCAGCTGAAAATAGGCATCGCCCATCCTGCAATAAGAGGTTATACGGTAGATATCTTCGTCGGTACTTTTTATAACCCTGCCAAATTCTTCTATCGCGTCATTATATCTGGCTGTTTTAAAATAGAGCCATCCAAGATTATACTCCAGGTCATCCGAATAGCCGGAGGACGGAAATTTCTTTATGCTGTCCCTGAGGACTTCTATGCCTTCCTCGTATAAGCCAAGCTTGTAAAGCGCTTCCGATTTACCAAGATACGCTTTTATTATTAAGCCGCTCTTGGGAAAATTTTCTATGATTTCCGCAAAGCATTTCAGGGCCTCATTAAACTTATCCATCTTCATAAACGCTCTGGCTTTGCCTTCCAATACGGTGTCCATAAGGCCGTCGTCTTTCTTGACAGTTTCAAGGCGAATAAATTCTCTGATAGCATCTTCATACTGCTCTAATTTCATATAACTCCACGCAGTATCGTATATAGCGTAAAAATCCATATCAGAGTCCTGAGCTATTTCAAGCGATTTTTTAAACGCGCCCAGCGCGTTTTTATAATCATTTTGATAATAATAATTTTCTCCCATATAAAAATATGCAAGTTTGATCTTTTTAACGTCTTTAGCCCCTCGGATAAACCTGGATAAGCTTTCTTTGGATTCATCGTACTTCTTAAGCCTGTAAAGCACCTCGCCTATCTTCAGTTCGGCGTCTTCCATTAATGCGTCTATTGTTTCGCCCGGCACCGAAGGCTCTAGTCTTACCGAAGAGCCGTTTGCGGGATATCCGGACACGAATGCAGAAAAGCTATCAAGAGCTTTCTGGTATCTTTTCTCTTCATACAGAGACCGCGCATATGCGTATTTTGCGTAAGGCACGTAATTAGACTTTGGGAAGTCGGCTAAGATGGTTTTGTAAAGATCCCTGGCTTTTTCAAAATCCCTTGTCCTGAGATATATCTCCGATTTCCAATACATCGCCTCGTCTTTGAAATCTGTTTTTATTCCCGAGCTTATAACAGCATCCAATTCCTGCATGGCGTCGCTGAATCTGTTTATGTATACACAGGACTCTCCCAATAAAAGCCGGGCTTCTAAAGCGTCAGCGTCCGATGGCTTCTCAGATAAAAATTTTTCGAATGATTTGGCGGATATTTCGTAGAAACCGTCCTGAAAAGATTTCTTTCCTAAGATAAAATCGGAATTTTCTTCAGCATTCAAAGGGGTATATAATACCAATATAGATAATATTGTGATATATATATATCTAATGCTGTTCATCTTGAACATAAATATAACATCAGGGAGGCCAATATTCAAGATAAAAATAAACTTTACAACGTGACATTGTTAGAATGTCAAGTTTATTAGATGATCTTTTTTAGGTATTGGCCGGTATGCGAAGATGGGATTTTGGCTATTTCTTCTGGTGTGCCACAGGCTACTATCCTTCCGCCTTCATCTCCCCCGCCTGGCCCGAGGTCTATGACATAGTCCGATGACTTTATAACGTCCAGGTTATGCTCTATTATCAAAACGCTGTTACCGCCTTCTACAAGCGCATGTAACACTTTAAGCAGCCTGTCTATATCTGCAAAATGCAGGCCGGTGGTAGGCTCGTCCAGCATATAGAGAGTTTTGCCGGTCCCTATTTTGCTAAGCTCAGTTGCGAGTTTCACCCTTTGAGCCTCTCCTCCCGAAAGGGTTATCGCGGACTGTCCCAGCTCAACATAGCCAAGCCCTACCTCGTAAAGCGTTTTCAGCTTCTGCTGTATATGAGGAATGTTTTTAAAAAGTTCCATTCCGTCTTCAACCGTCATATCTAAAACATCAGCAATTGATTTACCTTTATAAAGAACCTGCAACGTCTCATGGTTGTACCTCTTTCCGTTGCAAACCTCGCATGTTACATGAACATCCGGTAAAAAATGCATCTCTATCTGCTTGATCCCACCCCCCTGGCACGCCTCGCATCTCCCGCCTTTAACGTTGAAACTGAAACGGCCCGGCTTATAACCTCTCTTCCTGGACTCCGGAAGCCTTGCGAATATATCCCTTATAAAAGAAAACACCCCGGTATACGTGACCGGATTCGAGCGCGGGGTCCGGCCTATCGGCGACTGGTCAACGACAACAACCTTGTCTATCTGATCCGCGCCTTCAATCTCATCATGGTCTCCAGGCTTTTCCTTTGACCCGTAAAGCTTTTTTGCCAAGGCCTTATACAGGATATCGTCTATCATAGTGCTTTTGCCTGAACCGGACACGCCCGTAACGCATACAAAGAGCCCAAGAGGTATCTGGATATCTATATTTTTAAGATTATGCTCTTTCGCTTTTCTGATAACGATGGATTTGCTCTTTATCAGTTTCCGCCTTTTTCCCGGAATGCCTATCTTTAATTCTCCGCGCAAATAACTGCCCGTAAGAGATTCTTTTGAATTAATAATATCGTTTATTCCGCCTTGGGCTATCACATACCCGCCGTGTTTTCCCGCGCCAGGACCAAGGTCTATAATATAATCAGCGTTTCTTATGGTAGATTCGTCATGTTCGACAATTATCAGGGTATTGCCGAGATCCCTAAGCGCCTTAAGCGTATCGAGAAGCTTTGCGTTATCTTTTTGATGAAGCCCTATGCTTGGCTCGTCCAGGATGTAAAGCACTCCCACAAGCCCGGCCCCTATCTGGGTCGCAAGCCTTATCCTCTGCGCCTCTCCACCTGAAAGGGTGGAGCTGATCCTGTCGAGAGTCAGGTAATCAAGACCTACATTCGCCATAAAACTAAGTCTCTCCAGCACCTCCTTCAGGATCTGACGGCCGATCTTTTCTTCAATATCCGTAAGCTTCAGATCTGAGAAAAATTTCTTTGCGCTCTTTACCGAAAAATCCGAAACATCGCTTATAGAGACACCGTTTATTTTTATTGAAAGTGCCTCGGGCTTTAATCTCTTGCCTTTACATTCAGGGCAGACGGAAATACTTGTATATTTATTTATTTCAGCTCTCATAAACTCGCTGTCCGTATCCTTCAGCCTTCTTAATAGATTCGGCACGACCCCCTCGAAATAAACGCCAAGATCCGAGCTTTTTGAGCCGTAAAGTATCGCATCCCTTATCTTTTTCGGGATCTTATTAAAAGACATGTCTATATCAAAACCGTACTTCTGCCCAAGCTTTCTTAAAAGCCTTCTGTAATGAAGTACTATCCTCATGCCTCCGACACGCCAAGGCCTTATGGCCTCTCTTAAAGATTTTGTCTTATCCGGGATAACAAGATCAGCATCTATGTTTATTATCGTGCCCAGGCCGTCGCAAGTTTTACAGGCGCCGTAAGGGCTGTTAAAAGAAAACATCCTCGGTTCTATCTCTTCATAGCTAACGCCACATTCAGGACAGGCGTATAGCTCGCTGAACAGCTCGTCTCCCTGATCAGCACTGTTTATCAGCATCAACCCTTTGCCTGCTTTCAGGCCGACCTCCACGGAATCAGCCAGGCGTTCCCTAATGCCTTTCTCTATTACAATCCTGTCTACCACCACCTCTATATTATGCTTCTTGAATTTATCCAATTTTATTTTCTCATCAAGAGAAATCACTTCGCCATCCAGCCTTATTCTCACAAAGCCCTGCTTTTTTAATTCGCTGAAAAGGCTCTGATATTCACCTTTTCTGCCTCTTATAACAGGCGCAAGTATCAGTATGGACGAGCCGTCCGGATATCTTAAAACCCTGTCTATAATCTCATCATGGCTCTGCTGTTTTATTTCGCGACTGCATTTATAGCAGTAAGGCTTCCCTATACGGCTGAAAAGAAGCCTCAGGTAATCGTATATTTCCGTAACCGTCCCCACCGTAGAGCGCGGATTCCCACCGGCCTTTCTCTGCTCGATGGAAATAGCCGGGGACAAACCTTCTATATGCTCCACGTCCGGTTTTTCAAGCTGTTCCAGGAACTGTCTCGCGTAGGCGGACAGGCTCTCGACGTATCTGCGCTGTCCCTCCGCGTATATCGTATCAAAAGCGAGCGAAGACTTCCCCGACCCGCTAAGCCCGGTAATAACCACAAGCTTATTTCTGGGAATCTCCAGGTTTATATTCTTAAGGTTATGCTCTTTCGCCCCGAATATCTTTATACTCTTCTCTTCCATTCCCCCTCACTCTCCTCTTCGGTAAACTTGACAATGTAACAATGTCAGTTTTGTCAAGTTTATCAAGACAGCCGGCTCATAATCAGCGCAAAGACTTCCGCCGTATTTACGAGACTCCTTATATAAACAAACTCGTTGTCGCTGTGCCATTTTTCCATACCACTTGCGCTGTAACCTAGGCTGGGCACGCCTTTTTGCATAAAATATCTCATATCAGTAGCGCCCGGCATCACGCTGAAATCCGCTTTTTTGCCTGTTACAAATTTTATAGATTCAGCGACTACTTTAAAAAATTCCTCATCATTTCTGGATACAACTGGGCTGCCTTGCGAAACATAGTCTACGCTAACCTTTGAATCTTTATATCTATCATTAAATTTTTTAATCACATTTTCTATTTCCGTCTTTGCGGCGCTTATATTTTCTTCAGGTATCAGGCGTCTGTCTATACTGAACTTTGTTATGCCTGGAATTACGTTTACCTTGCCACCTCCTTCTACAAGCCCTCCCATTACAAAGCTCGGGCTCCTGGAAACAGCATCTCGTATATTATATTTTGTTTTTTTCGCGAAGATTTTATTTTTCAGTTTTTCAAACTCATTTACAAGCATATTCATTCTTTCAAAAGAATTAACGCCTTTATGAGGCATAGAGCCATGCGCCGATTTTCCTATAACCTCCACCTCCGCCCATAAGATACCTTTGTTGCCTACTGAAACGTAATTTCCGGAACAACCTTCGCTCATCGCGTAATCCGCCTTCACAAGACTTTCGGAAACCAGATATCCAAGACCTGTCCTGCCTCCTATCTCTTCGTCCGGAGTAAAAGAAAGCTGTATGTTGATTTTCGGTTTTACGCCGCAATCCTTTAGCGCTTTTAACGCGAATAATACGCTTGCGATGTTGCCTTTCATATCCTCTGAACCACGGCCGTATACCCTCCCGCCTTTTATCACAGCCTTGAAAGGATTTGTTTTCCACTTATCAGTGGCAGACACAACATCATAATGAGAATTCACATGAAACACTTTTTTATGCCCCGCGTTTAAGTCCGCTACAAGATTTATCCGCTTTGAGCCTCCGCTGATTTTATATTTATCAAGGATCGGCTTTGGCGTGATATATTTCCTGGTAACCAACCCCAATTTTTTACATTCCCGCTCGAGCAGGTTTGTTATCTCCTCATAGTTTTCTCCAGGCGGATTTATAGTAGGAATTTCTATCAACCTTGAAAGCAGCTTGATAGCATGCTCTTTATTGTTTTTCAGGTAATATATCATCTTTTTTATATCCATTACCCCCATCCCTAATCTTCATCCGCAGATATGCCACTCTTATATTAGCATAAAGCTCTGCAGATTTGGGATAACAATTCAAAAATTTATTTATAAGTTTAATCCCTTTCTCTAATCTGCCTGTATCGATATAAATAGCCGCTAGATTATTTCCGGCATCTAAAAATCTTGGATTAACCTCCAATAGTTTGAGATAAGTTTCTTCCGCAAGCCTCAGCTCCTCTATCTTTTGAAAAAATGCTGCAATGCTTATATTTACGTCCGAATCCATGATTTTCTTTCTATTGAAATCAATTCTGTATTTTTGCAAAATCTCTTTATTTTTATAGTTATCTTTTATAAATACTGCAGAATTTTTATCATAATATACCATAGCCCATTCTGGATTTTCATGCAGATATCTTAATAATTTTACTGTATCTTTGAATAAATGCCTTATAAGGATGATATCAAAATTATACACATCTCGGATCTTTTTCAATGCTACAGGGTTATCCTCAACCATTAAGTATATTTTATAGAAATCATCCCTGTATAAATCCGATCTAGAATCTATGAATATCCTTTTCTCGGGATAAAATTCATAGGCTATATATGGCCCAAAATCAACCGTATTGAATATACGGCCTTCTATATGGTTCTTTTTCAAAAAATTGCAAGCCCCGGAAGGCGTCAAAAGTTTTGAAACCTCAATCCCTGTTTTTCTCGTTGGGAATTGCCCGGTAAATTTATAATATCCATCCGATGCAAAAAAATATATGACACAACAGATGGCGATGGCAAATGGAAAATAGAATATCTTCTCTTGTCTTCCCTGGATTAATCTGGCCTCGTTAAAATTTATGCTGGCCAACGGTACGCCTAAAAATATAAATATTGGTATATTCCTGATAGCAAAATAAGAAGCGGCAAATGAAAATGCGTAAACTAATACATGCGAGATCTTTGCTTTCTTGATATTCAAGATAAACGTCGCGCTAGACAAAAAGGTGAACACCCATAAAAAAGCATACGTCCCAAAATCGCTATTTATAGGCATTGTAACCTCGGTCATATTCCTTATCCATAACTTCTGTTCCGTAAATATGTCTAACAGTATCCTGAAAGGATAAAATGCGCCTTTATAAAAATAGGGGCTGATAAAACAAGCGAAGACTGTCCACATAAAAACAATTGCCAATCTTTTTGCTTTATCTTTCTCTCCTGACAACCATTCCCCTGCAGAATATAAAAAGATCAGCAGCGGCCCCAATATAAAATAACCATGCAAGTTCACCCATAAAATTTGCAAAACCGGCAATATGAACAGCCTTTTCCTTTTTTCTAGGCCATAAAAGTATATGCATAATAACAAATAGGAGAATATCTCAGGTCTTGCAAACGAACGGTATCCAAATGCAAGTATGGAAAACAGCGCAGTAAAAAGATAGAAAACCATCTTTTTATATCTGGAAAAAACCAAAAATAATAATATGAAAAAGCACAATGACACAACAAGGGCTTTCAGCACATTGATCCCTGTCCATCCAAATCTTTGAAAAACAACATAGAATATTACCTGAGAAAACCATTCGTGATCCACCCACTCCTTGTTCCCCAATGTATAGGAAAAAATATCTATACGCGGAACATTTAAATTAGTTGTAATAAATTCTCCTGTTTTCAGAATCCACCATAAGTCAATATCCACTATGGTATTCATCTGAGATATGATGATCAGAAGAAAAAACAGACTCACTATAATGATTCGCATCAATTCATCTCCCGCTCCCTTCTAAGTTATCCGCTTCTATGTATTCTGCTACAGCCTTTTCTAAAAACCCTTTCTGCTTATATATATCACCTAACATTCTATGCGCGCTTGCATCATAAGGATCCAAGGTAAGATATTTTACGAATTGCCTGCTTGCTTTTTCCATATCGGAGTTTTCAAAATACACAAGCCCGAGCATGTAAGACGCTTGTCTTAAATAAGGATTTAATAGTGCGGATTTCTCCAGCATCAGCAAGCCTTCTTTTTTTCTGTCAGTCCGCAGATAAATTATGCCCTTATTATAACAGAGTTCAGCTGATTCAGGGTAATACTGCAAAAACCTGTTTAAAATATCCAGCGCAAGGTTAAACCTTCCGCTGTTTATATAAATAGTGGCAAGATTATTAGCCGGCTCTAAAAATCTAGGATTGACTTCCAAAAGTTTAATATAAACTTCTTCCGCTAATTTAACCTCTCCTATCTTTTCAAAAAAATTCGCCACGGCCAGCGTTTTATCTGATTCTTTGATTTTCTTTTTACTAAAATCTATCCTGAAATTTTCTATCGCGGCTTTGTTTTCCGACGTATCGTATAAAAATATAACGGAGCTCTCGTCATAATAAACCAAAGCCCAGCTCTTGTCATTATATAAACTTTTCAGCAACCTCTCTGTGCCGCTGAATAAATGCCTGAGAAACGCTATATTAAAATCATATTTTTTCTGAAGCGTTTTCCACTCTCCTGGATAATTCTGAGCCCTTTGATACGATTGGTAAAAGCCATACTTATACAGCTCCGTCCTTGCGTCTATAAAAGTTCTTTTCTCAGGATAAAACCTGTACCCTATGTAATGCCCGTAATCTATGCTGTTAAACATGCGGCCTTTTATGTTATTGTCCTCTAAAAAATCGCATGCCTTGGACGGCATTAAAAGCTCCGTTATCCTGGATTCTGTTTTTCTGAACGCGGACTGTCCTGTGAACGCATAATATTGATTGGAAATAAAAAAATATATGATCGCGGATACGGCTATCGCAGCCAAGATATAATATCTTTTTTCATTTATGTTTTTAGTTAATCTGGCTTCGTTTAAATTAATAACGGCCAGGGGCATAGCTGTAAATATAAAAATGGGCATATTCCTTATCGCCGCGTAAGACGCTATAAATGAGCCAAAAAAAATCAGCCCATGAGATAACCTGGCTTTTTTAAGATTCAATATAAATGTAACGCTGGACAGTATAGCGAAAATCCAGAAAAAAACATATCTCCCGAAACTAATATTGATAGGCATCTTTAATTCATATATATTTTGCATATAGGCTTTCTGAGCATTAAAAATGTCTATCAATACCCCTATTGGATAAACAGCGCCTTTATAAAAATAGGGATTTACGAAACACGCTAAACAGGTTACGCCAAGCATCACCCCCAATCTCCTGGCCTTCGCTAAATCGCCCGAAATAAACTCTCCGACACAGTATAAAAATATCAAGGCAGGCCCCAATATAAAATAACCATGCAGGTTTACCCATAACACTTGCAGCAAAGGTATTATGTAAATTTTTTTTCCGCCTTCAAGTATATAAAAGAACAGGCATAATAATAGGTACGAAAAAATCTCCGGCCTGAAAAACGACCTGTATCCAAACGCAAGCACGGCAAGCAATGCAAACAGTACGGCATAAACAAATTTTTTGTATTTAGAAAATATAAAAAATAACAATATGAAAAAACAAAAAGATACTACAACGGCCTTCAGGATATTGATCCCCAGCCATCCAAATTTAAAAAAAGTAAAATAGAATAAAATCTGCGCAAGCCAAGAGTGGTCTATCCAGGCCTGGTTTTCTAGCGTATAGGAAAAGATATCCGCTTTCGGAACGGTTAAATTCTTTACGATATATTCGCCTGTTTTAAAATGGCACCACAGATCGGAATCTACTATGGTGTTTATCTGGGATACGGCAATGAGTATAAAAAGCAGGATTAAAACTAGTGGGCGCATTTATTGGACTATGGAACTCCACAGCTTTTCGGAGTCCCGCCTCGCCACCGCTTTGCGGTGGCGGACGAGACGCGAATTCACAACATGTTATCTTTTTTTCTTTTTCTTTCCGCCGCGAGCCATCTTTGCTCTGGAGATATCTCCGTGCTTATCAATGAAATAAAGATATCCCTTTTCTTTCTTTACTCCGCATTTTAGTACTTTTTCCATCCTTAATCACCCCCTCCCTGTTTATGATTTTAATTAAAGTATTTCCTTAAGCTTTGCGATTGCTGAAAATATAGCAAGTTCACTGGTTTTCGGATTAGCCCGGGACGGCAGATTCTCCGTCTTTGTCCAAAACCTGCCAAACTCGCCTTCGACCTCTATCTCATGAGTATTTCTCGTGTATTCAGGAGAAGTAAAGATCCTCACACTTGTGCGATTTGCTCCCAAACCGCATATGCTCAACGTAACCGCCACATTTATATTCTGCGGAAAATGCTTTATAGCGTCTCCTGCGGTGCCAGAATATACAAGCGTTTCTTTGTCTATCTTTTCTATGTCTATGTTTTTTTCTTTTAAATACGGGGAGCCCGCAAGGCCTTTCAGAGGTTTCCTGGTGGTAAGGGTTACGTTTTTTATCGAGCCTGTCATCGCGGATTTTAATCCGTCCAAGCCACATATGGCACCGCTAGGAATATATATACGGGAATGGCCTGAATTTATTTTTTCGATAAGATGCGGTTTTTTTAAAAGCCCGCCTGTACTCATAATAAGTACGTCTTTTTTTAAAGAATCTGCCTTTTCCGCTATATCTCCCGAGACCTCTCCCGAAGCGGCTTCTATTATCAGGTCTGATTTATTTATCAGCTCGTCTATCGTAGCTACTAAAGGGATCGGCCTTATGCCGCTAGAAAGCTTTTTCGCTTTTTGGGTGTCGATGTCGGAGATAGCTACTATCTCCGCCCTGTCGCTGAGGTTCTTAGATATATATCCGGCTATCTGCGAACCCATAGCCCCGCAGCCTATTATTCCTATTTTTTTCTTCATCTTAATAACCTGCCAGGCTGGCGCCAGGGCGCTCTCCTGAAACTTTTAACATACGCTCAAGCGCCTTGCATGCCTTATCTCTTATGTCTCCACTTATCCTGATCTCGTGTTCCATCGATTCAAGCGAATGAGCAACCCACCCCAAGGTAGTCAACTTCATGGTAGGACAAACCAGCCTGTCCGTAGGCACATAAAATTTTTTGCCGGGGTTGTCTTTTCTTAACCTGTAAAGCATCCCGGATTCGGTGGCTATAATAAATTCTTTCGATTTAGACACCTTAACGTATTTAAACATCCCGCCCGTACTGCAGATATGATCGCTGACGCTCAATACATCCGGGTTGCATTCGGGATGCGCTACTACTTCAGCCCCAATATGATCTTCCTTAGCTTTCAATACCTCTTCTTTTGAAACCCTTATATGAGTGGGGCAAAATCCTTCCCACAGAATTATTTTTTTATCGGGTACGTTCTGCTGGACATATCTGCCCAGATTTTTATCCGGCACAAAGATAACTTCTTCATAATCCTTTAAAGACTGGACAATCTGTATAGCATTTGAAGACGTGCAGCATATATCGCTCTCCGCCTTTATCGTAGCGGATGAATTCACATAACAGACAATAGCAGCTTCAGGGTGTTCTTTCTTTTTCTCTCTCAATCTCTCAACTGTAACCATGTCTGCCATCGGACAGCCGGCTTCTTTTACAGGCAAAAGCACTATTTTATCCGGATTTAATATAGAAGCGCTTTCCGCCATAAAATCTACGCCGCAGAAAACAATAACCTTTGCGTCAGCGTTAACCGCTGCCTGGCTAAGCGCAAGAGAGTCTCCGCTTATATCAGCTATATCTTGAACCTCGTCCCGCTGATAATTATGCACTATTATCACGGCGTGTTTTTCCTTCTTAATCTTCAGGATCTTTTTCTTAAGATTCTCTTTGTATTTCAGGTCGTCTTCTTTTTTATAGGCATGGGTTGTCATATTATTTCTTGCTCACAATTTTATTTTTCTCGTTCACAAAAATAACCTTTGGTTTAAACACCACCGTGTCCTTCGCCTCCATCATCGCATAAGAAATCACAAGGATCCTGTCACCTACCACGGCCCATCGCGCCGTTCCGCCGTTCATGCATATTGTGCCGGAACCTTTCTTGCCCGGTATCACGTAAGTTTCTATGCGGCTCCCGTTATTAAGATTCACTATCTGCACTCGCTCATTGGGGATAATATCAGCCGCGTCTATAAGATCCTCGTCTATAGTAATACTGCCCACGTATTCCAGGTTAGCCTCCGTAACTATGGCCCCTTGTATCTTTGATTTATAAATAGTCCTGAGTATCATAAAACTCCTTTCAATTTAAGATAATATTATCTATTAATCTTGTTTTGCCTACCAGAACAGCTACTGCGATCAACGCTTTTCCGGAAATCTTTTTTATATTCTTCAAATCTCCGGCATCCACCACTTTTATATAGTCTACCTTTACCCCCGGCTGCTTACCTATAACATCCTTTATTTCGCTGATTATTTTCCGGGAATCTTTTTCTCCTCTGTTAAACAACTCTTTTGCGCGTTTTAAAGACCTGTAAACCGATTGCGCTTGAATACGGCCTTCCTTGCTCAGATAGATATTTCTTGAGCTCATGGCTAAGCCGTCTTTTTCGCGCACAATAGGCAGCACTTTTATCTTCGCGTTAATATTCAAATCTTCCGCCATCTTTTTTATTACAATTGCCTGCTGAGCGTCTTTCTGGCCAAAATACGCAATATCAGGCATTGTGATATTGAAAAACTTGGTAACAACCGTAGCTACTCCCAAAAAGTGGCCCGGCCTGGACTCCCCGCATAATACATCCGTAACCCTCTTCACGTTTACATACGTGGCGTAACCTTCGGGATACATATCTTCAGGCTCCGGCGCAAAAACTATATCAACGCCTTCTTTTTTGCAAAGGCCTAAATCTTTTTTCAAGTTTCTTGGGTATTTTTTAAAATCCTCTTTTGGGCCGAATTGGGCGGGATTTACAAAAATACTCACAATAACATAATCCGTATCCTGACGTGCCTTCTTTATCAGGCTTCTATGCCCGTCATGTAAAGACCCCATAGTAGGCACGAGGCCTATCGTTTTATTGCATTTTTTTATTTCAAAAACCTTTCTTGTCAAAGATCTTACGCTTTTATATACTTTCATATATCTCTTTTAAAGGCTTCATCACGAACTCCCGCTCGTACATCCTCGGATGCGGAATCTCTAGGCCGGGTTCGTCTATTTTTTTATCGCCGTATAAAAGTATATCTAAATCCATCGTGCGCGGGGCGTTTTTAACCGACCTGATTCTGCCTGATTGTTTTTCTATCTCCTGCAGCTTTATCATCAGCTCCCTGGGATCAAGGCGAGTTTCAATCCCTATCACACCATTAAGATACTTGCCCTGCTTTGGGCCGCCGACCGGCTCTGTTTCATAAATATTGGATATTTTTTTTACTTTAACGCCTTCTGTTTTTTTTAATTTCTCAATTGCGTTTTTTATGTATTTTTCTCTATCCCCTAAGTTGGAACCTATACCTATATAGCAGAACATAAATCTTATTGAAACCCGTTTCCGTATTTAACTAAAGTATCTTACGCAGCCTCTCCACCGCTTCCTGCATCCTTTCCCTGGAAACAGTAAGCGCAAATCTTACATAACCTTCACCGCTCGCTCCAAAACCTATGCCCGGGGTTATAATAATATCCGCTTTATCAAGGACCATGCTCGCAAATTCAATAGACGATTTATGTTTTTTCGGCAGGGCTGCCCATACGTAAAATGTGGCCTTTGGTTTCTTTATAGCCCACCCCAGCTTATTCAATCCATCCACCAGGGCATCTCTTCTTTCCTGGTACACCTTATTCATCCTCTCAAGATGCTTGTCTGTGATATCTAATGCAGCTACGCCTGCCATTTGAATCGCATTGAATACGCCCGAATCTATATTCGATTTTACCTTGGCTATCCCGGCTATAATCTTTTCGTTGCCGCACACAAAACCTATGCGCCATCCCGTCATGTTGCAGGTCTTTGAAAGAGAGTGAAACTCCGCTCCCTGATTTTTCCCTCCTTCTACTTTTAAAAAACTGGAAGGGCGGTAACCGTCAAACGCTATTTCAGAATACGCCGCATCACTGGCTACGATAAGATTATATTTCTTGGCAAAGATAACCACGTCTTCAAAAAAACCTTTTTCACAAATTGCGGATGTGGGATTATTCGGATAGTTTATATAAATTATTTTTGCTTTTTCAAGGGTAGCTTTGCCTATTTTATTCAAATCCGGAAGAAAATTATTTTCTTCCATTAAAGGCATTAGATGCGGAATCCCGCCTGCCAGGATGGTCCCGCTCTTATACGGCGGGTAACACGGATCAGGGATCAATGAGACATCTCCGGGATCTATAAACGCGAGCGGCATATGGCTTATGCCCTCTTTTGAACCCAGAAGAGGAAGAATCTCTTTTTCAGGATCAAGAGAAACCTGAAATCTTTCCTTATACCATCTAGCTATCCTCTCCCTGAAAATAGAGCTCCCCTGGTCTAAAGGATAATGATGGTTTTTAGAATCCCTGGCTGCTTTATTAAGGGCCTCAATTACTTCCTTTGGGGTGCCCTCGTCAGGATCGCCTATGCCAAGATCGATAATATCCCGGTTTTCGGCGCGGGCTTTCCTTTTTGCCTTATCTATCTCAACAAACAGATAAGGGGGAAGTTTTTTTAATCTTTCTGTGAATTCAAACGCCACGGCATTTTTCCTTTTATCTGCAACACATTTATTTCTCTATAACATCCGCCATAGTATAAAGCCCGGGCTTTTTACCGGCTAAAAATTTCGCCGCGTCCAAAGCGCCTTTTGCAAGCGCATCCCTTGAGTGAGCCCTATGCGTAAGCTCTATCCTTTCGCCGATACCCGCAAATATGACAGTATGATCCCCTACTATATCGCCCAACCTCACGGAATGTATCGGGGGCATCTTGCCTTTTGCTTTAAAAACAGCTTCTCCTAATCTTTTGGCGGTTCCGCTGGGAGCATCTTTTTTCTGGTTATGGTGAGCTTCTATTATCTCCGCTTCGTAATTTTCCCCTAACGCCTTGGCCACTTCTTCCGTAACCCTGAACATCAGATTCGCGCCTACGCTCATATTCGGAGAAAATACAATAGGTATTTTTTTAGAAGCTTCTTTGATTTTATCCGTTTCATCCGCAGAAAAACCCGTGGTCCCTATTACCATTGATTTTTTGTTTTTAACCGCGACATCAAGATGTTCCAGAGAGGAAGAAACGTTGGTAAATTCTATTAAAACATCGCAGGAAGCCGCGATTTTATTAAAATCAGCTTCTATTTTTTTGCCTATCTTGCCTATCGCAAGATTTTCTCCTATATCATTGCCGATTGCCGGATTGGAAGAAGCTTCGAGAGCGCCCGCTATTTCAAAATCTTTATTCTGGCTGGCAAGTATCCCGATCCTGGCCCCCATCCTGCCGGATATACCGCTGATAACAATCCTTATCATTTATCGTCTCCTTTTAATCCCCGTCAATCCTCATAAACTTTACAAAACTTACATTGTCAGAGTGTCAAGTTTATTAGAGCAACCCGTAGTCTTTAAGGGCCTTTTTTAGTTTTTCTAAATTAGCCTCGGACATCTGACATAAAGGCAATCTCAAGCCCGACTCTATCATACCCATAAGGCTTAAAGCTGTTTTAACAGGTATCGGATTTGTTTCTAAAAACACTGCCTTTATAAGAGGCAGAAGCTTATAATGCAATTTCCTTGCGCCTTCTATATCACCTTTTTTGAATTTGGCCACCATATCCGATACGTCTTTTGGCACGATATTATTTACAACCGAGATAACTCCTGTTCCGCCTATCGCCATTAAAGGCAGCGTCAAAGCATCGTCCCCTGATATGAGATCGAATTTATCCCCGCACAAATAGCGTATCCTGGCCATCTGTTCCAGATTTCCGCTGGATTCTTTAACCCCGACGATACCTTTTACTTTGCTTATCCTTTCCATTGTCTCAGGCTCAATATTCACGCCTGTCCTTGAAGCGATATTGTACACGATCATCGGAAGGCCGGACCCCTCGGCGATTGTCTTGAAATGTCGGTAAAGCCCTTCCTGTGTAGGCTTGTTGTAATAAGGCGAAACCTGCAATGATGCGTCCGCCCCTGCGCGTTTTGCGTGCTTTGTAAGCATCAACGCTTCAGCGGTGCTATTCGAGCCGGTTCCTGCGATAACAGGTATCCTTTTATTCGCCGCTTCTATTACAATCTCTATAACCCTGTCATGCTCTTCATAAGAAAGAGTCGCGGATTCGCCTGTAGTGCCGCATGGCACTATGCCACTTGTCCCGTTTTTTATATGAAACTCCACGAGCTCCGCCAGTTTCTTTTCGTCAACTTTTTCTTTTTTAAACGGCGTTACCAACGCCACCATTGCACCTTCAAACATAGCATCTCCTCCCGGAATCCGCCTAGACAGATTTGATCCCTCTATTATAAAATTACTTGACCCGTAAACACCTCTTTTGTTTCTCCTTCAAGATAAACATTTCTAATCTTACTGCCTGATTTTTGAAACTCCACCTTTAAAATCCCGCCTCTTGTATGAACATTGATTTTAAACCTCGAACCTTTGGCTTTTAAACTGCTGATAATTGCAGACGCCACAGAACCTGTTCCACAAGCGAGGGTTTCGCCTTCCACGCCTCTCTCATAAGTCCGTATCTTTATATTCTCGCTATCCTGAATCTCTACAAAATTTGCATTAGAGCCTTTTGGCTTAAACTCATTATGACGCCTTATTTTCGAACCTAACATCTCTACGTCTATATTATCCAGCCCTTCGACAAACACCACCGTATGGGGCACGCCTGTATTTATAAAATTAGCTTCTATTTTTCTGCCGCTTACATCTATCAAAAAGCCAGGCCTTAAATCCCTCGGGTCTTCCATTTTAACCCTGACCCTGTCCCTGGCAGTCACGTCCCCTTCATATATTCCCGCTTTTGTTTCCACCTTTATCCTCTTTCCGGTGCGCCTGTGCGTTTTTGAATATAATATCGCGCAGCGCAGACCGTTCCCACACATCTCCGCTTCGCTTCCGTCCGCATTAAATATCCTCATTCTAAGATCCGCCCTTTTCGACTTTTCTAAAACCAGCGTTCCGTCGGAGCCTATCCCGGTTTTTCTGTCGCATATTTTCTTGGCGATTTTTGAAAAATCTTTAAATTTTTGACTCGCAAGGTTTAAGCCATTATCAATCACCACAAAATCATTCCCTGCGCCGACCATTTTCGTAAAATTCAATCTTTCCATTTATTCAAATCCCCGTAAACTTGACAAAACTAACATTGTCACAATGTCAAGATCTTTAGATTTCGGTGCGCAACAAGTCTTCGTATGTTTCTCTGCGCCTTATGAGTTTCGCTTTAGAGCCTTCCACCATTACCTCGCCGGCCCTGGGCCTTGAATTATAATTACTGGACATGCTGAAGCCATACGCTCCTGCGCCCATGACGCTCAATAAATCCCCCTCTTCAAGGCCTATAAATTTTCTATCCTTGCCTAAAAAATCCCCGCTCTCGCATATAGGGCCCACCACGTCAAAAACCCTGATGTCTTTTGAATTCGAATAAGAATGCGATCTTACAGGCAGTATCTCATGATATGCCCCATAAAGAGCGGGCCTTATCAGGTCATTCATCCCTGCGTCCACTATCGCAAAGTTTTTGCTGGGGGTTTCTTTTATGTATTGGACCTTTGTCACAAGCACACCTGCATTACCTGCAATAAATCTGCCTGGCTCCAGGATAATACTGGCTTTTATTTTTTTAAGAATAGGCAGCGCTGAAGCTGCATATTCTCTAGCAGTCTGCGGCTTTTCTTTGGAATAGATTATCCCAAGCCCACCGCCTATATTAAGCCATCTTACGCTTACGCCGCGGATTTCCAAACCTTTTATGAAATTTATCACCCTTTTCATAGCTCTCAAAAAAGGCTCGGCTTCCATTATCTGCGAACCGATATGCATGTGAACACCCGATATGTTCAGATTTTTATACCTGCTTCTCTCGAGAAATATTTTTTCTGCTGTTTCAAGATCAATGCCGAATTTATTTTTGCCATGGCCTGTTGTAATATATTTATGGGTATTTACTTTTATATCAGGGTTAACGCGGATCGCCACTTTCTGCCGCATGCCAAGCTTCCCGGCTACCTTATTTATCAGCCCGAGTTCCGGTATCGATTCAACATTAAAGAAAAATATATGATGCCTTATGGCTATTTCTATTTCTCTTTCTGTTTTTCCGACGCCTGCATATACGATCTTCCTTGAAGGCACCCCTGTTTTAAGCGCCCTGTAAAGCTCTCCTCCCGAGACAATATCCAGGCCCGAACCCTCTTTCACCAGGGCTTTGCATATCGCCAGATTCGAATTAGCCTTCATTGAAAAACATATCAGCGGATTGGCCGGGCTAAAGGCCTCTTTTATTTTTTTGTAATGGCTTATAAGCGTATTGCGGCTGTAGATATAAAGCGGCGTGCCGTATTTTTTGGCAAGCTCTTCTATATTTACCGATTCGCAATAAAGGCTGTTA
>Ga0172370_10003060_pt1 | contig 23497 bp, 16 predicted proteins | sample LakKiv5m_FD_114538 | JGI IMG/M metagenome (GOLD analysis project Ga0172370, IMG submission 114538) | Freshwater microbial communities from Kabuno Bay, South-Kivu, Congo - kab_022012_11.5m | ecosystem: Environmental > Aquatic > Freshwater > Lake | place: Democratic Republic of the Congo...
CTCACCACCTCGACTGCACGCGTCACGTCGTTGGCATGCCTGCCGATCATCGCCTGCGCCGAGACCTGTCCGAGCCTTCGCGCCGCCTGCGCGTTGGCAAAGCGTACGATGCCGTCCAAGTCCACGACGAAGACGGCCTCAGACAGGCTGCGCAGCATCTCTGCAACCGTAGGCGAGAAAGGCTTCATACGCACCAACTGCAGAACCCGCCGACGCCCAGTCTGCGTGGCGGGGAATCGGGTCGCAAAGCACGGCGACACATCTGTGCAGCATTTGTACGCGTGCGCGGCGCAACCGTCCACAGCCAGCATCCACGACTGGTGGCCGACGCTACCTGGCGCGTGGCCTCGGGTCCGAATGCTGCGCGATTTCCTCCAGGACGCGCGCGGCTTCTTCGGCTTCTTCCGCGTACTTCTCGGCTTCGCGGCGCAAGGCCGGGTCCGCGATCGCCGCAGCAAAGCGCCGGTAGGTCACAGCCTCGCAGCGAAGTTGCTCAGCCTCAGTGCATGCCGCCTGCATCCGCCCTCCCCACGCCGCGATGGTAGACTTCGTTATCCGCGAACAACCAGGATCTTTGTGAGAGATTGAGCACTTTTGTAAGCACGCGTTCCGCAACCGCGCCCGCTGGCGCCGCGCCGGTCCAGGGCCTATCATCCGCCGCCTGTCCGCCCGGCCACGCCCTGCAGGAGCTGTGTTGAGATATCTCGCTGAACTGAACACGAAATTTCGCAGCCATCCTGTCGCGGTCTTGGGGCTGCCGTTCGTTTGTCTCGTCATCGCCAGCGGATACGTCGCCGTGCACGGCCGAGTCAACGTGCACTACCTCGACGACGCATGGAGTACATCCTTTCTCTACCAGTACTTGCGCCATGGCATCACCGAAGATGTCATCTTCCGCCCGCACGGTACCGTGTCGCTCGTCTTCGGCAAGACTCAGGCCATCGTCTACGGCGCAGTGCTCGAACCCCTGGGCTGGACCCGCAGCCATGTCCACTGGATTTCAACGGTTTTCGTCCTTGCCAGTGCCTGGATCTGGAGCCGCATCGGCCGCGCGATGGGCCTCGGATCCGAGCCGGCGGCCGTCCTCGGTCTGTCGTTGCCGCTGTTCCCGGTCTGTGTGCAGGCGGCCAATCTCGCGCGCCCCGATGCCCTGACCCTGCTGCTGATGTCCTTGGCTATGCTGGCGTTTGTTCGCCAGCGCATGTTTCTCGCGGGAATCTGCACCCTCTTGGCCTTCGAAAACCACCCGATCGGTCTCACCGTGTGCTTCTATGGCCTGGGTTGGGCCATCCAAGCGCGCCGCACGTTGTTTCCGGACGCTCGCACCACTTGGCGCCGCCTCGGCTTTCTTGGCCTCGGTGCGCTGTGCGGCCTGGCCTGGTTCGTGTGGGCCAACCGCGCGACACTTTCCCTCCACACCTTCGGCCTGCTCTTTCGCGACGTGCACCAGTTCGGCGACGAGACGCGCACGGAGTGGGGTTATCTGCACTACCATTTCAAGCACAACCAGAGATACGAACTCTACTTCTTCGTCTTCGCGACCGGCCTTTTCCTGGTCCGCCGCCTCTGGCGCAAGGATGCCGCGCCCCTGTGGATCCTCGCGCTTGTCTTGGCGTCGACCCTGATCGTGCGCCGGCAGAACGGCTTCTATGCGCTGCTGGCGTTTCCCGCATTCGCCCTGCTGAGCGTGCACGCTTTGCAGCGTACGATCTTGTTACGCATTGCCTTTTGCGCCCTGATCGCCGCCTTCACATGGCGCTCGATCGCGACGTGGCAGGATCGGCGCAGCTACCACTTCGAGCGCACCCTCGCACGCGTCGTCGCGACCGTGCCGAACGACGGTCTGCCTGTCGTCGGCTTGTGCGACTTCTGGTTCGGTTTCCAGGAACGACGCTTCGTGCCGTCGGCCTGGCAGGCGTCGTTCGCCGAGGTCAATCTGCAGTCGTTCTACCTTGTCGACTCCACGATCAAACCAACAGGTTTCAAGCGTTTGCGCGGCGAGATCGAGGCAGGCTGGCAAGGCACGCCCATCGCCCGTTTTCCCGATTCCGACAGCACGGCAGTCACCATCTCCCGCTACGAGCCCAAGGGGCCTGTGCGTTGAGGCGTGCAGCGACGCTGTCGGCCACCGTGCTGTGTCAAGCCCTGAAGTCAGTAGGGTTTCAACTCGCGCAAGCCAAAACGTTGCGCGTACGGCGACGGCAAGCCCAGGCACTGTTCGGTCGCGCAACAGGTCCGACACGCAGCTGCCTTGGTCCAACGTCTTGAAAAGTCCTCGTAACCGGTCTCGCCTGGCGTCAACCGCGGGCGGTGGGTGCTGGCTCTGCGGTGTTCCTCGCCAACCAGACAGAGCGGAATCGACGCGTGCGTGCTGCTGACCAGAGGCTCGACCTCGATTCCCGCGGCGTTCGCGCGTTGCACGGCCCTCTGCAGCGCAGGAGCCAACTCACTGTACCGCACAAGAAAATCCGGCGCCTCGTCGCGGCCATCTGGACACATCAGGACAGAGAAATGAAAGCTCGGCAGCGGCAGACCTGCGAACAACTGCGGCAAGGATGCCAACAGGTCCTCCAGGTGCAGGTAGTTCAGACTGCTCGCCACGGCGTTGAGCACGACCCGGTGACCGGCGCCCAGCAGGTTGCGAATGCCTTGGATCGCCTTGGGAAATTGACCGGAGGTGCCCGTGCATCGGTCGTAGAGCGCCTCTTCGGTCGCGTGCAGTGAGACGAAGAAATGCAGGCGCGCGTCGGCCGGCCACGCCGCGGCGCGCTTGGCGAGCGAAAACGTCACGGCGTTTGTCTGCACCTGAACCCATGATATTTCAGTGTGTTGCAGCGCCGCGCGCACCTCATCGTCAAACGTCGGCCTCAACGTCGGTTCGCCGCCCGTCATTGTCACGCGCGCGCCAGGAAAGGTCGCGCCGATGGAATCGAGCAGGTCCAGCACCTCTTGGTGTGTCGCGGTCGGATGGGGCGGCGCCGAGCAGAACGGGCACGACTGGTTGCACTGCGGCGTCACCCGCGCGAGCACTTCGGTCTCCGTGCGATCGCCCACTGTCGATCGCTCGATCCACGCGAAAGGAAAGCGCTTGTGCAGGACTTCAGCCGGCTCCAGCTGCAACGAGCCCACGCCGTCGATGCCGCGGTGATCGAGCGGGAGGTGCGCGTCCAGCTTGCCCAGCACCGTCACCATGGCCGCCAACAACTTCTTGTTTGTCGGATGCAATTCATCTGCGGCGCGGTAGCTGAGCTTGCGGCGGCCAACCATGGCATAGAAATGGCCGGGCCCATCACCGGGCCGCAGCTCCAGCTTGATGGCCTGACCGGCAACGCCCGCGATGTCGATGTCCAGCGCGTCGTCGGTGGCCAGGATGCCTGCGACCGGTAGGCGCGCGCCGCGCAGCACGTCGAACAGACGCGTGAGCCACGCGGGCGTGCCGTCTGCGGGCACGGTCACGCACAGTCTCCGCAGGCGCCGCTGAGGCATTTCTCCATTGGCGCGGGGCCGGGTCCGTCGCCCTTGCCCTTGGCGCCGCCCTGGCCCATGGCCTGGATGCTCTGGGCAAACTCGAACAGCCGCGAGGTGTTGGCCAGTGTGTCGACGAATGCGAGAAAGCCGCGGAAGCCGAGAAACGGGCGATCGAACAGGGCGTGCGTGTACATCGAGGGAAAGCCGAACTCGACGAGGGCCGCGGCTTCCGCCAGACCCGCACCGGAGTTGTTCGCTACGACCAGCGACACCTTGTCTTCCCGCACGCGATCCTGGACGAACTTGCGAACGCCCTCGGCGGTCGGGTAGACGAGCAACGGCACCTTGTCAGCGAAGTCCGCTTCCAGCGTACCGAAATGCGTCCTGGGATCGGTGATTACTGCAAACGACAACCGTGCACCGAGCGTCTCGGCAATGTCCTTGAAGCCGCGCGCGAGATGCGGATCTCCGATGTAGCCAAAACGCCGATTCTGGAAGACAAACGGAATGACCCACTCCAGCGCCGGCACCACCCGCGCCAACTCGGCGTCGATCACGTCCTGCGCCTCGGCCTCCAGACCCAATGCCGCACCGACCTGCTGCAGCCAGCGCTCGCTGGCATCGAGGCCGAACGGCAATTCGCACTCGATCAGCTTCGCGCCGGTGCGTTTGACCAGGGCGCGCGCCGCACGCCGCGCATACGGAAAGGAAAGCACCGTCCCGGCCTGAGCGATCTTCCCGATATCCTTGAAGTCCTGCCCTTCCAGCCAGATCGAGACGACTTCCGCACCCATGCCCGTCAACAGCGCGCGCAGGTGTTCGATGTTGGCGCGGTGGTCGCCCTCATTGCGGTCGTAGCAGTAGCCGACGATCGCCACCTTCTTGGGATCTTTGACTTCCTTTGGAGTCGTATCGAGCTCGAGCTGTTTGGCCAACGCCAGCAGCGTCTCAGCGTAACCGTCCAGCCAGTCACCGGACAGCGACTTGCCGGGGATGTGGATGACTTGCTTGCTGGTCATCTCGGCGACATCACGACAGATTCGTTCGTAGTCCGCGCCCGTGATGAAGGCCATCGGCATCGACGTCAGCAGGACGCCTGCCGTCGTTTCGTGCCGCGCGAGCTTGATCAGCAGCTCCTGCACCTGATCTTCGCGCGATCGCGCCATGTGCACCGGATGCAGCGCCGTGTTGGCGATGCGGTGAAAGCCCGACACGCTCGTAAGTGTAGAAAACCAGTCATGGTTCCCTTGCACGAACTGCGTCTTCATGTGGATGCAGTCGGGTCCTTCGACGAGGCAGTAGGCGTCGCGCAGTGCGTTGACGGCGACGAACACGCCCACCATGTACGTCTGCAGCAGCCTTTGCGAAAAGTCCTGCGCCGGCTCGCCTTCCGGTACCCCCACGGTCGGGGTGCCATGGGCATGCGATTGGATCTGCGATTGGACTTTCATGGGGCGGTCAACCTCGTGGGCGGCGTGCGCAGTCCTTCGCGGGTGCGCTGCAAGTAGCGTTGGTACTTGCGGTAGAACGTCGTCTCGCAGATGTCGACGAGGCGATCGATGGTGCGGATGGCGCCGGGAATGCCCATTTCGAAGTGCTGGAGCGCAAAGCGGTTCTTGCCCGTCGCCGACAAGCGCCAGTCAAAGAAGTGGTGGGTCAGCACCGCCTCGCACTTGGTCTGGGTCAAGCGGCCGTTCATCGCCTCAAGTGTGTGGAAGGCGTGGACTTCGTGGCTGGATCCGGGCGCAAACAGCTTGGTGATCGACTCCGACAGCGAGCGCGCGTTGGCGAGGTCATCAACGTACAGCATGATATCCAAACCGAATCCTGCCTCCTGCAGCATCTCGACCAGCGGGATGCCCCAGGCCTGACCCGGATCCGTCAGATAGAAGATCTCCTCGCCGCGGATGATCATGCCGAGGCGGTGCCCTTGCGCCCGCGCCTTGACGCGCTGCCAGTCTGCCGCGAACGGCGCACTGTAGGCCTGCCATTGCGCCTCGTCGACGGCATCGCCCCACGCGCCCAGGATGTCGCCGAGCCATTTGCGCGTCAGCCCCCAGCCGAACGGTGAGGTCGGCGTGATGTGGGGCGTGCGCGAACCCTCCTGCAACTGCTCGTAATAATTTGCCCAAACCGCATTCGGCCGGTACACGCTCAGCGCGCCGTGCGCGAGCCGCTCCAGACCCTCGACGTCCAGGTCCGGCAGCAGGTGCGTGTTGATCCGCAAGCCGAAATGATCAAGCAATGCGTCGACTTCCAGTCCCGGCTTGTCGGACGCATAGCCGATGAGGTTGAGCGTGCGCGCTGGCGCCGGTGGCGCAGCGTCTTCGGCGCGTTTGCGGCGGTTGACCAGCAGGTCACGAAACACATCGGTCATCGCCTTGGGCGTCACGGTCAGGTAGAGCAGCGGAACTTCGCTCTTTTTTTGGAACTCGCGCACCACCGATTCGACGTCCTCGCCCGTCACCGTCGGCACACAGGTATTGGAGAAGAAGATGATCTTGTTGTCCGGATTGGGCCGCGTCGTTGCCGCTTCGAGAATATCACGAATCTTCGTGGGGTTGCCGCGAATCACGTCCTGCTCGTTGAGCTCGGTCGTCATCATCTCGCCGACTTGAGGCTGACCGTCGGGCCGCTCCTGACCGCCGCCGCGCGGCAACGGCGGCTCGCCGATGGTGCGCACGCGGTTGCCCCACGGGAAGTCCACCAGCGAGACCAGCGGCGCTGGACCACACGGATTCACGAGCAAACACTCGTTGTCGCAGTGCTGGATGAACGAGAACAGCTTGGTCGGATCGATGGAGTCGAGCTGGCCGCGCGCCATTTCGCCGCCGGCAAAAAAGTCGGCCCAAGCGCCCTCGGCACCCCAGGTGTCCAACTGGTTGGCCGGGTGCGACTGGATGTCGAGCGGCGTCGGCAGACCCGCGTCGCCCAACTCCGGGTCGCTGGACAGGTATTCAGCAATCTGATCGATGCGCGCTGGCCCCAGACGCCGCGTGGCGCGTGCCTTGATAAGCCGCATCAGCTGCTCTGGAATCTCCTTGCCGCGGTAGGAAACGACGACGTGATCCAGCTCGACGAACGCGCGCTCATCTGGCTTGCGCGCCGAGATGGAGAACACCACCTCGCGGGTCTTGCTGACACCCACGGCCATCTGGACGTGATCGGCGGCCCACGCAACTGACTTGACCTTGAACGGCTCCGGCGTCGCATCCAGGCCCAGCAGGTAGCCGAACCGGACGACGCTGACCGCACCGCCCGCGAGGCGCCGCCCTTGCATGGACGAGACGGAAAAGCGGTTGTCCATCGTGTTAGCCCCCGTGCTGCTGCATGAACTCGAAGAACTCGTTGTCAGCCATGGGCTTGGGCTGCGCTAGCGTCAATACGTCCAGATCCACGAGCAGGGCGCCGAGCCCCGCGATGGCCAGCGCCGCATCGGATTCCGGCGCCCACTCGACGATGGTGCGCTTTTCGCGCTCGCCTTCCATGACGCGGACGTCGCGCTTGACCGTCGCAATGATGCGCGTACCGATCCGGGCACAGAACTTCTCGATCGGCCCGCGGTCGATGTCCTTGCCACGTTCATTCAGCACGATGCCGGCCAATGCCACGCCGTTGCGCTGGTAGGCGTTGATGGCGCGCGAGATGTTGTTGGCCGCGAACAGCGACATCGGTTCCTCGGAGACGATGATGATCACCTTCTCTGCGAATCCACTGCGCAAAGGCGCCGCGAAGCCGCCACAGACGACGTCGCCGAGCACATCGAAGATGGCCACGTCGTAGTCGCCGGACTCGAGGATGCCGACCTCGTCCAAGTGCTCGATGGTGCGCGCCACGCCGCGTCCGCCGCAGCCCAGGCCCGCGTGCGGGCCGCCCGCCTCACAGCATTGGATGCCGTGGCGCCCTTCGTTGAGAATCTCTTTGGTACCGGTTGCTTCCGGATTGTCGCCCAGCACGTCGAGCACGGTGCGCACTTCGGCCTTGCCGTCGATGAGGCGCACCGCCGAGTCGTGTTTGGGATCGCAGCCGACATGCAGGACGCGCTTGCCGCCCATGGCGTACCAGGCGCTGAGCGATGTCGCGATGACCGATTTGCCGATGCCGCCTTTGCCGTAAATGGCTATTTTCTCTATGGAATTCTCGCTACTCATCTGCCTGTTTCACCCGTCCCCGGCGTGCGTTGCTCGCGCGCCATTCTCGCCACGCCTTCTGTCGGCACTCGCTCACGACTGCCCCGATTGCGTGGCGCGCTGCAAACACGGAGCAAGGCTAGCGACTTTCGCGCGATTGAGCAAGGTCAATAAACCCAATCGTTTCAATGATTGACGCGCCTGCCGAATTCTCAGACCTGTCAGCCCTCCGTTGGATGCCGCCTCCTTGTGGCTTGCACGCGGTTGCGACCGTGGGATAGAGTGCACCGAACCGGGGGTCGTGCGCCACCTATCTTGCTTGCGCCCTGCAACCGACTGAGGTTTTGATTCGATGCTGCATCGGCTTGACGTGGTCTCGGGCTGTTCGCCCCGCTGTCCGTCGTGCACGGCGTGCAGCGACTCGCCCTGGCAGGCGTCGCTCGAACAAGTCACTGCCGTCGCCGACGCGGAGACCCTGCTGCTCGGCGGTGGCGATGCGACAACATGGCGTCATCTAGCGGAGTTTCTTGCGCTCAACCAGGACAGGCCGGTTCCCCAGGCGGTGTTGGTCGAGGCGCCCGCGCGCGCTCTGACCACGGCGATGCTGCGCAGCCTGGTGCGCCGCGGCGTCACGGGCGTGCTGGTCCAGATCGAAGGTGCGGGCGCGGTGATGCTCAAGACCGCCCAGCTCGGAGACGGCGAGCGTGTCGTCGCCGAAGCCGAGGCACTGGGTTTGCAGGCCCACATCCGCCTGTGCATCCGCCCGATTACCTTGACTTTGCTCAGCGGCGTCGCGGGCCGGCTGTCGCCGCGGCCGACATGGGTCGAACTCATCGCCGCCGACTGGGGGCAGCCGCCCGCCGGCTACCAGCCAGCAGCGGTCGAGCGCCTGCTGTCTCTCGGTCAAGTAGCTGTGTTTTCAGGGCATCGCCAGACCGGCTACGGCTACCTGCCGCCTTGCACGATGCCCACTTTCTGGAAGCGGCGCCCGGCGGCCTGGCAATCGGCGGCGTGGCAATTGAATCCGGACCAGCCCGACCAGGCCAACGCCGTGCTGCCCGCCTGCGCGACCTGCGACTTGCGCATGGTGTGTCGTTGGAACGACTTGCCGCTGCTCAGCGAGCGCGCACGCGCCGCGGCCAGGCCCGTGGTCGGTGGCCATCTGCCCTGGCTGCAGGCGCGCAAGACCGAGATCGCCGTGCCCGCGTTCATCGTCAAGCAGCGTCCGCCGGCCGAGATCGCGTGCGTATCGCCTTGGACGACGATGGAGATCACCGACCCGGTGGGCGATGTGCGCCAATGCTGTTCCACTTGGACCGTCCGGCATTGCGGCAACGTCCATGGCACCACGCTGGGAGCGCTGTGGAACGGCGAAGGCTACCAGACGGCGCGACGCATCATGAGTGGCGCAGACCTGGCGCCGCTGTGCCAACCGCTGTGCTCGCGGCTGCACGATCGCAAGTTCAGTGAATCCAAGTTGCAGATCCAGCCTGGATCCGAGCGGTTCGTGAAAAATCAGCTGCTGATGGCCGAGGACATTGCCCAGCGCCGCGAAGTCGTGCGCTCGCGGCCCATCCGCATGACGATGGCCGCAAGTACCTTCTGCAACTACAACTGTATCATGTGCGACAACGGCCGCACGCCGCGCCGCGATCTGGCGGACCACGTGTGGGAGGAATTGCCGGAGTTCATGCCCACGTTGCGGTCCCTGACGCTGCTGGGCGGCGAGCCGCTGGCCATCCAGAACACCATGCGCTTCTTGCGCGATTTCGATTCGGATCGCTGGCCGGATGCGGTCATCGATCTGGTCACCAACGGCAGTCTGCTCACCGAGAAGGTATTGGACCGATTGGGAAAGTGCTCGTTCGGCGATCTGACGGTCAGCCTCAATGCGGGCACCGCGGAGGTCTACGAACAAGTTCAGCGCGGCCTGTCGCTGGCGACCGTGCTCGAGAACATCGATGCGCTGGTGCGCTACCGCGACCGTCGTCCGCGTTACTTTGGAATTACATTAAGTTTCGTCGTGCAGCCTGCCAACGCGCACACGCTGATTCCCTTCGGAGAGCTGGCGAGCCAGCGCAACCTGCGCGTGCGGCTGATTGCCCTGAGCGGCGAAAACGCGCCTGAACTCGATTTCTACCGGGACCAGGATGTTGTCGCGTCGGTCGTGGCGCACATCGATGCTTTCATCGCGTATTGCAAGAAGATTCGCCCGGAGTGGCTGCCAGAAGCCTGGGCCGCGCGGACGGCGGTACTCAGCGAAGCGGCGGCGCGGCGACACGACCCGGCGCCCGCGGCAGGCGGCTCGATCTTGGGCCAGGAGCTTGAGCCACGGTGACCGCGTTTGCCCTCGCATCCCTATGCTGGTTTTTCGCGTTGCACGTCATCCTGTGTGCCGTGCTGGCTGTGCGCGTCTTGCCGGGTCAGGAGATCTGGTTTCTTCTCGATGCCTTGCTCAAGCCCTCTGCCGTGCTGGCGGGCGCTGTCGTGGTGCTGTTGACGCACCTGTTCGGCCCTCAGCGTCGCTGGCACAACCTGGCGGCGGGGCTGGTCGGGCTGGCCCTGCTGCTGGTCGTGCCTGGGATGACGCCGGGTCACGCAGCGCTGGCATTCCTGCCGTTTCTGCTCGTGTTCCTGGCGGGATCGCGGCTGATGCGGCGGCCAAGGCCTCTGCCGATGGCTCGGGTGGGACTGTGGACGTTGCTCGGGCTCGCGGCGACCGCGGCGGTGGGTTGTTGGACGATGCGGGTCGAGCCAACCGCGCCAAACCGTTTCGGACTGGTCGCCTCCGAAGCGAACTCGACCTGGCGCTACGATTTCAGCCGCGCTGCCAACAAGGACCACTACCCCTTGTGCACCTTCGTGCACAACTCCCTGGGTTATCGCGACATCGAGCCGGGCGGGCTGCCGAGCGGCCGCACGCGCATTCTTCTGGTGGGCGACTCGTTCATTTGGGGCGATGGCATCGCCACCGCAGCGGACACGTTGGGCGCGCTGCTGCGTGTACGCCTCGAGGCCCTGGCACCCGGGCGCTTCGAGGTCGTCAGCGCCGGATTTCCCGGCAACGGCCTGTACGGATACACCCGTGCTATCGAGCAGTTGCTGGTTCCGCTGCGTCCTCAATTTGCCATCGTTGGCTACCTGGGGCAGCCCGATCTGAACCCGGTGGATGCGCAGGCGCTGACCGACGCGCTGCCGCGCGCCTCTTGGCCGCGCACGCTGATGTTGCGCATGCACGCTGGCCAGCACCTGCACGAGTGGTCTGTGGCGACCGCTGATGAACTGATGCAAACGCCAGCGTCGCAATCAGGATTTGAGCAACTGTTCAAGAGGCTGACTGCGGCCGGCCGGTCTCAGGGCACACAGATCGCGCTGCTCAGCTATGCGGGGCGCGAAGGGGTACCGCACGGATCATTCGCGTTGCCCTCAGGCATCGAGGCCATCGACGTGCCGGAGGCGCTGCGCTACCACGGCAAGTCGACAGACCTTTGGTATGCGAAAGACTCGCACCCAAAACCGCTATTGAATCATAAGCTTGCAGATCTACTGGCGCAGTGGCTGTTGGCGCGCCCGGCGACCTGATCAGGCAAAGGGCAGGATCAAGGGAAACACTGCCGCCCGTTCCAGGCCGGCGGGCCCGGCAAGGTCCACTTCGTGCCAACCTTGGCCATTTTGCAGCGCGATGCCGCGCCCGGGCCGCACAGCCAACGCTTGCACGCCGCCGGCACAGCCGAGCTGAGGGCGCAGCCGGGCAGCCGCGGTGTCGCTTCCAAGAAAACATCCAGAAATCGCCCGGATGTGCGTAATGGGCCCTGACGGCGAGTCGCACTGCCCATCGACGAGCAGGTAGCTGCCGTCGGCAAATGCCACGACCGCCGCCGGCCGGTCTGCGGCGTGGCGGGCGAACCAGGCCGGGTTGGAGACGCGCAGGTCCGCGAGCAGCGCGTCTGCCAGCGCGATGGAGGCCGGGCAGTCAAAGCGGCAGGGAAAGTGACGCAACGGTGAATGGTTGCGCTCGCCGGTCGGGCCCGCAAAGGTGGACAGGCGTGCATCGAAGCGGGTCGAGGCGGCGTGGGCGCGTGCCACCCAATGGGCATCGTCGGCATCCCACACCCGTGGAAAACTCTCGCCATGCGCCACACAGAATGCTGCGACGCAACACGCGGGATAGCCGTAGGCTGCACCGAGGCGCCAGTGCGCATCCTCCTCGTCCTTGCCGGCGCCCGGCCGGTCGTCTTTCTCATAGATCGTCAGCGACATTTCGTCTTGCAGACACGCCTGGGCCACGGCCGGATCTCGCGCCACGACGACAAGCGCCACGGCTTGCGGGTCATCCGCTGGCACGGGCGCGAACGCAGCGCCGGCGTGGGCGCGTACCCGCTGCGGCCATCCCACCACGGACAACCCCAGCGGGGCAACCGTCGCTTGCAGCTGCGCAAGTTCGCCTGGCGGCAGTGTCAAGCGCCACGCGGCACGCAGGCCGAGTTGCAGGCCGCGCAGTTCCACGCACGTAGCGTCGAAGTGCAGCGCCTGGGGCAAGGGGTCCATCGGCGGCTGGTCCAGGTCGCGCCAACCGGCAAACGATTGCCCTTTGGCCTCCAGCGCTTGGACCAGGGCGTGCGCGATGCCTGGGCAACGCCGGGCAGCAGCGTGCGGACAATCCGCGCACGCCGGCTGCAGCCCGACGCGGTGGTGGGCCAACTCGCGCTGGGGCGCGGGCGCTCCTGCCCTTCCATCGACGCCCAGGCAAGCGGGCCACAGCTCAGAACGAATGAGCCGCACACGCGAATCCCGCCCGAACCACGCGGGCCATTGCTTGCGGACTTCGTGCAACAGCGGAACGCGGCTGGCATCCTCGCCGAGCCAAGGCTGGATCGCGAGTTCAATCGCCGCCGGCGCCTGGCTGGCCCACTGGTCAAGGGAAGCGAGAGCGGGCGTCGCCTGCCGAGAAAGATACCAATTCAAGCGGACTTGCAGACCGGCGCCATGGGCGGTATCGAGGGCCGCACGCAGCACTTCTGGTTCTTGGGCATGGCCCGGCAGTTCGGCAGCCGCGTCGGGCGTCGGCGCCAGCACGGGCCACTCGACGGCGGTGGCACCGGCGGCGCGCAGCGCAGCCAGGGGCGCCGTGGCCAGGGACGGCATGCGAACAGCCAGGCCATCGGCCGATGTCGCGCGCAGTGCAGCGGCAAGGCGCCCCACAGCGCGCAGCATGTCCTGTTCGCAGGCATCGCCCACGACGACGACAAAGGACGATGCTACGTGCGCGGCCACGGCTGCCGCGATCTCGGCGTCGGGGGCGTGGGCCAGGCGCGCAGCCGCCAACAGCACGGTCGATGCGCTCTGGATCACGGCGCCTGCCTGGGCAGCAGGTCGGGTGCGTGCCGTGCCGCAGTGGCGTCCAGCACCTCCACGAAGCGCTTGAGCCGCTGCTGATGCTGTTGGGTGCGAACGGGCGTATGCCTGCCATGTGACACGGCAAAATGCGTCGTCGCAAAGAAACATGGACCACTGCCCACCACGTCGCGCAGCTGCAATTCGTAGCGGCCGCCGCTGACTTCGACATCGAGGACCAGTTCGCCGGCACCGGCGCGCACACCGTGGACGGCAAAGCCGCCCAATGCCGGCGCCAGCTTGGGCGCCATCGCCTCGATCAGTTGCCGCATCCGCGCGGCACGCGCGTCAGTCTGGAACGCAGGTTCTTGGGGTCGCTCCGCAGGTCGCGGTTCGCCAGGCGCGCCCTGTCCAGCGCGGAACGCCGCCACCGCTGCCAACTCTGCCACACGTTCTCGATAGTTCAGCAGCGCGGCATCGAGGAGCGCCTCGCGATCGTCCGCCTGAATGCGCGCTGCGGCCACGACTTCGCGCGCAAACAAGTCCGGCCGTGTCAACGACAAGTCCTCTTCGCCCAACAGCTTTTCGTAGGTCGCGTCGCCCTGGAATACCGCGTCGGAGTACTTGCCGCGCAGCGCCGCCGCGCAGAAGCGCACGACCAATGCAAACGCCTGCGCCATGCGCGCGTCGCGAAACCGCCAAGGGATCAGCGATTCGAGCGCACAGTTGTTGACCGACGGCTCGTAGATCAGCGAAGCATCGTCGAAATCCGGCCGCAGGATGCCGCCTTGCGTTTCCGCCAGCCGGGTCAGTGGCGTACTGGCGTAGAGCAGCACCGGCGTGTACAGCCAGATGCCCAAGGGCTCGAAGTTGCGCTCGATCGCCCGTTCCAGGCTGGTCGCGAAGTTCTCCAGCGTTGTCCACGGCGAGCACGTCAGGTATGCCCAGGTCGGGTCGCAGCCGAAGGACTCCGGGTGCTCCTGAACCATGTGCGCCATGCGCGCCGCCGCCGCGTCGAACTGACTGAGGGAAATCTGTTTTCCCAATCTGGCGTTCTCCACCTCGTCCAGGTTCTCGATGCCCAGGCGCAGCAGCAGGATGCGGTGGCCCGCTGCGGCAAAGCGAGGCAGCAGCCGTTCCAATGCGTCGGCCACTTCCAACACGCGGTCGATGCGCGGCTCGAAGCAGAAGGTGCTGGGCGGCAAGGCGAGGTCCAGTACCATCGTGGCGAAACGTTCGATATGCTTGAATAAACGCGCATCCAGGACGTCGAACACGCCGTGCCAGCGGCTTGCCGTCAACGCATCGGCCGCGACCTGGCGCAGTTGCAGTTCCGCTGCAGCCACCGCGTCTTGCTCCAGGTCGCTCGACGGTCCACGGTACGTGCTGCAGAACGCGCAACCGAAGTCCTGGTCGCACGCCGACAAGTCCACGCCTTGAAAATGCGGGTCTTGCGCCACCGGCAACGTGTGATCGCAGCTGACACCGCCGAGCAGGAGCAGGTGAGGGCGGAAATTGCGGGCTTTGTCGTTGCCTGTCAGGGCCTTGTACGACGGACGCACGCCGCCGACGAAGTACACGTCCGGTCCCTCTTCCCCCAGCCAATCGAGCAACCAGCCGGTGCGTCCGACTCGCCACAGCTCCAGCGACCGCCCGAGACGACCTTGGCGCCACAGCACCGTGGCCTCGGGTTCCACCGCGCTGGCCGAGCCGAGGCGCCGCTGCGCTGCTTGCCGCACCTGCTCCGCCAACGCCGTAACCCCGAGTGGCGGCGGATGATCTGACGTCGACAGCAGGCGCGCGCCGCCAGCGTGCAGCAGGTCCAGCGCGGCCCGCGGCAACGGATGGCTCGTCACCACGTGCGTCGGTTGCACGACCGCGATCGCGTCGGCGAGCCGCTGCAGATCATCCAATGTCAGCTCAACCACTTGAGAGACGCGGTGCGTCGCCGTCTGTTCGACGAGGATGCGCGTGCCCATGGTCAGCCATTGCACCTGCCACGCCCGATGCTGCGCAAGGCCTTGGATGAACGGATAGAGTCTGCTGTCATGCACCCAACGTTCTTCGGTCACGAACTCCAAGAGCAGGAGACGCTTGCCCGTGGGCAGCGCCGGCGGCGGCGGCTCCGGCGGGGCTGCAGCCTCCGCCGGCTGCGCTGGCTGAGGCTGGGAATCCGGCAACAATTCAATGGATTCTCGCCGCGCCAAGGCTTCGTACGCCAGTACCAGCAGCCGCAGCTTGCCCTCGTGTTCGGCCGGCACCTGGCGCGCATCCGTCGGCGGCTGCGTGACTGCGAAATACTGACTTCGAAATAGGAAACGCGTCGCTGTCCGCGCATCCGCAAGGCTCAGCGTGTACCCCGTGCCTGCCAACTTCACCTGCACTGTCAACGTGATCTCGCTGTCGCGCACCTGGCACACCACGTCCTGAACGGACAGATCGCCTGCACGCTCACCGAGCGTATGCAGCGCCGCGGCCAGACCCTGCCGCGCCAGCCGCGTCAGGCGCAAGGACCGATCCTCCAACTGCCGCGGCCGCTTGCGGGCCAGCTCGTTCACAGCGTGCGCCAAGGCCAGCGCGGCCTGCGGGTCCAGGGCACGCGCTGGACTCCACAGCGCATGGGTCGCCGTCCTGACTTCGATCACCCGATTCTCCTTGAGGATCTGCAGTTGACCCGGCACGACGCGCAGTGCATCGCCCCTGCGCAGCCAGGCGCGCAGTTCACCGTTACCAGCGTTCAGCGCCGCGGGATCATAGCGCATCTGCTCCAGATCCATGCCCTGCGTCGTCACAGACACGAGTTCGTCCTCGGCGTCGTCCGTCAGCGTCACGATGTGCGCCACGTTCGTGTCCGTCGGCGGCGCGGTTCCCAGCGCGCGCCACCATGTCGCGTAGGTCTGGGTCGCAGCTGCACAATCGGCTGTGCAAGGTACGAACGTCAGACTCGGCACCCACAGCGGCATCAAATCCGTTGGAATCGCGCCGGCATGCAGCGAACGTTGCGCCAGGACCGACCACGCGTGATGGCGCGTCTGCGCGGCGGGCTGGGCAGCAAAGGCGCGTGCACAACACTCCGGGACGCCATGCAACCGCCCAGCCTGGTTGAGCAATTCCTCGTGCGGATTGCGCATCTGCGCCAGCAGCGCCTGTGCCCGCCCGAGCGTTGCCCGGTCGCGCGCCAGCAACAACATGCCGTGCTGCCCCGTCGCCTGCCACGCATCCTCGACATGGGCATAGGGCAGACCGGTGCGCGCAAGCACGCGCTCCACCTCCGCATCGACATCGGCAGCGGCAATGTGATCAATTGATAACAAATCCTTGAGGCCACCCTGGACGAGCGGCGCCAGCTGCGTGACCAGCTCGGCCAGGCCGACGACGGCCTCACCGATGCGAAACGTTCGCGTGTGCGAGGCCTTCCACGCCCGCCGCTGCGCCCACAGCCTGGCGGCGCGATCCAGGAGATCCAGTTCACCCAACACCACGTCGGCGCTGCGCACCACGTCGATTTTGCACAACAAGAAGTCGAGGAGGTCCAGGTCGCTGCCGGACGTCCACAACGGGTTGGCCTCGCGCAGATGCCCGAGAATCGCAGCGCTCAGGGGATCTTCGCCTTCCTCCAGCAGGTCGTAGCGCAGGACGATGCGCGAGAGCGGCCGCATCCGCTCATCGCCAAAGCGCCACGCCGTCTCGCGTCCGAACAACTTGCGCCGGTTCATGATGACGGTATTGTCCGGCTCGCTGTCCACTGTGAGTCCATCGCGTTCGGCCAGGCACGTGATCGGCAAGTGGCTGTGCAGCCTCAGCCTTGCTTGGAACATGTTGCCGGTCTCTTTGCGGGTCAGCTCCATCAAGCGCGCCAGTCCGACATTGAGATGCAGCGTTTCGGGCGTGGTCCACGGCGTGAACAGGATCAGCGAAAGCCCTGAATACCAGAAGTTTTGTGGATAGCGATCCGCCAATTCGCGCAACGTGCCCACCGCGCGCAGGCCATCGAGCGGCGTGGTCCCCTTGTTGAAGCGCAGCAGATCCATGCCCGCGAAGCTCTCGACACCACTGGAGTAGACGCCGAGCACCATCTTCGAATCCGGAAAGCGTGAGAAGTGGTCAGGAATGCTGCGCTCCAGCCGCTGCGCCTGGTCGGCGCGCATCGCCAGCAGCAACTGCACATGGCCGGCAAGTCCGCATTCATGCATCCATTGCAGACATTGGCCGAGCACCAAGGGATTGACGACGCGTTCGAGCAAGAGGGCATTGGGAAAGCGATCCGGTGTGCGGCGATTGCTTGCAACAGCTTGGATTTGAATGCGAAGCCAATCCGCAGTGGTCATGCCTCCTGGTCCCGCCGCGTCGCGTGGTGCGGATCCAGCGGCGATCGACAGGGCGCCGGGCACGCGGTTGCTTTGGCGGCCGCTCTCGCAAAATGCACAACCGCCATGGCCTTGCACGCGCTCGTCGTCGATGCCGGCATACAGAGGATTGTTCGCGACGGCTTGCCGGTGACCGCAACTGCCTGGCAGCAAAAGGTAGATGTTGTCGTGCTTGCGTTCGCGCGCGGCCGCGTTGCCGGGCTCGAAGTCGTAGCGCGGCACGAGGCTTGGGTGGGCCTCCATCTGCGGGCGCGCGGCCTCCAGCGGATCGGCTGTCAAATCGCGGGCCATCACGTGCAGCGTGGCCTGCGGTGCCGCCCGGCGCAGTGCCTGCATCTGCTCGGCGTACAAGTGATCGGTCAGCAGCAGCAGGGCCGGCCGATGTTCGGCCACGACGGCAAGAAGCCATGTAAATTCATCATTATCCAGCGTGATCTCGTCGCGCTCGTGCCGCATCAGGTTGATGGTCGAAATGCCGAAGCGCACCCAGCGCACATTGCTGCCTGTGGCCGTGAACCAGCCGGCGATGAGCGGATACAAGTATGCGATTCTACCGGGAAACTGGTCGGCGTTGATGCACTCGATCAAGAGGACCGGGCCGCTCGCGTGCAGAACAGGGCTTCTGGCGTCCATCCAGCTCCTAACTATTCGTTTCCATGCGTGGTTTCTGCTGCTGTGTGCACTGCATGGTGGTCCAGGATTCGGGCCACCAGCCGCGCCAGGGCAGCCTTCTCCGTCGTGTCGATCGGCCCGTCGTCGCGGTAGACGCAGGCGCAGTGGTCGGTTTGCAGAAAGGCGTGCGCAAACCCGTCGCGCTGCCGGAACAGCAGGTTGAGCCTTTCCGTGCCGCGCGCAAGGGCCACCGTGATCTGGCCCCAGCCGGCCTCGGTGGCATCGACATGCGCGCGATCGAGGGCGAAACCTCGCAGCGGCCGGCGCGGGTCGGCGTGCAGGGATGCCAATGATCTAGCCATCTTCGCGCACAAACCGCTGGCCGGACCCTCCTCCTGCGCCAGTTGTTCGGTCGTCCGCGTCAGGAGCGCCTGCGGCGTCTCCAAGTGTGGCGCGGCGCGTGCCGTGGCGACGAGCGCGCGGAACAGGCGCAGGTTGTCGGCGCGGCGGCTGGGCAATCGGTCCATGATCGCAAGGAGTTGGGTGGTCAGGTCATCCTCGCTGCGCACCTGGTCGGTGTCGGTCACGCGGCCAAGGACGGCATGGATGCGCGCCACGTCTGCGTTCGCAAAGCGCCAAGGCAGCTCGGATTCATGCCAGGTGACAAGGCAGCCGCTGCTGATGGGCTCTTGGGTGGCCGCGTCCGCAAACCGTGCTGCGAGCAGGCCATCGTGCTCGGCAAGAACGCTGATCGCCCTGCCAGGCATCAGGATCAGACGGGAAGTCGCCACGAGTCCATCACAGGGGATGCCAAGGCGGGCGATGGCGGCGAGGTTCTCTTCGAGATCCGCCAAGGTCGTCCACGGCGTGAACATGATGAAGCCAAATCCGCCGTATTTCCAGAAGAAAAAGCCATCCGGGTAGGCCTTCTCCCAACGCGTCAGATGGGTGAGCGCCCGCGCGACCTGATCCACGCTGATGTGCTTGCCGAAGCGCTCGTTCTCCGCACGTGAGAAGGATTCGACGCCCATGTTCTGGATGCCGATGGCATGGCCGGCGGCGCAAAGGCGCGGCAGAACTTCGTCCAGGACGGGCGCGAGACGAAGCAACTCGTCGACTCGACAGGAAAAAAGCAGGCGGACTGGCGGCAGGGCGACCTGCAGAATCGCCTCGGCAAACGCGCGCAGACGCAGGAACAAGACACTGCCCGTGACGAGAAACTCGCCCGCATAGCGCTGCGGCGGGCAGGACGACTGCGCCGCGCGCAGCTGACGCAGGGCAAGCTCGATGGGATCGCTGCGGTACGGATACTTCTGTGGAGCTGGATTTCCACAGAAAGCGCAGCCGCGATCCTGTGCACCATCTTGAAACGAAATGTCTTTATAGTGATGGTTGTCGCGGAGGGAGCGAGCGTAGTAGCACACGGGTCCACTGACGATCTCGATCAGCGGGCGGATGGCGGCGGCCCGTGCATTCATCGGCTCCGACGCGTACGTGGGCTGTGCGACGTCGACGAGGTGGACAGGGCGGCCGCTCGCGGCGCCGGGCGGTTCCGGCAAGCCCAGCCAGGCATGCAGGACATCAAGTGTCTGCCAATCGGCCGACCCTTGGTCCAGGCAAGCCAAGTGCAGCTGCGGGAACAGGATTTCGATGCGCTGGCGCAAGGCCGGCGCCAGCCTGTCGTTGGCGAGCATGTGCGTGGCGCGGTGCGTCGCGATGGCGTGGCACAGGGCATCCGCGTCGTCTCCTGCGAGATCAATGACGAAACGCTGTTGGGCCTCGTCTTGCGAATCGAGACCGAAACAGATCCAACGCACCTCGACACCGTTTGCCTGGGCGTGGCCGCTGAGAAACGGATGCAATTCGCTGCGGTACTGAGCGAAGCGGTCGCTGCGCAGAAACTCGACGAGCAGGAGTCGCGCAGCGATCATGTCGGCCTCAGAAACCGCACGCCAGTTCGAAGCACGAGGCTACGACGGGAAGGCTGCCCCGGCAACGAACATTGCGCAACGTTTGCCAGACTCTGATACAAGTCTCGATGCCAGAAGATGATTCAGTCACATGGCCTGGGTCAGTGCAGGGCGCTTGCGTGCCGGGGCAAGCGGCTGGCCGTCGCCGGTTTTGTGGCTACCGCCGACTCGCTGTGTCATATTCGCGCCCGCTCCGGCATCTGCGCGGGAGTCGAGCAGTGTAGACCGTGGTTGGCCCCTCCCTTCCTTCAAGCCGGACTTCGCGCAATGCGGTCGCGGATCCCATCGTCGGCACCGTGCTGGATGGCGATTTCGAAGTCGTGTCCCTGGCAGGTTCCGGCAGTCATGCGGACGTCTTTTCCGCCCGGCAGCGCTCGGTTGGCAACCGCCCGGTCGCGATCAAGATTCTTGCGCGACCCTATCTCAGCCTCAAGGAGGCCGATTTCCGCAAAGCAGCGGCGGCCCTTGTGCGCGAAGGCGAACTGCTCGGGGCTCTGCACGCTCCCTGTTTCGTCGATGTCTACCGTACCGGCTTTCTGGCGGATCACCGGCCGTACCTCGCCGAGGAGTTCGCCGAGGGTCGGGCCCTGAGCGATGTGTGCGCTTCCGGCAAACGCCTGGCTGATACGCAAATAGCTGACCTCATTAGCCAATGGGCGGATGGTCTTGCCGAGCTTCACTTGCGCGGCTGGGCGCATCGCGATGTCACACCGGCCAATGTCGTGGTGAGCGAGACCGTATTCGGCACCGCGCGCATCCTGGTCTATGACTTCGGCACGGCCACGCAGATCACGGGCCGAGCCGATCGGCACCGCGTCGGCTACGACCTGGATCGCCCTGTTGGCACGCCAGCCTACATGAGCCCAGAGCAGGCAGCTGGTGGCGTTGTCGATGGCCGCTCCGATCAATACGCCTTGGCGGCGATCGCCTACGAACTGCTGACCGGTGTGCGGGCCCTGGCCATCGAGGTGCAGCGCGCGCAGCCTTTGCTGAGTTACCTGCGCGGCAATGGCGCGATTCCGAGCAAGCCGCTGTCTTCTTTGAGACCTGAGTTGCCGCTCGCGGTGCAGCAGGTCGTGCACCGTGGTCTGGATCGCAATCCAGACAAGCGCTTCGACACCACGATGGAGCTGGCGCGCCACCTCGCAGCGGCGCTGGCCGGCGCGCCGCCGCCGCGGGTGGCGAACACCTCCTGGCTGTCGCGGCTCCTGGCCGGCACCAAGCAGTGATGCGAAACGCGCCTGGCGCTTGTGCCAAAATAGTTTGGCACTGTGCCCGTTTGCTTCTTCTCTGGTCGCCAAGCTGACCGATGCGGATTGGCGGCGACTTCTGGGACAACGACTCGATCGAGTCTTTCCGTCACAGGCCCCTACTTCTTGACGCTTCCTGCCCGCGCGATGCCCGCTCCAGGGCCGTGTGTACCCAAGTCACTCATCGTGCGCATCTGGGCGCGCGGCGGTGCCGGCACGAAGGGTGCGCAATGCAACTCGACCGCCGGCTTGGCGCAAGCCTTCGCTCCACCGTCGGGCGGCGGCTCGCGGTGGATCGGCGTCAGGATCGTCTGCACCTTCGCCACCCGCGGCAACGATCCCAGCCCTTCGAGCGGATCGCGGTCCTCGCCGTCCTGGGGTTCCCGAAGCAGCGGATAGGGTTCCTGGACTTCCTCGTCCGCCATCGTGTCGTCCTCCGGGTGTGTCATCTGCGCTCGCCGCGCAGGGAGCCCTCGCCGGTGCCCGCCACCGACGCGTTCTTGCGCTGCGCCATCTTGCCGGCGCGCAGGTCCATTTCGACCAGATGCGCGGTCAGTGCCGGTGTGAACGCGGCATGAATGGCCATGGCCATCGGGTGGTAGGCCGCCGCGTACATCCAAAGCTTGCGCAGATCTACTGCAACTACCTGGGCTTGCGAGACGGTCACGACTTCATACGGCGACGGCTCCTGGTTGAACATGCCGAGCAGCCCGGCCACTTCGCCCGGAGCATGGCTGAACAGGTCGCGCGTCATCTTGTTGTAGGCGACCCGTGTGACGAGCGTGCCCTCGATGACGACGAGCAGGATGTCGGCTCGTTCGCCTTGTTTGATCAGGGTGACACCGCGTGCCTCGTTGCGCAGTGACGACAACGCAAAAAGGCCCCGAGCCACGCGATCATCCACCTTCGCAAAGACGGCACTGCGGCCCTTGAGCCACGGCAGCAACCGAGACGGATCGTCATTGCGCCGACTCGTGCTCTCGGGACCTGCCATTCCGGCCAACTCCTAGGAATGTGTCGGACTATCGTCCGTCACAGCTCCATCGGTGCTTGTTGTTTGGGGCATTCGCACGAGAAAAGCCATGAAGTCATTCATTGGGCTTTTCATGCGAATGGGAACCCGCAGCCGCAGCTTCCCTAGGAGCCTGTCGCGGTGAATCCATGCATCTGTTTTCAAGTAGTTACGAAACGGCATGGCGAATCTCCGACAGGCTCCTAGAGCGACATCGCCACGTGGCCACTGGATGGCCGGATGATGGGGCGGGTGGTCTCCGCATCGCGCCGCCGCACCCACTGTGCGAAATGGTGGAGCAGGGAACTGGCCTCGGGCGACGGCCTCAGTCCTCCCAAAAATGCTTCGTGATCACCGTCTTCCGTAGTTTCCGGCTTGTACTTCGCCAGGTAGCGGAAATAGCGCACGCGCACGTCGCCAGCATCCAGTTCCGGATGGAACTGTGTCGCCCACACAGGCAAGTTCCCGACACGAAACGCGTGCAAGGGACAGAGTGCCGACGTCGCCAGGTTTGCCACACCCGGTGCATAGGCAGTCGCGCGGTCCTGGTGGCCGACCTGAGCCATGAAGGTGCGGGGCAGTCGCGAGAACAGCGGGTCCTGCAGCGCGGCTGGAGCCAGATCGAGAGCGATCGTTCCGATCTCCATCTTCGCGGGATCGCGGATCATTTCACCGCCCATCGCCCTGACCAGGATCTGGAAGCCAAAGCACGCGGCGAACGTCGGCCGCCCTTCGCCCAGGACTGCAGCGCGTGCGAAGTCGATGAAGCGGCCAATCCACGGCAAGTCGTCGAGGCAACTGTAGTCGCCCGAGCCGCCCATCAAGAGACCTGCAGCGCGGTTGAGTTCCTCGCGCGTCGGCAAGCGCTCGACGACGTTGATCGTGACGAGTTCTGCTTCCGGAACGCCGAGATGGCGACGAAAACACGCGATCTCATGCTCGCGCATTGGATCGTCGAGGTCGCGGGACTGAAGCAAGAGGAAAGGACGCAAGGCCATGGAACTCCCGAGGGCGTGGTGCGCTCCGCAGTGTGCCGTGCCGGTCGGGCTGCGTCCAGCGAAAGCGACAGGTGCGGGCGTCTGGTAAGGTGACTTCGGTGGCCATGCGAATTTGGAGGATGGCGACGTGCCCGACGAGCACCGCAGTTTTCTCTTGATCATTCAAGGTTTGGTCCTCGCGGCCACGCTGGCGGTTCCCATTCGTTCCGGCGCCGCCGCGCCCGGGGCCGACGGGCCCCGCACCGACTTCGTGCTTGTGCCCTATGGCAACTACAGTTCGGACATGAGCCTTGGTCTTGGCCTGAACACTGCGATCTACTTGCGCGATCCCGGCTGGACCCCGTACCGCTACTCCC
>Ga0172370_10003063_pt1 | contig 23484 bp, 9 predicted proteins | sample LakKiv5m_FD_114538 | JGI IMG/M metagenome (GOLD analysis project Ga0172370, IMG submission 114538) | Freshwater microbial communities from Kabuno Bay, South-Kivu, Congo - kab_022012_11.5m | ecosystem: Environmental > Aquatic > Freshwater > Lake | place: Democratic Republic of the Congo...
TCCATCTTCGCCGCGACCTCCTCGGGTGTCGGCTCGCGACCGAGCTCCTGCTGCAAATAGCGGCTCGTCCGGATGAGCTTGTTGATCGTCTCGATCATGTGCACGGGGATGCGGATCGTGCGGGCCTGATCGGCGATCGCGCGCGTGATGGCCTGTCGGATCCACCACGTCGCGTAGGTCGAGAACTTGTAGCCGCGACGGTACTCGAACTTGTCGACCGCCTTCATCAGGCCGATGTTGCCCTCCTGGATCAGGTCGAGAAACTGGAGCCCGCGGTTGGTATACTTCTTCGCGATCGACACCACGAGGCGGAGGTTGGCTTCAACGAGCTCACTCTTTGCCTTGTTGGCCTTGCGCTCACCGCGGAGGATCTCCTCGTACATGCGCTTGAGTCGCGGCTCTGTCGTGGCGGCCTCTGCCTCTACCTGCTTGGCGACCCTCTCCGCCTCCTTGATGGCCTTCAACGCGGCGTCCAACTCGGCGCGCGTGACGCCCAGCTTCTTCTCGAGCGTTCGCACGCCCGCGGCGGTGGCGGACTTGAGGTCGCGGAGGTAGCCGGCGATCTCCTTGGCCGTGAAGCTCGGCAGCGTGATGCGCTTGCGTTCCTGAGCGCGCAGGCGCTCCTCCGCGAGATCGGCGAGCGCGCGCTCCTCCTGTGCGATGCGATGCTCGGCCTCCTGGATCCGCTTCACGAGGGCCTTGATCTGATCGACGATCTTGTCGACCTGCTTGCGGTGCAGACCCACGTCGAGCAGCGCCTCGAGCAGCATGCGCTCCAGCATATGCGTGACCTGCACCTGCGCGATGGGCAACGACTCGAGGATGTGGCGGACTTGGTCGTAGATCACCTCATCGATGAGATGACACGACAGGCGCGCGTACTGCGGCACGGCGTTGGGCCCCGTGGTCGCCGCGCCGGACTTGCCCGCCCCGGACTTGATGCGCAGGCGCGGCACGTTCTCGAAGATCGTGATGATCTCGCCGGAGATCTGATCCAGCCGCTCGCGCCGATCGCGCATGCGTCGCGCGAACTCCGCCTGCGTCATCTTCCCCGGCACGGGCGGCGACTCACGCAGCTTCTTCTGCTCCGACAGCAGTTCGTCGCAGCGCCGGAACGCGTCGGCCGTGGAGCGTCGAAACTGGTTCGCGTGGGCCTTGAGCAGCTTCCGCGGCAGGCCGTCGAGCACGTCGTGGATCTCGACCTGCTCGGCCTCGATCTTGCGCCGCAGGCCCAGGAACGCCTTCGTCACGCCCGTGTCCTCGAAGACCGCGTGCAGCAGATCGCTGATGCGGCGCGTGGGCCGCTTGCGCGCGAGATCCATGCGCGCCGCTTCCGCCGGATCCTCGGGCACGGTGTGCGTGCGGAAGAGGCGCTCGATCCGCTCGAAAGCACCGACGACGCGCTCGATCTCATCGGGCGAATCTCCCCGGCGCGAGCGGCTCTGACGGGCACCCTCCACGAGGTCCTTGAGCTGCTTGCGACCGGCGCGCAGCTCGTCTTTGAGCGTGCCGACGAACTCCGCGAAGAACGGTTGTCGCACGAGCTGTCCGAGCATGGTGCGCAGCATGCGCTGGTGGGCTTGCTCCGTCCGCGCGTTCCTGAGGTTCTCCTCGAACTCGCGTCGCGTCGTGCTGGCGTTCGCGAGCCGCGTGAGCCCGCGCAACACACGCTCGCAGATGTCGATGTCGGACGCGCCTTCCTCATCTTCGAGGTCACGCACGAGATCCTTGAGCGAGATCGGCGGGCGCTCCGCTCGACGCGCATCACCCGAGGAAGCGGCCCCCTCCCCGTCGTCCTTGACCTCCTCGACGATCTCCTCCTCGTCGTCGTCGTCGCTCGATCGAAGATCAGACGCGTTCGGCACCCGCTGCAGGTACTCGAGCATCTCTCGCGTGCGGTCCGCGAGCGCGAGGATCGACTCGAACGCCATGTCGTTCTTGAGGACAGCGTAGAGCACCGCGTGCTCCCCTTCCTCGATGCGCTTGGCGATCTCGATCTCGCCCTCGCGCGTCAGCAGCGCGACCGATCCCATCTTCCGCAGGTACATGCGGACGGGATCGTTGGTGCGCGTGAACGCGTCATCGCCGTACTCCTCAGCCTCGGACACCGTCTCGCGCCGCGGGCGGACCGGCTGCGGTTGCTGCTGCTTGTTGTCGGCCTTTGGCTCGTCGATGAGCTCGATCTCGTTCTCACCCATCAGCGCCAGCATGTCGTAGATCTGATCCGGGTTCAGGGAGTCGCCTGGCATCGACTTGTTCACCTCGTCGAAGGTCAGGTAGCCCCGTTTCTTGCCGACGTTGATGAGGTCGGTGAGCGCCGAGTTGTCGAAATTGCCTGCCATCGCCTTGCCTTCCCCCATGTACGTCATTGTTTCATCCTGCGTTTGTGCGAGGAGCGCCGTCAGCGTCCCGCTCTCTTCGTCGAACCTGGTCGAGTTGCGCTTTCAACTTGAACTTCTGCTCCAGTATCGCCAGACCTTCCGCCTCGCCGTAGGCGGCGCTGGCTTCGTGGACCTTGTTCGCGAGGTTCTCGGTCCGAAGCGCGAGAGCCTCTAGCTGGCAGATCCCCGTCTGGTAGTGCCGCCCAGATCCTGCGTGGGGACGTGCTCGCTCTCGTAGCACGCGCGCATGCACGCACGCTGCTCTGCGGAGGGAGGCTCCTCCTCCAGCCAGCCGGGAATGCGCGGCAGGGCGCCCGGGTCCTCCTCCAGCGCGTCCTCTGTCCGCTTGGCCAGCTTCGCGAGCAACCGCTTGAGGCCGTGATGTTGGAGCGAATCGAACGTGCGATCGTTGACGAATCGAACGAGCAGGGTGGGCTCCGCGAACAGAAGCCGCACGAGATCGCGCTCGAGATCGCTGACGTCATCGTCGCCTGCTGGCACGCTCGACGGCCGGTCTTGCCGGGGAGCTCTGGGGGCGTGGAGCGCCGCCGTCGCGTGATAGGAGGGCGGCTCCGCGCGCACCTTGTCCCGGGAAGGCTTGTGCCCGCGCGCCTCGAGCGACTCGTGCAGGTAGCGCTCCACCTCGTCGCCCGCAAGCCCGAGCGTCGCGGCGAGGTGCTGTCGCCCTTGATCCCACAGCACCGCGCGTCCGAGCGAGTCGAGCAGCGGCGCGGCCTCGTCGAAGACGCGAGGCAGCGAAGAGATGTTGCGATCACGCTTGTAGGGAGCCGCGCACGCATCGAGGAAGGCCTCGAGCAGCGGCGTGCCGCCGAGGGTAGCGGTCCTGAACGCGGCGGCGCCGTGGGCTCGGACGAACGAGTCCGGATCCTCGCCATCGGGCAGCGCGACGACCCGGCCCTCCAGACCCGACTCCAGCGCGAGGTGCACGGCCTTCGCGGCTGCGTTGCGACCTGCGTTGTCGCCGTCGAAGACGAGCACGACGTTGTTGGTAAAGCGCTTGATCTCGCCGAGCTGCTTGTCCGTGAGGGCCGTCCCCATCGGCGCGCAGACGTTGTCGATCCCGGCCTGCACGAGCGTGATGACGTCGAGGTTCCCCTCCACGATCACGCACTGGTTGAGGCGTCGAACGGCGCTGCGCGCGAGGTGCAGTCCGAAGACGACGTCGCCCTTCTTGTAGAGCGGGGACTCGGGAGAGTTGATGTACTTCGGTGCGTCGCCGCCGGTCTGCAAGGTGCGCCCGCCGAACGCGACGAGCGTGCCGCCCGTGTTGTGGATGGGGTACATGAGTCGCTCGCGGAACCGATCATAGAAGCCGCCGAGATCGCCTCTTCGCGGCGCGCACAGACCGAGCGCTTCGAGCTCCTCGTCGTTGACTTTGCGAGCCCGCATGAACTGGTAGAGTCCATCCCACCCGTTGTCCGCGGCGCCCAGCCTGAAGCGCTCGACCGAGCCTTCATCGAGTCCGCGCTTCGCCAGGTACTGTCGAGCTTCGGGGTAGCGCATCCGGGATCGGAAGTAGCCGAGCGCGAGCTCCATCACCTCAGCGTAGCGCGCGCGCCTGCTCTTCGCCGCAGCGCGGCGCGCCGCGTCCTCGGGCGAGACCTCGTCCGCTGGCAACTCGATTCCGGCCGACACCGCGAGCCTCTCGATCGCCTCGCGGAAACTCAGCCCGTAGATCTTGCGCACAAAGCCGATGGCGTCTCCTCCTTCGTGGCACCCGAAGCAGTAGTAGGAACCCCGTTGCTCGCTCACATGGAACGACGGCGTCTTCTCACCGTGGAACGGACACAGACCCATGAGCGAGTTTCCAGCGCGCTTGAGCGCCACCACCTCCCCAACGATCGCGGTGATCGACGTGCGGGAGAGGAGGTCTCGAATCAAGGATTCCGGTAGGTTACCAGCCGCCATGGGTCCGACTTCACCCTCGTTGACCGGCCCCCACCGACCGAGGGCCCTGGGGTTCTTGCCGGCTCTTCTGCTCCAGGCAGAGGGGCTGGGCCGAAAAAGTCTAGTCACGGCTTCCGCAACGTCAAGGCTTTGTCGTCATTTTTTGTGCGAGTCCCACCTGGGCACCTTGCCAAGGCCGGCCAGCGCATCTAAAGTCCGGCGCCTCCAACGCGCGCGAACCCGAAGTCATGCAAGCTGAATCCCGTCCAACGTTCCCTGAACCACGAACCCCGGTCGAACCCTGGAGCGGTCGTCGCCGATTGCGCGATCTCGGCCTGATCCTCGTGCTTGGCCTGGTGATGGTCGTGCCCCGGCTGGGCAAGCCCGGACTTCTCGACCCCTGGGAGATGGACCGCGCCGACGTGGCGCGGCTCGTCTCGGGGCCGGCGCGGGTGATCGTCGCCGATGTCGATGGCAACCCCGTCTTTGCTGCGCTCGAGGCCGGTCTGCCCGCGTCGTACTCGCTTCGTCCCGTGTCCGAAGACCAGGCGGGCACCGGCGCGCGGCTCGGTGCGGCGGCGACGCTCTTGACCGAGGGGGTGTGGCACGCGGCAGTGCTCAACCTCGACCTGCAGTTGACCGGCCTGGGTGAGGAGGCCGTCGACGCGATGTGGCAGCGGCTCGACAAGATGCTGTCGAGCGCCGCCGGGACGGCGTTCGTGCTGGTCTCCGCGAGGCATGATCCGGTCGCGCTGCGTGCCGCCCTCGAGGGCGCGCGCGAGCGTGCCGTGCGCGCGGCGGCAGACAAGCCTGCCACCGAGACCACGACGCGCCCGGAGGTGCTCGTCGCAGCGCTCGGGCCGCTCGTCGCAACGGTGGCTCCCGAGGGGGCGGTGGAGGCCGTACAGAGGCTCACGCCATCTCCCTGGGCTCGCGTCGTCCACAAGTCGAGCGGCGCCAACGCGGCGGGGCCCGTCCTCGACGCCTGGCTCATCGCGGCGTTCTACAAGGCCTTTGGCGCGTCCGAGACGACGAGCCGCCTCCCCGGCGCGCTCATCTCGGTGCTCGCGCTGCTCCTGGCGGCCCTCGGGACCGGGCTGCTCTACGGCCGGCGCGCGGCCTGGTTGACGGCCGTGGTGTTGATGAGCATGTCGCTATGGCTTGGGCCTGCGCGCGCAGTCCTGCTGGAGTCGGGCGCAGTGCTCGGCCTCACGCTCGTGGCGTTCTCGCTGGCGTTCGGCGTCGCGCGAGGCGGCCGGTCCTGGCTCGTCTCGTACGCGATCGGCCTCGTCACGCTCTACTTGGCGCAGGGAGTCTCCGGCCTCCTCATCGCCATGGGCATCGTCGGGGCCTATGTCGTCGTCGTGCGCGATCTCCGCCGCGAGATCCTCACCGCGGCGGTGCTGTCCGTCGCGCTCTTTGCGTCTGCGCTCGGCGCGGTCTTCGGGGCAAGACAGAGCGGCTGGTGGCGGCACTTCCGCTTCACGCAGACACCCTACGGCGGTGGCGTCCAGGCGTTGCACTCCAACTTCGACTGGTTCGTACGTTCAGTGGGCTTCGGTTCCTATCCGTGGTGCGGCGTCTTCCTCGTCGGCGTCGGCCGCTTGTTCGGACTCGGCGGTGTCGATGTTGCGCGCGACGATGAGAATGAGGATCCGCAAGGTCGCGCGAAGCTCGTGCTCGGTCTGTCATTCGCGGTTCCCGTCATCGTCCTCGGGGCCTTGATGCGCGACTTCGGCCACAGCTTCGCGCCCGTCGCGCCGCTCGTCGCCGTCGCCTCCGCGCTCGTGCTCGACGAGGCGCTCGAAGGTCGCTACTCGGGGCGCTTCCTTGCGTTCGTGACGCTCGTGTCGGTCTTCCTCCTCCACCGAGAGATCGGCAAGTCGGTCGAGCCGCTGCTTGCGCTCGTCGCGCATGACCCACCGATGGATCTGGAGAAGGGGGACTACATCTTCCCTGCCGAGTTGGCGTTCCCGCGCACGGCGCTGATGCTCGCGCTGCTCGGCATTGCGTTCTTCTCCGCAGCCGTGGGAGGGCTCTTCCGGCGCGGCGCGGAGGTCGTCGAGGCGGCACGCCAACAGCGCCGCACCGCGTGGTCGATCGGCGTCGTAGGCGTACTGTGGGGAATCGACACGATCGCGTCGCTCGGGTTGCGCCTCGATATCTCGCTCAAAAGCGACCGCACGATCGCGAACATCCCGCAGGACCGCCTCTTCACCCAGTACCTCGCGGGGCGTCCCGACGTCATCGCAGTGGTGGCCATGTTCGCCCTGCTCGCGCTCGTCGCGGCGCTCCGCTCCGGGGCGCCGGGCGGGCTGCTGCTCGGCTGGCGCGACTCCGTCCTCAAGCTGGTGGAGTCGCTTCATCTCGCCGGCCTCGTGCGGCTCGTCGCGCGTCTCGCCAGCCACGACCTGATCGGCCTCGCGCTGGTCGCCGCGGGCGCGATCTCGGTCGCAGTCGCGGGCGCGGGCGTGCTCATAGCGGTAGGACAAGTCTTGCCTCAATCGCCCGCGGTCACCTCGGCGGTCGCGAGCGAAGGTTTCATCGGCGCGCTCGCGCTCGCGGTGCTCGCGTTTGCCATCTCACGCGGCTTCGGCGTCTCGTTGTTGCGGGCACGTCCGATGCTCGCCCCGCTCGCCGGACTCGAAGGTCGCGCGGGCGTCATCGGCGCGATCTTCGTTGCGCTGCTCGGCGTGGCCGCGATCGGGGTCGTCGCGACGCGCTTGTCCGGAACGTGGTCATACGCCTTCACGGGGGCGGTCTATGCGTGCGCCGTCGCGGTCGCGCTCTTCCTCTTCGCGCGCGTCCGCACGCTCGGCGCGACCGGTTGGCTGGCCGCGGCAGGCGCCTTTGTCGCGTGGGTCGCGATCTTCCACCCGATGGCGCTGAAGTATGCGTCGTGGGCCGCCGACAAAGCCGAGGCGGAGCCGGCAGGCGCGTATCTCCTGCGTGTCCTCGTGGCGTCGCCCGACAGCGGTGTGTTGATCGCGGTCTTCGTGGTGTTGCTCGTCAACGGGATGGCGTCCGCACGTCCCGCGATCGCCGCGCCGCTCGACAAGGTCCTCGCGCTGCTGCGCCGCTGCGATCAGCCGCGCGCCGCCGTGTCCGCGCTCGTCGTTGCGGGTCTCCTGTCTGGCACGGTGTTCGCTCACGCGGTGCTGCCGGATCTCTCGCTGCACTTCTCGCAGAAGCACCTGCTCGATCTGATCGAGCGCCTGGGCGGCGGTAATGCACGCATCTTCAAGCACGGCACGTTCCAGAAGAAGGCGGGCAGTCCGGACACGAACTTCTATACGGCGGGCATGCCGCTCATCTCGGATCGCAACGCGCTCGTCGAGGCGTTGCGCAGCCACGACGTAGTGACGCGCGTGACCGACGACGGAGCGCCAGGCAAGAGCGGGGTCGTGACGATCCGTGGCTGGGATCCTGCGAACGACGCCGACCGGGACGGGAAACGGGATCGCGAGGGGCTCGCGTCCATGGCGACCGCTGTCTCCGGCGTGACCGTGACCGACGCGGCGCAGAGCTGGAGACCGGGGCAGTGGAAGGGCGCGCTGTTCATCGACGGCTTCGGGAAGACATTCCGCGTGGCCGATAACTCCGAGTCTATGCTCACGCTCGACGGGCTTGCGCCGCTGACCGTGGCGAGCGATCCGTCGCGCAGCCAGTACATGCTCGACTGGCCGGAGCTCGCAAACCACAGGGCCACCGCGCCGGGTCCGACGCGCCTGTTCGTCGTGTTGCCAAAGCGCGGCTTCTCCGAGATCAACTACAGCTTCCGGAAGGCCGCCGACGGCCGGCACATCTTCCTCGTCGATGATCGCTCGAGCCGGCTCGTGCTCGCAGCGTCCTCGCTCGGCGACGGCGAGGCGGACCACAACTGGATTCGCAGGGCGACCTACACACAGCCGCAGTTCGACGCGCTCACCGACGTCAAGCGGGGTTTCGCGAACTTCGGCGACGAGATCGCGTTCGTGGGTTGGAAGGCCGACGAGGAGAGCGTCGTGCGGTCGAAGCGCTACCACATGACGCTATACTGGAAGGCGCTCAAGGCGCCTACACGCTCGCTCAAGGTCTTCATGCACCCGCACCCCCTGCACCGCGATCACTGGCCGCTCAACTTCATCCACGATGAGGAGGAGAAGACCTGCGAGGGTTGCTACGCGACGAACCACTGGATGGAGGGCGACATCATCGCAGACGCCTTCGATCAGGAGGTCGCGCTCGGGACGCCATCCGGGCCGAATGAAGTCATCGTAGGTTGGTACAATCCGAACGACGACAAACGCCTCGACGTCAAGGAAGTGCGAGGTGACGGCATGGTCAAGCACCGCGACGACCGCGTGACGGTCGGCACTCTCCTCGTTCGGTAGGCACGCACGAGACGCCAGCGGGGGTTTCGAGGATGGAGCAGGAAGGAAGTCGAGACTTCGATGTCGGCGCGCTCGCCGATCGCCTCGTGTGCGTTGTCATGGCGGGGGGCAGCGGGACGCGCTTCTGGCCGCTCTCGCGCGCGCACCGGCCGAAACAGCTGCTCGCGCTCGTGGATGAACGCACTCTACTTCGCGCGACCGTCGATCGCATCGCGCCGCTGTGCGCTTCGGACCGCACGCTCGTTGTCACCACCGCGCGCCTCGGGGAGGCCATCGCCGCGGTGCTGCCGGAGCTGCCGCGCACGAACGTGGTGGGAGAGCCGACCGCGCGAAACACGGCACCCTGTGCCGCGGTGGCTGCCTTGCTGGCGATGCGCCGGAGACCAGACGCCATCGTCGCGCTGCTGCCTGCCGACCACCACGTGGCGGACGAATCGGCCTTTCGGGCCGCGCTAAGCGTCGCGCTCGTCGAGGCAGCCGAGGGGCGCATCACGACGCTCGGTGTCGTCCCGACGCGACCGGAGACCGGCTTTGGCTACATCGAGCGTGGGGCCGCCCGGCCGCTCGGGGCCTTCGAAGTCGCGCGCTTCGTCGAAAAGCCCGATCTCGCTTGTGCGGCCGAGTACCTCGCGACGGGCCGCTTCGATTGGAACGCGGGGATCTTCGTCGCGGAGGCGCGCGTGCTTTGGACCGCCGTGCAGCATCACCTGCCCGCCCTCGCGGCTGCGCTCGATGCGTGCGCGCCGGGCGGCCGCGGCGACCCGTTCTCGGACGACGGCCCTGCCCGCGCAGCGTGGCGCGAGGCCCTTGAGGCCGGCTACGCTCGCACGACCGCAGTCAGCATCGACGTCGGCGTGATGGAGCCCGAGGCGATCGCGTGCGCGCGCGGCGCGGGTGCCTCTCGCGGCATGAGCGTGGTGCCGTTGAGGGCCGGCTGGTCCGATGTCGGAACGTGGCGATCGCTGTGGGACCATCGCTCGCCGGGTGCGAGCAGCTTCGTGCGGGGAGCAGTGACGGCGCTCGATTCGACGGGGTCGGTGCTCGTCGTCGAGCCCGGCGCGCCGCACCTGACGGCGCTCGGTTTGCACGACCTCACGGTGATCGTGACGCGGGACGCGGTGCTCGTATGCCCGCGTGATCGTTCGCAAGACGTGCGCCTAGTGGTGGAAGCGCTCGCGTCCTCCCCTCGGAAGGACTTACTGTAGGTACAGGAGCACGGGTCATGATCAACCGCCACGTCTTCCGCGAGTACGACATCCGAGGTGTCGCGGCGCGCGACTTCTCGCAGCCGCTCGTCGAGGCTCTCGGCGCGGCCGTTGGCAACCTCGTCCGCGAGCGGATGGATGTGGAGCGTCCACGGATCGCCGTCGGTCGCGACGCTCGCCTGACGGGTCCGAATCTCCGCGCGTGGCTCGTGGAGGGACTGGTCTCCAGCGGCTGCGACGTGATCGACGTCGGAATCGTCCCGACACCGCTCGTCTACTTCGCGCTGTTCAACCTCGACGTTCACGGCGGCGTCATGGTGACCGGGTCTCACAACCCAGCGCCCGACAACGGCTTCAAGATCTGTGTTGGACGCGACAGCCTGCATGGCGCCGACGTGCAGCGGCTCGTGACGATGATCGAGGATGTGCCGGCCCGTGCAAGCGCGCGCGGCAACGTCGTCGAGGTCGACATCCACACGCCCTACTACGATCGCGTGGCCTCGGATGTGAAGCTCGGCTCGCGACCGCTGCGCGTCGTCGTGGACGGCGGCAACGGACCGGCGGGCGCCGTGGGCGCACACCTGCTCGCGCGGCTAGGCTGCGAAGTGCACTCGCTTTTCATCGAGTTGGATGGCCACTTCCCGAACCATCACCCCGATCCGACGGTGGAGGACAACCTAGTCGACCTGCAACGCGAGGTCGCCCGCGTGGGCGCCGATCTCGGCGTCGCCTACGATGGCGACGGGGACCGCGTCGGCGTGATCGACGCGGAGGGTCGCATCGTGTGGGGAGATCGCCTGATGGTGGTCCTCTCGCGTGCGGTGCTGGAGGCCGTGCCGGGCGCGACGATCGTCGGTGAGGTCAAGTGCTCGCAGACGCTCTTCGACGATATCGCGGCGCACGGAGGGCGCCCCGTCATGTCGCGGGTTGGCCACTCGCTCATCAAGGCGCGGATGAAGACCGAGCACGCAGCACTCGCGGGCGAGATGAGCGGGCACATCTTCTTTGCTCACCGCTGGTTTGGTTTCGACGACGCCATTTACACTTCCGCACGCCTCGCCGAGATCCTCTCGCGCACCGCCGCGCCGCTCTCGGCGCTCTTCGCCGGGGTTCCGGAGACCTTCGTGACGCCGGAGATCCGCGAGGACTGCCCCGACGCCAGCAAGTTCGACGTGGTGCGGCGCCTCGTGGAGCGCTTCAAGCGGACGCATGAAGTCATCGACATCGATGGCGCACGTGTCCTCTTCGGCGACGGATGGGGGCTCGTGCGCGCGTCCAACACGCAGCCGGTGCTCGTGTTGCGCTGCGAGGCGAGGAGCGCGCAGCGGCGCGACGAGATCCGGAGCCTGCTCGTCTCGGCCATCCGGGAAGTCCAGGCGGAGGTCGCGTCGTGACCGAGCACGGCCGACACCTCTCGCGCGCGGATGTCCTGCGCGTCGCGCGTCTCGCACGCCTCTCGTTGAGTGAGGCGGAGCTTTCCGCCATCGAACGGGACCTCGAGAGGATCCTCGTCCACATGGAGTCACTCGACGCCCTGGATACGTCCGGCATTGAGCCGATGCCGCATGGCTTCGTCGCGCCCACGCCGCTGCGCGCCGATGTGCCACGCGAGCCGCTCGGTGCGGAGGTGGCCTTGTCCAACGCGCCTGAGTCGGAGGCCGGCCACTTCCTCGTTCCGCGCGTGGTGGGTTGAGCGGCGCGACCGGCGACGATGCCAGCAGAGGATGCGCAGATGAGCACACCTGAATTCACGCACCGGTCGATCGTCGAGTGTGCCGACGCGATCGCCCGCTGTGATCTCGACGCCGGCGCGCTGACCCGCGCGACGCTCAGTCGGATCGCCGCCCAGGACGAGGCGCTCGGCGCGTACCTGCTCGTGGACGTGGACGGCGCGTGCGCGCAGGCGGACGCCATCGACGCAGCACGTGCGACCGGCGCGCCGCTTGGGCCGCTGGCAGGCGTCCCGATCTCGGTCAAGGACATGATCGGCACGCGCGGGCTCGCGACCACAGCGGCGTCGCGCATGCTCGGGGGCTACGTGCCGCCTTATGATGCCACCGTCGTGGAGCGTTTGCGCGCGGCGGGCGCCGTGATCCTCGGCAAGGTCAACCAAGACGAGTTCGCGATGGGCTCGTCCACCGAGAGCTCCTCCGTGCGACCCACGTGCAATCCCTGGGACTCGACCCGTGTGCCGGGTGGCTCCTCTGGGGGCTCGGCCGCGAGCGTCGCAGCCGCGCTGGCGCACGGGTCGCTCGGGACCGACACCGGGGGCTCCATCCGCCAGCCGGCGTCGTTGTGCGGCATCGTCGGCCTCAAGCCGACTTACGGTCGCGTCTCGCGCTATGGTGTGGTGGCGTTCGCGTCCTCGCTCGACCAGGTTGGACCGCTCGCCCGCACGACGCGCGACGCCGCGCGGATGCTGCGTGTCATCGCCGGGCCCGATCCGAAGGACTCGACGAGCCAGAGCGCGCCGGTGCCGGACTATGAAGCGGCTTGCACTCTCGGCGAGAGCGCGGATCTTCGCGGCCTCCGAGTGGGCGTTCCGACCGAGGCGCTCGCGGGCGACGGGTGCGACGACACGGTCAGCGCCGCATTTGCGCAGGCCCTTAGCACGATGGAGGCGCTCGGCGCCGCGATCATCCCGATAGACACCCCGACCTTCCGGCACGGCGTCGCCATTTACTACCTGATAGCGACCGCGGAGGCCTCTGCCAACCTCGCTCGCTTCGACGGCGTGCGCTTTGGGCGCCGGGCCACGCTCGGCCCTGGTGACGGCCTCACAGAGCTCTACGCACGTTCGCGTGGAGAGGGCTTCGGGCCCGAGGTCAAGCGCCGCATCATGCTCGGCACATACGCCCTGTCGGCCGGCTACTATGACGCCTACTACCTCAAGGCGCTCAAGGCACGCCGCCTCATCCGGGAGGAATACGACCGCGTGCTCGCCGCGTGCGATGTGGTCGCGACACCTACGTCCCCCGTCGTCGCTTGGAAGCTCGGGGAGATGATCGACGATCCACTCGCGATGTACCTCATGGACCTCTTCACGATCCCTGCGAACCTCGCGGGTCTGCCCGGCCTCTCCGTCCCGGCCGCGGTGCCCGGCGGCGCGATGCCCGCCGGCCTCCAGTTCGTCGGGCGTTCACTCGACGAGGAGACCCTCTTCCGAGTCGCGTCGGCGTACACGAGCGCGACCGGTTCTGCGGGCCGTGTCGCTCCGGACGTCGCGGAGGCCCGATCATGAGCGCACTGCCGACGTTCGAATCGGTCATCGGCCTGGAGGTGCACGTCCAGCTCAAGACGCGCACGAAGCTCTTCTGCGCGTGCCCCACGGACTTCGGCGCTCCCCCGAACGCGCAGACCTGTCCCACCTGTCTCGCGCTCCCGGGCGCACTGCCGGTGGTCAATCGCGAGGCCGTTCGCATGGCGGTCGCCGTGGGGCTCGCGACCGGTTGTACGATTCGATCCAGCAGTCTCTTCGCGCGCAAGAACTACTTCTATCCCGACTCGCCCAAGGGCTACCAGATCTCGCAGTTCGACCTTCCCATCTGTGAGTGGGGCAGCCTCGACGTGCCTCTGCCCGAGGGGCCGCGTCGCGTGCGATTGCGACGCATCCACCTCGAAGACGACGCGGGCAAGTCCATCCACGGGGAGGGCGCATCCGATCACACGCTCGTGGACCTCAACCGCGCCGGCACACCGCTCATCGAGGTGGTAGGCGAGCCCGATCTTCGATCGCCGGACGAAGCGGTCGCGTACCTCAAGACGCTGCGGCAGCTCGTGGTGGATCTCGGTGTCAACGACGGAAACCTGGAAGAGGGCTCCGTCCGCTGCGACGCCAACGTCTCGATTCGCCCCGCCGGCACCGAGGCGCTCGGCACGCGCACCGAGATCAAGAACATGAACTCGTATCGCGGCCTGCGCGACGCGATCGCGTACGAGATCGCACGACAGACCCGCGAGGCCCTTGCAGGCAAGGCGATCGTGCAGGAGACGCGCCTGTGGAATACCGACACGTCGCGAACAGAGTCGATGCGTTCGAAGGAGGACGCGCACGACTATCGCTATTTCCCGGAGCCCGATCTGCTCACGCTCGTGGTCGACGACACGTTGATGTTGGACGCACGTCGCAGCCTGGACGCGGTTGCCGGCGCCGTCCCGGATGCGCTGGCGGAGCGGGACGGCAAGCGCCCGATCCTGTTCGCCGCCGCGCGCGCGGCCTTCTTCCAGGACGCGTGTGGGCTCTCCGCAGAGAGCGCATGGGTGATCGCGGAGAGCCTCACGCTCACCCGCCTCGCCTTGGCCGTGCAGGACGATGCACGGCAGGGCGGCGCGGACGTGCGCAACGCCCTCCAACTGCTCTCGACGGCGCTGCAGATACTGCGCGGCGACGGTGCTGATCTCGAGACGAGCGGACTGCCGCCGGCGCTGCCCCGGGCCGTGGCAACGATCGCCGCGCGACGCAGCGCGGGCGACATCAACATCGTGCAGGCCAAGGAGTTGGCCGTTCGCGCGTGCGCAGATCCCGAGGCCGCGCTGACAGCGCTCGCGTCGACGTCGCAGGTCTCGGACGACAGCGCGCTCGGTGACGCGATCGCGCGCGTGCTCGACGACTCACCCGAGCAGGTCGCGAGCTACCTCGGAGGCAACGACAAGCTCCTCGGCTTCTTCATCGGCCGCTGCATGAAGGCGCTCGGCGGCAAGGCGAACGCGCCGAAGCTCAACGGCCTGCTCCGCGCCGAGCTCGATCGCAGACGCTGACGCGGCGCGCTATTTCTTGCACGCGATCGGCGCACACGAGCCGAGCACGAATTTCACGCCCGCCTCCTCCACGAAGCGCCGCCAGCAGAACGCGTTCGGTCCGCACTCGTTCGGGTCCTGCCCCGCGCACAGCACCGAGCACCAATTCGGGTTCTCCGGTCGAATCGCGAGCGGACACACGTTGGCGACCGCGAAGCCTTGGCAGTCCTCGTGCTGCGTGCAGACCTTGCCGACGCCATAGTCGTTGACCTGCCCGACGTTGCAGGGGTTGCTGCACTCGACGAAGGGCGGCGGTTCCTGCGAGAGCTGCGATGCGCACGCGGACGGAGCACAGAAGGACGGTTTGTCGCCTCGCTTGATGCACGTCGCGTCGGCGCCGCACTCGTCGGGCTTGAGGAAGAAGCAGTACTTGGTGCAAAACGGGAAGCCGTCTTCCTCCGCCTCGGCGACGCACGTGACAGCCGGCTGTCCCTGGCACTCGGCGTTGTGCTGGCAGGGCTTGCCGATGCCGAGCGCGTTGACGGCCTTGGGCGGACAGATGTTGAAGGCGTCGCCGATCTCCCAGTCGAACGGAGAGTAGGCGTCGCCGGATCCGTCGGAGAGCCCAGCGTCGGGGCTTCCGGCGGGACCGGGCGACGTGCCGCACGCGACAAACGCGGCCGCGACGATGGCGGCGCGGAGGGCGCTGCGAGTGGCCACGGTGTCAAGTGAGTGCATTCAAGGCTCCGCCGGTCAGTAGTCGACCGTCATCAAGGGCATCGGCTCACCGCCGCCGAGGGGGAGCACACCGGTCATCTCGAGCTCCGGCAGCTTGAAGCGGATGAGCGTGCCAAAGCAGCCCGACGCGTAGAGCGCGTTGCCGTCGGGGTGCACGCTGATGTGCGCCAGCTGATACTCCCAGTTCCCCGTCTTGACGACCTTCCCCGTCGCCACCTCGACCGCGCTGATCGTGTGTTTGATCAAGCAGTTGGTCACCTCCTTGCCTTCCTCCGGCAGCGAGGCCCACGACAGCGTGTACACGAGCGTACCGTCCTTGCTGAAGTCCGCCCAGTAGACGATCTGCCCGAGCGGCGCGGTGCTCATGAGCGCGCCGGTCTCGGTCGAGAAGAGGCTCACCTTGCTGTCGTACGAATCCGCCGACACCAGCATCGCGTCGTCCTGCGAGAGGGCGACGCGCGACGGACCGAGCCAGGCCGGGTCCGAGCCCGCGGTCGGCACCTGCCAGGTGTCCACGAACTGCGGCCCCTGCATGTCGATCACATGGATGGTGTGCGTCTTATAGGACACGACGTAGGCCTTCTTGCCGGTGCTGTCGACGATCGTCGGCCCCGGCGTCGCTATGGGCAGCGTCCAGAACTTGTCGACCGCCTCGAGGTACACGCCAACGGCCTCGGGCACGCCCGGCTTGGAGAGGCCCATGAACGGGATCCCGCCGCCCGGCGACGTCACGATCACGCTCCCGTTCCGAGCGCCGGACGTCTGGCTGATCGGCACCGGTGACTGAACCGTCTTGGCCTTCACCCAGGCTGCCGGCGCACCGAGCATGTCGTAGCGCTGGATGTAGGCCTTCCCGTTCATCGCGTTGTCGCTGTACCAGACGGACTTCTGTCCAGGCAGCACGGGCGTGCCGTGCACCATGTGCATACCCTCGCCGAACTGCGCGAGCTTCGTCATCGACGACAGGTTGATGACGTTGACCTTTCCGTAGAGGTCCATGACGAACCCGAGTGGGTACTTCGACGCCGGGCTCGTTCCGGTGTCGGGCGTCGTCATGTCGGCGCCTGTCGTCGTCAGGTCCATCGCCTCCATGACGTCCGTCGCGACATCGGGTGGCGACGCCACATCGAGATCGCCGGCGTCTGCTGCGTCGTCTGCGACGTCCGCGGGCGCCGCGTCGATCCACGTCAGCGCGTCGGGCGAGGTGACGTCTATCTCCTCGAGCTCCGTGACCACATCCGTGGCCAGGTCCGCGGCGTCCGACACATCTGTGTTGGTTGCTGCGTCGAATGCATCCGAGGCGCCCACCTCTGCCGCGTCCAAAGCACCCGGCAGCTCGCCCTGCACGTCGCCGGTGAGGTCCGCGGCAACCGCACCAGCGTCGTTCGTGTCGGAGCCGCACGCCATCGCGCAGGACGCAACGAAACAGGCCACGCAGATGAACCGAACGCCGAACCGCCCTTCGAGAATTCCGCTGACCATGATCACTCCCGAGCGCGCCGGAGCGGGCGCGCAGACCTCACCCCGTTGGCAGTCTCGTCTGTGCGGCGGAGCGATGCAACGAACGGCCAGCCTGCCCCGTCCGGTCCGCGAGGCAGGCGTTGCGCACGAGGCGAGCTACCTGCAGAAGAGGAACACGTCGTCGACGTAGAGGCTCTCGCTCACGGAGTTGAGACCGGCCGTAAAGATGAAGGTGGGTCTCACGAACAGGCCATTGAGCGTCGCGTCGACGTCGCCCTTGTAGGTCTTCCAGCCGCTGGTGTTGTTCGGCTCCGTGACCGGCTTGACGTTGCCGTCGGTCGAGATGCCCGGCTTCGCCGTCGGCGCGTCGGTCAGCGGCGTCGGGTTCACGGCGAGCTCCATGATGAAGCGTCCGCCCTGGCCGTCCGCCCCGTTGAGCGAGAGGTTCGCAGCGACCGAGAACATGGCGCCGTTGATCGGGATCGCCCAGCGGTTGGGATCACCCGCCGCGAGGATGGCGACGCGGCCTTCCTCGCCGATGACCTTCTTCGTGTGGACGATCGACGCCGCGCCCGCGGCCGTCTTGAAGACAGACCCCTGCCACACCCACTTGAGCTGGTTCGGGTCGCCGGAGGAGACCTGCCAATCGGTGAAGTCCTTGTCGAAGGTCGCGTGGTAGCACTCGTAGGTGCACGTGCCCTCGATGGCCACCTCATCGATGATGAACGTGCCCTTCGACGAGGAGTCGACGCCCGAGACGACCTGGAACTCGATCGCGACCGTCTGCCCGGCGTAGTCATCGAGCGGGATGTGCACCATCGTCCACGTGTCCTTCACCGTACAGGCCTTGTAGACCTGGACCGTGTTGACCCGCACGAACAAGGAGTCGTTGTTGCACGACGTGTCTCCCACATTCGGTACCTTCAGGGCGAAGTTGAGCGCGGCGCCCTTGTCGACCGTCACGTTCTTCATCTTGAACGAAGCGGTCTGCTGCTTGCTGCCGGGCGGCGCACCCGTGTAGGCGACCTGCAGGGCCTGCGGGCCCACGAACGCCTCGGTGGTCAGGCGTTTCCACGACATGTAGGTCGACGCGGTGGAAGCGAAGTCCCACTCCGTTGGCAGCGGCCGCGTGTCGTTGAGCAGGTCGAACCCGTTGCCGGCGCACGCGACGCTGCAATCGCCGACGAGCTTGACGTCATCGATGTCGAGTACGCCCGCCGACTCCTGGCCTGGCTCGGTCGATGTGCCCGCGAGCGCTTGGAAGGTCAGGTCCACGTACGTGCCCGAGTACTTTGACAGGTCGAGTTGGAGGTGGTTCCAGTCGTCGACGGTAGAATCGCAGCGCTCGAAGACCGTGTTGGCGCCGTTGATGATGATCTTGAAGTCGTCCTGCCCGCAACCCTGGTTGAACGGTGTGAACCGGTATTGGAGGTCGAGCAGCGCGAGGCCCTTCCGGACGTACAGGCGCTTATAGCGGTACTCGGCGCTGACGCCGGGCGTGGTCGCCGTGAGCACGGGACCGGGCCACTGCGCGCGAAGGAACGAGGCTCCCGTCTTCGGAGACTTGTCGGAGAGGCCGAAGCTCACCCACGTCACGTCCTCGCTGACCGGAATCCAGCCGTCCTGCTTCGTGAGCTCGAAGCCCTCGTCGATGCAGGTCGCGCAGTTCGGGATCGCTGCGTGCTTGCAGGCGCCGACGCTGCACGAGTCGGACGTGCACAAGTCCTTGTCGTCGCAGTCGACGGCCTTGCCGGGCGTGCAGACGCCGTTCTTGCAGAAGTCGCCGACGGTGCAGCCATCTCCGTTGTCGCACGCGACCGGCGCGACCTTCGGCTCACAGGAGCCGAACACGATGGCCCAGCACACGCCGTCCTTCTTCGTCGTCGCGTCGTAGCCCACGCAGGTGTCGGAGCCCGCGCAGGGCTTGGCCGGGTTGCACGCGGCAGTGCCCTTCTTCTCCGTCGCGCCCTTGCAGTCGTATCCCGTCGGACACGGATCTTCGGAGAAGCAGTAGTCGGTCGGATCGAGGAGCAAGCCGGCCGGCTTCGGAGTCTTGTCGCACTGGAAGCTGTTGTTGCCTGTGGACTTGCAGGCCGCATCGTTGCACGTGTCCTTGAACTTCGCGCAGGTCTGGATCTCGCCCGCTGCGCACACGCCGAGCACGCACGCGTCGTCCGTCGTGCACCCGCTCTGGTCCGCGTCGCACGCGCCGCCGTCGGCCAGGGGCACGCCCTGGCATTCGAAGGTGTCGGAGCCCGTCGTCTTGCACGTGCCCTTGACGCACGCCGCGGTGAGCGCCGAGCAGTCGACCGCACCGCCGGGCACACACTTGCCAGACATGCACGTGTCGTCCTTCGTGCAGCCGGTCTGATCCGCGTCGCACGGTGTTCCATCGGCGAGCGGTGAGCCCTGACACACGAACGTGTTGGCGCCGGTCGACTTGCAGGTACCCGTCGCGCAGCCGTTCGTGAACGCGAGGCAGTTGACCGGGTTGCCCGGCTCGCAGGCGCCCTCGGCGTTGCACACGTCGTCCTTCGTGCAGCCGTTGGAGTCCGCGTCGCAGGCGGTTCCAGTGGGTGCGGGCTTCTGCAAGCAGGTCGCCGCAGATGCGCCGAGCGACTGGCACATGCCTTTGAGGCAGCCCTGATCGAAGGCGGTGCAGTCCTTCTGCTTGCCAGGCACGCACGCGCCGGTGTCGCAGTGGTCATCCAGCGTACATCCGTTGCTGTCGGCCTCGCACACCGTGCCCTTCGGTTTCGGCGCCTTGGTGCACTTGAACGACGTGGCCGTCAGCGACTGGCACGCGCCGTTGTTGCACGCGTCGTTCTGCGCCGTGCAATCCGGCGGCTGGCCCGGCTGGCACAGGCCCTGGAAGCACGCGTCGCCTGTGGTGCAGCCGTTGTCATCCGAGTTGCATGTCGCACCTTCGTTCTTGGGCATGGGGATGCACAGACCGGTCCCGCCGTTGCCCTTGGGATCGCAGGACCCCGTCGCGCACGTGCCGTTGAGCGACGAGCAGTCGAGCGGCTTCGTGCCCGGAATGCACAGTCCCCCCTTGCACGCGTCGCCGACCGTGCACAGCTGGCTGTCGTCGCACTTCGAGCCGTCCGACGCCTTCGTCACGTCGCACGTGAACGCGTTGTTGCCTGTCGACTTGCACGCCGCCACCTCGCACTGCTTCGCGAAGGGCGAGCAGTCGACCGTCGTGCCTGGCTTGCAGACGCCGGCCTCGCAGGTGTCGTTGACGGTGCAGCCGGTGTTGTCGGCGTTGCAGGTGACCGTCCCTTCTTTGGGCAGCTGGACGCACTCGTAGCCCGACGGCTTGGTGATGTTGGGCTTGCACTCCGCCTTGTTGCAGTCATCGGCCGCGGTCGAGCAGTCGGCCGGCGGGCCAGAGGTGCACTGACCGCCGATGCAGATGTCGTTGACCGTGCAGGGATCCGTGTCGGAGCACTTCGAGCCATTGAGCACGTCCTTCTGCTCGCACTTGCCGGTCAGGATGTTGCACTGGTTCTTGTTGCAGTCGGTGTCGAGCGTGCCATCACAGACGACGGGGTTCTTGTCGAGGTGGCAGATGCCCTTGACGCAGAAGTACTGGCCGTCGCAGAGGTTCCCGTTGTCATAGAGGCCGTTGCACTCCGAGTCCTTGCCCGACGGGCAGATGCCACAGTTGAGCAGCGCGCCGGGCGTGCAAATACCGCCCACGCAGTGGTCCTTCTGCGCGGTCGGGAGGGAGCACGTGACGCCGGGCTTGCAGCCGGTGCACTCGTTGTCGTCGTCGCAGACCGTGTTGTCCGTGGCGTCCGAGTGCGCGCAGCCCGTCAGCGGATTGCAGGAGTCGGTGGTGCAGGAGTTGCCGTCGTCGCACGCGATCGCCTTGCCGAGGCACTTGCCCTTGCCGTCGCACGCGTCGTCCGTGCAGGCGTTGCCGTCGTCGCAGGGCGTCGCGCCGAGCGGCAGGTTCACGAACGCGCACCCCGTCTTCGGATCGCAGGAGTCCTCGGTGCACACGTTCTTGTCGTCACACGTCTTCGGCTTGCCGACGCACTGATCGATGTTGCACATGTCGCCCGCCGTACACGCGTCGCCATCGTCGCAGGCCACCCCGTCGAGCGGCGTGTTCTGGCATCCCGCGCCGAGCACGCACTTGTCCGCAGTGCAAGGGTTCTTGTCGTCGCAGGGGTTCTGCGTGATGACGCACCCCTTGACCTTGTCGCAGACATCGTTGGTGCAGGGGTTCTTGTCGTCGCAGTTGAGCGACTTGCCGAGGCACGCGCCGCCCTGGCACTTGTCTTCGAACGTGCAGGCGTCGTTGTCGTTGCAGGGGATCGCGTCGTTCTGCACCTGGATGCAGCCGGTCTTCGGCGAGCACCCGAGCTCTGCTGTGCACGGGTTGCTGTCGTTGCAGTCCTTCTGCTTGCCCGCGCACTGGCCGTTGTTGCAGGTGTCCTTGTCGGTGCAGGCGTTGCCGTCGTCGCACTCCTTGCCGTTCGCGGCCTGCACGACGCACACGCCGTTGACGCACGCCTCGAGCGTGCACTCGTTGCCGTCCTCGCACTTGAGCGCGCTGCCGCCACAGACGCCTTCCGGGCTGCAGAAGTCGTTGACCGTGCACTTGTCGCCGTCATCGCAGGTCTTGCCGGAGATGATGACGTGCTTGCAGCCCTCGCCGGGCTCGCACGAGTCCGCGGTGCAGGGGTTCTTGTCGTCGCAGGAGCCCTGGCTCGACTTGCACACGCCCTTGTCGCAGTGGTCGTCGGTCGTGCAGGGGTCGCTGTCGTCGCAGGGCAGGGCGTCGTCCACGATGTAGGTGCAGCCGCCGGTCTTGGCGCACACGTCCTGCGTGCACGGGTTCTTGTCGTCGCACTTGACGGGCGCTCCCGTGCAGGTACCGCTCGTGCACTTGTCGCCGGTCGTGCAGGCGTTGCCGTCGTTGCACACGCCGGTCTTCGATCCGTGCAGGCAGCCCGAGGTCGGGTCGCAGACATCGTCCGTGCACGCGTTCTTGTCGTCGCAATTGAGGGGCGCTCCGCCGGTGCAGAGGCCCGCCATGCACGCCTCGCCCGAGGTGCAGAAGTTCTTGTCGTCGCACTGTGTGGCGTCGGCCTCCGGTGTGGCCTTGCACTTGCCTTCCTTCGGATCGCACTTGTTCTTCGAGCAGTCGGTGTCATTCGCAGTGATGCACTTGATGACCGAGCCTGTCTTGAACGCGCAGAACTTGTTCACGCAGGCGAGCACGCCGTTGCACTTGTCGCCGTCGTCGTATTGGGTGCACTCGGAGTCGAGGCCGGTCGGGCATGCGCACTGCGAGGGCGGCGACACGCACTGACCGTCCTTGCAGGTCTCGCCCACCGTGCAGGAGTTGGAGTCGTCGCAGAGTCCCGCATTGTTGGCGTGGATGCACACGCCGACCTTCGGGTCGCAGGAGTCGTCCGTGCAGACGTTGTTGTCGTTGCAGTCGAGCGCCTTGCCGGCGCACTGGCCGGCCTGGCAGGTGGCGTTCTTGACGCACTTGTCGGTGGGAAGGCAGCTCTGACCGTCCGTCGACGTGACGACGCTGCACAGGCCGCTCGCGGCTTCGCAGGTGTTCTTCTTGCAGGGCGTGTCTGCGCTCGCGTCGCACTTGACCACGGTCTTGGGGTCGATCGAGCAGACCTTGACCGCCTCCGGGTTGGCCGGGTTCGCGGGCACGCATTTGAGCGTGCCGTTACAGAGATCCTTGTCATCGTAGGACGCGCACTCAAGATCGGAGTTGCAGGGCGTGCACGAGTCGGTCAACGGTTTGCACTTGCCGGAGTCGCAGTAGTCCCCGGTGGTGCAGGACAGCCCGTCGTCGCACTTCGTGCCGCCCGGGGCCGGCTTGTTGAGGCAGCCGAGCTTGGTGTCGCACGCGTCCGTGGTGCACGAATTCTTGTCGTCGCAGTTGACCGATTGCCCCGTACACTTGCCGTCCACGCAGGTGTCGCTCTCCGTGCACTTGTTGCCGTCGTCGCAGGGGCCGACGAACTCGTCATGCACGCAGCCGCCCTTGGTCGCATCGCACGAGTCGTTCGTGCAGGGGTTGTTGTCCTTGCAGTCGAGCGGCGTGCCGCTGCACTTTCCCGTGGGATCGCAGACATCGTTCTGCGTGCATGCGTCGTTGTCATTGCACTTCGTGTTGGGCGTGGAGATCGGGATGTAGATGCAGCCGGCGCCGGGCTGGCATGCGTCCTTGGTGCAGGGGTTGTCGTCGTTGCACACGAGCGCCTTGCCGACGCACTTGCCGGCCGCGCACGCGTCGTCCTCCGTGCACTTGTTGCCGTCGTCGCAGCCGTCGCCGTCGGCCTTCGGCGTCTCCTTGCACGTACCGGTCGAGGCCTCGCACGCTGCGACGCCGCACGCGCTCTTCGCCTGGCACGCGAGCGGGGTTCCCACGCACACGCCGCCGCCGTCGCACTTGTCGAAGAGGGTGCACTTGTCGCCGTCGCTGCACGACGCGCCGGCCGCGGCGGGCGTGTTGCTGTCGCAGGCCCCGGTCTTGGAATCGCATGTGTCGATCGTACAGACGTTGCCGTCGTCGCAGCCCTTGGGGTCATCCTTGTTGGGGGGATCGATGGCGAGCTTGAGCTTGGATGCACCAATGCAGGCGCCGCCCTTGCACTGCTCGCCGAGCGTGCAGGCGTCCATGTCGTCGCATGCCGA
>Ga0172370_10003065_pt1 | contig 23483 bp, 17 predicted proteins | sample LakKiv5m_FD_114538 | JGI IMG/M metagenome (GOLD analysis project Ga0172370, IMG submission 114538) | Freshwater microbial communities from Kabuno Bay, South-Kivu, Congo - kab_022012_11.5m | ecosystem: Environmental > Aquatic > Freshwater > Lake | place: Democratic Republic of the Congo...
CAACCTTGCTGCGGGCAATCATAAAAACAAGAATCGTTAAAAGATAGGCTCCGCCAAGAATCAGTAATTCCTTATTTATTTTTTTCTTTCTTCTGACGATGAAATAGTATCCTAAATAAACCAAAGGAAAGAGAACGGCTGTTTCCTTGGAGAAAACCGCAAGAATGAAAGACAAAATATTCAAGGCGTAATAATAATATTTCCCCGTATCAAGATATTTGATAAATCCGATAAAAGATAGAATACCGAAGAATGCAATCATCAAGTCGCCACGGGATGGAATCCAGGCAACAGCATGAGTGAAAATGGGATGTACGGTATAAATCAGAGCAACCAGCATAGCCACTTTTTTATCGTATTTGAGCAATTTCATCAGATAAAAAAGAGAGAAACAAGTCAGAATGTGAAATAAAAGATTTGTGAAATGATATCCGCCCGCATTTTTATGAGAAAAGATTGCATCAATCATGTAGGAAACATTTTGCAATGGTCTGTAGAATGCTAATCCGTCTTTTGAGAAAAAGGCATCACGGGAAAAGGCTTCCTTTAAACTGAATAGCTGCTTCTGGGAATTGATATTCTCTATAATAATTACTTTGTCGTCGAGATAAGTAAATCCGAAAAATAAAGTCTGACCGTAAATGATGATAACCAAAGCAGCAATCAGTCCAAAGACCACAGGTGTTTTGGAGATAATATCTAAAATGAAATCAAAATAGTTTCTCTTTGTGTCTGTTTGTTTAACTTGAGTTTCTGCGTTCATTCTTCAACCACTTACTAATAAAAATAATGCAAATATAATAATTATTTACAAATTTGATTCATTAAAGCTGCGGCGTTAGGGTCACCCATCGAAGCAGCAATTTTAAAATCGTTGCAAGCTTCCTTCATGCTGCCCATGTTCTGTTCGGATAATCCCCTATAAAAATATGCTCCTGTTAGCTTTGGCTCGATTGCAATTGCAGTTGAAAAGTCGCCGGTAGCACCTTTAAAATCACTTTTTGAAAATCTTGCCGCTCCTTTGTTCATATATAACGAAGCATCATTTGGTTTTAGCGAGATAGTCTTTTCGTAATCTTCAATGCTACCGTTGAAGTCTTTTGCGGAGAATTTGGCTGAAGCTCTTGCTGACCATGCTTCAAACATTCGGGGATTGATGCTGATTGCAATATTGCAGTCTTCGATAGCTCCGTTAAAATCGTTCATGGCTTTTTTCAGGAAGCTCCTGTTCACATAAGCCTGAGTATATTTTGGATTAAGCTCGATTGCTTTATTGTAGTCGCTCAAAGCACCCTGAATGTCGTTCAATTCTTTTTTTGCAATAGCTCTGTTGTAATATGCATCGGGATAAGCAGCTTTTAAAGAAATTGCTTTTGTGTAGTATTTTATGGCTGCGGCGTTATTTTTCAAATCACCGAAAACCACTCCGATATTATGAACGGCTTCGGCATAGTCCGGTTTGAGACTGATAGCTTCCATGTAATCATTGAGGGCTTCCTGATGTTTTTTGTTGTTATTATTCAAAGTACCTCTGTTGCATAATGCCATTGCTGATTTAGGATTTGATGCAACAGCGTAATCATAGAATGAAATTGCATCTTTGTAATTGTTTGTACGTGCAAAACTGAAAGCGGCATAAAATACTATGATAAGAATAATAATTGAAACAATGCTATTGCCTCTCGATTTCTCCGATAAAAGTCGGATAAGAAACATTGCAATAATCAAAGCTAATCCTACGGAAGGCAGATAAGCCCGATGTTCGAGGTATTGATAACCGAATTCACCGAAATCTCTTGAGAAGAGCATTCCGGGAAGCAAACCCATAAAAAATAATGAAAGTGAGAACCAAGCAAGATTTTTCTGTTCTTTGTTCAATTTCAATATGAAGAAAATTGCCAATGCCATAACCCCAAGTCCGATGACAGTCGAAAGCAAAGAATATCCCGGCATTGGAGAAAGATTAACAGGAATGAAATACTTACCGAACAGTTCGGGGATTGTTTGAAGATTGGTAAAAAGCAAACCGATTCCAAAAATCTCGCCACCTGTTTTCACATTAACTACCGAATTTCTTATAAGCAGGAATATTACCGATTCCAACGCAAAAACGCACATCGGGAAAATATGATTTTTCAGGTTTTTTCTATGACTCGCATCAAACAGCACATATAATGCAGGAAAACTTGACAATACAATGCCGCTTTCTTTGGAAAACATTGAAAGGAAATAAAGTATAGCTGCAATCAGAAGATAGAGATAGTTCTTCTTTTCGGTGAACTTAACATAAGAAATCATCAGAAAAACGCCGAATAATCCCAAAAGCAAGTCTCCGCGTGACGGAATCCAAGCAACGGAATGAGTAAACAATGGATTAACCGCAAACAACAATGCAGACAGCAAAGAAACCTGAAGGTTAAATTGCAGTTTTTTAAAAAGTATATAAATGCCAATACAAGTGAGTGCATGAATGACAATATTGAAAAAGTAAAATCCCCACAGACTTCCTCCGCTTAACTGAGCATCGAGCATAAATGACAGATTCTGAACGGGTCTGTAAAACAGGATATTGTCTGCATTGAAATAAGCTCCCCTTGTAAGGGCATCAGTGGCATTTGAGATATTGGTAATGTAGGGAAGATTGTTCGTTATAATTGCATCTTCGTCGAGTTTACCCAAAGGAAAACCAAGAATTCTGAAATAGAGAAGAAATACAACTGCCGCAATTATTATATAAGAGTATGGAGCAGCAAAAATACTGAATTTCGAAAAATTGCTTTTTTGAGTTGTTTTCTTCTGATTTTTTTTGTTTGATTTTTTTCTCATATCTTATCCGGAAAAAATATTATTTACAGTATTGTTTCAATAAATTCTCTGCTTCAGGACTGCCGAGCGAAGTAGCATTTTGCCAGTCGAGGCAGGCTCCGGTTTTGTCTTGAAGGAAATATTTGACTTTTCCCCGATTGAGAAAAGCTTCGGTGTAAACCGGATTAAGCCTTATTGCTTCGTCAAGGTTCAGCAAGGCTCCCTTGTTGTCTCCTAACTGTGATTTTAAGCTGCCAAGCGTGACAAAACCCGGATAATAGGTGGGATTTAACTTCATGGCTGCTTCATAATCAGAAAGAGCCTCTTTTTTCATTCCTGCATCAAGTTTGATATTAGCGATGTTAAATCTTGCCTGAAACAAATCAGGTTTGATACTAACTGCAGTTTCATAATCTTTTAAAGCTCCCTGAACATCCCCCATGGATTTTTTGCTTATTCCTGCATTGACATAAGCCTGAGCATACTGCGGGTAAATCCTGATAGCTTCCTGAAAATCAGTTATTGCAGCCTGAAAGTCTTTAAGGTCGTGTTTGATTAATCCCCTGTTGTTCACAGCCATTGCGGAATTAGGATTAGCACTCGTTGCAAGTTCATAAAAGGTCAATGGATTTTCGTAATTCCTCGAATAAATATTGGAATAAACTCCATAGATTAAAAAAAGTGAAATCAGGACAGGATAAATATTAAATGATTTCTTACTTGTTTTATATTCAGTGAGAACACCGCTAAATAGAATTATCAAGCCAATCATCGGCAGATAAGCTCTTTGCTCCAAATAATCGTAGGCTTTGCTTCCTAACTCGTGTGTGTAAAACAAACCAGGGGCAATAAACAGCAGAAACCATAAACCTCCGAGAAGAAAAGTAAACTTGTTATTAAGTGGCTGCCTGGATGAGAGTTCTCCATCTTTATTCAAAGTAAATTTAATGATGATGAATCCAATAGCAATAATCAGAATCATTCCTGCGGCAGTATTGAATAATGAATAACCTGCCATGGGAGCAAGTTTCACCGGAATGATGAATTTGGTTATAAATTCGGGAATAGTTCTCAAGTTAGAGAAAAACGACATGAGACCGAATTCTTTCACGCTTGGTGCATGGTGTACAACAATACTCCGCAGAAAGAAATAAAATGCTGCAACGAAAAGATAAAAGATTGCCGGAATTACAAATTTTCTGATTTGCGGTTTGATTTCGTTTCCCGAAATTAAAAAATAGAACGGGAAAATTACCGGTAAAATCACTCCTGTCTCTTTCGACAGGACTGTAAGCAGATAGAAAAATATACTTAGTACAAGATTTAACAATTTCTCGTTTTGATTGTATTTTATAAAGAAAATAAAAGAAAGTATTCCGTAGAAGCATATCAGCAAATCCCCTCTCGAAGGTGCCCATGCAACCGAATGAACAAACAGAGGATTAGCAAGGAAGAACAGCGATAGACTCAGATTCAGTTTCCTGTCATTAATCATCAGATTCAGAAGATAATATAATCCGCAGGCAGTCGAGCAATGAATAAGCAGATTTGAAAGATAATAAGCCCATCCGTGATAACTGCTCAAATTCGCATCGAGCATGAAAGACAAATTCTGTAGAGGACGATAAAACTCAATACCTTTCAAACTGAAAAAGGCATCCCTGAAAAATGCTTCTTTCAAATTTCCCCAATCAGTAAGAAATTTCAGATTATCAAGAATAATAAGGTTTTCATCAAATTTACCAGGGAAGAATCCTAGCACCTGTCCGTATATGATAAACCCAACAATAAAGAACAGTCCGAAAGAGAACGGATAAGCAGTTATTTGTGTAAAAAAAGAAATTTTTTTCTGTTTTTTTTCTTTGCCGGATTTAACTTTTTTACTCATAAAATTATTATTATTTTTTGATAAAATGCTGAAGAGATTGTTTTGCTGACTGATTGCCGTGCATCGCAGCTACCTTCCAATCCTCAATAGCTCCGCTCACAGCACCTAAAGCATGACGGACATTTCCCCTGTTTGCATAAGCTTCAAAATTATCGGATTTTATTTTGATAACATCATTGAAGTAGTTTAAAGCACTTTTTAAGTCGCCTTTTATTGCTTCGCAGATTCCGATACTGTTCAAAACATCGGGATTTCCGGGAATTAACCTTTGAACTTCTTTGAAATCGGCAATAGCCTCATTAAGTTTTCCGATTTTCTTGTATTCCATAGCTCTCGCATTATAAGCTTCAGGATAATCCTTTTTTGTTCGTAGAAATTCAGTAAAATCTTCAATTGCTCCCTTTGACATACCAAGCTCAGACCTCACGGCTCCACGATTGTAATATGCAATCAGGACTCTTGAATTCAGTGCTATCGTTGAATCATAATCTCTTAATGCACCCGCTTTATCACCCAGATTTTTCTTTATAATTCCACGATTATTGTATGATATGGATGATTTAGGATTTGTACGAACAGCCAGGTCATAAAATGACAAGGGTGTCTTATAATTCATATTATAGAGATAAGTATATCCTATAAAAAAAAGTATTACAGGTATGAAAATAAAAATAACCTGCTTTGTAAATTTTTTAATGAACAGACTCAGTATTAAGCACAATAAAACTATCAATCCGATAGAAGGTAGGTAACCTCTGCTTTCCTGATACTGATAAGATGTATCGGATATATTATGTGTAAAAAGCATTGCGGGGATGTTCAGCAGAACAAACCATAAAATTCCGAATATTAATAAACTGTATTTTGCAAAACCATTTTCATTTGAAAATTTAACAATTAAAAAAATTAAACCAGAAAATACTGCCAAGCCAATCAAGATATTTACCACATGAAAAGCCGGTGTGGGAGATAAATTGACCGGTATAAAAAATTTACAAATTATTTCAGGCAATACCGGTAGATTTGCAATGAAAGGCGTTATACCGAAAACATCCGAACTATTGCTTATTTTGACAACTGTACTTCTAAGAAGCAGATATCCTGTGCCGACAACAAAATACGATACCAAAAGAAGAATATTAGTTTTTGAAAATTTAATTCCTTTTTCTGTGAAAGCAATATACAACAGGAAAATGAAGGGAACAAACATCGCCGTTTCTTTCGATAGCACTGCTAATGCAAGTGAAACAATATGCAGAATAAAAAGATAAGTTTTCTTTTCCTCGAAATATTTGATTAGAAAGACGAATGACATTGCTGCAAACATTGTTATCAGCAAATCGCCTCTTGATGGGACCCAAGAAACAGAATGAACAAAAAACGGATTCAATGCAAAGAACAAGCTACAAATTAAACTTATTTTTTTGTCATTTAGCAGTGATTTCAGAAGATAATAGACGAAGGAACTGGTAACGAAATGAATTAAAATGTTAGTCAGAAAAAAACTCCAGTGATTACCACCTGAAATGAAAGCATCAAAGAGATATGAAGCATTCTGAAGCGGTCTATAAAATGGAATTCCCGTAGTCGTCATAAATGCATCTCTGAAGACTGCATCTTTTAAATTGCCGATATTATTTATAAAACTGAAATTGTTCAGAATAATCAAATCTTCATCAAGTTTTCCCAGAATAAATGAAAAATTCTGAAAATATATCAAAGCAATCCCCAATAAAATAATCAAGTACGGAAGCGGAGAATTTGAAATTAATTCCCAAACATCCTTTTTTGGAGATTGATGAGAGATATCAGTTTTCTTAACGCTTTTTTGCTGTTTTCGTTTAGTCATTTGGAATTACCTGCATAATTGAGTCAACAACATTTCAGCTTCCTTATTCCCATATTTGGCTGCCTGCTGCCAATCCTCGCAGGCGCCTTTCCTGTCGTTCATGGAATTTCTCGTCATTCCTCTGTTTTTATAAGCGTCGGCATAGTCGGGTTTCATTTCGATGGCCTTTGAAAAATCGGCTAAAGCTTCTTTCGGTAAATTTGCTAGAAATTCGGCAGAGCCGCGGTTATTATAAACTCCTGCATCAGCTTTTATCTGAATATTTTTATTATAACTTTCGATTGCTGATTTAAAGTCGCCAAGAGCAAAATAGATATTGCCCATAAGCATGTAGGGTTCGGTCAGATTCGGATTGAGGGCAATGGCGTCCCGGCAGTGGAGCAAAGCTTCCTGATACTGTCTTCTTCCATTTTGAAGAAGAGCAAGATTATAATGTGCTTCGGGTAGCCTGAAGTTATATTTCAGCCCCTCTTCAAAATCCTTGATGGCACCCTCGTTATCACCCTTGTCTTTTCGATAGACGCCCCTGTTAATCAGTGGTTCCGCATAATCTGTTTTAAGTTCGATAGCTCTGTTGTAATCGCTTAGCGCTTCTTCATCTTTTTTTATTGCTTTTAATTTTATTCCGCGATTATAATAAGCCATTGCCGAGTTGGGATTTGTTTTGATTGCCAGATTGTAAAAGCTGACCGGGTCTTTATAATCACTTATACTTACCAAAGAATAACCTGAATAAATCACTGTAATGGCTAAAATGGAATAGATTATCTGCTTTTGATTTTTTATAAATTGTTTTGAAGAAAGTAGATAACTCAAAGCGATACACATTCCGATTGCCGGAAGGTATGCCCTATGCTCAAGATAAGCGTAGGACGCCGATTTGTAAGCATGTACATACATCGCACCGGGTACGATAAACAAAACAAACCACATTAATCCGAACAAAGATTGAAGTTTCTGTCCTCTTTCAAGTTTGAGAACGAACCGGATTAAAACGGAGATAAAAACAATTCCAAGAATTGTAACAACCAAATTGTATGCCGGCATAGGCGAAAGGTTGTACGGAACAAAATATTTAGCAATGAGTTCCGGAAATACCTGAAGATTAGCAAACAGACCTGCGATAAAAAATACATTTCCTGTGTCCGTAGTGCTTGCGATATCACTTCTCAAATTTAAAAAAAATAAGATTACTGCGGCATAACCTATCAATGAAGCAATAATTAGAGAATTGAACTTTTTCTTCTGTGTTAGAAAATTATAAGTAAAAAAAATAATTGGCAAAAGAATGGCAGTTTCTTTAGAGAAAACAGCAATGGCAAAAGTGATTAAATGAAGCAAGACAAATAGCAGGTTTTTCGTTTTTAGAAATTCAAGCAAAAAAAGAAAACTCAATCCGCCGAAAAGTCCGATAAGTAAGTCGCCTCTTGCCGGAAGCCAGGCAATTGAATGTGAAAATAAAGGAGTTGCTGCAAAAAACAGAACCATTGCAAAAGACAAGTTTTCATTTATTTTCAGTCTTTTAAGTATTGAAAGTAATGTAATGCATGTTAAAATATGCAGAAGAATATTTGTGAGATAAAAACTCCAGGGACTGCCTCCGCCGATTTGACCGTCAATAAGAAAAGACAGGTTCTGTACCGGGCGGTAAAAGTTACTGCTTTTCACTCCAAAAAAAGCATCAGTGGAAACTGCAGTTTTCCAGTTGGAAAAATCGCTGAATAATGTTTGATTGTTCAAAATCAGATGGTCTTCGTCCAATTTCCCGATTTCGAAGGAAAAAAGCTGGAAATATATCACCAGAACCAGTCCTGTAATTATAGATGCAGCAACAGGAAAGGAAGAAATCGCCGATAGAAAGTCAGAAGACTTTGTGGCAGATTTTATATTCTGAGGCGTTTTACCTGTTTGTTTATTCTTTCTTGCCATATATTATTCGATTTTATTTACAATAAATGTTTAACATTTTAAGTGCTTCCTTGTTTCCTAACTCTGCTGCTGTCTGCCAGTCCGAACAAGCGCCGTTTTTATCATGAAGAGAATGACGTGCATTACCTCGGTTATTGAGTGCATCTACAAAGTCCGGAGTAATTGCAAGAGAATGATTGAAATCTATGATTGCTTCATTGAAATGTCCGGTAAGGCATTTTGCTATTCCCCTGTTATTATATGCACTTGCATAATTGGGATTCAGTTCGATTGATTGATTAATTAGAACCAATGCTGTGTCGAGTCTGTTAGCCTTACCGTAATACATGCCCAGATTATTCAATGCCTCCGGATATTTAGGCATTATGCTTAAGGCACTTCTCAGATAACCTGCTGCTTCTTCGTTTTTATTTGAGTCAAGCAGGATTCTGCCAAGATTATTATAAGCAATTGCTGATTTGGGATTCTGCTCAATGGCAAATAAATAATACCCCTTAGGGTCTTTGTAGTGATTCTGATAAACGAAATTGTAAGAAAACAGAACAGCAGCAATTGCTAAAAGGATAAAATTTACAGTATTGTTCCTGCTTTTGATTACACTGTTTAATATAGAACCGAAGAGTATTACTACTCCTATTATAGGCAAATAAGAACGATGCTCCAGATAACTGTAAGCAAATGACTTGTACTGATGCGTATAGAACATTCCGGGGACCACAGTCAGTAGGAACAGACTTATTCCGATGATTGAAACAGAATTTTTATATAGCTGATACTTAACAATCAAATAAACAACAATAGCTAAAAATAAGATTCCAGTAACTGTGGTAAGTAAACTGTATGCGGGAAAAGGGCTTAAGTTAACAGGTACAATGAATTTAATTAAAATTTCAGGTATTGTTTGCAAATTGCCGAAAAATGAATTGATTCCGAATGTTTCCAGCTTGTTGTCAAAGATAACCACAGGATTCCGCAAAACAAAATAAATACCTACAATCAATAAATATATTGGGGAAGAGTATATTAAAACGTTAGCCTTCGGATTTCTCTTTCTCTCGAAAAACCAAACAATCAGATAAAGTACGGCAAGGACAACAGCCGTTTCCTTTGAAAAAACAGCCAATCCGTAGATGATAAAATGTAATATTAGGTAAACAATGTTTTGTTTCTGTAAAAAAAGTATTAATGCAACTAAAGACAAACTTCCGAACAATCCTATAAGAAGGTCACCCCTTCCGGGAGCCCATGCAATCGCCTGAACAAAAAGCGGGCTGACAGCAAAGAGAATCGTAAGAAAGAATGATTGCCTGTTATCTATCTTGAATAATCCTAAGAGCTTGAACAATGCAAGACATGTGAGCACATGGATAATTATATTCATCAAATAGTAACCCCAACCTTTTTCTCCGCTCAGGTCATAGTCAAAAAAGAACGACATATTCTGCACTGGTCGGTAGAATTCAGCTGTTTTAATTCCATAGAAAGCATCCCTCGAAAAGGAATCGGTTATATTTTCGAAATTTTTCAGATAATTCGTATGTTTTTGTATTATTAAGTCTTCGTCAAGTTTCCCGAGTTCAAACGAAAAAAGTTGAAAATACAATGTTAGCACTACACCTGCCAACAAAAAATGGCCAACAGGAAAGCCTGTGATTATAGACAAAAAGTTATTTCCCTGAAACTTTGATTTATGCTTTACATTCTTTTTTTGTATGTTTTTTTTACTCATTTTACTGATTGTTGTTATTTATTAGAAAATAAAACTATTGAGCGGGAATTTCAATTTCGAATACTTTTCCCTTTGGTGGAGATGACAGTTTTCTCTGCAAAATCCAGGGATTAAGAAGTTTTACATCTTTATATGTTGTCCCGTTCGCCTTTGCCCATTCGGCAAGATTAGGGATGTATTGCTCAACTTGAATAACTTTTGTTTTCGGAGATACATAAATATCTTCGTGTTTAAGTTTAATTCCGTATTTGTCAGGATTATTCATAATTTCTTTTATAACAGCAATTCTAAGAATATATCTTGAAGTTTCTTCATTCAGAAACAAATCGAAATAATTTTCGGAACTTTGAAACTGAATATTATCAACCACATTCTGATGTCCCATATTATAGCCGGCAGCAGCAAGTATCCAGGATTTATGATAATCAAAACCGAGCTTCAGATACTTCATAGCAGCTGCGGTGCTCTTTTCAGGGTGTTTCCTTTCATCAACATATTCATCAATCTGCAGTCCCATTTTCTTGCCGGTTTCCGGAATAAACTGCCAAAGACCTACTGCATTCTTTGGTGAACGCGACATATAGAGTGCACTCTCGGCGACAGATAAATACTTCAGGTCATCAGGCATATTATTATCCTTGATGATTTTTTCAAAAGTCTTAAAGTATTTGCCAGCACGTTTGATGTACAAAATCAGTTGTCCGGGTGACTGAAGATTGACGTAAAATTCTCTTTCGGCTCGTTCTCTGACTTCGGGTACTTCGAGAGGAATTTTTTCACCGCAGAAATCGAGCTTGTCGGGTAATTTTTGAGATGAGAGCCATGAAATAAAATTCATGTCCGGATTTTCTGCTTTGTTAGTCTGGCTTGTAAGTTCTCTCGATTCATTGCAGGAGCATAAAATAATTAATAAAATTAAAAAAGATTTTTTCATGATTTGTTTTCTTTCGTTGTAAATGGTAATTTAATAATGAAGGTTGAACCCACATTTTCTTCGGTATCAAAATCAATTGTTCCTCCGAGAAATTCGACGGTATTCTTAACAATCGAAAGTCCCAAGCCCGTACCTGAAATTGTCCCAACGTTCATGGCTCTGAAAAAAGGTTCAAAAAGAATATCCTTTTCGTTTTCTGGTATGCCTATCCCATTGTCTGAAATCGTAAAAACAATATCTTCTGCCTGAACATTTATCCGGAAAAGAATTTCAGTATGATTAAATGAATATTTAATCGAATTTGATATGAGGTTCGTTAAAATATCTTTTATTAATATGCCATCCAGAAAAATATCGTCGGTAACATTAATAAAATCAACGGAAATTGTACATTTATCACCTGCTATAAGCTGCATTTCACGGCATATTTCCGAACAAAATTCTTTCAAATTAATTAAAGTGTCATTTCTCTCAAACTTCTCAATATCAAATTTATTTAATGAAATAGTATCATCTAACAAATTGTTCATTATAGAAACCGATTTTTGAATCCTCTCGAAATACTTTCCTTTTTCATAGTCGTTCAATCTGTCTTTGTAATCCATTAGAAGCTGAGTTGAAAGCAGAATTGTCTGCAAAGGAGTTCGGTATTCATGGGAAATCATAGAAATGAATCGTGATTTCAGAAGATTCAGCTCATGTTCTCTTTCGAGGGCACGTTTGATTTCAATTTCTGCCCGGTGCCTTTGAATCGCTAATGCCAGCAATGACGAAAGCTGTTCAACTATTTCAAGGTCTTGAATGGAATATTCACTCAAAGATTCGGCAAGAGCTATAACGCCTGCTATTTCATCATCAACTATTGCCGGACCGGAGAGAAAATGTCGGACTTTTTGATTCTTTTCTAAAATATAATCGTTATCGTTCTCATTTTCATTGAAATTCAGAATCAGTGAATCCGAGTTATTCAGTATCCAAAATGATAGGCTGTTTATATCCATATTCCGAATCATGAATTGTCCGCCTTTGAACTGAAATTCACAGTTGTTATGATATGCAGGAATATTCAATTCATTTTTCGTTGAATCAACCAATCCAATATAACCAAATCTTGAATTAGTAAGTGAAATAGCTCGCTGCAGAATCGAAGAAGCAGCCGTTTCGGGATTAGAAGAACTTAGAATGTCTCTCGATAATTCGGCAAGAGTTGAGTTGATAGCCGACTGCATATAGAGAGCCTGTTCTATTTCTTTTTTTGAAGTAATGTTTTCAATTATGCCATCGAAAAATAATACTTCACCGGCAGTATTAGTAACAACTCGTCCTTTATCGCGAACCCAGATTCTGTTACCTTTTTTTGTGATTAATAACTGTTCGTTAAGGAATACATCACTCGTTGACTTTATTTTTTCATTAGAAAGATTTCTGATATCTTCATTTTCATAAAAATCAAAAACAGAACTATTTAAAAGTTCATCAACGCTGTCGCATTCAAGAATGGAAGCAAGTGCCGGACTTACCTGAAGAAACCTTCCATCTATCGTTGTTCGATAAACGCCGATAGGAATCTGATTCAGCAGGGAACGATAGCGCTCTTCACTTTCTTTAAGGGCAAATTCCGCTTTTTTCCTTTCGAAATTTTCCTGAGTAATCGTCCTGTTTGTCAAATCAAGCTCAAGATTAATCTGCTCCAATTCTTCGGTTCTCAGTTTGACGATGTTCTCAAGTTCGGCGTATGCTTTTTTGATTGATTCTTCTGCTATAATTTTTTCTGTAATGTCCTTACCGTAAGTAATCCAGCAGTCGTGATTGTCAAAGTAAATTGAAGTAGCCGAAATTTCAAGGAACAAAGGACTACCGTCACCCTTAATAAATTCGGCGGTGAAATCCATACACCGGTTATCTTTTTTTAATGCTTCAAAAAATTCGCTGCGTCTCGAAAGCTCCTTCCATATATTATATGTAACCATAGTCCGACCGATAAGTTTTTCTCTGGAATAGAGGAATAATTTCTCGAAAGTTTCATTAATTTGAAGTATTATAGAATCTGCTTTACGAGTGATTATGATGGCATCCGGATTAAAATTGAAAACTTTCAGAAAATTTTCTTTGCTTTGCTTGATTTTTCTCAGATTATCTTCCCTGTTTTCAATGAATACACCGATGAGATAACCGAAAGCAATAAAGCCGAGAAGAATAACAGACCTGAAAAAATATTCGTGTGGAGAAGCCCTAAAAATCAAAATGTCAATGAAATCTATTTTATTATAAAATAAAACCATATCCAGCAATGCTTCCAGAGCCATTGCAGCAATTCCGCTTGAGATGCCCAGCAGTAATATCCGATATTTGGTTCTCAACTTTTATTCATCCCTTTGTTCTTCAATCAATACAGTATATTTATGTTCGTTTATAAGTTTTTATTTTTGTAATTTACGAAATTATCAGACAATTTTAAATTAATCATTTTTTAATGTTGTATGACTGTTATTTTTTCAAAAAGATGTGAACTGGCTTTGCAGGCAGTATTGTTTTTGTCAACAAAAGATAAAAACGAAGCCTACAATGCAGGTCAGATAGCAGAAATCCTTAAAATACCAAGGGAATTTGTCTCAAAAGTATTGCAGCAGCTTACCAAGGTAGGTATAATTTCTTCAAAAAAAGGTAATTCCGGAGGATTCTTCCTTGCTAAAAATCCTCAGGATATAAGATTAATTCACATTGTTGATGCCATTGACGGATTGGAACTTTTTAACAGATGCGTCCTCGGTTTCCCTAACTGCTCTAACGAAAATCCATGCCCGGTGCATAATGAATGGGGGAAACTACGTTATGAAGCACTTGGTATGCTTACTATTCATTCTCTGGCAGAAGTTCGGGATGCTACAATTAAAAAAATAGAAACATTGTAATCATTTTGTAGATTTATACCTTTCGCTCCAAATGCTTTCTAGCCTTTCCTTAAAGGCTTTTTCTTTGCCATAATCTCCCGGTTTATAGAATACTTCAGGTTCCCTTCCATCCGGGAAATAATGTTCCTTGATAAAATGGTCTTCAAAACTATGCGGATACTGATAGCCCTCGTGATAGCCGAAATCTTTCATGAGCTTTGTAGGTGCATTTCTCAGGTGCATTGGTACGGACACCGAACTGCCGCTTTTCAGAGCAGCATCAGCTCTTTTCAATCCAAAATAAGAAGAATTCGATTTATTTGACGAAGCAAGATATGTTACTCCCTGTGCAAGATTAATCTGTGCTTCGGGCAAACCAATCATTTCAACTGCCTGAAAAACCGAGATTGCGAGAGTCAATGCAAAAGGGTCTGCATTTCCTATGTCTTCCGAAGCGAAGATTACCATACGGCGTGCAATAAATCTTGGGTCTTCGCCTGCATCAAGCATTTTAACAAGCCAGAAGAGAGCCGCATCAGGGTCGGAACCTCTCAGGGATTTAATAAACGCTGAAATTGTATCGTAGTGCGATTCACCTTTTTTATCGTAAGTAGTTGTTTTTTGCTGAAGAGCTTTTTCTAAGAGTTTTCGGGTAATGATTACTTTTTTCTCGTCTTTTCTTAAAGCAATTTTAAAAGCAAGTTCAAGGGAATTTAAAGCTATCCTGGCATCACCTGCCGATATTAGCAGAAGAAATTCCCAGTCAACAATTTCTATATCATAATTTTTTAATATTAAATCTTCGAGCAATGCCTTTTCTACAACTTTTCGGATATGCTCTTCAGAAAGAAGAAATAATCTGTAAACCTGGCAACGACTTAGCAATGCGGAATTTACCTCGAATGAAGGATTCTCTGTTGTAGCACCGACAAGTGTGATTTCACCTTTCTCAACGGCATGAAGCAGGGCATCCTGCTGGGATTTATTGAACCGGTGAATTTCATCAATAAATAGAATGGTTTTCCTTCCTTTTTTTCGGACAACTCTTGCCTGGTTTATGATTCCCCTTACTTCCTTTACGCCGGAATCTACCGCAGAGAGCCTTTCGAAATTAAAATCGGCAAGTTCGGCAATCATAAGAGCAATAGTTGTTTTTCCTACTCCCGGAGGACCCCAGAAAATCATCGAAGGGAAATCCCCTTCGCGGAAAAATTCTCTTAATGGTCCGTCTTCGCCTACCAGATGGTCATGTCCGTATATGTCCTCCAACTTTCGGGGACGTACTCTGTCTGCCAAAGGAGCAGTCAGAGGTACAACCGTTCCTGCATTTTCGTCAAATAATTCATCCATCTTTTCTTATTCTGTAATATCTTGACAAAAAAACAAATATAACAAATCTTGAGATATATCAAATGAAATAATATTATGAGGGAGATTAGGAAAAATAATAATAAAAAATACTTTGCTTGACTAAGCTGAGAAGCCGTGAGAAGAACTAAAATTTGAAAATAATAAAAAAAAACCTTGTAATTAATTTATTTTACAAGGCTTTTTTAAATTTTGTAGCGGGGCCAGGACTTGAACCTGGAGCCTTCGGGTTATGAGCCCGACGAGCTGCCAATTGCTCCACCCCGCGATATTTGAACTACAAAAATAAGCAATTTATTTCACAAATCAAAATTAATCTTAGTTCAATCCGATTATCCGGTATTTTTCAACTATTAAGTTTTTGTAATTAAGAAAATATTTCTTAATTTCCGTTTGTTGTGAATACTCTTATAATCAATCATTTAAGTTGGTGATGTATGGCAGACCAAATTCATAGGATAGTTTATCTGCTTAGAAAATTCCAGACCGGAACAAAATTTACTACTAAAGAAATTTTAGATGAGCTTCCATCGGAATTCAGTGATGTTTCACTGAGGACAATTCAGCGTGACTTAGTCCTACTTCAGGAATGTGAACCATCTCTGACTTTCTCAAAACAGGGTAAAGTAGTTACATGGGAAATTCCGAGAATTGCCCGCAGACCCTCAAATCTGATTAAATTAAGTGCCAATGAGCTTTTATCTTTTCATGTTCTGAAAGCGCACCTCAAAACTTTCCACGGTACGATGATTGAAGAAGAGGTCAATCAACTGACCAAAAAACTTGAAGAAATTGCACCGCAGGAAGTTTACTCTGATGAAAGTCTTTACTGGGACCAAAATATCGGACATTTCGATTATACGAATTTCGACCCTATTATTCGTAAAGTTATTAATTTTACTGCTCACAAAACCTGGGTTACCGTTGAATACAATCCGAAGAATATGGGAGAAATTCACAAATTTACGGGATTGTTCAGGAAGCTTTTCACATATACGGGATACCTTTACGTAGTGGCTTATATCCCAAAACACGAAAGTCATATTGCACTTGCAATTCAAAATATTGAACATATTACTCCTTACGAAGAATTCAGACATAAGATACCGGAGTTCGATTTTAATGACTGGACAAAAAACCGTTTTGGTGTTTTCTATGGTGAAATCCGAAATGTGGAACTGAAAATCAATCGGGAATATAAATATTATTTTATAAATCGTCGCTGGCACCAAACACAATCGGAAAGCGTTGATGCTGAAGGAAATCTTTTACTTAGGATGAAAATCCCAATTTGCCCCGATTTCATCGCCTGGGTTATAAGTTGGGGTGATGCAGTTACGGTTATGGAGCCGGAAGAACTGATTGAAGAGGTAAAAGAAAACCTTACAAGCACTCTGATGAATTATTGGGATTCAACGGACTAAAGTATTTTCAATAACGTGAAACTGGAGTTTCTGGGCTCCGATTCCATCATAATAGCCTTTAATAAGGATGGTATAAATCTTGCCTGATTTCATTTCTACACTTTTCATTGACAATGCAAGGCTGTCAGTCTCTGCAACTTTTAGTTCAATGTCGTATTTCCCTGCTGTCGCAGGATAATACTTTATGTCTTTCCTGTATTGAATTGTATTGATAATTGGATATTGGTCGGCTACTTTTACTATAAATTGCGGTGAATCGGGTGAAATATCAACAAATCGGAAATATGTGTTATTTTGCGAATAATTAGGAATTGTATCGTTAAAAAACAACGTCTGAACGCGGTTTGTGGTTCCGTAAACTAAAAAAGTATAATTCTTTTTATCATCAAGCTCAAGGGAAGAATTGAAAAGTACGGAATCTAAAGGACTGGTGATTTGTACATTTCTGCTTCCGGGGCTTATATCATTATAATTTTTCGGGTTTGTGTTGTAGTATAATGATTTGACCAAAGTTGTGTTGTCGGTAAGGATATTTATTTCATCAAGGTCAGGATGCCCGTTTATAAAAAGGACATGAGCAAAAAAAGTTGGGGTTACATCTTTTGGGGTGTCAATTGATGTTACACACTGACACCCCGTTAAGACGACCAAAAAAACAACATATACAAAAATAGTTTTCAACATTTCCTAATAATGTATGCCTATACCGTACGTAAAACCATATTTCGTTGTTGAATAAATGTTGTTCTGCACGTTATAGTAAAGTGCAGAAGCTTCTGCTCCCAAAGTAAATGTCACTCTTTTATCGGGCTGGTATTGCAATCCAAGCTGTAATTTACCGAGAGGACCCACGGTTGTGCCACCTATCATTACCGTAGCATATGGATAGACAACATTCGCATAAAGCAAATCCGGAAGTGATAGTTTATATGACAGCCCGTACCAGAACAATAACGGATTCTGTCTTTCCGTGTAAACTATCCCGTATTTGTAATTGGTATAAGCCTGACCAAACTGCTCCTGCCCGACAGAAACTCCAAGAGAATGGTTGCGGTCGAATTCATACATCAAAGCAGCACTAAGATTTGTAAACCATGGACTGGCTCCTGGAGGAAGGTTAATGTCAGGATTTGATTTTGAATTCAAATTTCTTACCTCCAGACCTATTCTGGTATTATCTTTATTATCTCTAAAATCGAAATATGTATTATAAGCACTTTGCAAATTCATATACTTGTTTAGCCGGTTTTCACCACGTTCATCCGAGCGGGCTAAAACAAGAGGGCTTAAAAATGAATTATCTGTTTTAGGTTTATTGGATAGAACTCTGCCGTTGTCCTTTTGCAGACCTTCCTGAAATTGTTCATTTGTTTGATTTGTTAACTGAGAAGGTGGTATGTAGTAAGCAAAAGCAGGATTTTTCAACATATTTTGAATAGTTTCCCTGAAGGTCTTTACAAAAAGTCTTTCGATTTCTCTTTTTGTCAGAATTTCGCCCTGTGGTGCTGAAGTATTTGGAACAGCATTTTTCTCGGTGGACGCAATAACAGGAATCTGAGCTCGTTGCGAAGAAGACATATCATCTCTTTTACTACCGTATTTGTCGAAGAAATAGAAAAGAATGAGTGCAGTGATAACAGTAGCGACAACTGTTGTCAGAACGTAGGGAATATATTTTTTCAAACCCAACCACAAAGAAGTGACTATACCGGTAGAGGCGGCGGTAGAAAGACCGGCGGCTCCAGCAAACCGGGCAGATGGGATAGAGAAGCCTAAGGCAGAGAAAACAGCATTAGTGCTTTCTATCGGTGGAGAAATAGTACCCATGTCGCTTTGGGTAATGACATGCAGTTTCATCTGCTGATGGAATTCGCTTCTAACATCGGAATCAACTGCCATTCTGCTAAACAGACTATCCTGCTGGGTCGCGTCCAGTTCTCCGTCAAGATAATCGTGTATTAATTTTGAGTAGCTCATGATAAAACTTCTATTTATTTATTTCGACAAATCTTCTAAAATCGGTTGTAAAATGTTCTTAATTTTTTCCTTTGCCCGCCAAACCCTGTTTCTGACTGCGGTTTCGCTGTCGCCTAATATCTGTGCAATTTCCGTGTACGAAAGACCGTGATATTGCCTGAGTACAAATGCTTCCCTTTGTTCAAATTCCAGAACTTCAAGTGCTCTTGAAACAATCTGCAGAAGTTCTTTCTGGTCGTAGCCAATATCGTTGCTTCGCACATTGTAGTCTTGAATCTGATAGCTGATTTTTTCATCACGTTTATAGTTTAGGCAGATATTTCTTGCAATAGTAAGCAGATAGCCGCCAACGTTGTCAATAATTCCCTTGCTTTGAGCCGAACTGTAAAATTTAAGGAACGTTTCCTGAAAAATATCTTTTGAGTCATCATGACTTCCGGTCACCCGCAGGCAATAAGCAAAAACTCTTTGCGAATAGCGCCCGTAAATTTCGGCGAACGCACCCTCAGCATCCTGTTTTTTACCCCTTAGCAGGGCATACAGTTCGCTGTCGCTATATGTACTGAAATCGCTGTTCATCGAATCAACCGGTTAAAAACAATCTATATATTTATTTTTTATTCCAAAAGCCCCTGTAAACATTGTTGCTGAGTACCTTTATTGACGGTGAATCGGTTTCAAGGTCTTCGGCAATATGTAATGTTCCATGCAGGACATTTTTATCATCGTTGAAAAAAGTGCTGAAAATAATCTTTTTTCCGTCGGACGACCATTGAGGATAAAGATTATATTGTAGTTTGGACGTAACATTTGTGATATTTTTTTTGGCAGTACTTGCCAAGTTTTTTATCCAGATGTTACCGTCACGTCCAGCAAAGGCTATTTGCTGCCTGTCTGGTGACAGGACGGGTTCAAAGGCTCCGAATGTGGATATCTGATAAGATGTGGAATTGTCAGGATTATCCCATTCTGTTATATAGACCAAATCCGAGAGAGTATCGGGAGAAATGATATATGTTAGTGATTTTCCGTCTTTAGACCAGTCTATGGTTGCTTCACCGTACCAGGGATTAATACCTGTCGGATAGGAAGCCTGACTTACCAGAACCGGAGAGCTTGAATTCAAATCAAATACTTTCACCGTTAGCGGAGCCGAGAAGTCACGTCCTTCGTAAAATGCCAGTTTTTTTCCGTCCGGTGAAAAAACTGGCAAAGTATTCTGGCAGATTTTGTTCGTTATTTTCTGATAGCCCGAACCAACCGTTATTAACCATAAATCATTTAATCCAACGACAACTGCCACATATTTTCCATCCGGTGAAAGAACAGAGTAGGATTTGCCTGTCCATGAATTATCCCCAATCTGCTTGGGATTAAGACCGCTAATGTCAGAAAGAACCACAAATTTTCCTTCTAAATACTCTTCAAGATAAACTATCTTCTTGTTCGAGGATGGCGGTGAAAAGAGCATACCATTTTTGGTCACTTCCCTGAAGTTTTTTCCATCCGTATCAATTCTGTATATGCTTGGCTGAAGTCTATTAACAGGTATAGCAGAGAAATAAATATCCCCTTCTTCAACCGTAACATTATTGTTTGTACTACATACATCACACCCGTTTAAGGGCGAACCCGCAATTATCAAAGAACACAGTAAGAAGCTGTTTTTTAGTCGCGATTTTCTTTTCTTCTCTGTCAATTTTTCGGTATTTTCTTTATACTTTTTCAATTTTGCAACTTCTTACAAATATAATGACACATGAAACGCAAAAACGTCTCGCACAAAAAGCCATTTTTTTTCATTTTTTTAAAAATAATTTGCATAAAAATTCTAATTAGTTAGCTAATAATTAACATAATTATATAATATTTCAAATACTTAAACGAATTAAAATTATTTTTAGAATTTCACTAAATTTTTTCCCAAAAAATGTTTTTTGACTCCTTTGAAAACCAAAAATTAAAATTTTTCAGTTTGACCTGTTGATAATTTTTATCTAGAAATGGCTTAGCTTTTTCCGGTTCTTTCCATAATTGAATAATTATGTCCGGTTTTTGAACTCCAATCGAATATGAATAATCCCATTTTAAATGACCAGGATTAAAATCATAAAATCTGGAAAGACCAGAAGATACTCTCATTGGTAGTCTTGCAATATATCTGTCGTTCTTACCTAACATGTCATTAATTTTACTATCAAGAAAATATGAGATTACTCCTGCTGTGCAAACTAATCCTGAACCGGAATTTTTTAAAAATGGCTTAACAGTAAGTGCGATTTTAGTACAAGCTTCATTATCGCGAACAGCAAACGGCTTTTCAATCAGAAGCCAATCTCTCAGAGTTGCGGGTCCTTCAAGCGAATTTGTTATCAGAAGGCTAAAAAGTATCATACAGGTATAAGATAGATTGATATATCTGCTATTTTTAAACTTTTGATACAAAGCTCCTTTAGTAAAGTCATATAATGAAATGGCAGTGAGTATGAAAAACATAGGAATTATTAAGCTGATAAAACGATTGCTGCCACCCCACCAATCCCAGGCATCGCCACCGGTGTAGGTGCTGTATGCTATTTGAACAATTATCAGGCATGATAACAGAGTATTTTCACGGGTTCTGTTCTTTATGGAAGAATAAATCGGGAATATTGCAACAGGTGCCATATAAACAAAATATTTAACTGTTACAAGCATACCTCTGCCTAATCTCAAAAGTAAAGGATAACCGGTCATTTTCAGATAATAAGTGTTAGGAAGCAAATCTCCGAAATACATCCATCTGAAAAGTTCTAATCCGCCAATAATAATGAAAATTAATGAAATACCGGAAAATAAAATTTTTTTCCTGCTATTTGCGAAATTAATATAGCAGTATACAAAAATCATCATGAATATTAGCAGAGCATCCTGTCTTACGAGTAAACTTAAGGATGGCACTAATAACTGACTGAATTTGAAATTACCCGTTTCAAGATGTTTTAATGTAAGCCATACCGATATCGAAGTTAATAGTGTTATAAGACTAACTTCCATACCCATGAGTGACCAAAAGTTCAAAGGAAGATAAAAGCCTGTTATTATTATAGCACCCAAAGCAGGAGTTTTCATTCCCGGTTTCAATAAAAGTACAATCTTATAAACGAAGAGCAAATTTATTAATAAAAGAATTAATCCCAATAATTGAATCCATAGCGAAATAATCGTTCTGTCATGACAAATAAAGTGGAAGAAAGCCATCATAACAACCCAAAACTGATTTGTAAAACCTTCGATTGGTTTGTCACCAATATTCCATACAAAACCGTAGCCTTCAGCAAGATGCCTTGCATATCGCATTGAAATCATTGCATCATCAAATAAAGAAAAGAAACGGATACCTTCAACAAAATAGCTTGTTCTTAATATAAAGGTAATTCCATAAACCAAATATGCCAAAAGGACAATCAACAATCCACGGTTATTTTTAAAATATCTAATCATTTTTAAATAAATTCGATTTAAACAGCAATAAGTTTAAATAATAAAAGCAGTTCTCAATAGAGAATTAAGTAATTTTACTGAATTGCAATTTAAAGAAATTAAGTTAAACAATTCAAAAAATAAATTCCGCTCCAAACTGGTTGAATTTTATTTATGCCAAAAATGCGAAAATTTTAGAGAAAAGACAATACAATAAGATAACTAATTTAAAGAACTTTTGGTATTTATGCAAATTTTTTTTATTTTTGAAGTTTGGAATGTTAACTAATTGAAGAAAAATACTTTATGCGAACTCCAGGCATTAGTAGAAAAAGATCCCGAAGAGCTAAATATATTACGCTCTACTCACCATTCTTGATGAGGGAAACAAAGCATGAATTGATTGGCGAACCGATTGAAACTGACAAAGGCAGGCAGCAATGGGCAAGATGCACACGCAGCCGGCATTCTCAGCTTGTCAATCTTGACACAATCGAAGCAGAAGCCGACAAGTCAAAGGCTGTTATCCATATATCTCGTGAAGACGCCCGCCGTTATTCTCCGAAAGAAGAATTTCAGATTGGCGATGTTATCTTTCATGCAATCTGGGACGATGTAGGTATAGTTCGTTCAAAAGAAGTGACTAGCACCGGTGGTAAATCCATAGTCGTTCAGTTCGAAAAAAACAGTGAAAAAAGATTAATCGAAAATTTAAAATAAAAGACCGTAAGGCATTGGAAAGGTGGTGAATCAGTTTGATAGGCGTCACACTTCAAAACAACGAAAATATTGACCGTGCATTGAAGCGTTTTAAGAAAAAATACGAACGTAGTGGTATTCTCCGTGAATACAAAAAACGAACTGCTTTTGTTAAGCCATCTGTCGAAGACAGGCTTTCAAGACTTAAAGCCGCTCGTCGTCAGCATAAAGCAACTCTTGAAATGGAATAAACCTTTTCTGTTGTCAATTTAAAAAATGCCGTTCAATATTGGGCGGCTTTTTTTTCTAAAGTTTTGTTCATTAAAGGCATGTTCCTCACTTAGCAATTTTTTAACATATAAAAAATGAACTTCAAAAACTTCTCTCATCATTATTTTAAATACGATAACTCATTAGTGAATTCCGGATTTTAAAATTTTATATTATCCCTTTCGTTTGTCTATCGTCTTTACATTGAAAAATATTTTGAAAGAATTATATGTCTGAAATAATAAAAAAATACACGAA
>Ga0172370_10003066_pt1 | contig 23482 bp, 20 predicted proteins | sample LakKiv5m_FD_114538 | JGI IMG/M metagenome (GOLD analysis project Ga0172370, IMG submission 114538) | Freshwater microbial communities from Kabuno Bay, South-Kivu, Congo - kab_022012_11.5m | ecosystem: Environmental > Aquatic > Freshwater > Lake | place: Democratic Republic of the Congo...
GCGCATCACCCTCATCAACGATTCGTTCTACCGCATCGGCGAGATCCCGGCCGAGCGCCGCGACGTCCTGTTCGGCGTGCCCATCGAGGGCGTGTGGACCATGCTGGCCAACCGCGTCGAGCCGTTCGTCCAGCGGGTCATGGCGGGCGAGAGCTACTCGCACGCGTTCCACGACTTCAGGCTGCCGAGCGGCGCGAGGAAAGCGATCGTCGCGCACGTCGGCCCCATCACCGCGCCCGACGGGAGCATCGACGGCGGCGTGCTCCTCATCGAAGACGTGTCCGAACTGGCGGCGGCGGTCGAGTCCGCGCGCACCAGCGAACGCCGCTTCCGCTCGGTGTTCGAGAGCGCAGCGGTGGGCGTGGCGATGGTCGCCTCCGACGGTTCCATCCTCGAGGCCAACGCGGCGCTCGCCGAGATGCTCGGCTACTCGCGCGACGAGCTCTGCCGGCTCACCGCCGCCCAGATCACGCACCCCGAGGACATGTCGGTCGAGCGCGGGTTGTTCGACGAGCTGCTCGCGCACCCCGAGGGATTCCTGCACCTCGAGAAGCGCTACGTGCGCAAGGACGGCGCCGTCATCTGGGGACGCCTCAGCCTGTCGGCCATCCGCGACGATGTCGGGCAGCCCACCCTGGTCCTGGCCATGGTCGAAGACGTCACCGATCGCGTGCGGTTGGTCGAGGAGCTCACGCTCTCCTACGAGTCCCTGAAGAACGTGCTCGATCACCTGACCGTCGGCGTGTGCATCACCGTCTTCGACCGCTTCGTGTACGCGAACCCCGCGATCTGCCGCCTGGCCGACTATACCGAGGCCGAGATGCGCCACCTGGAGCCCGGCAGCCTGGTGGTCGACTGGCCCGAGAGCCGCCTGCGCGAGGTGGTCGATCGCCTCGACTCGGGGCGGGCCACCGAGGTGCGCGCCCTGGCCCGCGTGCGCCGCAAGGACGGCACGACCTTCGACGCGCGGGTCACGGCGGTTCTCATGCGCCACCGCGGCGAGCTGGCCGACCTGTTCCTGGTCGAGGACGTCACGCGCGAGCAGGATCAACAAGCCCGACTGGCCCAGGCCCAGGTGCTGCACACCATCGGTATGCTGGCCGGCGGCATCGCGCACGACCTCAACAACCTGCTGACGGGCTTCTCTGCCCACGCCAGCCTGCTGCGCGGCCAGGTCCAACGCCTGGGGCTCGACGCCCACGACGTCGACGGCCTCGAGCGCCTCATCCAGCGCGCGGCCGCCCTCACGCAGAAGCTCCTGGCCTTCGGGCGTCGCCAGATCCTGCGCGCGGTGCCCATCGATGCCAGCCGCCTCGTGGCCGAGTTCGCGCCCGTGGCGCGCCGGCTGCTCGGCGAACGTATTCGCATCGAGACGCTGCTGACCGACGGGCGCCCGGTGGTGGTGGCCGATCCCATCCAGCTCGAGCAGGTGCTCCTGAACCTGGCCGTCAACGCGCGCGACGCCATGCCCGGTGGCGGCGTGCTCACCTTCGAGACGCGCATCGAGCCGGCGGCGCCCGAGCTCGACGTCCCCGGCTTCGTCGTGATCGTGGTGCGCGACACGGGCCGCGGCATCCCGCCCGAACAGCTGCGCCGCGTCTTCGAGCCCTTCTTCACGACCAAGCCGCTCGGCGCCGGCACCGGGCTCGGGCTGGCCGTGGTCCACGGCATCGTCGAGCAGCACAACGGCACCATCGAGGTCTCGAGCCACGTGGGCCAGGGCACCGAGTTCCGCGTGCGCCTGCCCCTGTCGACCGCGACCCCCGTCGCGGACGAGCCCAGGGACCAGCCGCCCGTGGCTCCGGCGCCCATCGGGCTGCGCGTGCTGGTGGCCGAGGACGACGACGACCTGCGGCACCTGATCGAGCGCGTGCTGACCCGCGCCGGCTACCGCGTCATCCCCGCCCGCGACGGCGGCGAGGCGGTCGAGGCCTTCCTGCGCGAGCGCGACGTGGCGGTGGTGCTCCTCGACATGGTGATGCCCGACCTCACCGGGCTCGAGGCGCTCGACAAGATCCGCGAGTCGGCCCCCACGGTGCCGGCCGTGCTGGTCAGCGGCTACTCCGACGTGCTGGTCGACGGCCAGGGCGGCCGGCGCGACGACCTGCTCTTCGTGCCCAAGCCCTTCTCGCCCGCCGAGATCCTGGCCGCCGTGGCGCGGGCCCTCGATACCGCTCGGGATCGCGGCTGATGGGCTGGTTCCGCCCCGATCGCGACAAGCTGCTCCTGCGCATCGACCAGGCCTTCGAGCGCGACGACCCGGCCGCCGCCTTGAAGGCCGCCGTCAAGGGCGTGCGCGCCTACCCGGGCGATCCCGACCTGCGCATCCGCCTGGGCGACGCCCTGCTCGACCAGGGCGCGCTGCGCGAGGCCGCCGCCGCCTACCGCGAGACGGTGGCCCTGGCTCCCGAGTGGGCCGAGGCGCTGGTGGCCCTGGCCGACGTTCAGGTCGAGTCGAACGACCTGGCGGCCGCCGAGGACACCGCGCGCGCTGCCGTCGCCCTCGACCCCGACGACCCCGCGGCGCACCACGTGCTGGCCGTGGTCTTCGAGCTCACGAACCGCCCCAAGCCCGCTGCCCGCGCCTACGCCCACGCTGCGCGCCTCGACCCCGACGGCTGGTTCGAGCCCGTCCGCGTCTCGGCGCGCGCGTTCGACGTGGCCCTCAGCCACGCCATCGACGAGCTGCCCTCCGACCTGCGCGACGCCCTGGCCGACGTGCGCATCGAGGTGCGGCGCTTCCCGGGCCCCGGGCAGGGCCCCGACGGCCAGACCAACCCGCTGATCCTGGGCCTCTTCGAGGGGACGGCCCTGCCCGAGCGCACCTCCGACGACCTGTACGGCACCCTCTCCGCCGTCATCACGCTCTTCCAGGGGAACCTCGAGCGCCAGTGCGCCACCGAAGACGAGCTGATCGACGAGATCCGCGTCACCCTGCTGCACGAGGTCGGGCACTATCTGGGATTGGACGAAGAAGCTGTGTGGAGGCGAGGGTTGCGCTGATTCGTGTCGTCGTTGCGCTGATTCGCAGCGTGGCGTCTGCCAGGGCCCCCGGGGTCCCTACGGCTCCAGCGGCTCCTCGGGCGCGACCGAGGCCTCCGGCTCGGCCGGCGCGCGCGCGAGCCAGGTCTCGGCGTCGGTGTAGCTCTGGAAGGCGCGGTGCACCAGCACCAGCTCGTCCTCGAGCGGGATCTCCCACTGGCGCACGATGCCGAAGTCGAGCGGCCGCGCGACCACGGTGGCGGCCCGTACGGCCCCGGCCGCGGGGATGGCCGAGAGCAGCCTGGTGCAGAAGCGGCGGTAGGCGTCGACGTCGCTCTTCTTCATGGTCGACAGGTCGAGATCGCGGTGGTCGACCAGCATCGAGAGCCGCGAGGCCCAGGCGGGATGCCGGGCCACCTCGAGCGTGAACGCCAGGAATCCTTCGAGGCTGGCCGCGCCATGCGTGATCACCAGCGCGAACCGGCGGTCGGCCGGGAACGAGAGGTCGTGATGCATGTACTCACTATATCGAATGGGCGGATCGCCGCAAGCGTCGGCGCGGCAGGGGCGCCAGGGGACGCGATCGCGCGGCGTCAGCGCCCCAACTGTCCGTGGATGCGATCGATCAGCAGCTCTTGCGCGATCAGGTTCGAGCCGCCTTCGGGGATGATGATGTCGGCGAAGCGCTTCGAGGGCTCGACGAACTCGTAGTGCATGGGGCGCACGGTCTGCTCGTACTGGCTGAGGACCGAGTCGAGCGAGCGGCCGCGCTCGGCCAGGTCGCGCCGGATGCGGCGGATCAGGCGCAGGTCGGCGTCGGTGTCGATGAAGACCTTGATGTCCATGAGGGCGCGCAGGTCGGGATCCGTGAAGATCAGGATGCCCTCGACGACCAGGATGGGCCGCGCGGCGACGTGCTCGGTGCGCTCGGTGCGGCTGTGGGTCACGAAATCGTAGATGGGCTTCTCGACCGCCACGCCCTTCTTCAGGAGCCGGATGTGCTGCTTCAGGAGCGGCGAGTCGAACGAGTCGGGGTGGTCGAAGTTGTGGCGCGCACGCTCCTCGAGGGGGACGCCGCGCAGGTCGATGTAGTAGCTGTCCTGCTCGAGCATCGACACCGTGTCACCGGGCGTCGACTCGATGATGTTGCGCACGATGGTGGTCTTGCCCGAGCCCGTCCCGCCCGCGATCCCGATGGTCAGCATGGTCGTCACCCCACGATCCGACGCGGGATCCGTTCGGAGATGCGCGTCGTGATCTCGTAGTGGATGGTCCCGCAGATGGCCGCCAGGTCCTCGGCGCGCACGCGTTCGTCGCCCGAAGCGCCCAGCAGCACCACCTCGTCGCGCTCGGACACGCCCGACACGTGGGTCACGTCGACCAGCGCCATGTTCATGCAGACGCGGCCCCGCACGGGCGCGCGGTGCCCCCGGATGAGCACGTGGGCCAGGTTCGAGAGCCCGCGGTCGTAGCCGTCGAAGTAGCCGATGGGCAAGACCGCCACGCGCAGGTTGCTGGTGGCGCGGAACGTGCGGCCGTAGCCCAGGTAGGCGCCCGCGGGGACGTCCTTCACCTGGGCGATCATGGTCTTCCAGCTGAGCACGGGCCGCAGCTCGGCCACGGTGCCCCGCATCAGCGACGCGATGTAGGTCTCCTGCGACGGCCACAGCCCGTAGAGCCCGATGCCCACGCGCGCCAGGTCGTGGTGCGTGTCGGGCAGGTTCAGCGTGGCGGCGGTGTTCGCGCAGTGCAGGAGCCGGGGCCGGATGCCGTGGTTGGCCAGCAGCTCGGCCGCCTGGTGGAAGCGCGTGAGCTGCTCCCGGGCGTAGCGGTCGTCGGTCGTGTCCTCGATGTCGGCGAAGTGCGTCGACAGCCCTTCGATCGACACCGACGGCAAGGCCGCGGCCGTGCGGGCCAGGTGCACCAGCGCGTCGGGCTCCAGGCCCTGGCGGTGCGTGCCGGTCTCGGCCTTCAGGTGCACGCGCGCCCGGGTGCCCTGCGCCTCGGCGGCGTCCGCCAGGCGGCGGAGCACGTCCTCGCGGTACACGACCAGGTCGAGCCCGGCCCGCACGGCCTCGGGCAGGCCGTCTTCGGGCACGTGGCCGAGCACCAGGGCGCCCAGCCCCGGCCAGCGGGCCTTCAGCGCCAGGCCCTCGTCCAACTCGTTCACGCCCACCTGGCCGACGCCCTCCTCGACCAGCACGCCCGTGACCTCGAACAACCCGTGGCCGTAGGCGTTGGACTTGACCACGGGCAGCAGGCGCCGGACGCCGTGCACGAGCCCGGCGAACACGTTCAGGTTGTGCGTGAGGGCGGCGCGATCGACCTCGCACCACGAGGTGGGGAAGGGCATGGTCCCGTCCGACCTACCCCAGCAGGTACTTCACGAGGTCGACCATGCGGCACGAGTAGCCCATCTCGTTGTCGTACCAGGCGAGCAGGCGCAGGGTGCGGCCGCCCAGCAGGTTGGTTTGCTGCAGGTCGACGACGCTCGAGTGGCGGTTGCCCACGATGTCGGACGACACCAGGAAGTCGTCGGCGGCCTCGAGCACGCCGTGCAGGCGACCATTCGCGGCCTCGACCAGCGCCGCGTTCACTTCCTCGACGGTGGTGTCGCGCTTCAGCGTGACGACCACGTCGGTGGCCGAGCCGTCGGGAACGGGTACGCGGGTGGCGACGCCCTTGATGTGGCCCACCAGCTCGGGGTAGATGCGGGCGACGGCCTTGTCGGCGCCCGTGCTGGTCGGGATGATGTTCGCGCTGCCCGTGCGGGCGCGGCGCCAGTCCTTCTTGTGCGGCGCGTCGACGATGTTCTGGTCGTTCGTGAAGGCGTGGATGGTGTTGAAGAAGATGTTCTCGACGCCGAACTTGTCGAGCAGCACCGAAACGACGGGCGCCAGGCAGTTCGTGGTGCACGACGAGTTCGACAGCACGCGGTCCTCGGGGGTGATCGAGGCCTCGTTGACCTTCAGGACGATCGTGCGGATGTCCTTGTCCTTGGCGGGCGCCGACAGGATGACGCGCTTCACGCCCTGGTTCTTTGGGCCCTTGAAGTGCAGCTCGGCCTTGGCGCGGTCGAGGAACAGGCCGGTGCACTCGAGCACGGCGTCGACCTTGTAGTCGTCCCAGGGGATCTCGGTGGGGTCCTTGATGGCGGTGACGACCGACTGCGCCGCGACCTTGCCGTCGCTGCAGACCACCTTCAGCGCGTTGCCGTCGGCCACGACCTTGCCCTCGCCCCGGCGGGGGAAGACGCCGTGCACGGTGTCGTGCGAGAGCAGGTAGGCGAGCTGGTCGGCCGGGACCAGGTCGTTGATGGCGACGATCTCGACGCCTTCGATCTCGGTGGCGTAGCGATAGGCCAGGCGACCAATGCGGCCAAAGCCGTTGATGCCGATCCGAATGGCCATGACGACCTCCTTCTGTCGCGGGGAGGCATCATGACAGACGCCGCCCCACATGGTGATGGTCGGGGCGACTGGACTTGAACCAGCGACTCCCAGTACCCAAAACTGGCGCGCTACCAGACTGCGCTACGCCCCGATCGGTGGCGATGGAGGGACTTGAACCCCCGACACAGCGGATATGAGCCGCTTGCTCTGACCGACTGAGCTACATCGCCACAAAGAGCCGGGGGACTTTATAGAAAGCGCCCCGGTGGATGTCAAGGAGGATATCCGATTGGCGCGGCCCGCGGGGCCTGATAGTATGCGGGCACCTGAGGTTCGGACCGACCATGGCCAAGGTCGAAATCCACGTCGAGGGGCGCAAGCCCTTCGATGTCGCGCTGGGGGCGTTCACGACGGTGGGTCGCCGCCGCGATCAGCGCATCCAGCTCATGGACGAGCTGGTCTCGAAGCAGCACGCCGTGTTCTTCCGCAAGGGCGACGCCGTCTTCGTGCGCGACGTGGGCTCGTCCAACGGCACCTTCGTGAACGACGAGCGCATCACCGCCGACATCCAGCTGCGCGACCAGGATCGCGTCCTGATGGGCAACACGCTCGCCGTGTTCAAGGACGAGACGCGGACGCCCACCACCGACTCCGGCATCCGCCTGAAGAACGAGCCCCACGAAGGCACCATGATCTTCCGGAAGATGACGTCGGAGCACGACGCCTTCCGGCCGGCCGAGGCCATCCAGAGCGCCCAGCAGCTGAAGAAGGACTACGAGAAACTGCGGCTGGCCTTCATGCTGTCGCAGCAGCTGCGCAGCGTGGTCGACCGCGACGAGCTGTTCAAGAAGATCCTCACGTTCCTGTTCCACCACCTGCAGGCCGATCGCGTGGCGGTGCTCGGCCACCCCGCGTTCTCGCCCTCCTGGGAGGTCATCGCGCGCCGCTCCATCCTGGGCGACCTGCACACGTCGACCAACGTCGCCGAGCAGCCCGACGACTTCGAGATCAGCGGGACGCTCCTCGAGGAGGTGGTCCTGCGCAACGAGGCCGTGCTCTCGTACGACGCCACCACCGACTCGCGCTTCTCGGGCTCGCAGAGCCTGATCCTGCAAGGCGTGAAGGCCATCATCTGCGTGCCCATCCACGTGCACGGGGTGGTCGAGTATCTCCTGTACCTCGACTCGCTGAACCGCGGCGTGTTCACCGAGCAGGACCTCGAGGTGCTCGAGACCTTCTCGACTTACGCGGGCATGGCGCTCGAGAACATCGCCCTGATCCAGCAGGTGAAGGAAGAAGCCAAGACGCGCGCCAACCTCGAGCGCCTGATGTCGCCCAACCTGGTCGACAAGGTGGTGTCGGGCGAGCTCGAGGTGAAGAAGGGCGGTGCCGAGCGCGAGGTGACGGTCCTCTTCCTCGACATCCGCAACTTCGTGGGCTTCTCGGAGCACAAGCAACCCGAAGAGATCATCACGATCCTCAACGAGTTCTTCGAGCTCATGGTCGAGGTGATCTTCTACCACGAGGGCACGCTCGACAAGTACATCGGCGACTGCATCATGGCCTTCTGGGGGGCGCCCATCGACGTGCCCGACGCCGCGTACAAGGCCGTCTTGGCGGCCAAGCAGATGATGGACATCGCCGAGGGGTACGCCCGCAGCCTGCAGGCCGCCGGCAGCCCGTCGTTCCAGGTGGGCATCGGGATCAACACCGACCGCATGGTCGCGGGCTACGTGGGCGCCACGCGCACCATGAGCTACACCGTCATCGGCCGCGGCGTGAACCTGGCGTCGCGCCTCTGCGGGCAGGCCAAGGGGGGCGAGATCCTGCTGGCCCCGAACACGTACGCCCAGGTCGAGAGCCGCGTCGACGCCCGCGTGGTCGGCGAGACCCACCTGAAGGGCCTGTCCCAACCGGTCTGGATCTACCGGCTGCGCGAGATCTTCTGACAGTCCCCCCGTCCCGGCGCGACGATGCGTGAAAAATGGGCTTCCCAGGCTCTCCCGGTCGCATATAATGCCGGCCAACGGGAGGCGTCGAGATGGAGTTCGTTTTCTGCGTCATCGGCATCACGTCCGCGGTGGTCCTTTCCCGGCTCGGCAATCGGGCCGTTTTGAGCCTGCTCGATTCGAAGGACAAGAAGTAGCCCGCATCCGGCATCCGGCAGCCTGCGTCCCCGCTCGGAATCCCTCGTGCTTCAAACTTGATCGGTTCGGTTGGATCGTCTAGCATGACGGTTCGGAGCACCGCCCAGCGAGTTCGACATGAAGCGTTGTCCCGCTTGTGGGTTCCAGAACGAGGACATCTTCAAGTTCTGCCTCGAGTGCGGCTCGACCATCCCCGACGAGCCCGAACCCGAGCCGGTGGCCGTAGCGCCCGAGCCCGCGCCCGAGCCCGAGCCGGAACCCGAGGCGGCGCCCCAGCCGGAACCCGTCGCACCGGTCGAGGCCCCCGCGGCCGCCCTGGTGGTCGCCGAGCCCGAGCCGGCCTTGCAGTGGCGCGAGGAAGACGCGCGCCCGGAAGAGATCGACAAGGCCCCGTTCATGGGCGGCGCCGAAACCCGCGCGTGCCACTCCTGCGGCGCCTCGCTCGACGACGAGGCGGTGTTCTGCCCGAACTGCGGCACCAAGTACCGTGCCCCCGAGAAGGTGCAGGCCGGCACGCGGCCCAAGGTCATGGTGCCGACGCGCGACGAGGAGCGCGAGCAGGCGGGTGAGCTCGTCAAGATCCGCGAGGACGGCTCGCGCGGCAAGTCGATGCCGCTCTACACCGGCATCACGTTCATCGGCCGCGAGAAGGGCGACCTGACCTTCCCGCAGGACGTCTTCCTGTCGCCCACGCACTGCAAGCTCACGCTCAACGCCGACGGCCTGCTGTGCGAAGACCTGGGCTCCGAGAACGGCGTGTACGTGCGCGTCAGCCAGCCCGTCACGCTGGCCCACGAGGACGTGTTCCGCGTGGGCCAGGAGCTCCTGCGCTTCGAGCTGCTCGACAAGCTGTGGGCGACCCGCGTGGGGCGCAGTGACGAGGCCGACGTGCTCGGCTCCGACGCCAAGGTCGAGCCCTGGGCCGTGCTCTCGCAGCTGATCGCGCCCAAGAGCTTCGGCCGGCGCTTCGCGCTCGCCAACGAGCGCTCGGTGATCGGGCGCGAGAATGGTGACGTGGTCTTCCCCGAAGACGGCTACATCTCACGCACGCACGCCGAGATCGTCCGCCAGGAAGGCGGCGCCTCGCTGCGCGACCTGGGCTCCTCGAACGGCACCTACGTCCGCCTGCGCGGACGCGCCATGCTGCCTTCGGGCAGCCTGGTGATGATCGGACAGCAGCTCTTCCTCGTGCAGGTTTGAGCGCCGGCGAAGAGCCCCAAAGGAAGGACACCATGACGACCGAGAATCCCAAGGGCCCCCAGGGCAAGGACGCGCGTCAGCATGAACGCTACGAAATTGCAGAGACGCTCAGCTTCCACCTGGGGGACAACGCGTCGCCCACGTTCTGGACCGGGCTGGCGCGCAACATCTCGAGCGGCGGCCTGTTCGTGAACACCTTCAACATCCCCGCGATGGGCTCGAAGGTCGACGTGCGCTTCAAGCTGCCGGGTGCCGCGGCCGCGCTCAACCTGAAGGCCACGGTCGTCTGGACGCGCGACGAGAAGGTCGCCCAGGATCCCAACCACGTGGGCTTCGGTGCGCGCTTCCTGGACCTCACGAAGGAAGCCGAGGTCGCGTTGAACCTGTACCTGAAGAAGATCGAGACCATCTTCCACGACGCCGATTGACGGGTCGCCTCACGGCCCCGTCGACGTGCTCCTGGCCAAACGTGATCACATGTCGGCAAGGAAGAGGGCGCAGCGGAAGCCCAGGGCTCCCTTCTGGGCTCCGCCCCAGGTGACGTCGGCCACGTCGTCGGTGCGGTAGGACGCGCGTAGCTTGCCCGCCGTCCCGTTCGTCGTGCCGGCGTTGCCGCCGCGGATGACGCGGTACGTGCCCACCTGGGGGCCCTTCGGGTTCAGCGTGTCCGTGTCGTCGTACAGGCCGTCGTACCAGTCGGCCACCCACTCGGCCGCGTTGCCGGCCAGATCGAGCACGCCGTAGGGGCTGGCGCCGGCCGGGTGCGTGCCGACGGGCGTGGTGCCGCCGGTCGAGGTGCAGTCGGAGTAGTGTACCAGCGTGCAGGTCGGGGCGTCGGAGCCCCACGGGTACACCCGCGCCTGGGTCGAGCAGTTGGTGGCGAGCTCGCAGCCGCCTCGCGCGGCCTTCTCCCACTCGGCCTCGGTGGGCAGGCGCCGGCCCATCCACTGGCAGAAGCCGGTCGCCTGGGCCCAGGTGACGCCGGTCACGGGGTGGTTCGGCTTGGTGACCGGGTCGAACGAGGTGTCGGCGGGCGGTGTGCACCCCCCCGCGTCGATGCAGGCCTTGTAGCGCGACGCGGCCACCTCCGTGCGATCGAGCAGGTAGGCGTCCAGGTAGACCAGGTACGCGGGCTTCTCGTTCGAGAGGCACACGTTGTCCAGCGACGCGTTGCAGCCGCGCCAGTACTGGCCCTCGGGCACGAGCTCCATGTCCTCGGGCAGGCACTGGCCCTGGCGGCACTCGAGCCCCGGCAGGCAGGGCCCGTCGTCGACCTCGTCGGTCGAGCCGTCGCAGTCGTTGTCCAGGTTGTCGCACTCCTCGGCGGTCGGCGGCTTCGGCTGGCAGCTGTCGACCAGCGCGCCGTTCACGCAGGCCAGCACGCCGGTGGCGGCGCAGGGGCCCGTGCCGCAGGTGGTCGTGGTCTTCGGGACCTCCTCGTCGGTGGCACCGTCGCAGTCGTCGTCGACGCCGTTGCACGACGTGTCGCTGGGCGACAACGGGGTCTTGGGCACGCAGTCGGAGACCACCTGGCCGTTGACGCAGAGGCCGGTGGTCGTCACCAGGCAGGCGCCCTTGCCGCAGGTGGCGGGCACGGTACCGAGCAACTCGTCGGTGGCGCCGTCGCAGTCGTTGTCCTTGCCGTCGCAGGTGACCTCGGCGCCGTTCTCGAAGGCGGGATCGAAGGCCACGTAGGCCGCGGGACCGCAGGGCTTCCACACGCCATCGACGCAGGCCGATGCGGGCTTCGGCGCGCCCTGGCAGAGCCCGAGGTCGTTCTCGCACGGCTGGGGGTCGTCGGCCGCCAGGTCGTCGTCGTCGGCGTCGGTCCGGGCGTCGCAGTCGTCGTCGACGCCGTTGCACACCTCGAGGTGGTCGTTCGGCTGCAGCGTGGCCTCGCACTGGCCCGTGGTCGGGTCGCAGGCGTCCTGCGTGCAGGGGTCGTCATCGTCGCAGGCCACGGTCGTGGTGGTCTCGCAGGCGCCGTCGGCGCAGACGGCGGTCACGGCGCAGGGGTCGTCGCTCTCGCAGGCCATGCCGTCGTGCCAGGGCTCTCCGACGCAGAGGCCCGAGGCCTCGTCGCAGACGCCCTCGAGGCAGGCGCTGTCGTGGCCCGAGCAGTCGACGGGATCGCCGGCGTCGCACTCGCCGGCGTTGCAGACGCCGGCGCCGGTACAGGGCCAGCCGTCGTCGCAGGTCTTGCCGTCGGGCCGCGCCACCACGCCGCAGGTGCCCGTGGCGGGGTCGCAGGCGTTGACGCGGCAGCCGCTGTTGTCGACGGGGTCGCAGGGCTGGGGCACGCTGCCGGCGGCCACGCGGCACAGGCCGTCGACGCAGCGCAGGGCGCCGTTGCAGGCGTCGCCGTCGTCGAGGGGCAGGCACTCGTCGTTCGACGTGCACCCGCAGCCGGCCAGCGTGGCCAGGGCGTTGCCGTGGCAGGCACCCTGGGTGCAGGCTTCGTCGCGCGTGCAGGGGTTGCCGTCGACGCAGGGGACGCCTTCGGCGGCGGGCTCGAGCGCGCACAGGCCCGTGGCGGGCTGGCAGGCGTTGACCCAGCAGGCGGCGCCGTCGGTGGGCGGGCAGACCACGCGCGTGGCCGGGTTGACCACGCAGACCCCGGCCTGGCAGGCCAGCGTGCCGTTGCACGGGTTGCCGTCGCCCCACGTGATCTCGCAGGTGTCGTTGGCGGGGTCGCAGGTGCCGCAGGCGGGGTTCGGCGTCCAGTCGTCGCAGCCGCCGGCCAGGCAGTGATCGCCCAGGGTGCAGGGGCTGCCGTCGTCGCAGGCGGCCGTAGTGGGCGTGGCGGTGCAGCCCGCGCCCGGGGTGCAGGCGTCGGCGGTGCAGGGGTTGCCGTCGTCGCAGAGGCCGGCGCGGACGTAGCCCAGGCACGAGCCTTCGGCGGAACACGAGTCTTCGATGGTACAGGGGTCGCCGTCGTCGCAGAGCGCGCCGATGTCCAGCGGGACCGCAGCGCACGTGCAGCTGGTCGGATCCAGGTCGTAGCGCTCACAGGGGCCGGGCACGACGTCGGCCGGCGGGCACGGCTCGGCGCACGCGTCGGGGTCGGGCGTGTCGACGTCGGCCCCGGTGACGTCTGGCAGGGCGCCGGGATCGCCGACCCAGTCGAAGTTCAGCTCGCCGGCCACGTCGCCGGAGGCGGACGTCGCGGCCGAGTCGCAGCCCACGGTCAGGAACGCGGCGGCCACGACCGCCAGCAGCAGCGCGAAGAAGGAAACCCGTCTCATCGGACGACCTCGTGCGTAGGCTCCCGTATCCTTCATTGGTAGCATGGAGGCGCGCGGATTTCCATTGCGAGCAGGGCGCAGGACCTCGAAAACGGGTAGAATGCCGGCGAACCGTGGGGGCGAGGATGCGCGGCTGGGCGTGGGTGGTGGGCATGGGGCTCGCGATGGCGTGCGGCGGCGCGGGCGGGCGCGTGGACGCCGACGTCGACGTGCGCGCCGACCGGATCGAGGCGACCGCCGACCTGCCGGACGGGGCCCCCGACGCGGTCGACGCCGCCGAGCCGGGCGAGCCCGCCCGCGATGCCCCGGAACCCGCCGCCGAGGCCGTCGAGGCGAGCCCCGAGCCGCTCGAAGCCCCCGCCGAGAGCGTCGACGCGCCGCCCGAGGTCCCCGACGCCGTCGAGGAGCTCGACCTGCCCCCCGTCGACGCGCCGGACGCGGCCGAGCCGGGGGATGTCTCCGGGGACGCCGAGGTCGTGGGCGAGGTCTCCGACGCCTGCTCCGCCGAGGGCGCCTGCCCCGCGTGCAGCACCGACGCCGCGTGCGACGACGGCCTGCCGTGCACCCGCGACGCGTGCGTCGACGGGGAGTGCCGGCACGAGCCCTGGGGCACGTGCTGCGAGGGCGAAGGCGGGTGCGACGACGGCAACCCCTGCACCGCCGACGCGTGCGTCGACGGGCGCTGCGCGACCACGTTCGTCGATGACCCGGCGTGCTGCGCCGAGGCGACCCTGCCCGACGCCGCCTGGAGCTTCGAGCTCGGCCTGCCGCCCGGCGCCACGCTCGACGTCCCGGCGGGGGCGCACGTCACCTGGACGACCCGCGCCGACCAGGCCACCGACGGCACCCGCAGCCTGTGGTTCGGCGACCCCGCCAGCGGCACCTACCGGAACCCGAGCGGCCCCGCGGGCCAACCCGAGGTCGCGGAGGGCACGGTCTTGCTGCCGGCCGTCCTGCTGCCACCGGGCGGCACGGTCTACGCCGCCTTCGATCTGCGCCTCGACACCGAGTGGAACGCGTACGCGCCCGGCTCGTGGGAGCTCCCGGGGCCCGAGTTGGCCTACGACGAGCTCACGCTGCTCGTGAACGGCGTGGCCGTCTGGTCCAGCTTCGTCTACGAGATCGCCGGGTCCACGTGCCATTACGGGACGTGCAGTTGGAAGCCCGTGGAGGTGTCGCTGGCCGACTTCGCGGGGCAATCCGTGGCCCTCGGCTTCCGGTTCGACTCGGGGAGCCCGGTCGCCAACGACCACGCCGGGCCGTTCCTGGACCGGCTGCGCCTGGAGTGGGCGTGCGCCCCTCTCGACTGCTTCAGCTCGATGGAGTGCGACGACGGCAAGGACCCGCTCGACGTGTGTACGCGCGACAAGTGCCTCGGGCGGCAGTGCGTCTTCGAGCCCACCTATTACGGCGGCGTCGCGTGCTGCCAGCCCGTCGACCGGACCACTGTCACCTTCGACGCCGGCGCCGACGCGCTCACGCTGGAGGCGAGCGGGAGCATCGGTTGGCAGGCCACCTCGATCCCGGCCGGCGGGCGGGCCCACGGGGGGCCGGGGAGCCTCTACCTGGGCGATCCGCTCACCCACACCTGGGCCGATCCGGCCGGCGGGGCGGTGGCCGCCACGGCGCGCTGGGCGATCGAGGTGCCTCCGTTCGAGGGCTACGAGCTCGAGTGGTGGCAGTGGCTCGACCTCGAGGACGCCGCCGACCCGGCGCGCGACGCCTTCACCGTCAGCGTTCGCGCGGTCGACGCCTCGGACGCGGGGCAGGTCGTGTTCTCGAACAAGCCGTTGTACGGCTACCCCGCCACGTGGCGGCACGTGGTCACGTCCCTCGATGCGTGGCAAAACACCGCGGTCGAGGTGGTGTTCGCCTTCGACTCGGTCGACGGCCAGGCCAACGGCGGCGAGGGGATCTACCTCGACGATCTCTCCTTCTATTACGGATGCCACTGATGCACGACGCGCCCCTGCCCTATGGTGACCCGCTGCTCAGGACCCTGGCCGCGCTGCCCCCGGGGGCTCCCGCGGTCGCCCTGATGCGGCACTCGATCCGCGGGCCCGTGACCGACCTGCGCACGGCGCCCGACGTGCTCCTGACCGAGGAGGGCGAGCTCGCCGCGCGGCGCCTGGGGGAGCGCCTGGGGACCGCACGCCCGGTGCGCCTGGCCCACAGCCCGGTGCGACGTTGCGCGCAGACCGCCGAAGGCATCGCGGCCGGCCTCGCGGGCCTCGGCGGCCGGGCCCTGCTCGACGGGGAGCGGCCCGAGCTGGGGGCGCCTTACGTGCGCGACTTCGAGCGGATCGTCCTGGCCGCGCGCCACTATGATCCCCACGCTTTCGTGCGCGCCTGGTTCGGGGGTCGCCTGCCCGAGGGCATCGTCGACGACGCGTGCACGGCCGCCCGGGGCATGCTCGACGCGGCGCGGGCCGAGCTGGCCCGCACGCCGCCGGGGGCGCTCACGCTGCTGGTCTCCCACGACTGGAACGTGCTCCTGGTGCGCGAGCTGTACCTGGGGGTACGCCACGAAGAGGTTGGCTGGCTCGACTACCTGGACGGCGTGGTGTTGGTCGACGTGGGGGGCGGCCTCCTGCTGCGCTGGCGCGACCACGTCCGTGCCATCGACGGGGGCGCGCCGTGAAGCTCCTGCTGGACGTGGGTCCGGGCGCGGCGTGCCGCGTGGGGCTGGTCGAGGCGACGGGGCTCCGGCCCCCGGTGGAGCGCGCGACGGCGCCGGCCTGGCTGGCCGAGGCCGTCGAGGCCGCGCGTGCGGCGGGTGAGGCGCTCTGGCCCGAGGGCGTGAAGCGCGCGGTGCGTGACCTCTTGAAGCACGGGAAGTACCGCGCCACCGGGCGCGGCAAGCCCGCCAGCGAGTTCCTCCTGAACGCGGCGCTGGCCGGCGAGTTCCCGGTGGTCAACGACGTGGTCGACGCGAACAACGTGGTGAGCCTGGCCTGCGGCTACCCGGCCAGCGTGTTCGACGCGGCCCTGGTCGGCCCCGAGTTGCTCCTGCGCCGCGGGCTGGCGGGCGAGGGCTACGCGTTCAACCGCGCGGGGCACGTCATCGGCCTCGAGGATCTGCTGCTGGTGTGCCGGCGCCTCGACGGGGCGTGGCAGCCCTGCGGCAACCCCGTGAAGGACGCCATGGTCACCAAGGTGCACGGCGGCACGAGCGCGGTGGTCGCCGTGCTCTATCAGCCGGCGTCCGAGCCTGTCCCCCGCCTCGAGGCGGCGTGCGAGCACTTCGTCCGGCTGCTGCGGGCGGCGTGCGGAGCCGAGCGCGCCACGTGGAGCGTGGTGCCAACGTCGTCATTGGAGTCAATGGCATAAACGTTCCCATTGAGCAGGGAGGGGTCATGCGCCTCCGTACCACGGAGATCGACCGCGACGTCACGCCCCTCGGCGTCCTGACGCTGGAGCGCGACGAGACCGACGCGGGGGAGGTCGGTCACCAGGTGGCCCTGGACGGGGCCTTCCTGATGGCCACGCACGGGGCCCACTCCGAGCGCGCCCTGGCGCCCATCGCCCACTCGCGGCGGCGCGGCCTGGCCGAGGGGCTGTCGGTGCTGGTGGGCGGCCTGGGGGCCGGGCACACCCTGCGCGCGGCGCTGGACCTGCCCGGCGTGCGGCGGGTGGTGGTCGCCGAGATCGGGGCCAAGGTCGTGGCCTGGAACCGCGACCACTTCGCCGAGGCCAACGGTCGCGCCGTGTTCGATCCGCGGGTCACGATCGAGATCGCCGATTTGGCCGAGGTGGTCGCCCGCAGCGTCGGCCGCTTCGACCTGCTGCTCCTGGACGTCGACAACGGCCCCGGCTGGCTGGCCGCGCCCGGCAACGCCAGGCTGTACGACCGCGCCGGCGTCCTGGCCTGCCGACGCGCCCTGGCGCCGGGCGGCGTGGTCGCGGTGTGGAGCCCCTGCCGGAACCCGGGCTTCTTCGAGACCTTCCGGGGCGTGTTCCCGGACGCCGAGGAGGTCGACACGCGGCCCTGGGCGAACGAGGTCAACGAGCCGGCCGACGTGGTGTACGTGGGCGGCGACTGACTCCGGCGAAGACCTCGTCGTTGTGTACGTGCGAGCGCTCCTGCCTACCCTCCGCGGCGAGCTTGCGGTCCCCGAGGCGGTTGGGGTAGACTACTTACATGGAATCGTTGAAGAAACAGCTTGCCTCGGTGCTGTGGGATGTCGACCCGGCACGCGTCAGCTTGGCGCGTCACCGCCAGTTCCTCATCCGCCGAGTGCTCTCGCGGGGTACCTGGGCACAGATCACGTGGTTGCGTGCGCGGGTTGGAGATGAGGCCTTGCGGTCCACGATCGTGCGCACTCACGCGAAGGACTTGACGCGCCGCCAGGCACGTTTCTGGCAGGTCATCCTGGGGCTCGACGCCGCCGAAGTTTCGGTCTGGCTCGCCTCTCCGATGCGAAGGCTCTGGGAGGGGTCGCCGCGATGATGCACGTCGAGGTCATGCGATCGGACCAGGCCCGCGTGCTGGAGCGGCTCTCGAGCCTGACGGAGGAGCTGGGGTTCTACCTGGCCGGGGGAACGTCGGTCGCACTGCACCTGGGACACCGACGATCGTACGACCTGGACTGGTTTTCGCCAACAGAGCCCAAGGACAGCGCGTCCCTGGTCGAGCGGCTGCGCAGCCTGGGCCTCGCCGTAGAAGTCCTCGCCTCGGGCCCAGGCACGCTTCACGTACGCGCCGACGGAGTCCTCGTCACCTTCTTGCGCTACGGCTACGAGTTGCTCGAGACCCCCGTCCGCGAGCCCGCATCCGGCGCCCTGGTCGCGGGGCCCGCCGACCTCGTCGCCATGAAGCTCGTGGCCCTGGCGCAACGGGGCTCGAAGAAAGACTTCGTCGACATCCTGGCCCTGCACGACGCCGGCTGGAGCCTGCCCCGTATGCTCGACGCGCTCCGCCGGAAGTTCGGCGTGATCGACGAGGGCTCGGTCTATCTCTCCCTGACCTATTTCGACGACGCCGATGTCGAGCCCATGCCCGAGATGCTCGCTCCGCTCTCGTGGAAGCGCGTCAGGGAGCGATTCTGCCAACTCGCGATCGAGGCGGCACGGTAATCTGTCGGCGCGCCCTGGCGCCGGGCGGCGTGGTCGCGGTGTGGAGCCCCTGCCGTAACCCGGGCTTCTTCCAGACCTTCCGGGGCGTGTTCCCGGACGCCGAGGAGGTCGACACGCGGCCGTGGGCAACCCAGGTCAACGAGCCGGCCGACGTGGTGTACGTGGGGCGGGGCTGACCGCTCAGCCCGCGGCCGGCACTCGCCCGACGGCCAGCCCGATACGCTCCTTCCCGATCATCCAGCCGTCGCGGGCGTTGTAGTACAGCCAGACCTCGTCGCCCACCAGCTTCGGATCCATGGCGTAGACCAGGGCGCGCTTCCAACCGGGCACGGCCGAGCCGGGCACGTTGTCCTCCGGGCCGACGATGGGCGCGGGCGTGACCGGCTGCCAGCTTCGGCCGTCGGGGGCCACGCGCACGATGGTGATGGCCGAGCGCGAGCGGCCGGCGGCGTCGGTGGCGATGCCGTTGGTGAAGCCCCACAGGGTGCCGTCGTGCGGATCGGGCAGCACCTTCAGGCTGCCGGCGCCCAAGGATCGGAGCGGGTCCGCGGGGTCGGGCGCGATCAGCGGCTGGGGGTCGGGCACGAACGGTCCCTCGGGCGACGGGGCGCGGGCCACGCCGATGAAGCGCGGCTCGACGAAGCGGCAGTCGGGCAGCCAGGCCGTGGCGGCGCTGTAGGTCAGCCACCATTCGGTCGGTCGCTCGACCAGGCCGGGGTTCGAGCAGGTGCGTGGGCTCCAGCGCGAAGGGCTCGAGGCGTGCCAGGGCAGGCCGGGGGCGAGCAGCACGCGGGGGCGGGTCCAGGAGACCAGGTCGGTCGACGTGCAGAGCACCACCCGGCTGCGGAGCGGCCACCAGCGCGTGACCTGCTCGTAGACCAGCAGCCAGCGGTCACCCTGCCGGCGCACCTGGGGCCGCATGGCGCCGGGGCAGAGCGTGCGCAGTCGGGTCCAGGCCAGGCCGTCGTCCGACACGTACTCGACCAGGCGCGGGGGGATCGTGTTGGCGAACAGGTGCCAGCGCCCGTCGGGGGACTCCGCCGGCAGCAGCACGGCGGGGTCGGCGATCATCCAGCGCGGGAAGCGCGGGGCGAGCAGCGGGTTGGCGGGGACGTCGGTCCAGGTGACGGCGGCCCAGTCCATCAGCGCCCCTTGTAGTCGGGCGCCCGCTTCTCGAGGAACGCCTGCAGGGCCTCGCCCAGGTCCTCGCTGGCCAGGAAGGCGCTGTTCCAGGCCGAGACGTAGCGCAGGCCGTCGGCCACGGCGTGCCCGTCGCCCGCGCGCAGCATCTCCTTCACCCCGCGCACGACCAGGGGCGCGTTGCCCGCGATCTCGGCGGCCAGGGCCCTGGCGCCGGCCACGAGCGCGTCGCGGTCGGCGAAGACCTCGTTCACGAGGCCCATGGCGTGGGCGCGGGGCGCGTCGACGTCGTGCCCGCGGAAGGCCAGCTCGGCCAGGTGTCCGCGCCCCACGATGCCGGCCAGGCGCTGCAGGCTGCCGAGGTCGGCCACGATGGCCACCTTGGTCTCGCGCAGGCTGAGGCGTGCGTCGGCGCTGGCCAGGCGCAGGTCGCAGGCCGCGGCCAGGTCGAGCCCCGCGCCGATGCACCAGCCGTGGATGGCGGCGATGACGGGCACCGGGCAGCGCGCCACGGCGTCGAGGTCGTCCTGCCACTGCCGGATGAGCGCGAGCAGCTGCTGGCGCTCGGCGGCCAGCCCCCCGCCGAACAGGTGCCCGAACTCGCCGAACGCCGCCGGCAGGTCGAGGCCGAAGCTGAAGCCCTTCTGGTCCGACAGGATCACGACCGCGCGCAGCTCGGGCTCGCGGGCCAGGCTACGGAAGGTCTCGCCGAGCTCGGTGAACAGCTTGGGGACGAAGGTGCGCGAGGTGAGGGTGACCCACGCCACGTGCTCGACGCGTTCGACCTTCAGGGTGTCCATGGGGGCTCCGGGGGAGGTTGCAGCGGCCATCGTGCCCCAACGGCGGGCCCGCGACAAGCGTCAAGGCTGGCATGTCGTCCTGGCCGGTGATACTGTCCCGGCCGGACGTTTTTCGAGGGATGACATGGCGATGACGCGCACGGTGACGATGGCGGCGATGGTCGTGGCGCTGGCGCTCGGCGGGTGCGTGAAGGAGCGCGGCGTGATCCAGAAGAGCGCGGGCCCCGAGGGTGCGGCGGCCTCTCCCGCCGAAGCCTCGGCGAAGGCGGGGGCCGAGGGCGGCGAGCCGGGAGCGGCCGTGAGCTTCACGGGCGCCATCGTCGAGACCATGGACGCCTCGAGCTACACGTACGTGCACCTGAAGGCCATCGACGGCTCCGAGGTGTGGGTGGCGGGCCCCAAGACCACGGTCAGCGTGGGCCAGGTGCTGTCGATCAAGGGCGGCTTCGAGATGAAGGGCTTCAAGAGCAGCGCGCTCGATCGCACGTTCGAGCGGCTGATCATGGTGCAGTCGCTCGGCGGCCCCGACGCCGCCAAAGCCGCGCCGGTTCCGGCCGAAGAGGCCCCCGCCGCGGCGCCCCACGGCATGGGCGGCGACGTGGCCCAGGCGCCCGGCGCGCCCAGCGTGCCGTCCACGGTCGCGGCGGGCAGCGTGGCCAAGGCCGAGGGCGACACCGGCCGGACCGTCGCCGAGGTCTACGCCCAGGCGACCGACCTGAACGGCAAGAGCGTCGCGGTGCGTGGCGTGGTGGTGAAGGCGTCGAACGGCATCATGGGCCGCAACTGGATCCACCTGCAGGACGGCACGGGGACCGCCGAGAAGGGCGACCACGACCTGACCCTCACGACCGACGCCACGGCCAAGGTGGGCGATCGCGTGCTGGCCACGGGCACCCTGGCGGCCGATCGCGACTTCGGCGCAGGCTACAGGTACAAGGCCATCGTCGAGCAGGCCACCGTCACGGTCGAGACGCCCGCGACCCCCGCGCCCTGACCGCTGTAGGGGCGCTGCTTGCCGCGCCCCTACGTCCCCCGGATCGTTCCCCTCGTACCAGCCATCACAGCGCAGCGGCCTTCACGGCCACGCAGTCCAGGAGCGGCTTCGACGCCGGGCTCCACTGGGGCGACGCGCAGGCCCCCAGCAACGCCGGCAGGTAGCGCCAGAACAGGCCCTGGCCGCTCGGCTCGTAGGCGTACTCGCCGTCGGGGGTGGCGGCCTCGAACACGTGGTAGACCGGGTTCAGCGGATCGGCCAGGTAGCTGGCGTGGGCGTCCCGCACGCGCTGGTGCAGGAAGCGCACCTCGCGCCAGGTGAGGGGCACGCCCACCACGCCGCTCATGACCACCAGCTCGGCCAGGTCCTCGTTGCCCGACAGGCCGAAGGGCCGCTCGGGCTCCTCGACGGCGTCCATGACCTTGTCGAGCCGTACCGTGAGCCCCTCGCGCATGGCCCACGCCAGCTCGGGCTGCCCGCGCAGGTCGGCCAACGCCGCGGCCGCCTCGTGGAACGAGCGCTCGATCTGGTGCAGGTCGTTCTTCAGCCCCCACACCTCGTCGATGTTCGACAGGCCGTTGCCGCAGGCCAGCGTGCCGCCGTCGCCGCGTCCGTACAGGCGCGTGGCCAGCATGCCCTTGCACTCGGCGTTCAACACCTGCACGAAGAAGGCCAGGTCCTCGTTCGGCCAGTAGACGGTCCAGTCCTCGCCGACCGTGGCCACCTTCCAGCCGTCGTCCTCGACGCGCCGGGCCCAGGCCGCGTACAGCTCGCGCGCCTCGGCGATGTCGGCCTGGAGGTCGGCGCTGCCGGTGGCCTCGCACGCCTCGACGAACGCGAGGCCCAGGAGCATGTGGCCCACGTCGTCCTTCGAGCGCTTGTTCTTCAGCCACACCTCGCCCCAGGTGGGGTTCACGGGGTTCAAGACGTACAGCGACGGGGGCGGATCCTCGGGGTCGTAGCGCCCCTCGATGACGCCGGGGTGGTTCAGGTCGTAGTCGATGCGGATCTCGCGGCCGTCGTCGGTCGAGGTGATCGACGCGGGGTACGCGGCGCGCGCCAGCATGGGCGTGACGTCGACGCCGTCGGTGCGCTCCATCACCTTGCCCCACGACGTGAACCCGCGCACGAGCTTGCGGACCAGCAGCTCGTGCCCGCCCCACAGGCGCTCGGCGAACACGGCCCCCACCAGCAGCGGGCCGGAGCGCATGCCGTTGTTGTCGGCGCCGTCCTGGCTGTGCAGGTAGCGCACCTTGCCGTTCTCCTTCAGGATCTTCACGCCGCTCCACCACGTGCCGTACCAGTAGCGGCCCTCCGCGTCGGAGCGCGGCCAGCCGTGCACGCGCTCGTCGGTCACCCCGAGCCAGCGCGTCTGCTTCAGCAGGTCGAGGTAGAGGGCCGTGACCTCGGCGATCTCGGCCGGATCGACGGGCTCGCCGGCCTCGGGGCGCGTGTAGCCGGTGTAGGGCGCGTCGGCCCCCTCGACGTCGCTCGGGGCAAGGGGGACGTCGGCGGCTACGTCGGCGGCTACGTCGGCGGCTACGTCGGGCACGCCGCTGTCGACCTCGCTCGTCCCGACCCCGCACGCCACCAGTAGCCCCAGCCCCGCCAGGCCCAGGATTCGTCGGATCTGCATGAGTCCCCCGTTGCGCGACCTCGCCGCGCGAGCTTGGCCGAAGCTCAGCCGCGCGTCAACGTCCCCAGGGTCTGCTCGGCGTCGAGGCGCGGGCTGTGGGCGCCGCACGAGTCCTTCTCGGTCACCTCGCGCGCCTTCGAGGCGTAGAAGCCGTGCTCGCGCAGGATCTCGAACTTGGGGAGGATGTTGTGCTTCACGTCGTAGAGGAAGAAGCCGGGGAAGAGGTCGGGGTTCTCCCGGATGAAGTCGAACACGAAGGCGTGCTGGGGCGTGGCCTCCAGGTGGCCGTCGTCGCAGATCTCGTGGCCCGTCAGCATGTACTCGGGCAGGAGCCCCGGGTAGAACTCCAGGCTCTGGAGCCCGTGCAGGGCCACGGTCTCCTCGAAGATCTTCGTCTGCGGCAGCAGCGACAAGAGGCTCGGCAGGATGCGCGCGCCGATCAGGCGGAAGGCGATCATCTGGAACACGGTCTGGTGGAAGTCGTCCATGGTCTCGAAGGGGAAGCCCCAGATGAAGAACGTGTCGACGCGCGGGAAGACCAGCACGGCGCGCGAGACCACGTCGATGGCCTCTTCGATGCGGAAGCCCTTCTGCACGCGCTCGAGGATGCGATCGGAGCCCGACTCGATGCCGAAGCGGATCTCCACGCAGCCGGTGTCGGCCATGCGGCGCATCACGTCGTCATCGGCCAGGTTCACCCGGGCGAAGGCCTTCCACTTCACGGCGTCGGTGAGCCGGGCGGCCTCCAGCGCGTCGCAGAAGGCGTGTACGCGCTCCTTCGACGACACGAAGAACTCGTCCTGGAACAGGAAGAGCTTCACGCCGTGCTCGCGGTTCAGGAAGGCCATCTCGGCCACGATGTCGGCCGGA
>Ga0172370_10003067_pt1 | contig 23482 bp, 23 predicted proteins | sample LakKiv5m_FD_114538 | JGI IMG/M metagenome (GOLD analysis project Ga0172370, IMG submission 114538) | Freshwater microbial communities from Kabuno Bay, South-Kivu, Congo - kab_022012_11.5m | ecosystem: Environmental > Aquatic > Freshwater > Lake | place: Democratic Republic of the Congo...
CTTCTCATAAATAAACTTTACAAAACTGACAATGTCAGAATGTCAACTTTATGAGGCGTTTTGCCAATAAACTTGACAAAACTAACAATGTCAGAATGTCAAGTTTATGGCGTGCCTGGCAGGATTTGGCGCCCTCCGCTTCGCTTCGGGTCGGCCACTCGTCCTGATAAACAAATGCTCCTCGTTGTCGCATTTATCGGGACTCACTTCAAATCCTGTTTAAAATGTTGGCGTGCCTGGCAGGATTTGAACCTGCGGCCTACTGGTTCGAAGCCAGCCGCTCTATCCAGACTGAGCTACAGGCACTTGTGTTCTGCAAAGCTGTAATACTTGTTGTCTCCTATTATTATATGATCCATAACATCTATTTCAAGAGCCCTGCAGGCTATCGTAAGGTTCTTGGTAAACATCTCATCTTCTTTGCTAGGCTCAGGATCGCCCGAAGGATGGTTATGAACCGCTATTATCCCTGCCGCAAAATTTTGAAGCGCTTTTAAAGCTATTTCCCTGATCTGGGGGCTGGCATGGTCAACAGTCCCTTCTTCTATTTCAATTATATCTATTATATTGTTTTTACTATTCAACAGCAAGACCTGAAATATTTCTTTTTTAATATCTCTTAACCTTGGCATAAAAAGCCGGACAGCGTCTTTCGGGGATTTTATTGCCATGGACGGTTTTTTAGGCTCGGACATAAGCCTTCTTGCTATCTCAAAGCTAGCCCTCAACTGAGCAATCTTTGCGTCCCCGATGCCTTTAAAAGTCCTCATCTCGGAAATATTAGTATGGCTCATATTTCTAAAAGTCTTATAATGCTCCACTACCTGCCGTCCGAGATCTACTGCGCTGGACCCTTTAATCCCGCTGCGGAATAATATCGCTAAAAGCTCTGCATTAGTAAGAGTATGCTCACCATATTTAAAAAGTTTCTCCCTCGGTCTTTCATCTTTTGACCACTTTTTTATACTTGATTTTGTCATATTTAATTTACATTCCATTTCCATCCCCGTTCGCCGCGATCGGGGCGGTGGTCTTCTGTCTCGATCGGCGAACAGGAATGGTTATCCGGCTAGCTGACCGCAGGCTGCCAGGATATCTTTGCCCTTGGAATCCCTTACAGTCACGCTAGCCCCTTTTTTGAGTAATCCAACTTCAAATATTTTCACATCCTTTTCCAATGGGGCCTGAAAATCCAAGCCGGATATAGGGCTATAAGCTATCAGGTTAATCTTTGCCTTCAATCTTTTCGCTATTCTTGCAAGCTCATCCATATCCTTTGGTGAATCGTTTACGCCTCTAAGCAATATATATTCAAAAGTAAGCATCCTTCCGTAATTTTCCATATAGTCTTCGCAGGCTTTTAGAAGTTTCTCAAGGGGATATTTTTTATTAACGCTCATAAGGGTATCCCGTAACTTATTATTAACGGCGTGAAGGGATATGGATAAATTAACCTGGAGGCCTAATTCTTTAAATCTTTCAATGCCCGGAATGATACCGGAAGTAGAAACGGTAATCCTTCTCGCGGCTATGCCCATTGCCTTTTTGGAATTCATTATTTTTATAGCCTTTGACACATTATCATAATTATCGAACGGCTCCCCCATTCCCATAAAAACAAAATTTGTTATCTTGTGTTTCAGATTATGTTCTATAGACATTATCTGGCTTAATATTTCCGAAACGCTTAAATCTCTTTTAAAGCCGTTCATACCGCTCGCGCAAAATGAGCATGCGTACTTGCATCCTGCCTGGGTAGACACACAAAGTGTTTTTCTTTTCCAGGCGTATATCAGAACTGTTTCTATCAGGTTCCCATCGCTTAGCTCAAATAAAAATTTTTCAGTCTGGTCTACGGATTTAAGATGCTTTAAAAGTTTTATAGCGCCTATATGGTAAGATTGTGATAGCTTTTCCCTGAAAAGCTTCGGCAGATTATTCATGGCGCTAAAATCGCTCACGCCCTTTTTGTAGATCCAGGAAAATACCTGCTCTGCCCTGTAAGAAGGCTCTGAAATATTTTCCAATTCCCTCTCAAATCCTTCCAGGGTAAAATTCTTTATATCTTTTTTATTCATAAACAAGGCAGGCAACTTATGACAAACCTCTTCCTTCTTCTCGGAATCGTTCCAATAATCTTTTTATATCGCCGTCTGCCGAGCGCATAATCTGGGTAGCTATAAAAATCAGGATGGAAAACTGCCAGAAGTCTTCAGGCCCTGCCACCAGGCCGTTAGCGACATCTTCTCCCTGTTGTAATTTATCAGAATAATACCCGATCGCTTTTTCAAGATGGCCCTCATAAATATCAAGCGAATGGGTCTTATTATTATACTTCAAGGACGGAAAACTGATCCCGCGGACAAGCAGAAAATTTAAAATCATGTCCTGCCCTGAATGAAATTCTTTTTCAAAATCAAAACCTTCGAATTGAGGCAGATTGCTGGGGAGGATTATAGCCGGCTTTTCCACCATAACATGGCCTTTCCTTACCACTGTATCCCCTAAATTGACCAGGGATTCCGACAGAAATATATACGGCACCTCTGTTGCCTCAAAGGTCAGTAGCTCCTTTGGCCTGGGCCTTATAATTTGAGTATATTTTAACGCCTTTTCCCATCCATCCTGGATATTCACCCCGCTCTTCCTCCCAGTCGTCTATCCGGCCCATCCTCCCAATCGTCTATCCCGTCATCAGGAAGAGATGGGCTCATAGTTTTATAGTTATATCACAAAAAATGTTTTTTGGCGAGAAAAATTATTGGCTCGAATCGGATGAGAAAACAATTTTTTTTCTTTTGCCTTCTATCTTTATAAAAAGGCTGTAAATGCACGGCACTACGAACAATGTGAGCATTGTTGAAACTATGACTCCGCCTATGACTGTTATCGCCATAGGGATACGGGTTTCAGCGCCGGGCCCTAAAGCCAACGCCGGAGGTATTGCTGCGCCTACAGTGGATGCTGCGGTCATGAGAATCGGGCGTAACCGCGTAGGGCATGCTTTTAATAACGCCTCGCGGGGAGCAAGATTCTCCTCGTCCCGGAACTGATTGGTAAAATCAATCAGAAGAATAGAGTTTTTCTGGACAATGCCCATTAGAAGAATAAGGCCTATAATACTATAAATATTTAATGACTGGCCTGTAATCCACAAGGCTATAAGTGCCCCGGAAATGCTGAAAGGAAGGGCAAAAAGCACTGAAATCGGATGTACGTAATTATTAAACTGCGACGCCAGGACCATATATGCGACAATAATACCCAGCCAGAATGCAAACGCAAGGCTGGCAAATGATTCCTGGAAGGTTTTAGTGCTTCCGCTAAAAACAATGTGGTAATTTTCCGGTAAAATTCCTTTTGCAATTTTATTGACTTCATCCAGGGCGGCAACCTGAGATTTCCCGGGAGCCACATTGGCAAAAATAGAAATAGCCCTTTCTCTATTTTTGCGCGTAATGGTCAACGGGGTCAGTTTTTCGGTAATCTTTATAACGTCTTTTAAACTAACCTCCTCGCCTCGATTATTCCAAACCCATAACCTGTCTATATTCTCGCTCTCGGTGCGCTGAGAAGGTATTAAGCGGACTCGCACATCATAGCGTCTGCCGTCTTTTGTATATTTACCGATGCGCTCTCCTCCTATAAGAGAATTAATAGTCTTTCCAATGGTATCCATGCTGACCCCCCTGGCGTCAGCGTTCAGCCGGTCAGGTATAATCCGGATTTCAGGGATAGCAACCAGGTAATCAGTGTCCACATCTATCATAAGGCTATTTTTTTCCATTTCTTTGCGGATCTTTTCCGAATATTCGGCTAATTTTTCCCAGTCAGGCCCGCGCACTGAAAATTCTATAGGATAACCTCTCTGCGCAGAAAACCCGGAAAGCGATAAATCCTGGATAGTGGCTTTAATATCAGGTACCTGGTTTAAATTTTTGCGGAAGACAACCATTAATTCAGCCTGCGAAAGCCTGTGCCTGGCAGGAGGCACTATAGGCCGGTCTCCGGGATCTTTAAACGTTACAAAAAACATTCCGGAGTTTACTTCCCCTCCTCCAAAACCGCCTATTATGCTTATTACGCTTTTTACCTCAGGCCTGCCTAAAACAAACTCCTCTGCCTTTTTAAAACGTTCGTCCGTAAAAGTAATGGAAGAGCCTACAGGTGTCTGCAGCCTGCACATAAACATGCTCTGGTCCTGAGCCGGCACAAATTCTTTTCGTAAAAATCCCAGGAATAAAAGAGATACGAGAAAAAAGAGTATAGCAGAGACAGCAACCTTTTTCTTGTTATTTAAAGCTATGACAAGCCCCGCCTGATAACGTTGGGATAGATATTGAATGCCATTATCAATATTTTTTCCTATAAAAGTTTTGCGTTTTCCTATTTCAAGAAATTGCGAACATCGCATCGGCGCAAGCGTCAATGCCTCCAAAAGAGAAATAGCTACAGCTATGGAAATAGTCATGCCAAATTGATAAAAGAACTTTCCTATTATTCCTGACATAAAAGCCACAGGCAGAAATATTGAAATAAGCGCTATAGTCGCGGCAAGTGCGGCAAAAGTAATCTGGCGCGCGCCCTGCCTGGCAGCCTCAATCTGCTCGATCCCTTTTTCCCTGTGGCGCACAATATTTTCCAAAACCATAATCGCGTCGTCCACAACAATGCCGATAGCTAGAGAAAGCCCGAGAACGGTAAAGGTATTAAGCGTAAATTTTAAAAAATGTATTACAATAAACGAACCTAAAACAGATGTGGGAATAGCAAGCAGGATATTTAATGTAGCGCTCCATGAACCCAGAAAAAGCCAGCAAATAAGGGATGTAAGAAGCGCTGAGAGTAAAAGAGTAAATGTCAATTCATGGATTGAATCCTCACTGAACTTGGTGCGGTTAAAACGCACAACAGCCTGCATGCTTTCTGGAAGCGTTTTTTTGACTTCTTCAAGCCGCTTCAAAACCTTATGCGCTACTTCAACTTCATTAGCTCCTCGTTGTTTCCGGATACCCATAGCAACAGCCGGTTTTCCGGAGGTCCGTACAATCCGCCTGATATCCGCAAGGCCATCTTCAATAGAAGCGACATCTTTCAAATAAATCGGTTTATATACAGGCTTCCCTGCGCGTTTTGGAATCAGGATATTCTCAAATTCCCCGGTGGTCAGGGCTTCGCCCATAACGCGGACATTAAACTCTTTTTCTTTGGCTTCAATACGGCCCGCGGGCATTTCCTGATGTTCTTCCTGCACAGCACTGACAACATCCCCGACTGTCAGCTGATACTGGTCCAGTTTATCCGCGTCTACCCATATGCGGAGATTCCGATCTATAAATCCGCCCAGAAATATTTCGCCTACTCCGCTGATAGCGGAAAACTTGTCTTTTATGTTATTCTGAACATATGTCATCAAATCACGCAATGACATCTTGTCAGAAGATATCGAAAGGAATACAATAGGCTGGTCATCAGGGTTGGTCTTGGTCACAACTGCAGGATCCATATCTTTAGGGAGATTTCTCTGAGCCTGGTCAATCTTTGTCTGGATATCCTGCATAGCTACATCAATATTTCTGTCAAGCTCGAATTCAACTGTAACATTCGCGCTTCCCTGCCGTATTTGAGACGATACATCGCGTACGCCCTGGACACCCATTATCGCACCTTCTACTATATCCACCACATCTGATTCCATAACTTCCGGAGCGGCGCCTTCCCAGGTAAGATTTACAGAAACAACCGGAAAGTCAACGTCAGGCAGCTGGCTCACGCCCAGCATATTAAAACTTATAATCCCGAACAATATAAGCCCAAACATCAGCATCCATGAAAAAACCGGATTTTTAATCGCTATATCAGAAAGCGTCATTTTATCTTATCCTCTATAATATTTCCCGCTGCCGCCTCGAGTTGCCAGTACATGCGTTTTTTCTCGTAAAGCGTGTGCACATAGCTCCTGCGCATATCCCCGAAATCTTGAATCGCTGTCAATACATCAAGATTAGAGACAAGATTATTTTTATAATCGTCTCTTTGCAAAGAATAATTTAATTCCGCAGACTTCAGGGCCTTTTCCATAGCCTCGGATATCAGTATGGCTGAATAAGCCTTGACGTAAGAATCATGCACATTTTGAATCGCCAGGCGTTTTGCGCGTTTGTATGTTAATTCTGCCTCGCGGGATTTAGCATTGGCTTGTTTAATGTTTCCATATGTAGTTGTTCCTTCAAAAACAGGTACGCTAATTTTAAGAATAGTAGACCAGGTAACATCCAGGGGAGTTGTGTTGCGCCTCTGGAAATAATTGCCTTCTACTGTTACTGTCGGAAGTAAGGCTGTCTTTGCTATATAAGCCTCTTTTTCAGCTACGCCTGTTGCGAAATCATAAGCCTTGACATCAGCTCTAAGTCCAATATCAGCAGTATAAAACGATTCAGGCCCCAGAGAATTTGGCGTATCTTTTTCATCAGATAATACGCCGGGCTCTTTACCTATAAGAAAAGCGACAAGTTCCTTGGCAACAAGCTCCTGGCTTTTAACAAGTTGTATTTCCGCCTCTATATTGTAAAGTTGAGATTCAGTGCTGACTAATTCGCTATGCCTGGATCTTCCTACATCTTCTCTTTTTTTTAGTTCTCCAACTCTGTCGCTCAGCGCCTTATGGATCATACCTATGGTCTTCAGGTCTTCCTGCTGTTCAAGTAAAAGATAAAACGCGTCAGCCACATCAACAAAAAGCAGTTCCTCCGCCCGTTTCTTTTCGCTAATACGCTGTTTTTGCTCCAGGGAGCTTCCTGCCATGCCTGCTAATTCCTTAAAACCTGAAAAAAGCGTCTGCTTGAAAACAAACTTGCTTTCAAAGCTCCCATTATGATTATAAGAACTGAAAGCCTTTTCTGAATCCAGGTTGGTTTGGCTCCATGCAAAAGACACCTGAGGCAAAAGCGTTCCAAGCGCCTGCGTAAAACGCGCCTCAGCTTCTCTGATAAGCTCTGAATTAATTGCGATTGTTTCGCTTTGCTTAAGGGCCAGGCGATAACATTCCTCCAACGTCAATTTGTCCGGTTTAGCATTTTCCGCGAAACCCTGCAATGGTAATAAATAAATAATAGCGATTATTAAACCGCTTTCAGCGAATAATTTCATTATCTTTTTCATTTTACCTGCTCTGAAGAAAGCATCTCTTCTATTTTTGTAAGAACCCTGAGATAATCCGACCTGTCATGCTCTGATACCTTAGCAAATATATCAATGATCATCTGCCTGCGCTGACAGTTGATCTTTTTTATAATATCTCTGCCTTTTGAAGTAATCTTGATTTTAATAATACGCCTGTCTGTTGGTTCCGGTTCCCGGATAACATATCCGCAGTTCACAAGCCTGTCTACTGTTCCTGTCATAGCGGCGGTACTCACTGACATAAAATGTGCCAGGCTGCTCATATTCGTTTCTCCGCTTTTTTCAAGAAAACCAAGTATCAAAAACTGTGGAAGCGTAATCCTGCCCTTAGACAGTTCGTTTACCTGATATTTCGCAAATTCCCTTATCATGACGGGTATGATAAGATTTATACGGTCGGCAAATTCTTGTATGGACATCTTCATAGTAAACCTCCTTGATAGTTAAGTATATTAACTATCAACTATATGAAATATACCACATCCTGGATTACCTGTCAAGTCGATAGCCGGACATTATTTAGTCTTTTGGAGGGCAGGGCAAACCTTATAAATCATAGTATGCCCATCAATAGAAAGGGCCAAAAAATAAGCCAGAGGCTTGGTACTACTTTTTTATCTTTTTTGTAATACCAGCAATCCTTTTTCCGTATCTATCTTGAAAATAAAATTATTCAGAAATGACATGCCCAACAGGCCTTGGCCTGCGCCGGTTTCCCCTGAATCAAGCACAACAGCCTGTACATTATAAACCTTTGCGCCGCCCACCTTGACCTCTCTTATATTTACCTGCTTGCCGCTCACTGTGCGGCCATCAGCTACCTGGTACAGGACATCCTGGCCTTTATTAAAGGATACACCTATCCTCTTTGCGATGCTGCTTGATATAATTGTTTCAGTAGCTCCTGTATCAACGATCAATTCTACATTTATTTTTCTATTCAAAGAGACATTCGCAGCAAAACTATTGCCGCGCTTTATAAGCTTAACAGTATGTTTTCCCGTAGCCATATTGACCGTAGTCCTGACCCCTTTGCCTGCAGCATTTGCAGTCACGCTGATCACTTTTCCGGTAACTTTGGCTGTCGTATAAACTGTTTTGCCCGCCACCCCGATTACCGTGCCGGTACCTTTGATAACCGAACATCCGACCAAGGACATGAGCCCGAAAATTATTATGCAAAATTTACCTTTAAGTGATAAAAAATCATAAGCTTTCCTGAGTATAATTTTCAAATTCCGGAATTTGACCGCCTGCTCCGCCTTATTTAAAGATAAAAATCTATAATCCGATATTTCCCTCCCGTCCACCACTACATTCAAATCATTTGTCTCGCACAAAAAATATGTTACATATTTTTCTATTCTCTCGCCTTTAAAAGGCGGCCTTTTGCTTATCGTTTCATATGCGGCTTTTTCCGCAAAACCGTCTATAAAACGCAGATTAGCCAGCCCGGTTTCTTCTTTTATCTCTCTGACAGCGGCTTCATTTTCAGTCTCGCCGGGATCCAGATGGCCTTTCGGAAAGCCCCATATTTTATTCCTGGCGCTGTATACAACAAGAAATAATATTTCTCCGGGGTTTCTTCTAAAAACCACCGCGCCCGCTGAAAACTCTTTATTCACTCCGAGCTCCTCTGGTTGAAATAATATTCACGCCCAAGCCCAGAAAATTTTTAACAATAATATCGCCTGAATTTAAAGCCCTTTGCAACTTTATCTTTTTAACTTCCTGCATCGCCTCAAATATCCTGGCCTTAGGTATAGGCTTGTCCGTCTTGACGGGAATCATCTTTAGTTCCAGCCCCTGGCCAAGAACGACTGAGGTAAATACCCTCGTTGGGTTTTCAACCTCGGCTATAGCGTATTTCTCGCCTTTCGGGCATTCATTGCCGGTAACCTCAGCCACCTTGCCGTTCTCTATCTTAACCGACAGCCTGCACCCTTTCGGGCACTCAATACAAGTCATTTTTCTAATATCCATAATCTTGACATTCTGACAATGTAAGTTTTGTAAAGTTTATTACGCCGGAGCATAAACTTGACAAATGTGACATTGTCACAATGTCAAGTTTATTGGTTCGTTATATAGTTTGCAGCAAGTTTTCCTGCGAGAAAGCTGTCTTCGGTAACAGCATCCACTATATCGTATATCTTAAAAGAATTGCCGCATACAAAAATACCAGGCACAGACGTCCTGGTGCCTTCTATCCTTACGCCGGCCATATCTATAAGCTCATTTTCAGGAATAAGTCCGACTGACATCAGTATGGTATCGCAATTTATTTCAAAAAGCGACCCTGGGATTTCATTGAGATTATCATCCACTTTTATGACGCTGACTTTTTCAACCCTGGAATCTCCGAAGATCCTGGATATCTTATGGTTAAAATAAACAGGTATCTCAAAATCCTCAACGCATTGCACCATGTTACGCAAAAGGCCTCTTGTTTCTTTCTGGATCTCTATAATGGCGCTGACCTTTGCGCCTTCCATGACGAATCTTCTCGCCATTATAAGCCCGATATCTCCTGATCCAACAATTACAACCTCTTTCCCGGGCAAAAGCCCTTCTATGTTTATCAATTTCTGGGCTCCCCCCGCTGAAAAAATACCCGCAGGCCTTGAGCCCTGTATATGCACCATTTCCCTGGTCTTTTCCCTGCAGCCCGTTGCCATAATAACCGCCTTCGCTTTAACTGTTTCCAATCTGCCGGGCTTCAAAAATGTAACGGTTCTGTCTGATGTCAGTTTTACCGCGATTGATTTTAAGCTGACTTCTATATCAGGCACATTTTTAACTTTTTCAATAAACCTGCCGGCGTATTCAGGCCCTGTCAAAGCCTCTTTGAAATAATTAATGCCAAAGCCTGTATGGATACACTGATTTAAAATCCCTCCGAGATATCGATCTCTCTCTATAAGAAGAATATCTTTGACGCCGTTTTCATGCGCTGAAAGGCCGGCTGCCATACCGGCCGGCCCTCCGCCAACTATGACCAAATCTTTTGTAACCATCAAACCTCTCTGTTCACGCCTTCGGTGCCGGGAAGCAAAAGCGGCCCTCTTTTATTACTTCAGAACCTTTGCCTCTTTTCGTTACGCTTGTGATAGGTATTTTTCTTTCTTCCGCCAAAATTTTCATAATCCTTGCTGTGCAAAAACTTCCGTGGCAGCGGCCTGCCTGCGCCCTTGTCCTGAACTTTACCCCGTCCATTGTCTTTGCGCCCCGCTTTACAGCATCCCTTATCTCTTTTGCGGAAACCATTTCACACCTGCAGACAATATCTCCGTAAGAAGGGTCTTTTCTTATAAGTTTTTTTGCTTTTAAAAGCGGGCTCTGGAATAAATGTATCGTTTTTTTACGATGAGCGTGGAATATGAATTTCTTTTTAAGAACCAGGTCGTTATCTTTCAGGATATTAGTTACTAAAAGCGCTATCGCAGGGCTGGCTGTCAGGCCGGGCGACTGGATCCCCGCGACATTTATAAATCCAGGCGCTTTATCCTCATGCTTTATTATAAAATCATCTCCTGCTACAGGCCTTAAGCCCGCGAAATACGCGATTATATCTTTATCATTTATGGACGGGATCAGGCGCCTGGCGGAAAATAAAACTTTATTAAATCCCGAGTCAGAGGTAGAAAGGTCTTCTTTGTCCTCAATATCCTCGGCCGTAGGCCCTATCATTGGATTTCCATCAGATGTCTTGATAATAAGGACGCCTTTTGACGTTTTTGAAGGCAGAGGCAAAATCAGGTGATGAACCATGTTTTCTTTTTTCTTATCCAGTATAAATTCTTCGCCTTTACGAGGCCTGATCCTGAAATAATCTACGCCAAGCATTTTAGATATTTCATCTGCAAATAAACCTGCCGAGTTGATTACGTACATTGACCTGAATAAACCTTTCGAGGAGAATATTTCAAAATTTGGCTTGCTATAAATTATATCTTCAACCTTTGTTTCAGTAAAAATCTCGACCCCGTTCCTGACCGCGTTTTCTGCAAGGCCATATACCAGACGATACGGGCTGATAATACCTGCCGTAGGCGCATAAAGCGCGGTAACCACCCCGGTATTAAGATTCGGCTCGTTTTGCCTGAGCCAAGTTTTATCGACGATCTTAAGACCGGGGACGCCAAGAATTTCAGCTTCTTTTTTTAACCGCAAAAGCTCCCTGGTTTCCTCTTCATTAAAAGCGACTATCAATTCTCCTGACTCTTTAAAATCAATATTTAATTCTTTCGAGAGGCTTCTTATAAGGAGATTTCCCTGAACACATAGGCGGCCCTTAATAGAGCCCGGGGAATTTTGTATGCCCGGATGAATTATCCCTGAATTTGATTTTGAAACTCCGAAGGCAGGTTCTTCTTCTTTTTCAAGAAGCGCTACGTCTAATTTATAACGGGCCAGTTCCCTGGCAATCGAAGTTCCCGTAACGCCCGCGCCAATTATGGCTACATCGTATATTTTCATTTAGTGAGAGTTCTCTTAACCGCGGCAAGCCATTCGCCGTAATATTTGGAAGCCGGGCCTTTTTTCATCTTCGGCCTGAAAATCCTGTCTTCTTTCCAGAATTTTTTTATCTCATCGGTATTTTTCCAGTATCCTGTTGCAAGGCCCGCCAGGTATGCGGCTCCCAGAGAAGTAGTTTCCGTCACTTTTGGCCTGAGGACGTTTATTCTCAGGATATCCGCCTGAAACTGGCATAAAAAATTGTTCGCGGAGGCGCCTCCATCTACTTTCAAATCCATTATTTTTAAACCTGAATCTTTTCGCATAGCCTCAAACACGTCTTTAGTCTGATAACACATCGCTTCGAGCGCCGCCCTTACAATATGGCTGCTATTTGTTCCTCTTGTAATCCCGAATATAGCTCCCCTGGCGTCCTGGTCCCAGTAAGGCGCGCCCAAACCCACAAGCGCGGGTACAAAGTAAACACCCGCGTTATCTTTTACAGAGACTGCCATTTTTTCGGATTCGCTTCCATTAGACAAAAGCTTAAGGCCATCTCTAATCCACTGAATTGCCGCGCCTGCGATGAATACAGCGCCTTCCAGCACATATACGGGTTCTCCCTTAGTCCCGCACCCAAGCGTAGAAATAAGCCCATACCTTGAAACAACCCTTTTTCTGCCCGTATTCAATAAAATAAAACACCCTGTGCCGTATGTATTTTTTATCGTGCCCGGGGCAAAACACGCCTGGCCGAATAAAGCCGCCTGCTGGTCTCCTGCGACTCCGGATACAGGAATCCCGGCAGGCAATTTCCCTATCCTTACGGTTCTCCCAAAGATACCTGATGATTTTTTAACTTTCGGTAATATCAGCTCCGGGATATTAAATACCTTAAGGATCTCCTTATCCCACACCAGCTTTTTAATATTGAAAAGCATCGTACGGGAAGCATTTGTATAGTCGGTAGCGTGCACGCTTCCGCCTGTAAGCTTCCATAAAATCCACGTATCAGTTGTGCCGAATAATAATTTTCTGCTTTGAGCTTTCCTGAGAGCGCCTTTTACATTTTTTAAGATCCATTCTATCTTGGTAGCCGAAAAATATGCGTCTATGGGAAGTCCTGTCCTTTTTCTAAAAAAATCTATCCGCCCTTTTACAGCTTTAAGCTGATCGCACCTATCGGCTGTACGCCTGCACTGCCATACAATGGCATTATAAACAGGCTTGCCTGTTTCTTTGTCCCACACGACAGTCGTCTCGCGCTGATTGGTAATTCCTATTGCCTGGATTTTATCAGGAGGGATTATTTTTAAGACTTTTTGGATGGAATTATTTACACTCTGCCATATTTCTTCCGGGTTGTGCTCCACCCATCCGGGAGTTGGAAAATATTGAGGAAATTCTTCATATGCGCTTATTATTTTCTTTCCGAATTTATCATAAATAATAGCCCTGCTTCCGGTAGTACCCTGGTCTATAGCTAAAATATACCGCATTTATCAGCCCTTACAAATTTGCCAAAGGCAAACCTGATCCTTCATCCGCCAGAGTTCTATGACGGAGGAGTAATATCGTCATTGCATCATCTTATAATAGCTTTTTAAAGAAGCGACGCTGTTAGCGAACATTACGGTCAGAATATACGTCAACACAATAACAATAATACTTATCATTATCTTCTTTTGCCTGGTAAAGCCCGGGTTAAACCAGCAAAGAGGCAAAGCAAACGGCCCCACACAAAGAAGCGCGATTATAAAAGTAGGCATGGTAAAATACCACTTCTCTTTCTGTTTCTTGTCCAGCATCTCATTGCAATGCTTGCATTTTATTGCATCATCCTGTATCTCTTCAGCGCAAAAAGGGCATTTTTTCATTTTTTACCTCTCAAGTTTTATGAAACAAAATTTAATTCCGGGCACCCGCTTTTCACAATACCGGAAGAATGGGCCATTTTTTCTATTTTACTATATATCTATTCTATATAAAAGCAAAATATGGTATATTAAATAGTTATATGGAAATAAAAATTCAGAAAATCATATACCCTGGCAAAAGCCTTGGCTTAAGCAACAACAAAACCATATTAACAGATGAAGGGATCCCGGGTGAAACCGTAGAAATAACGCCTCTTGAAAAAAAGAAAAGCTATATTAAAGCAAAAACCGTAAAAATAATAACCCCTTCCAGCGCCAGGATAAGACCCCGATGCAGCCATTACCAGGCATGCGGCCCCTACCAGTATATCGATTACAAAACACAGCTTGCCCTTAAAGAATCCCAGCTAAAAGAAATATTTCCAAATACACCTATTACCGTTATTCCTTCTCCTGAGATATGGCGATACAGAAATAAAATCAAGTTAAACATAATATGGGAAGATGGAAAGGCAAGCCTCGCATACCATATTCCTGAATCCAGAGACAAATTCATCCGGATAGACTCATGCAATCTCGTAAGTGAAAATGTCAATAAATTCCTCGCGTCATTTATAGAAACAGTAAATAAAGAGGATTTACGCTCTATTAAAGAAATAGAGGCAAGGGAAAGTTATTCCGCAAAAAAAATACTGTTTACAACACAGCCCCCGGTTAAAATTGAAAAATTCCAAAGCATCCCTTATATTGAAGAAAAGGTTTTCGGAAAAACTTTCAGGATAGGCCCTGAGTCATTCTTCCAGGTTAATATTACTATGCTTGAACTGGCCCTTAAAGAGATGGAAAAATCCATTGCCCCGGATAAAAAAGAAACCCTGGCTGACTTCTATTGCGGCATAGGCACGTTCGGGATAGTCCTCAGCCAGTTTGCGGGAAAAATAATCGGAATCGAATCCGAGCCGGCCAATATATCCTTTCTGAAAAGCAACCTTAAGCTGAATAAAATTGATAACTTCAAACTTTATGAAGGCCCTTGTGAAAAGATCTTTCCTGCGCTCTTGAATAGCGGCATTACTACCTTAATACTGGATCCGCCGCGAAAAGGCCTGGAAAACATGCTTTGCCAGAATATCCTTTTGAGTTCAATAAAAAAGATTTTATACCTATCCTGCAACCCTTCTACTCTCAACCGGGATTTAAAAATCCTGAGCCGCTTATACACAACCAAAGCTCTTTATCTTTTTGACTTTTTCCCTCAAACGCCTCATATCGAAACCCTTGCTATCCTGGAGATGAGATGATAGGTGTTATCCAGAATATATTCGAGCTCCCTTTTCTTAACACACAGGGGAAGAAACAGATAGATAATATTGTCCAATGGCCTTAAGACCAGGTTCCTTTTCAATCCCTCTTTGTATATTTCAAAACCGACTCTCTCTTTAAAACTAAACGCCTCTTTCGTGCTCTTATTTTTCACTATTTCCAAAGCTCCGATCATCCCCAGATACCGCACATCACCTACTAAAGGCAGGCCTTTGAATTTTTCTAATCCTTTATGGAAAAACAATGCCAAATCTTTTATCCGATTCAATGTGTCTTCTTCCTCAAATATCTGCAGGCTGGCCAATGCACAAGAAGAGGCTAAAGGATTTCCGGTAAAAGTATGCCCATGATAAAATGTTTTCTTCTTTTCAAAGTCATCATAAAACGCTTCGTATATCTTATGGGTGGTAAGCGTAGCCGCAAAAGCGAGATACCCTGAAGTGATCCCTTTGGAAAGGCACATGAAGTCAGGTTGGATATCCACATAATCGCAGGCAAACATCTTTCCTGTCCTCCCGAAGCCAGTAGCCACCTCGTCAATGATTAAATGTATATTGTATCTTTTGGCTAACCCGGCTACTTTTGATAAATATTCTTCGGGATAAATAATCATGCCGCCTGCGGCCAGCACCAGAGGTTCAATAATTATTGCAGAACAGACTTCAGATTTTTTTTCTAATAATTTTTCAAGCAGTCTTATGCAATCGATTTTGCATGTAGACCTGCTTTTACCAATCGGGCAGCGATAACAATATGGCGAAGGCACCTTAAAAGAAGAAAAAAACATCGGAGAAAATATTCCGTTAAAAAGATTTGTTCCGCTTGCGCTCATAGCGCCGATGGTATCTCCGTGATAGCCATGATCTAACGATATAAACCTGGTTTTCTTTGTCTTATCTTTATTCTGCCAATATTGAAAAGACATCTTCAATGCTACTTCAACAGCAGTAGAGCCATTATCTGAAAAAAATACTTTGGTTAAATTTTTTGGCACGATAGAGATAAGTTTTTCAGCCAGCATAATGGCTGGCTTATGGGTAAAACCCGCAAATAACACATGTTCCAGAGAATCGAGCTGTTTTTTAATGGCCCTTTTAATCTTTGGATGATTGTGGCCGTGAACATTACACCACCAGCTTGAGATCGTATCATAATAAAAATTCCCCTGGTGATCATAGAGCTTTAAACCTTTTGCTTTTTCTATCAAAATGGGCTTAATTTTTCTACAATCCTTCATTTGAGTATAAGGATGCCAGATAAATTTCAAATCTTTCCAAATCCATCTATTTACATGACTGCTTTGCATATCCTCTTCCCTATGGGGATAAACTCCCGATATAGCTTATCAAACCTGCTATTCCTGGATAAAACTCCGAAAACCTTCTCCCTGCTTAATGCTTTTATAACCAGGGGATTATCTTTGAGTACAGTTTTATTCTCGAGCTCCGGATTATTGAATACTATCCCTAAAATTTTTATACGCCTTCTCCTTAAGGCCTCTATGGTCAGAAGCGTATGATTGATCGCGCCTAACTTATTCTGCGCTACAATCAATACCTCCAGATCCAGTTGTTTAACTATGTCTATGAGTAATTTTTCTTTACTCAAAGGGACCAAAACCCCTCCGGTACCTTCCGTAACCACAAAATCGAATTTTCTGGATAAAATCTGATAACTTTTTATAATCTTCCCCATATGAATTCTTTTGTTCTCTACTGAACAGGCCAGGTGCGGAGAGCCTGCTGTCTTAAACATGTAGGGCAAGACGTAAATAAAACAATCTTTTATGTCTTTTTTTTCGCGTCCCATAATTTTAAGATGCAATCCTGCATCCGTAGATACAAAATCAGAACACCCTGTCTGAACCCACTTCTGCGTAATAACATTAGACCCGTTTTCCCGCAGATACCTTGCCAACAGCCCTGTGACTATGGTTTTACCTACTCCCGTATCGGTGCCTGTGACAAATATCCCCTTCACTCTACGCCCCCCCCTTGCAAAAGAAAATCTGATAGGTTGCCTTTATCCTGTGAAACTTATCCAAATAGGCCTGCTCTATCTCTTTCAAGGTCTTGCGGTCAAAAGAAATATTGCTGCCAGTGCCGCCTCCCCTCGTCCCGGTATGTTTGATTTTATTCAAAAGGTCCGAGAGGCTGGCAAAAGATTCTTCATGCCTCATTTCTTTTATCGTAACTCCTTTGAGATTATCGCAAAGGATTTTCTTCACTTTTCCTGCCAGGATAAAATCATCTGCCGCGACGGAGCTGTCCTTTAAAATACCTTTCAAAGCAGAATTCAACTCCCAAAATGTCAACGGACCGAATGTGGAAAATAAAATAACGCCGTTTTTCCCAAGCAAGGCCTTATAGCCTGATAAGGTTTGCTCTAAATCCTCAAACCACTGAAAACAGGCGTTGGAAGTTATGAGATCGAATTTTTCATTCAAATTCATATTTTCAGCATCCGCTACCATAAATTCAATGCCTTTATTCCGCAGTTTATCGCTGGCAACTTCTATCATTTTATCAGATATGTCCACAGCCTTAATCCTGGCCTTTTTAAATTTTTCTCTGAGTAAAAGTGTATAATTACCTGTTCCACAGCCCACTTCCATGATCTTGTTAAACCGGCCTTTTTTTATCCACCCCAGGAGTTCAAGGGCCGCCCCTCTCTGTACATCAGAATACCTGTCATACGTATGAGCATACCTGGAAAAATTACTGACCATGGTTTTTTTATCCATTGAATTTTTCCCTGAAACCAGGATTTAAAAATAAAAGATGGCCTGATTTATCTAAAACAATTAACTCTGCATGATGCAGACAGGACTTTATTTCGAGAGCATCTTTGAGAGGCGCTATCCTGTCTTGTTCGCCATGAAAAATTCTGATTATCCTTACTCCAGATAAAGACTCGGCATCTATCTCTGCGCAAGAAAGATAATCTAATCCGCATATAAGATATTCAAGGCTTATATGATCCAGGTATTTTTTCAAAAGGTGCTTTTTAAACCAGATGAGCTGCTTATTATCATCTGCAGAAAAACAATTAAGATAAAATTTATAAAGAAAAGCTCTTTTATTCTGTTTAAGCTTACGCTTTATCTCTTTCAGCATATCTTTATCGTATCTCTTACGTATACCAACTAAAATAAGTTCATCTATTCTTTTAGTATTATGTGAAGCAAAATCCGATGCCAAAAACCCTCCCTGCGACCAACCAAATAGCGAAATGCGTTCTATAGATGATGTTTTCAAAAATTCTAACAAATTATCTTTGAAATCAACCGGATTAAAATCAACCGGCAATATATAATTGTAGTCTAATTCCAGGGCATCAAAAATCTGATAATCCGCAGCCCACCCCGGAACCAGTACCATGGTTTTTTTAAAACCCCTCTCGACTATCCTAAATTTTGATTCTGCAGATATCATCAATGAGTTTTTGTAGAATTTCTTTTGTATGATAGCAGGTAATAGAAAATCTTAAACGTTCCCGCCCTTGTGCAACAGTCGGCTGCCTTATAGGCAGCACCCAATACTGTTTCTCCCGCAGGCGCCTGGCAAATTCTACAGCCCTGCGGTTATCTCCGATGATCACAGGGACTATCTGGGAATCTCCTTTTACGTCAAGGCCGTTGGTTTTCAAGGCATTACGAAAATATCCTGCGGATTCTAAAAGTTTCTCTCTACGCCAAGGCTCATCTTCGATGAGCGCTATGCTTTCCAGGTCAGCCGAGATTATACCTGGAGGCAACGCTGTTGAGTATATAAAGCTCCTACAGGTATTTATCAGGTAAAGGATTGCCTTTCTTGAAGCAGCTAAATAAGCGCCGAAACCTCCTAATGCCTTGCTGAAAGTGCCCATAATAAAATCAACCTTTCCGTCTAAACCCTGTTCCTCGACTATGCCGCTGCCATTCCTGCCGAATATACCTGTCGCATGGGCTTCATCAACCATAATTTCACAATTGTATTTTTCCTTCAGGCATACCAGGTCTTTTAGCGGGCATTTATCGCCATCCATGCTAAAAACTGTTTCTGTGATAATCAAGGTTTTCTTGTATCTTGCCCTTTCTTTTTTGAGTAAAGACTCGAGATGCGGCGCATCATTATGGTGAAAACGAAAAAACCTAGCGCCGGATAATAAAATACCATCGATGATACTAGCATGATTCAAACGATCTGAAAATATGCAGTCGCCCTTTGTGAAAAGCGCGCTTATGATACCCAGGTTTCCCTGATATCCGGAATTGAAGACCAGGGCTGCTTCCTTATTTTTAAATTGTGCAATTTTCTCTTCAAGCTGGTGGTGCAGCGTCAGGTCCCCGCTGAGAAGACGGGATGCGCAGCTGGAAACGCCAAATTCGTCTATAGCGTTTTTAGCTGAGTTGATAAGCCTTGGATGAGCGGATAGCCCCAGATAATCGTTGGAAGAAAAATCAATGTATTCTTTATCTTCTACTACAATCCTGCCTTCATGCCTGCTAGAGACAGGCCTTAAATTTCTTAAAAGCCCGCTCTTCCGCTTTTCTTTTAATAATTCATCTATTTCTGCCATAATTTTTTTACCTCTTCGATCAGTTTCCAGTCTTCGTCCACTTCTCTTCCTCTAATGGTTAAATAACCGCCTATAAGCATGCCATTGGCTCCTGCCATAAAGGCCAGGGCCTGAAAATCCTTCAGAACAGATTCTCTGCCTGCCGCTATTTTTATCGTCTTCGCTTCCAGGATAATCCTGAAAAGCGCTATTGTCTTTATTGCTTCGCTCTGGGACAACGCAGCCCTGTCTTCAAAAGGAGTGCCTCTTACAGGAACTAAAATATTAACAGGCACAGAGTCCACATCCAACTCTTTTAATGCAAGCGCCATCTGGATCCTGTCATCAAGAGTCTCTCCCAGGCCGATTATTCCGCCGCTGCAGACCTCCAGGCCAGCTTTTTTAGCCGCTTTAATGGTTTTTATCCTGTCCTGGAATGTGTGAGTTGTTGCTATTTTAGAAAAATAATCCTCGGAGGTTTCAAGATTATGGTGATAGCGGGTTAAGCCTGCTTCTTTCAGTAAACGCAAATCTCTTTCTTCCATGCTGCCTAAAGACGCGCACATCTTTATGCCAACCTTACTGGTTATCTCCTGGATTGCATCAGCAATTATATTTAACTCATCCCTGTTTAATCTATTTCCGCTGGTAACTATATCAAACCTTTCCGCTCCTATATCTTTAGCCCTCATGGCAGCTTCCAGCATCTGGGGTTTGGTTTTTAAAGAGTAGGTATTTATCCCGGTGGAGTGCCGGGAAGATTGAGCGCAGAATTTACAGTCTTGAGCGCAAAGTCCGGATTTTGCATTCATTATGCTGCAAAGCTCTATTTCGGAACCTGCGCATTCCTGCCTTGTTTCATTTGCTATTGCAATTAATCTGGTAAGCGGTAAAGTTAAAAGCCTGTTTATATCTTTCTTGTTCATATGAACACCTTTTCAAGATTAGTTAGAATATAAATATATTGTAAACTATTATAATATATTTGGTTTACATTGGCAAGAGAAGTTTAATTTTTTAGATAAAATTGAAAGGACACAGATCGCCGAACGGGATAATTATCCCGTTCGGCGGATCGGACGGGTAATCAGTTTCTGAGGCTGGTAACAGGCGCAGGAAGCCTTCCGCCTCTTCTCATAAAATTTTTAGCTGAATATTTATTAATGCTCATTACAGGCGCAACACCCAACAGCCCCCCGAGCTTTACAATATCCCCGGGCTTTTTCCCGGGTATGGGCAGGATTCTCACGCCTACAGTTTTATTATTTATAATGCCTATACTCAACTCATCCGCGATTATCGCATTTATAGTTTCTTCCGGCGTATTTCCCGGTATAGCAACCATATCAAGCCCCACAGAACAGACTGCTGTAAGGGCCTCCAGTTTATCAAGGCTGAGAGATTTTCTCTTTACCGCCTCCACCATGCCCATGTCTTCGCTGACAGGTATAAACGTACCGCTCAGGCCTCCTACGTTTGCGCTCGCCATCGCTCCGCCTTTTTTAACGGCGTCCATCAATAACGCTATTGCCAATGTAGAACCATGGGTACCGATGCTTTCTATACCAAAAGCCTCTACTACATCTGCCACGGAGTCGCCTTTATTTGTAGTTGATGCGAGCGAAATATCCACAACACCAAACGGTATCCTGAGATTTTTTGCAAGCTCTCTTCCTATCAACTCCCCTGCCCTTGTAATTTTAAAAACAGTTCTCTTAATAACCTCGGATAATTCCGTAAGGCCGCAATCTTTATTTTTTTCAACCACGCTTCTTACAACACCTGGCCCGCTTATCCCTATATTTAAAGCAATATCGCCTTCTCCAACCCCGTGAAATGCGCCTGCCATAAAAGGATTATCTTCAGGCGCATTTACAAATACCACAAATCTCGCGCAGCCTGAACCGTTTTTAGTCTTTTTCGAGGTCTCCTTAAGCATCGCCCCCAAAAGGTTTACCGCGTCTAAATTCATGCCGCTGACATTTGAGCCCACATTTAAAAAAGAGCATATATGTTTTGTTCCTGAAAGGACATCTGGCAGGATTTCTATTAATAACCTGTCTGAACGAGTAAGGCCTTTCTGGCACAAAGCGCCGAAGCCTCCTATAAAATCAACGCCTGCATCCTTTGCCGCCTTATCAAGGACCTTTGCCATTTCTAAAAATTTTTCTTTGCGTAGATGCGTCTCCATTATAAGGCTTATAGGAGTAACGGATATCCTCTTGTTTACAATAGGAACACCGTATTTAAGTTCTAATTTTTTCGCCTCTTTCACCAAAACCGACCCGTTTTTATAAACCTTGCTGTATATCTTTTTCTTAAAAGTACTGAAATCGGAATCCACGCAGTCCTTCAGGTTAATCCCGAGTGTAGTTGTCCTTATGTCCAGGTTCTGGTAAAGGATCATTTTGGATGTTTCAAAGACTTCGTCTACTGTTATAGCCATATCATACCCTGTGCATCATTTTAAAAATGTTTTCGTGCTGGAGCTGGATCTTCAGGCCCATGTGTTTCCCTATATTCTCAAGGCCGGCGTTTAATTTCTGGATAGGATATTTATAACCGCTCACATCCACAAGCATTGTCATGACAAAAAGCCCTTCCATGACCTTTTGATTTATATCTTCGATATTGACATTATTCTTGTATAAAAGATTTGATACTTTAGCGACAATGCCTTTCTTGTCCTTACCTATCACAGTTATAAAAGATAATTCTTTTTTCATAATAGCTTCCTTATGTTTTAACTATAACTTGATACTACTGTTCTACTCTTGCGGCTATATTGAGGTTTCTTATACCTATCTCATTGAGATCGTCAAGTATGGATACTATATTCTTGAACCTGACCATTCTGTCTGAAAAAAGAATCACTTCCACATTCGGATTATCCCTATACGCCGTCCTGACATGAGATATTAAATCTTTCCTAGTAACAAGTTGATTATCAATATATACGCTATTATCATTGCTGACGGTAATATTTATCTGCCTGGCATTAGTAAAAGGTTTCCCGCTTGCGGCCTCGGGGAGATTAACTTTAATGCTAGATTGAAGGATTAAAGGAGTGGTTATCATGAAGATTATCAATAAAACGAGTATAACATCCGTAAAAGGCGTTATATTTATCTCTGCTACCACTCTTTGTTTTGTATGGCGGATATTCATTTCTGTTTATTGGGAATAAGATCGATTATTTCAGAAGCGCATAATTCCATATCTGTAACAAAATTATCTATTTTTTTTATAAAATAATTATACGCGATAACAGCCGGCACTGCAACGCATAACCCGGCTGCAGTGCATATCAACGCCTCTGATATGCCGTTTATGACAACGCTTATGCCGCCAGAACCTGTCTTAGAGATATCGTGAAACGCCCTTATTATCCCGAGCACTGTGCCAAAAAGCCCTATATAAACAGCGGTACTGCCTATTGTGCCGACTACTGCAGTGAAACGGCTTAACATATTCGTCTCGACAACAATGCTTCTATCCATGCTGCTTGATACTTCTTTTTCCCCTTTACCGTAAGCATTCAAACCAGTGCATACGACATTGGCAAAAGGAGTGGCTGCGTCTTTGCACATACTGATGCACGCAGACATGGCGTGTCTCGAATTATCGCGGCTCAGCTGATTCTTTATATCCATCATAAAGTCTTCTCTTTTGACGCTGGACCGCCTATGATAATATAAAACCCTTTCTATTATAATTGCTATAGATATTATAGAACACAATATAAGTACATACATAGTAACGCCGCCGTTACTGATCAGCTGAAACATCCCCATCTCTCCACCCCCGCTGTTTTTATTTATTATAATTATTTTTCATATTATATCAACAAACCCTTTAAACGTCCACTATCTTAACCAGCAAGGAGAGGTTTTACCGCTTCATTATACTAATTTCAGGTATAAAAATCTGAGAATAAATAAAACTGATAGAAGATATACAAGCCAGGATACCTCTTTGCTGCGGCCTGTAAATAATTTAAGAGCGCTGTAGCTTATGAAACCAAACGCAATCCCCGTAGCAATGCTAAACGTAAAAGGCATTATGAGAATTGTCAAGAACGCCGGGATCAATTCCGTATAATC
>Ga0172370_10003068_pt1 | contig 23479 bp, 19 predicted proteins | sample LakKiv5m_FD_114538 | JGI IMG/M metagenome (GOLD analysis project Ga0172370, IMG submission 114538) | Freshwater microbial communities from Kabuno Bay, South-Kivu, Congo - kab_022012_11.5m | ecosystem: Environmental > Aquatic > Freshwater > Lake | place: Democratic Republic of the Congo...
CAGCGATTAGAACATGAGGGATTCAATGTGATTTGGTGCAAGGATGGAGAAGAAGCGGTGTCAACACTCCGAACTACTAAACCAGATCTTATTTTGCTTGATCTTATTTTACCGAAAATTTCTGGATTTGAACTATTAGAAACAATGCAGGCAGATCCACAACTTGAGCGCGCACCTGTCATTATTACTTCAAACTTGGGACAGGATAGTGATGTAGCTCGCGGGCAATCACTTGGCGCGATTGAATATTTTGTGAAGGCAAAAGTCTCGATTGAGGAGTTGGTGGATCATATAAAAATAATAATTGCGGGATTACCTCAAGATTCATAATTTGTTATACTAGTAATATAAATAATTATTCCTCAATTTATGAAAAAAGGTTTCACTCTCATCGAATTGCTAGTTGTTATTGCAATCCTTGCAATTCTTGCAACGGTTATAGTCGTCATCATTAATCCTGGCGAACTTTTAAAGCAGGCACGAGACACTACTCGCATATCTGATCTGGCTGCAGTAAACAATGCCATTGCATTGTATCTTTCGGACTATGCGACTCCGGCAATTGGAACGGTAACCAATTGTACCGCCTCTCTTTCAGTTCCACCGACAGGATGGACGTGTACTGTAGTCACAAGTACCGTAGTTTCTGGAGCCGGATGGGTTCCTATAATTTTCACAAATGTATCTTCTGGTTCTCCTCTCGCCAGACTTCCATTGGACCCAGCAAATGGCACTACATATGCTTATGCGTATAAAAGCAATACTACCGCACTCACATATGAACTCAATGCGCGGATGGAAAGCAATAAATACGCGAGCAGTACTGCGAATGTGGTAGCAAACACTAAGGATGGTGGAAATGAAGCGGGGTGGTACGAAATTGGAAATAATTTAACCCAATAATAAAAAGAAGTCTAAAAATAGCGCTTTTATATATAAACAGTTTTTACTATTGCGTGCTAAATGGAAAATGCTATACTTAAGTAAAGTTTAAATAAGCTATGAAAAAAGGTTTCACTCTCATCGAATTGCTAGTTGTTATTGCAATCCTTGCAATTCTTGCAACGGTTATAGTCGTCATCATTAATCCTGGCGAACTTTTAAAGCAGGCGCGAGACACTACTCGCATATCTGATCTGGCTGCAATAAATAGTGCGATTGCGTTGTATTTGTCTGATGTATCTACGCCGTATTTAGCAGGGGCGAGTACTGCATGTACTACTGCGACAGCTCGTTGCACAATTGGAACGACGACGCCATTTGCTACTGCTTGTTCTGCTTCTGCGGTAACTGCGGTAGATGGAACTGGCTGGGTGCTTGTAAAATTCACCGACATTTCCTCAGGTTCTCCTTTGGCTCGTCTTCCACTGGATCCATCACAAAGCGCGACAAATTATTATGCGTATGCGTGTGGAAATGGGAGTAGTGTTGCAACTTCTTTAAATTATTAATTAGATGCGCGTATGGAAAGTACAAAATATGCGAGTAGTACTGCGAATGTGGTAGCTGCCGCAAAAGATGGAGGTAACAATGATGGGTGGTATGAGATTGGGAATAATTTAACTCAGTAATTAAAAAACCGCCCTTAGGCGGTTTTTTTGTATAGGAAAATAAATAAAAATATATGGTAGAATGAATATAAGTATAGAGTATTTAGTAAGTATGTATCTGTGTTCTTAATACATAATACTGCATACTCAATACATTCTACTATTCGATGATTAATCTACCAGGAGAAAAATTAAAAGAATTATTACTTCGTGCGGGTATTATAAACACGGAGACGTTTTCTGTTATTCAAGAAGAGGCAAACCGAAAACGGCAAAATGTAAGTGATCTTCTTATTTCGCAGGGGATTATAAATAAGGAGTATCTATTAATTCTTATTGCTCAATTTCTTGGCGTAGAGCGAGTAAATCTTGGGGTAACGAAAATTGATGAAACGGTTCTTAATTTATTACCGGAAGACGTTGCTCGTCGAAGAAGGGTCATTGTGTTTGGAAGAGAAACTAGTGGGCGGTTTAATGTTGCGATGGATGACCCAAGTGATTTGGAGACCATTGATTTTCTTTCTCTAAGATTGGCGGGAAAAATAAGACCGTTTCTTGCAACCGAAGAAGATTTAAATAGGGGATTTACCGCGTATGGAAAAAAACTTACCCAAGACTTTAAGAAGGTAATTGAGGAAAGTGTTCGTGAATCATTAAAATCAAAGGCGCGCGGAGATGCCACCGTTCAGGGTGCCGATGACCTTCCTGTTGTTGCGGTAGTAGACAATTTATTATCATACGCAATCTCTTCTCGCGCGTCCGACGCACATTTTGAGATTCTCGATGATTCAATTCTTGTACGATTTCGTATTGATGGGATTTTACATGAGATTATACGAATGCCGAAGGAAATTCATCCTGCGGTTATTGCGCGCATAAAAATTCTTTCAAGTTTGCGAGTTGATGAACACCGCGCGCCACAAGACGGGCGATTTCGATATAAAATTGGTGGCACATCGGTTGATATTCGTGTTTCTATTCTTCCGACATTTTATGGTGAAAAAGTCGTAATGCGTCTTTTAACTGGCGCGCAGAAACCATTATCGCTCGCTGATCTTGGGGTATTTGAATCAGATATTCACATTATTGAAGAGGCAATCAAAAAGACATATGGGATGGTGCTTGCGTGTGGTCCAACGGGGTCGGGAAAAACAACCACGCTTTATTCATTGTTGAATATGTTAAACAAACCGGAGATAAACATTATCACCGTTGAAGACCCAATTGAATATGATATGCGCTATGTAAATCAGGTGCAGGTAAATAATGCAGCGGGGATCACTTTTGCTTCGGGATTACGTTCAATTCTTCGACAAGATCCAAATGTGGTAATGGTGGGAGAAATTCGTGATGGAGAAACGGCAAACATCGCGGTGCAAGCGGCGCTTACCGGGCATTTGGTTCTTTCATCGCTTCACACGAATGATGCACCGACGACTATTCCACGTTTCATTGATATGGGAGTTCCTCCGTTCCTTATTTCTGCGGTGTTAAATACTGTTGTTGCGCAACGTCTTGTGCGAAAGATTCATTTGAATTGTATTGAGTCGTACGAACCAGATACTACCACGCTTACCGCGATACAGCGTGAGTTACTATTATCGGGAATTGATCCGAAAAGCATAAAGCTTCCTAAGACGTTTTATCGGGGAAAGGGATGTAGCGGGTGCAATTTTATTGGAACTCTTGGACGTGTAGGAATTTATGAAGTGTTAAATATAACTGAAGCCATACGGAAACTTATTATGGACGGCTCATTCAGCATGGATATGTTAAAGGCGCAAGCGCAAAAAGAAGGAATGGTAACAATGTTTGAAGATGGGCTTCGCAAGGTGGAACGTGGGACAACAACTATCGAGGAGGTTATGAGAGTAATACGAGAATGACCTAAAACCAACAATCTACGGCCTATAACAAAAGAAGAGATTATTAGTTAATATAAAAATGAAATTTCATTACGTTGCATCACAACAAGACGGACGGGTAATAGAGGGGGATGTAGACGCGGCAAATGTGCAAGCGGTGCTTTCGTATCTTTCAACGAATAATTTAAAACCGGTAAGCGTAAAGGCAATTGAAGAACGAAAGAAAGAAATTCAATTTTTTAAAGCGCGAGTTACTATTACCGATCAGATATTTCTCACTAAATATCTCGCGTTAATGCTTAAAATCGGCACCGGTCTCTTAGAGGCAGTGAATATTCTTATTGCCGATTTTGACAAGCAGGCGATCAGAGAAATTTTGTATGAAATTCGTTCGTCTCTTGAACAAGGTCAACCTTTTTTTACCACATTTGCACGCCATCCAAAAGTTTTTTCAAATGTGTATGCAAATCTTGTAAAAGCGGGTGAGGCATCGGGAAATTTAGAAAAAATATTCCAAGATCTCACGATTATTCTTACCAAAGAAAAGGAACTGCGTGATCAAATGAAGAGCGCGCTCGTGTATCCAGCGCTTCTTCTTGTTGGGGCGGTGCTCATCCTTATGTTTTTGGTTATGTTCGCGCTTCCGAAAATTGCGAATGTATTCTTGGAATCAGGGTTTCAGCCTCCAGCATTTTCAAGCGCGGTATTTGCGGTTGGCTTGTTCTTTGGGAAGTTTGGTTTCTATTTTATTGGACTTGGTATTGCCGCGGGTATTTTTGGGGTTTCATTCTATCGAGCGTCAATATTTTTTCAGAGATTTATAAAAAATCTTTTTGCTGGACTCCCTTTAATTAAAAATGTTGTTCACAAAATGGCGCTCCAGCGTTTTGCTTCGACGCTTTCCTCGCTTATCAAGGCAGGCATGCCACTTACTGAAGCATTAAAGATTACCTCGAATGCGGTGGCAAATCAGGCGGTCGGGGATGCATTAATTCGTATTGCGGATCAAGGACTTGCGAAGGGGCTTACTATTGGTGAAGCGTTTAGGCGTGAACCAGTATTTCCACAAACAATTTCAAATCTTGTTGCAATTTCAGAACGGGCAGGCCATTTGGATGAGGTATTAGAGACGCTCGGAGAATTTTACTCAAAAGAAATTGATTCTTCAATAAAAGAACTTGTTTCATTCCTCGAGCCAGCGCTACTTTTATTTATTGGTATCATTATTGGCGTGATCGCGCTCGCGATCATTGTTCCAATTTATCAATTAACAACGCAGTTCTAATTCATAATGATTAATTTCACAAATTTCAATCAATGTTTAATAAATTAGTTTCCCAATTTTCTTTTCGAAAATTGAAAATTGTAAATTGTAAATTGAAAATTCCGAGAGCGGTACGCTCTCGGCTTGGTTTTACCATGATTGAACTTATGGTGGTGCTTGCAATTGTTGTTTCGCTTTCCATAACTTCATTCGTTGCATTTTCTAACGTCTCAAGTGGAAAATCAGTGAAAGCTGCGCTTGATGAGATGGAGGCATTGGTTACTGCCGCACGAAGGAAGTCAATTTCGCAAGAAAATGGTGCGCGATGGGGAATACACGCAGAAAACACCACTTCATCAAAACGGATGGTTTTGTTTAGTGGTATTTCGTATGCGTCGGGTACTCCATCAAATTTTTATTCAATGAAGCGGAATGTGGTATTTACCAACCCAATGGCCTCGACGACATATGATGCGATTTTTGATCCGATTACCGGCTTTCTTTCTGAAAAAAAGGTATTCACTGTTGCAACACTCAAAAAAGATGGAATTATTGGTGATTTAATTGTGAATACTATCGGTGCGGTAACGAAACGCTATGATTATGGATTGGTAGGGTATTGGCATCTTGATGAAGGAACGGGAACGAGCACATATGATGCATCGGGAATTGGAAATACTGGAACACTCACTAATGGTCCAACGTGGCAGGTGAGTGCAAATTGTAAGGCGGGAATGTGTTTGCGATTTGATACCGCAGCGCAAAAATATGTGACAATTCCCGATAATAGCTCAACAGATGCTCAAACAACACTTACGTTATCGGCATGGATTTATCCAATAAGTTCTGGTGGCTCTGATGGCATGGGGACAATTATTCTTGGATCAGGGGCATATTATTTAAGTTATAACGATTCTTCAAATGCACTTAGTTGTTATTGGTATGGGACGGCTCCACAAGGGTACCATACTACTAGTGCGGGAACAGTTCCTCTTAATCAGTGGTCGCACATTGTATGCGCTTGGGATGGAACAAATATAAAGGAATATGTTAATGGCGTTTTAAAGAATACTGTTGGCGTAACTGGCACAGGAAACAAACCGGGTGCAATTATTTTGGGGGCCGAGGGTGTTACGCGACAATTTGATGGCTATATTGATGAGGCGCGAATCTATACAAGAGCACTCTCAGTAACCGAGGTTTCTGCGATGTATAATGACTTAAAATAGTAGAAAGTATTCAGTATAAAGTATGATAAAAAACCGATACGTAATACAAAATACAAAATACCTAATACCCACGTTTTGGAAAAAGCGTGCTGGTCAATCTTTGGCCGAAGTTATGATCGGTCTTGCGATTGGAGCAATTTTAATTGGTGCAGCATCATTTGCGATTACCACCACACTTAAAACAAATTTATCTTCTCAACGTTCACAATTTGCGGCAAACGCGGCACAAGAAACCATTGAACGTGTTCGCGCGTTTGCATCTGCTGATTGGCAGAATATTTATGGCCTTACCAAGGCATCTTCAACACAATATTATTTTGTTGCAACTGGTACACAGTTTTTTGTTAACCAAGGAAAAGAAGGATTGATAGAAAACGATATTCGTAACGGGCTGGTTGGTCAGTGGGGATTTGATGAGGCAACAGGAACAATTGCATATGATGGAACAGGAAATAAAAATATTGGAACTTTTTCTGGTTCTGTCGCACATACAACTTCAACCTGTAAAATGGGTTTTTGTATAACTACGTCGGGTAGTTCTGGGACAGTGAATCTTGGATCTTCAACACTTTTTAATTCTTCTGCTTTTTCTTTTTCAATGTGGATAAATCCAAGTGTTATAAATGCGGGCGATCAATACAATAATATAATTTTAGGAAGAGAATCTTATACGACCTCAGGGTTTAGATTTGGGATAAGAAATTCTGGAAAGCCACTTTTTTGGACTAGCCAATCGGGAGGTACTGTGGGGCTTGAAAGTTCAATCCCTATAACAGTTAATACATTTTCTAATATTATTCTCACTTATTCATCAAGCACGGTGACTATGTATATAAATGGTACATTTGCAGGAACGGGGTCGGGATCATATGTGACCCCAACAGGAGTTCAATTAGTGGTTAATGGTGGTATAGGAGGAACACAATCAAGTAATAGCGCTATTGATGATTTTCGTGTCTATAATCGTGTACTTTCTGCTGACGAAGTAAAACAGTTGTATAATAGCGCTACTTATACACGATATTTTTATGTTGAAAATGGATGTAGAACAAATGATGCATCAAGTACTTACTCTGGTGTTGCTCCGTGTGGAGGTGGATCAATTGATGATCCTTCAAGTCAGAAAATAAGTTCTGTGGTTCAATGGGGGACAGGATTAGGAACTGGGCAAATAATACTCGCTGATATTTTAACGCGTTGGAAGAATGCGATTTTCCAACAAAGTGATTGGTCTGGTGGCGTTTCGGGTAGCGTGTTAATTAATTCGGGAACTACATTTGCCTCGTCAACAAATGTAAATTCAGGAGGAGGAAGTCTCAGAATCAACGGACTCTAACTCATTGAAGAATTGAAATATTGAAGCCCGCCTACCGGCAGGATTGAAAAATTCTTTATATTTCTGGTTCGGTGGATAATCTTTCAATTATTAAATTTTCAATCTTTCAATTATAATAAAACTATGGAAACTCGGAACTACAGCGAGGCGTTAAATGAGGGATACAAGCGACTTCACTCACAGATTGAGGTTGAACGGGCAAAGCCTGAAAATACAGAAATTCAGGAGCGAGACCTTATTAAAAAATCAATAGTTGGAGTCGTTCAGTCGGTAAAAGCAACACAACCAGTAGAAGAAAAAAAAGAGGAAAAACCAGTTGAACTTCACGTTATTCCTGAGTATGCGAATGACGAACCAGAGGCAATAAGAAAAGAAATTGAAACACTTGTTGAGCTGGCGGCAAATAATGGACTCGAGCGAGCGATTCAGTCATCGTTGAAACATTCAGCATTTATTCAAGACGCATTTCACGATGCATTGGTCGATAAACTGATTCCAGAGTTAAGGAAGAGAGGAATTCTGAAATAATTTCAATTTACACCTGCCTGCCCTGCCTACCGGCAGGCAGGCGGTAGGCAGGAATTTCAAATTTCAATTTAATGCTCCAATGACCAATTTTAAAATTTAGAACTTAAAATTTATCCATGGCTTCCTTCATTATTTTCATCTCAATTCTTACCGCGGTTATTATTGGCACTGCATTGTTTTTTGTGTGGAAAGAAAAAGCAAAAAAAGCGCTTGTTGAACAGCTTTCAATGAAGTTGTTTCGAATAAAACTTCCGCGAGAATCAAAAGAGGGGAGAGAATTAAAAAGGGAAATCAGTATTTCCGAGCAACTTATTTCGGCGCTTGCATCATTCAAGAAGCCATTCGCATTTGAAGTTGCGGTTCCCCATGTTGGAGAAGAAATTCATTTTTATCTTTCTGTTCCTCAGGTTGCAGGTGAGGCTGTTATTCGACAAATTCAGGCTTTGTGGAAAGATGCGGATGTGTCTCTAGTAGACGATTACAACGTGTTCAACCCCAGTGGCGCAATTTCTGCATTCTCGTTATCGCAGAAGGACTACTATGTTGTTCCGCTTCGTACCTATCAAGAATTTGAGTCCGATACGTTTCTTTCTGTGCTTGGTGGACTTGCACGGATAAATGAGGTGGGGGAAGGATGTGCAATTCAATATATTGTTCGCCCCGCAGAGAAAACCGCAAAGAAAAATATCAAAAAAGCAATCGAGGAATTGAGAAAGGGGAAGTCGGTAAGGGAAGTTATTTATGGAGAAACATTTGATAACTTTTCTCTTGGTGAAATTTCCGAGGTCGCCACAAAAGGAAATGTTGCGCTTGAAAAAAAAGAAGAAAAAAATGTAGATGAGCGTATGGCAAAAATACTGGAAGGAAAAGTTTCAAAACCATTGTTTTTAGTAAATGTGCGCGTGATTGCATCTGCCCCAAGTGAGTCACAGGCAAAGGCGATTACTGACGGAATTGCTGCTGGGTTTGCGCAGTTTTCCGCTCCAGAGCGAAATGAAATAAACATTCGGTATTACAAAAAACCGGAAACACTTATTCATAAATTTATTTTTCGTGAACACTCAAAAGAAGAGACGATGGTAATGAATTCTGAGGAGCTTGCAAGTATTTTTCATTTACCAACGGCGTTCACCGAAGTTTCACGAGTGAGTTATTTGAAGTCGCGAGAGGCACCGCCACCGTCAGAACTTCCACAGGAAGGGCTTGTTATTGGAGAAAGTAGATTTCATGGCATGCGTCGTGAAGTTCGTTTAACGCGCGAAGATAGACGAAGACACCTTTATCTCGTTGGGCAGACGGGAACAGGAAAATCAGTATTTTTAAACAATGCGTCAGGACAGGATATTTTGAATGGAGAAGGGGTGTGCCTCATTGATCCAAATGGCGATTTATTTGAAGACGTATTGAACAGGATTCCTGAATCGCGAGCAAAAGATGTTATTGTGTTTGATCCATCCGATTTAGATCGGCCACTTTCAGTAAATATGCTTGAATACGATGCTCGTTTTCCTGAACAAAAAACGTTCATTATTAATGAATTGATGATGATTTTTGATACGTTATATGATTTGAAGGCAACAGGTGGTCCTATGTTTGAGCAATACGCAAGAAACGCACTACTGCTTTTAATGGATGATCCGAATGCGGGGTATACCATTCTTGAAATTCCGCGGGTACTTTCTGATTCCAATTTCCGTGAAATGCTACTTTCAAAATGTACCAATCTTATTGCAAAAGATTTTTGGGAAAAAGAAGCGGAACAGGCGGGGGGAGAGGCGTCGCTTCAAAACATGGTTCCTTATATCACTTCAAAGTTCAGTACATTTATTGCAAACGATTATGTTCGCCCAATCATTGCGCAATCAAAAAGTTCTTTGGACTTTAGGAAAATTATGGATGAGGGAAAGATTTTGCTGGTAAATCTTTCAAAAGGAAGAATTGGAGAATTAAACGCGAGCTTACTCGGAATGATTATCGTGGGAAAACTTACTATGGCGGCGTTTTCGCGTGCTGATATGTCTGACAGAGATGCGCGGCGAGATTTTTATCTTTACATCGATGAGTTTCAAAATTTTACCACCCCATCAATTTCAACGATTCTTTCAGAGGCACGAAAATATCGATTGTGTCTCATTGTTGCTCACCAATTTATTGCGCAACTTAAAGATCCGATTCGTGATGCCATTTTTGGAAACGTTGGTTCTATGATTTCGTTTCGTATTGGTCCAAATGATGCGGAATTCCTTGAGCGTCAATTTGCGCCGACATTCGGAAAAAATGATTTAATTAATGTCGATAATTTAAATGCATACGCAAAAATTATTATTAACAATAAAATATATCCCCCGTTTTCATTGTTTATTCCGTTTCCACCAAAAGGATCGGTAACTCGTGGTACGAAGTTACGGGAATATTCCCGGTTGATGTATGGAAGACCAAAAGCTGATGTAGATGCAGAGATTTATTCACGATTAAGAGAAGCACGATAAAATGAAGCCATTTCTCTCTATTATTATTCCGATTCAGAATGAAGGTGAAAAAATACTTGACTCGCTGCTTTCGCTTGACTATATGCTTTCACTTTCTGAATTTTCATATGAATGTGTTTGTGTGTGCCCTACTAAAGCGATTCATTCACTAAAAGTATGTGAGAAATTTTCAAAAATTACGAAATATGTACGTGTGTGCGAAATAAAAGGACTCGGTGGATGGAGAGAATTGTTTTGGGAGGGAATGCATGTGTCAAAAGGAAGTGTGCGAATGTTTCTTGACCCTGGAATTATATCGGTTTTAAAGGATCGAGAAAAAATTCTCGAAAGACTTCGTGAGGGATATGAGTGTATTATTGCTGTTGATGAGGGAAAGGAAGAGGGGGAATATAAGAATCCAAATTCAATTCCTCGGATGATTGTGTTTAAAGAGGAAATGATAGTGTTGCTTGAAAATAAACATACTAGTGCTCACGGAAGGAGGTCATTGTTCGTGGAAATTATTGGTTTCTTCTTAAAAAATAAAATTAAAGTATATGCATTTCCACTTACCGCGAAGGAAGGAGTAAAAATAAAAGAAACAGTTTTTGAAAGAGTTATTAACAAAGCACGATTGTTAAAAGTAAAAAGAGAGCACAAACGTATTGAAAAACAAAAAAATAGTTCATGAAACATTTAATTATTGCTAATTGGAAGATGAACCCAACGACTTTAAAAGAGGCGGTGAATTTGGCTAAAGAAGAAAACAGAAAAGATGTAGTAGTTGCTTCGCCTTCAATATATGTTCCGACATTACAGAATGTGGTAAAAAAAGGATCGTTAGGGGTACAAGACATTGATCCAATTGATGTGGGAAATGGGCCGTATACTGGAGCACTTTCGCCTACGTTGCTAAAAAAATTTGGTGTACGGTATGCGATTATCGGTCATTCAGAGCGGAGAATGTATCTTGGTGAAAATGATGAAATAATTGCGCGTAAAGTAAAAAGTGCGCTTGATTCCGGTATTATTCCGATTCTTTGCGTTGGTGAGACAAAAGCAATTCGAGATATGGGGTATACCAAGGCACGAGAATTTGTGATTGGGCAGTTGGAGCAAGATCTCGATTTAATAAAAGGAGGTGTTGGAAAAATTATTATTGCGTATGAACCAGTGTGGGCAATTAGCACTAACGACGGTGGTGCCGCGGACGACCCAGAAGGAGCAGGAGAAATGATACAAAATATAAAAGCACATTTGTCATCCTCGATGAAATTATGGGCACAGTATAAAATAATTGGCGTATATGGAGGCTCAATTGGGACAAATAATGTTGGCATCTTTATGAAGGAACGGCCAATTGAGGGATTTCTTGTGGGAGGTGCAAGCCTACGACCAAAAGAATTTTCACGAATTGTTGATATAGTAAATGGATAAAATTATCTACAACAATGAATAGAAATCTAAAACAATTTTTTTACTCCCTCTTTTTCCTCGTAGCGTTTTTTCTCGTAATTAGCATTATTTGGGGAATTATATCTCAGCAATCTCCGACCTGTACTGATGGAGAAAGAAATCAGGATGAAGTAGGAATTGATTGCGGAGGAATGTGTGTTTCGTGTGAGCTGAAGGATATTAAACCAATTGAGCTTCTTGGTTATTCAGTGATGCCACTTAAGTCGGGTCGTGTTTCTTTGTTGGTTCATATTAAAAATCCAAATGAAACACACCATGCATCGCCATTTTCATATACCATCCATCTTTTTGACGAAAATGACCTTGAAAGAGAAACGCTTAGTGGAACTGCATCTCTTGTCGCGGGGAGCGATGGATATGTTTTAGACACTACTTCTGCATATTCAGATCCAAAGAGGATTGAATTTGAAACAAATGATGTCAATTGGAAGTTGAAAGATGCATTCAATGCACCCGAAATCTCTATTCAGGATGCGACAACTGCCATTGATGGAAATGTTGTGAGGGTGAGGGGGACGATTGAAAATAAAGGGTCCTTTGAGGTGAATAATGTTCATATAATCGCAATACTCGGTGGTGCGTATAACGAAGATGTGTTTGCAAGTGAAATGGTGCTTACGCGACTAACCCCATTTAGGAAGGAGCAGTTTAGTGTTATTTTTCCCAATGACGCAGAAATTCCAAAGCGCTTGAAAACAAATGCAACTCGCGTCATAGTACAAGCAGAATGATTCATAGACTTAGGAATCTTGATTTTTCACTTTTGGGAGCGCTTTTTTTCCTCGCGTTATTTAGTTTGCTTTCACTTGCAAGTTCTGGAATGGATTTTTTTTGGAAACAGTTGATGTGGTATATTGTTGGGTTTGGATTAATTATTTTTGGAAGTTTATTTGATTGGAGATGGCTCGGAACTCAAATTTGGTTCCGTGCGGCACTTTACTGGGGGAGTGTTTGCCTTGTATTCATTTCTAATTTTCTTTCGGGAACAGTTCGTGGAACGAAGGGATGGATTTCTGTAGCTGGATTTCAATTTGAGCCAGCTGAATTGGTAAAACTTTCAGTTATATTGGTTCTTTCAAGTTATTTTGCTCGAAAACATATTCATGCGTGGCAAACTCGGACGCTATTTATTTCCTTGGTGTTTGTGCTTATTCCAACAATACCAATTGTTTTGCATCCTGATTTCGGTTCTGCGGCAATGGTGATTGTATTGTGGTTTGGTTTTATCCTTCTTTCTGGAATAAATATAAGAAGATTTTTTGTTGGTGTTGGGTGCTTTGTTCTTTCGTTTGTGCTTATGTGGACATTTGTTTTAAAGCCATATCAAAAGGATCGGGTTACTGGTTTTTTTAGTCCAGAAAGGGATCCGCTTGGAGTAAATTACAACGTAATTCAGTCAAAAGTGGCTATTGGTTCTGGGGGATTTTTTGGAAAAGGATTTGGAATGGGGACGCAGGTTCAATTCAATTTTTTACCTGAAGCAAAAACCGATTTTATATTTGCTGCCATAGTTGAAGAGTGGGGACTTTTTGGGGGTGTGAGTATTATTTTTGCATTTTTTTTCGCTGTCTATCGTGTTATAATGATTGGGCTCCGAGCTAAGGATAATTATTTTAGATTTATTTGTCTCGGTGCAGGGGTTTATTTTATCGCCCATTTCACAGTAAATATTGGGTCTGCGCTGGGGCTTTTGCCGGTTGCAGGCATCACGTTTCCATTTCTGAGCTATGGGGGGTCAAACCTATTGACTTCGTCGGTGCTATTGAGCATAATACAACATATCAAACTTGAATCCTCAACGTGAACAACGAGGTAATTTGAGCGTGCGCCTCCTGGTCGTACTAGGAGCTTTTTTGGTGCTTATTTTTGTTGTTGCTTATTTTGTATATTCTCTAGAGCCAACCGACGTCGAAAGGAATCCAGAGAGTGTCGCGATTTCTACTTCAACGGCAATTCAATTTAAAATTGAGAAGGGAGAAGGAGTTCGTGAGATTGCAAGTCGTTTGTCGATTGAAAAACTTATTCGTTCGGTAACAATTTTCAAATTTTATACCGTATTATCAGGAACTGCACACCGATTTTTGCCTGGAGTATATACCATCTCAAATTCAATGAGTATTCCCGAAATTATTAACGAATTTACCGAAGGGGGGAAGAATGAGACGACTATTGTAATTCCAGAAGGAACTACCATTCGAGACGTTGAGGAGATTTTAAGTGGCGCGGGAGTTCTTCAGAGGGGGGTATCGCTTCCCAAGGATCCGAAGTTATTTGAGAAAGAGTTTCCCTTCCTTGAAAAACGAGTGTCGCTTGAAGGATTCATATTTCCTGACACATATCGAGTTCCTCTTGATGCCCCACCAGAAGTTATTGTGAAGAAATTTTTGGAAACATTTGAACGAAAGGCGTGGCCGATTTTAAAAGAAGAAGATGATTGGTATAACCGACTTATTCTTTCATCAATCCTCGAGCGAGAAGTAATTCCGTTTGAAGATAGGCAAATCGTAGCGGGGATTTTTCTAAAGCGAATGTCAATTCGAATGCCAATACAAGCCGATTCAACAATTAGTTATGAAAAGTGTGCGGGAAAATATAGAGGGTGCGAAAACATAAAACTGGCACGATCGGATACCGCACTTCCGTCTCTGTATAACACTTATCAGCGACTTGGACTTCCTCCGACTCCGATTGCAAATCCAGGACAATCAGCATTACGGGCTGCAATAGAACCAAAGACAACTCAATATCTTTACTATCTTTCGTCAAAAACAGGAGAGACATTATTCTCAAAAACATTTGAGGAACACAACATAAAGCGAGCCAAATATTTATAACGCATTTTTAAAAGAGATATGCAAAGAAAAAATAAAAATTATTAAACGATGAAAACAAAAATATTTTCTTCATATAACGGGCCGAAATTTGGGACGATGAATCTTATTGAAATTCAGCGCAATTCATTCAAATGGTTTGTTGAAAAGGGTCTTCGAGAACTTTTTGATGAAATTTCCCCAATTAAAGATCATACAGGGAAAGAACTTGAATTAAGTTTTTTAAATTATAAATTTGATACCCCAAAATATACTGAAGAACAAACAAAGGAAAAAGATTTAACTTTTGAAACAGCGCTTCGTGTAAATCTTAAGTTAATCAATAGAACAACCAAAGATTCTATTGAGCAAGAGGTGTATCTTGGAGATTTTCCAGTGATGACTGCGCGAGGGACATTTATTATTAATGGCGTTGAACGTGTGGTGATTTCTCAGCTCGTTCGAAGCCCTGGGGCGTATTTCACCGCGAATGTGTTCCGTGGGAAGAAGATGTTTGGCGCTAAGGTAATTCCAAATCGTGGTGCGTGGCTTGAATTCGAAACGGAGCCAGATGGATTTATCGGCGTCCGCATTGATAGAAAGAGAAAGGCACCAGTGACACAATTGTTGCGCGCGTTTGGATATTCTTCAAATGAAGAAATGCTTAAGGCGTTTGCTGACGTTGATGTGGGGGACATAAAACATATTCAAGCAACTCTTAAAAAAGATGATGCAGAAGATGCAGACAAATCATTTTTGGGTCTTCATAACCGTTTGCGCCCTGGAGATCTCACCACTGTTGATAACGCTCGATCACTCATTGAGGGAATGTTTTTCCGTTTTGATCGATATGATTTAAGTCCGGTTGGGCGATATAAATTTAATCAGCGTCTTGGAATTGAGAAAAAAGAAGAAGGGGTTCTTGATAAGGAAGACCTTACCATTTTATTGAAGGAAGTTATTCGAATGAATAACAATCCTGCTTCAGAACCTGATGATATTGATCATTTAGGAAATCGAAGAGTTCGAGCAGTAGGTGAGTTGGTTCAATCACGTCTCCGTGTTGGGTTTGCTCGTCTTCGTCGAGGAGTACAAGATAGAATGTCCACGCTTGAGCGGCGAACACTTCAACCGGTGCAATTGGTAAACTATAAATTACTTACTGCGGTTGTTCGTGATTTTTTCTCATCTTCACAACTTTCACAGTTCATGGATCAGGTAAACCCACTTGCCGAGCTTGAGCACAAGCGCAGAATGTCTGCGATGGGTCCTGGAGGGCTTACCAGAGAACGTGCGGGGTTTGAGGTTCGTGATGTACATTCGTCATATTATGGGCGCATTTGTCCGATACAGACTCCAGAAGGTGCAAATATTGGATTGGTAAGCTATATGGCAAACCATGCGCGTTTGAATGAATTTGGATTTTTGGAAGCTCCGTACTACAAGGTAAAAAATGGCGTGGTTACTTCGACAATTGTATGGATTGATGCAATTGAGGAGGAAAAATATAATATTGCTCAGGCTGATGTCGGTATTGATGAAAAAGGATTCATTGTTCCTGATGTATTTCCTGCGCGTATAAAAGGAAAGCCGGGAGAGTGCACCCGCGAGGAGGTTAATTTTATGGATGTGTCTGCGAATCAATTTACGAGTGTTTCTGCGTCGCTTATTCCGTTTTTGGAACACGATGATGCAAACCGTGCACTTATGGGATCAAACATGCAGAGACAGGGAGTTCCATCGATCCATCCAGAAATTCCATTTGTTGGAACTGGACAGGAAGATAGCGCGGCACACGATTCAGAACAGGTTATTGTTGCAGCAGAAGATGGGATCGTTACCGACTCAGACTCTTCGGGAATTTCTATAAAAGGAAGTTCGGGGACAAGACGGTATCCAATTCTTAAATTTAGGAGATCAAACCAATCAACGTGTATTTCACAACGACCTATTGTTTTTGTAGGAGATAAAATAAAAAAAGGAGAGGTGATTGCTGACGGTCCAGGAACAAAAGAAGGAATATTAAGTTTGGGACAGAATCTTATCGTTGCTTTTGTTCCGTGGCGAGGGTGGAATTTCGAAGACGCGGTGGTGCTTTCTGAGCGTGTTGCGCAGAAAGATCGATTTACTTCAATTCACATCGAAACATTTATCTGTTCTGTTCGTGATACGAAAATCGGACCTGAAATAACTACGCCAGACATTCCAAATGTTTCCGAAGAAAAACTTCGCAATCTTGATGAGGAGGGTATCGTTCGCATTGGAGCAGAGGTTCGTCCTGGAGATATCCTTGTTGGAAAAATTTCACCAAAAGGTGAATCAGAACTTTCTTCTGAGGAGCGACTTCTTCGTGCAATTTTTGGAGAAAAAGCGCGTGATGTAAAAGATACTTCGCTTACGCTTCCTCATGGAAAAACAGGAAGAATAATTGGTATTAAGATCTTTTCACGAGAGAAGGGTGACAAACTTGAACCTGGAATTATTAAAAAAGTTCAAGTTGAGGTTGCTCAGCTTCGTAAAATTCGTGCGGGTGATAAACTTGCAGGACGTCACGGAAATAAAGGTGTTATTTCAACAATTCGTCCCGTTGAAGATATGCCATATCTTGCAGACGGAACTCCTGTTGATGTGGTATTAAATCCGCTTGGCGTTGCGTCACGTATGAACCTCGGACAAATTCTTGAAACACATTTAGGGCTCGCTGCTTCAAAGCTTGGATACCGCGCAGTGGTTCCAAACTTTGTTGGGGGAAATGAAAAGGAAATTTCAGAAGAATTGGTTCGTGCAGGATTTTCTGAAACCGGAAAGACAACGCTCTTTGATGGACTCACTGGACAGGCATTTAGGGAACCAATTATGGTTGGTTGTATTTATATGATGAAACTTAATCACTTGGTTGAGGATAAGATTCATATGCGCTCAACTGGTCCATACTCATTGATTACCCAACAGCCATTAGGAGGAAAGGCGCAATTGGGAGGACAAAGGTTTGGAGAAATGGAAGTGTGGGCGCTCGAAGGATATGGAGCGGCACATACTTTGCAGGAAATGCTTACAATAAAGTCAGATGATGTGTTGGGACGTTCAGCGGCGTTTGAATCAATAATTAGAGGAACAGAAATTAGAAAACCGAACGTTCCCGCATCATTTAATGTGTTACTTAGCGAATTGAAATCATTAGGACTTGGGGTGCATTACGATGGAGAACGAGAGATAGAAAAGGGACGACCAGTAGAGATAGAGGATGAGGAGTAAAAAATTAATTTATACAAAACCATGGAAAGACAATTAGAAATTAATAGCATCTCAATCCGACTCGCATCTCCTGATGAGATCTTAAAGTGGTCATATGGAGAAGTAGTAAAGCCGGAAACATTAAACTATCGAACACAGCGACCGGAAAAAGATGGATTATTTTCAGAGCGCATTTTTGGTCCAACTAAGGATTATGAATGTTATTGTGGAAAATACAAAAAAGTTCGATATAAGGGAGTAACGTGTGAAAAATGTGGAGTTGAAGTAACTCGCGCAATAGTTCGACGTGAGCGCATGGGTCACATTTCACTCGCAGCGCCTGTTGCTCACATCTGGTTTATGCGCACAGTGCCATCAAAACTTAGTTTGTTGCTTGATATCCCAGTATCAAAACTTGAGAAGGTGGTATATTATGCGGCGTTTGTGGTGACTCATGTAAATGAGGAAGCGCGAAAGCGAGCGCTTGAGAGCATCCAACGGGAATTAAAGAGACTCAAAGGGTCTCCAAATATGGAAGAGATCGCTGATAAGGCAGAAAATGTGAAACAGGTTGTTACTACACTTCGTCCGGGACTTATTTTAACCGAGTCAGAATATTTTATTCTTTCAGAGCGATTTGCGGATGTGTTTGAGGCAGATCGTGGAGCAGGAGCATTGCGAAAGATTCTTGAGCAAGTTGATTTGAAATTGCTGGTAAAGAATTTGAAAAAGGAACTTGTAGAGGTTCGTGACGAAAGTAGGATGAAACGTGTCCTCCGAAGATTAAAACTTACGCAATCATTAGTTGACTCAGGGATTCGTCCTGAGTGGATGATAATTACCGTGTTGCCAATTCTTCCCCCAGATCTCCGTCCAATGGTTGCACTTGAAGGTGGACGGTATGCGACCGCCGACCTGAACGATTTGTATCGCAGAGTCATTAATCGAAACAATCGTTTAAAGAAACTTATTGAACTTCGTTCTCCGGAGGTTATTTTGACAAACGAGAAACGAATGCTTCAGGAGGCAGTTGACGCATTGATTGATAACACCACTAGGGCAGGAAGCCAAATTCTTTCAACTCGTCGTCGACCACTTCGTTCACTTGCCGATATGTTGAAGGGGAAACAAGGACGATTCAGGCAAAATCTTTTAGGAAAACGCGTAGATTATTCAGCGCGTTCAGTAATCGTAGTTGGTCCGGACCTCCGTCTTAACGAGTGCGGACTTCCAAAGAATATGGCACTTGAGCTATTCAGACATTTTGTTATTAACAAAATTATTGAGCGAGAATTTGCATTTAACATAAAACAAGCAAATCGATTTATTGAACAAGGTTCCCCTGAGGTATGGGCAATCCTTGAAGAAGTAATTAAAAACAAAAAAGTATTATTGAATCGTGCGCCAACGCTTCACCGTCTTGGTATTCAAGCGTTTAAGCCATTACTTATTGAGGATCTCGCAATTCGTATTCCACCGCTTGTGTGCTCTGCATTTAACGCTGACTTCGATGGAGATCAGATGGCAGTTCATCTTCCACTTACTCTTGAAGCACAATACGAGGCTAGCACGCTTATGGACTCTGGAAAAAATTTGTTGAAGCCATCAAGTGGAGACCCAATTGTTGCTCCATCACTTGATATGGTGCTCGGTGTGTTTTTCTTAACGCATATCGAAGAGGGTGCAAAAGGAGAAGGAAAGATTTTTTCAAGTGTTGCAGAGGCAGGCCTTGCTCATGAACATGGGTTTATTGATATTAATGCAACGATAAAAATTAAAGTGAAAGGAGAAATGCGAGAGACCTCATTGGGAAGGATTATATTTAACCAGATTCTTCCAGAAGATTTTGAGTATGTAAATGAAGAGTTGAATAAAAAGAAAATTTCAAAAATCGTTGCTAAGATTATTGAAATATATGGAATTGATACTACTTCACAGTATCTTGATGGGATAAAGCATCTTGGATATCAGTATGCAACTGCATCGGGTGCAACGTGGAGTATTGGTGATGTGCAAATTCCAAAAGAAAAAGCAGTGATTATAAAGACGGCAGAGGGAGAAATTATAGAAATTGAATCTCAATACTCTGAAGGATTTTTAACTGACAAAGAACGCAAACAACGTGTTGTTGATATTTGGTCCGATGTTCGTGAGAGTATTACCAAGCATATTCCGAACGCGCTAATGGAGAAAAAAGGAAATCCAGTGTATTCAATTATCGCATCGGGCGCTCGTGGAAGTTGGGCGCAGGCAACACAGATGATGGGAATGAAGGGGTTAACCATTAATCCAAAGGGAGAAACAATCGAATTTCCAATTAAGTCATGTTATAAGGAAGGATTTGGGGTTCTCGAATATTTCATGTCCACCCATGCGTCACGAAAGGGATCTACTGATACCGCGCTTAAAACCGCAACAGCAGGATATCTCACTCGCCGATTAGTTGATGTAGCACAAGATCTTGCAATTCAAGAAGAAGATTGCAGAACTGATGAAGGGGTAACTATTTTGAGAAAAGATGGTGATGCATATGGCTATGAATTTGGGGAGCGACTGTATTCTCGTGTCGCACTTGAAGATATCAAAGTTGAAAGAAAAACAATTGTGAAAGCAGGAGAAGTTATTGACCGCGACATTGCAAAAATAATTCATAATTCAAAACTTGAATCAGTAACTGTTCGTTCGCCAATTACTTGTAAAACTTCACATGGAATTTGTTCTTTGTGTTATGGATATGATTTGGCAAAGAACAAGATTGTTGAGGAAGGTGTTGCGGTAGGAATTATTGCGGCGCAATCGATTGGAGAGCCAGGGACGCAGCTTACCATGAGAACTTTCCACATTGGAGGTATTGCAGGAGTTGACATCACACATGGACTTCCTCGTGTTGAAGAAATTTTTGAAGCGCGTCCACCAAAAGGGAAAGCGCCACTTGCAAAGAATGATGGAGTGATAACTGAAATAGAAGAGCGCGGACTTGCGAAAATTATTAAGGTTGCAAAAGCGGGAGCGAAAAATAAAAAATCAGTTAAAGCAAATGTTGACGAATATATGGTTTCTGCAACCGCGATGTTTAAGGTGAAGGAGGGAGATTCAATTAAGAAAGGGGACGCGCTCACTGAAGGGCCGCTCGATATTCGTGAGCTATTAGTGCTTCGCGGACTTGAAGATGCAGAGCGTTATATTGTGAATGAAGTACAAAAAATTTATGTTACTCAAGGTGCGGCAATTAACGATAAACATATTGAAATTATTGCACGACAAATGCTTTCACGAATTTATGTGAAGGAGGCAGGAGATTCAGATTTTATGCCGAGCGATCTTGTTGAAAAATCTGACTTTATTACTTCAAATCGTGCAACAAAGAAAGCAAAAGGGATTATAGCAAAAGGTATTTTGAAAGTATTAGGTATTACGCGAGTTGCATTAAGCTCGTCAAGCTTCTTATCGGCTGCATCTTTTCAAGAAACAAGTAGGGTGTTGGTAAGTGCGTCAGTTGAGGGGAGAGTCGATCCACTTCGCGGACTCAAAGAAAATGTCATTATTGGGAAACTTATTCCTGCGGGAACAGGAAAATATGGGATTTCGAGTGATATCATTGATCGAATGAGGGAGGAGGATAATCGTGGGAAGATCCTTGTGTCAAGTGAGGAAATACCAAAAGAAGAGCTTATTGCCGATGATGCTCGAGAAACTCTTGGCGAACCACAAGAAGTTGAAGAAAAAACAAATGAAGAAAGCGAGAATGTATTTGACTAAAGTCAATTCTTTCGCTACTATAAAGTTCATATTCGCATTGTTATGGATGAAAAAATAATTACACAATTTGAGGTAAACGTACTAATTCGTGAGGAATCAACGGAGGCAGTGAAGCATGTATTTAAAGTGCATAAAGCAGAATTGCTTGCTGAAAAGCCAACCCAAAAGATTCGTCTCTCATATGATATAAAGAAGCAACAATATGCGTTCTTTGTAACATTTGATATTACTGCTCCTCGTGAAGAGGTGAGTGGAATGAAAAAAGATATTTCTGAGATCGAGTCAGTGATTCGTTTGCTTATTATTGAAAATATTGAAAAAAAGGGGGTTGAGCGAAGAAATATTGATGTTCCCAAAAAACCATCACGATTAAAAAGTGCTTTTCAGGCGATGCTTCCAAATGAGGCGCTTGAGAAAAAGATAGAGGAGATATTACAATAACCATATATTGTGAATACTGCTAGAAATCTCACTTCTTATGGAATTCAAAATAAAAAAGTCACACTACATAAATCAAATTAATTTCTAACGAGATGAACCTCAATAAAGTCTTTATTATCGGTCGGCTAACGAGCGATCCTCAACTTCGCAGTACTCCAGGAGGACAGTCAGTTGCGTCGTTTTCACTTGCAACAAATAGAAATTGGATTGCAAAAAATGGGCAGAAGCAAGAAGAGGTCCAATTTCACAATATCGTAGTGTGGGGGAGACAAGCGGAAGTTGCAAGTCAGTTTCTTAAAAAAGGAACAATGGCACTTGTTGAGGGAAGGCTACAGACACGAAGTTGGCAGGATAAGTCTGGGCAGACGCGCTATACAACCGAAGTAGTATGTGAGCGCATGCAGATGGGCCCACGTGCCGCGGGGGTGAGTAACGCAAGTTATAGTGGCGGACAAAAGGAATATTCGCAAGAGTTACCAAAAGATAATTTTCTTGATGATATGAAGGAAGAGCTTCCAGAAATAAATTTAGAAGATGATATCAGGTCGGATGAAATACCATTTTAGAACTACATATGATGAAACAATGTTCATTCTGTTCACAAAACGCAAAAGAAATCGATTTTAAAAATGTCGAGTTGCTAAAGCGTTACACATCAAGTCAGGCAAAGATCATTGATCCTCGCCACACTGGGGTGTGTGCGAAGCATCAACGACGTCTTGCAAACGCAATTAAGCGCGCGCGAATAATGGGTCTTTTGCCATTTGTAAAACAATAATGTTTGATCTTGAGTTATTCCAGTTTATTAATGGATTTGCAAACCGGTCAGCAATAGTTGACTGGTTTGTTGTTGCAATTGCAGAATATCTTCCGTATATCGTTGGTATCATAGCAATAATTTTATGGATAAAGATTCCTAATTGGAAAGAAAGGATCCGCATTTTTTTAATTCTTGCATTTTCTGGACTCCTTGCGCGCGGACTTATTTTTGAGGTAATACGATATTTTTATGATCGTCCACGACCATTTCTCGCTCTCGGGATTACTCCGCTATTTTTAGAAAATTCATATGCATTCCCTTCAAGTCACGCGATTGTACTTACATTATTTGGGTGTTGCATTCTGTTATTTTCCCGCCGGTGGGGGGCCATCTTTTTAGTGTTTGCGGTTGTTAATGCATTTGCCCGTATTTATTCTGGGGTCCATTGGCCAACTGACTCTATTGTAGGGATTTTGATCGCAATTTTCTCTGTGGGTATTGCAGTAAAAATGTTTCCGAAAAATATGACTAAGGCGGTTCGCACTGAAGAAAAAACAGTAAGTGAATAAGGTTCAAATTTTTGAAATATTGTTTTCTATAATAAGAATATGGGAACAAAAAAAATTGTAGGCGTAATTAGTATCGTTGTTGGTGGAGTTTTGATAATTTTCCTGATGCTTCGTTTTATTTATGGGGGACCCGAAGATTTTTGGGTTTGCGCGGCAAATGGGTGGGTAAAACATGGGAATCCTCGTGATC
>Ga0172370_10003070_pt1 | contig 23472 bp, 13 predicted proteins | sample LakKiv5m_FD_114538 | JGI IMG/M metagenome (GOLD analysis project Ga0172370, IMG submission 114538) | Freshwater microbial communities from Kabuno Bay, South-Kivu, Congo - kab_022012_11.5m | ecosystem: Environmental > Aquatic > Freshwater > Lake | place: Democratic Republic of the Congo...
CTGTATACTGATAATAAGGTTGTTATCAGGTTGTACCTCTGGCCCTGAAAGCAGGGAATACAAAGATCTGGCGGGAAATTTTCTGAACCCACCGGAGGATGCGAGAATCTGGGTGTATTGGTTCTGGCTGAACAGCAACATTACAAAAGAGGGAATCACAGCCGACCTTGAGGCGATGAAAAGAGCAGGTGTTGGTGGGGTTCTCATTATGGAGGTCGATCAGGGTGCTCCGGTGGGACCTGTCGACTTTATGGGGACTCAATGGCAGGAGCTCTTCCGGTTTATGCTTTCTGAGTCTAACAGGCTGGGGATTAAGGTCAACATGAATGATGATGCGGGATGGAACGGAAGCGGAGGTCCCTGGGTGCCGGTTGATAAATCTATGCAAACCGTTGTTTTTACCGAGCTCATGGTACCGGCCGGATCACCCTTTAAGGGTCTGCTCGAACGGCCCAAAACCAACGGAGGTTACTACCGTGATATTGCGGTTGTTGCTTTTCCAACCCCGTCAGACCCGGATAATCCTCAAAACCGGATCAGTGATCTGGCTTCTAAGAGCATGGCGTGGGGAGGTATGTTCGGAGGGAGTTTGAATGCAGCAACCGGCGACAGTCTGGCACCTGAAAAACTGATCGGACCTGATCAGGTAACCGATATCAGCGCAAACATGGACACATCGGGAATACTTACCTGGAATCCGCCGGTTCAGGCGACTCCACAGGGTACATGGACCGTTATCAGGTTTGGACATACATTCACCGGGGCAGTCAATGGGCCTGCGCCGAAAAGCGGAACCGGCCCCGAATGCGATAAACTCAGCAAAGACGGGATTACGGCCAACTACAATGGGATGATCGGAAAACTGGTACAGAACAACCGGGATTTCGTGGGAAAATCTTTTGTTGCTACCCATGTCGACAGCTGGGAAGTAGGTTCTCAGAACTGGACACGGGAGATGCGCGAGGAGTTCCGAAGGCTCAGAGGTTATGACATGACCCCTTTTCTGCCGGTTATGACGGGACGAATTGTAGGATCCCCGGAAATCTCCGGGCGTTTTCTGAGGGATGTCAGACAGACCATATCAGATTTATTGTCAGTCAATTACATCGGATATCTTAGGGAACTTGCCAACAAGGATGGAATCAAACTTTCTATGGAAGCCTATTCAACTCCGGCCAATGACCTGGACGTGGGTAATTATATTGATGAGCCAATCAGTGAATTCTGGTGGCCTGGCGGAGGTGGTTTCTGGTGGACACAAAAGGCGATGTCCTCCCTTTCACATGTCAATGGTTTGCCGGTCACAGGCGCTGAATCCTTTACTTCGGATGCAGGGGAAAGGTGGCTGGCTCATCCGGCGATCATCAAATCCCTGGGCGACAAAGCCTTCTGCGATGGTGTAAACCGGTTTATCGTCCACCGGTATGCCATGCAGCCCTGGACTGACGATCGTAACCCAGGCATGACGATGGGTCCCTGGGGACTTCACTACGAAAGGACCAATACCTGGTGGGAAGATTCAAAGGGCTGGCATGAATATGTGGCACGATGCCAGTATTTGCTCAGACAGGGCAAATTTGTGGCCGATGTTCTGAGTCTGCAGTCGGAAGAACCTATGAAGCGTTTCAAACCGCTGAAGATCACTGGTTATGATTATGACGGCATCAGTCCGCAGGCTTTTCTGAAGCTGGCTTTTGTCAAAGACGGACTGATCATGCTTCCTTCGGGAATGCAATATCGCATGCTGGTATTGCCTGACGATCCGGACATGAGTGTGGAAATGCTGGAGAAGATCAGGGAGCTTGTGGATCAGGGAGCAGTTATATGCGGCAATCCACCGGAGAGATCGGCTGGCCTGAAGGGATTTCCGGATTCTGACAGTAAAATTGCCGGATTAGCCTCAGAAATCTGGGGAGAGGGCACGGGTAACGACCACTCGTTTGGAAAAGGCAGGGTTATCCGGGGGGAAACTCCGGCTGAGGCCTTGGAGATTTTGGAAATAGAACCCGATTTTAAATCCGATGGGGGACTGAATTTCATACACCGGAGGATCGGTGAAAATGAACTCTATTTTATCGCCAGTCCTGAAACAAGGGAGGTTGACGTCGTGTGCAGTTTCAGGGTGCAGGGGATGATTCCGGAGGCCTGGGACCCCAAATCAGGTAAAATCAGTCAGATTTCAGTTTTCTCCGAACAAAAAGGACGCATAACAATCCCATTGCACCTTGAGCCTTCAGGTTCTCTTTTCATTTTATTCAGAGAGGGAAAGTTGAGAGAAACGGACAGGACTGTTTCTGTAAAATTTGAAGGAATGGAGCAGGCTTCGACCGAGTTCCGGAAGGAGGCTGAGAAAACTGAATCCAGTGGTGCTGAGGCTATCACCAATTTTACGATCGCTGGTTGGGTGTATCCGGAAATGGAGATAGCTCTGGCTGAAGAATCCAACACGGGGACCGGTGGATTGGGCGGTGAACGGAATGATGTGGTTTATGCGGCACCAGGTCATGAGGTTTGGACTGAAAAGGATGCCGGCGCGGGATTTGGGGTAGGGAACAATGGGATCAGTGTCTATGAGCACACTGCGAATTATTTTCCGGCCCCGCTGATGTATCCCGCCGAGATCAACGGCTGGACCCATGTGGCCGTGGTGTATAAAAACAACCGGCCCAGCCTGTTTATTAACGGTAAATGGGTAAAGGATGGGCTTCAGAGCCAATTCAGGGTTCACGGTGGGCTTGGTGTAAAACACACCCGGACGGTGAAGCCATTTGCCGGACAGGTTACCGGTCTGTTCCAAACGGCTCAGGCGATGACTCCCGACGAGATATTGAAATTGTACAGGATTCAGCCGGATACTGCCGGTAAGAAACATCAGGAAAGAATCATTGACCTGCTGGACCGGGAAATTTACGTCAACGGAAATTTTGAATTAACCAACGGCAGCGGCCACTCTGATAAGATTTCGGTAGATGGAATCCCTGAAAAGCAGTTGATCGGCGGACCCTGGGAGGTTTCTTTTGATGAGAAATGGGGCGGCCCGGCCACAATTACACTGGATAACCTGATCTCATGGCACAGACATGAAGATCCACGGGTAAGGTATTATTCAGGATCTGCCGTCTACAAAAACAGTTTCAGCTTTAAAAAACCGGAACATCATCCGGGATTAGATCCAAAGGTTTACCTCGACCTTGGAAAGGTAGCGATAATGGCAGAGGTGAAGGTTAATGGTCAGTCAACCAGCATTTTATGGAAACCGCCATACCGCGCTGATATCACCGACTTGTTGAAACAAGGGGTTAACAATTTGGAAATCAGAGTTGTAAATCTTTGGATTAACAGAATGATCGGAGATGAATTCCTCCCGGAGGACAGTGACCGGAATCAGAACGGTACGCTAAAAAACTGGCCTGATTGGCTAAATGAGCGTAAGCCAAGTCCTGCCGGAAGGTATACCTTTACAAGCTGGCGGTTGTGGAAGAAGGATTCACAGCTCCAGCCATCCGGGCTCCTGGGGCCGGTTTCAATTCAAACGGTAATGAAATTCTGATTTTAAAATGTTACTAATGAAAAAAAGTGCCAGTCTGCTTCTTTCATTCTGGATTACCTGCGCCTGGTTGACTCCAACCTTCGCCCAGCAGGAGATCATTCTTGAGGATATTTTCAACGGCACCTGGTCGGCCAAAGGATTTGGTCCGGTAAGGTGGATCGATGGCGGGAAAGGGTATACGGCCCTGGAATTTTCAAATGGATCGGGTGGACAGGATATCGTCAGATATGAAACATCCACGGGAGCCCGGAGTATACTTGTCAGGTCCTCCGAATTGATTCCAGAGGGAGCAGGCAAGCCCTTACCCATTTCTGATTATATATGGTCGGCTGACGGTACCCGGCTGATGATCTTTACCAATACACGGCGGGTATGGCGTTATAATACCAGGGGTGATTACTGGGTACTGGACCTGAAAACCCGTAAGCTGAACAAAGTTGGGAAATCGAGGCCGGAATCCTCCCTGATGTTTGCAAAGTTCTCACCTGATGGAGCTTATGTGGCCTATGTCAGCAATCAGAATATCTATGTGGAGCATCTTGACAAGGGAACTTTCAGGCCGCTGACCGAAAATGGAGGGGGCCATGTCATTAATGGAACCTTTGACTGGGTGTATGAAGAGGAGCTGGACTGCCGCGACGGGTTCCGCTGGAGTCCGGACGGCAAGAATATTGTTTTCTGGCAGATGAACACTGAGGGTATCGGAACCTACAACATGATCAATACGCTTGATTCGGTATACCCTGAACTGATCCCGATCCCTTACCCGAAAGTAGGAACCACCAACCCGGCCGCCAAAGTAGGTGTTGTTTCGGTTCTGGGTGGTGCCCCTAGGTTCTTTAAAATTGAAGGGGATCCCAGAAATAATTATTTAGCCAGAATGGAGTTCGCTGCCGGCCCGGATGAGGTTATGATCCAGCAACTTAACCGGTTGCAGAATACCAACAAGGTGTATCTGGGGAACATTCACACAATGGAACTGAAGTTGATCCTCACCGAGACTGACCAGGCGTTCCTGGATGTTCATGACAATACCGAATGGCTCCAGCAGGGGAAGTTTTTTACCTGGAGCAGTGAAAGAAGCGGATGGCTGCATCTTTATCTGGTTTCCAGGGACGGGTCACAAATCCGTGACCTGACACCAGGGGATATTGATGCCATCAGCATTCAGTGTATTGATGAAAAGGGCGGGTATGTCTATTACATTGCCTCGCCCGATAATCCTGTGCAGAGATATCTTTACAGGAGCCGTATTGACGGAAAGGGAAAGGCTGAAAGGATCACGCCGGTTACGCAGACCGGACAGCATGGTTATCAGATCTCTCCGGATGCCAGATATGCCATACAAACCTTTTCTAATGCTGTTACGCCGAATACCATCAATCTGGTTTCGCTTCCGCTTCATAAGGTGGTGAGGGTTCTGGAAAACAATGATGATCTGAAAAAGCGGTTCGCCTCGCTGAAAATCCGGCCTAAGGAATTTTTCAGGGTCAGGATCGAGCCGGGTGTTGAGCTGGATTGCTTTATGATCAAGCCTTATGACTTTGACCCCGCCAAAAAGTATCCGGTCATTTTCAATATTTACGGAGAACCGGCTGGTGCAACCGTTCAGGATAACTGGGGCGGAGGAGACCTGTACAATCAGTATCTGGCCCAGCAAGGATATATTATTATGAGCGTCGACAACCGTGGGACCAAAACACCGCGCGGAAGAGACTGGCGCAAAAGTATTTATCGTCAGATCGGGATACTGGCCACTCATGACCAGGCCACGGCGGCAAAAGCAATTATCCAGAAATTTCCGTTCGTGGATAGTGAAAGGATCGGCGTTTACGGATGGAGCGGGGGCGGTTCGATGACGCTGAACTGCATGTTCAGATATCCTGATATTTATAAGGTTGGGATTGCGGTAGCCTTTGTGGCAAATCAGAAATTTTATGATACCATTTACCAGGAGCGGTACATGGGATTACCAGATGACAATGCCGACGGTTACCGTGACGGATCACCCATTACCCACGCCGGGAATCTCAGGGGTGATCTGTTGCTGATTCATGGTTCAGCGGATGATAATGTTCATTATCAGAGTTGTGAGGTCCTTGTGAATGAGTTGATTAAGCAGCAAAAGTTGTTCAGCATGATGGAATATCCGATGAGGTCACACGGAATTTATGAGAGGGAGGGTACTTCAGTGCATTTAAGAAAGTTATGGACGAAATGGTGGCTTGATAAGTTGCCGGCCGGCCCGAGGTAAGGATAAATCAGGCTTGAAAATGAAATGGTCATTGGTTGCAACCGGTTTGCTCGGACTCATTTCCTGCAGCAGGGAAACTGAAGTACGGCCGAATTTTGTATTTATTCTGACGGATGATCACCGTTGGGATGCGATGGGATGTGCCGGGAACGGTATCATTCAGACTCCTAACCTTGACCGTCTTGCTGCCGACGGTATGAGGTTCAGAAATGGATATGTCACCACCCCGATCTGTGCGGCCAGCCGGGCAAGCATCCTCACCGGGATGTATGAGAGGAAGCACAGATACACCTTTACAAAACCGCCGGTGAAGGCGGATCTGCTTAGAAACACTTATCCTTACCAGCTTCGGAAATCGGGGTATAAAACCGGATTTATCGGTAAGCTGGGAGTTAACCTTGAAAAGGGGTGGGCCGATTCCCTTTTTAATTATTGCCATACCGATGCCTATCCTTATTGGAAAGAGGTAAACGGCCGGCGTGTGCACCTCACCGACCTGGAAGGGGAGTATGCGATGAAGTTCCTGGACTCATGCAACCAGGATCAGCCTTTCTGCCTTTCGCTGAGTTTCTGGGCTCCTCATGCGGTGGATGAAAGCAAGGAGCAGTATTTCTGGCCCGAATGGTGCGACACGCTTTACCGGGATGATGTGATTCCGGTACCGGCGACGGCTACTGATGAGATATTTCAGAGGCAGCCTGAGTTCATCAGACACTCCTTCAGCCGGACCCGGTGGTACTGGAGATTCGACGATCCGGTCAAGTATCAGGAAATGGTGAAAGGGTATTACCGGATGATCTCCAGTGTTGACGCGGTGGTAGGGCGAATTCGCAATAAGCTGAAAGAGAGGGGACTGGATGAGAACACCGTGATCATCTTTATGGGTGACAACGGATACTTCCTGGGAGAGCGGGGGTTGGCCGATAAATGGCTGATGTATGAACAGTCGATACGGGTGCCGCTGATCATTTATGACCCGAGGCTGCCGGCGAAAGCGAGCGGCAGGGTCACCGATGATCCCGGACTTAACATAGATGTTGGCCCCACCATGATGGAAATGGCAGGGATCAGCATTCCCGCAGGAGTTCAGGGCCGGAGCCTGGGTCCTGTTCTGGAAGGCAAGCCTATAACCGGACGCGAATATCTTCTGTTTGAGCATCTCTGGGATTTCGACAGTATTCCAATGTCGGAATGCATCCGGTCGGATTCATTCAAGTATATCAGGTACCTGAAGCATCCCGGATTCGATGAACTTTACAACCTTAAGACGGATCCGGATGAGCTGCAGAATCTGATCAATGAGGAGGGGATGAGGGAGAAGGCAGAAGAGTTAAGGAGGCGGCTTTTAGACCTGTCAGGTTTTTAGAAACCTGACAGGTCTAAGTTAGAAACCTGACAGGTCTAGGTTTAGAAACCTGACTGGTTTATACCTTGTGCCAACTCCGGAAGGGGGCGTTTATCGTCGACATTCCGGACGGGCAGCTTGGCCATTTTCTCCACCTCAAGGCTCGGGAAGCCGAACTCTTCCACCACTTTTCCCAGGATGAGATAGCATCCGTATCCTTTAAAGGGGTATAGCTTAAGGCTTTGCGGGAAGTGGACTGTATCGAAGAATTCCCCTGTATCATCCAGGAAAGCGGCAAAATGCATCCATTCGCGCTTGATGGTGCGGACATATTTGATCACCACCAGTTGTCCAACCATTCTGACCCGTTTTCCCACAAAGGCCGACAGGTCGCGTGCCTTGATCTCGCCCCGGAAATCGGTCACCATGAGATCGAAATAGGAGGAGGTGATGGGGAAGCCGAAGAGTTCGATCTCGTCATACGCATCTTCGAGACGGTTCCGCTCCAGATCGGGCAGTGAGAATTTTTTCCGGGGCAGCACGAAGAGGGAATCCTGTAATTCTGCCGAGTCTTTCTTGCCCAGGAGCATGTGGGCTTCCCAAAGCAGGGTCGATTTGGTTTTTCCGGTGAAACGGAACGCTCCCACACGGATCAGCAGGATCAGCTGCTGGATCCCGATCTTCACCCTCGACACGAAGTGGTCGAGATCGGAATAATCGCCGTTCTCCTTGTGATCCGCTTCGATTGAATGGCCCAGATCGTGCTCAATGTCATTGATGTGCTGGAATCCCAGATAGATATCTTTTCCCAGGATCCGGGTTTTGTAGTGAGAATGATTGACGCAGGGAAGGTTGATCGTGGCTCCCCAGCGGCGGGCCTCATTGATATAGACCCAGGTGGAATAGAAACCACCGAAGTTGTTGATCACGGCCACCATGAATTCCTTTGGAAAATAGGCTTTCAGGTAGAGGCTCTGGAAACTCTCCACCGCGTAGCTTGCCGAGTGCGCCTTGGAGAAGGAGTAGGCGGCAAAGGATTCGATCTGCCGCCAAACCTCCCGGGTCACCTCTTCGGGATATGCCCGTTCCTGACAGGTTGCAAAGAACTTGTCGATGATCCGCTGGAACTCCTCCTTTGAGCGGTATTTGCCGCTCATGGCGCGCCTCAGGATATCGGCATCCCCGAGATCCAGTCCGGCAAAATGGTGGCACACCTTGAGCACATCCTCCTGGTATACCATTACGCCGTAGGTTTCCCGGAGCTGTTCCTCCATCACGGGGTGCAGGTAGGTGAACTTGCCGGGGTTGTGGAACCGGTAGATATACTCGCGCATCATGCCTGAACGGGCCACACCAGGACGGATGATAGAACTGGCTGCCACCAGGGTCAGGTAGTCGTCGCACCGGAGCTTTTTCAGCAGTCCGCGCATGGCCGGGCTCTCGATATAGAAGCATCCGTTGGTTTCGCCCACCTTGAGGAGTTGCTTCACCCGCGTATCCTTCTTGAATTTTTCCACCTGATGGATGTCGATGCTGATCCCGCGGTTCCCGCGGATGATATCCACCGATTCATGGATATGCCCGATCCCGCGCTGACTGAGGATATCGAGCTTCTCAAACCCGATATCCTCTGCTACATACATATCCCACTGGGTGGTGGGAAAGCCTTTCGGCGGCATATCGAGGGCGGTGAAATAGGTGATGGGCTCTTCGGATATCAGTACTCCGCCTGCATGGATGCTGCGCAGGTTGGGATAGTCGGTCATCCGGTTGCCGATGTCGCGGATAGTGCTGATGATCTCCGTGTTGTTGAGCGGACTCTGCGGTTCATCGATCAGCCGGTCGATCTCCGCCTTGGGCAGACCGTACACCTTGCCCAGTTCGCGCAGGATCGACTTTCCGCGGAAGGTCGACATGGTGCCCAGCAGGGCAGTGTGCTTATTCCCATACCGTTTGAAGATATAGTCCTGAACCTCTTCGCGGTCGGTCCAGGAGTAGTCGATGTCAAAGTCGGGCGGACTGGTGCGGCGGGGGTTGATGAACCGTTCGAAGTAAAGGTCGAGGTCAATGGGATCCACATCGGTGATCCTCAGACAGTAGGCGACGATCGAATTGGCCCCGGAACCGCGTCCCACATGGTGAAATCCGCGTGACATGGAGTATCGGATGATATCCCAGGTGATCAGAAAATAGGCTGAAAAACCGAGCCGCGCGATGATGTCGAGCTCTTTCCCGACCCGCTGGATGGCTTCCTGGTTTTTCTTTCCGTACCGATACTGCACTCCGTCCAGGGCGAGCTTAGTGAGCAGATGGAAGTCGTCTCTCCGGCTGCCGGTAAAGGTTTGCTTGTTCTTGACCGAATCGAAATCGAACTCCGCCTCACACTGGGAGAGCACCTGGAGGGTGTTCTGGATGATCCGGGGATAGTCGTACAGGGCGGCTTTCAGCTCATGCACGGGCCAGAACCTGTCGCCGGCATCCGCGGTCTGGTTCCCGTTGAGCTTTGAAAGCAAGGTGTTGTGATCGATGGCCCGCAGGTTTCGATGAAGCTGGTACCCATCGGTATTGGAGAAGGTAACCGGATGAAGGAGAACCAGTTTCGACTGGTTGGATTTGAATTCCGATGTGATCAGTTTACGGGTTTCCCGCATGCGGATGCCAACCCATTCATGATCCTTCAGCCTGAACTTCTGACGGTTTGCGAACGGATAAATGATGAAGCAGTTATCCAGCTTCTCGGGCCGGTCGGGGAGGGGAACCCCATTGATATTGTGATGGGTCAGCAGGTCGTTGAGTTCCTTCATTCCTTCCCGGTTCCGTGCAAGGCCCACATATTTCAGTTCATCCTCCACCCTGAACTCGATTCCGGTCACCGGCCTGATGCCTGCTTTCCGGCATGCCTTTACGAAGTCAGGCACTCCGGTTGAGTTGTTGATATCGGTCAGCGCCAGGGAGGTGACCCCAGTTTTCAGAGCCTCCTCCACCAGTTCGTCAATCGTGAGGGTTCCAAACCGGAGACTGAAATATGAGTGACAATTCAGGAACACATTATAAAGATTAGAATTTAAACAAGAATGCGTTTATAATATAATAATTTTATTCTGCTCTGGATAATTTGTAACATTACCAGGGAAGTCGTGTCAAACTGCCGGATCCGACAAACAAATGAGCACTAACGAAAAGCAGTACAAGCAGATCATTGAGCAGAACCAGGGGCGGATACGTTCCGTGTGCCGCCATTATGCGGGGGTATCGGGGGATGCGGATGATCTGTATCAGGAAATCCTGATCAACATCTGGAAAGGGATGGAGTCATTCAGGGGGGATGCGCAGGTTTCGACCTGGGTATACCGGGTTGCTGTCAACACCGCCCTGACGTATGTGAATAAGAAGCACAAGTATTTGAACTTCAACATGTACTGGGATGACGGAAAAGCCACCGAACTGGTGGGTGAAGATCCCGAGATCAAAATCCAGGAGGAGAAGAAGGCTGAGCTGTTGACCGGTTTGATGAATCAGCTTTCGGTGGTCGACAAGATCATCATGTCGCTTGTTCTTGAGGAGCTTACCTCAAAGGAGATTTCTGAGATTGTCGGTATAACGGAGAGCAACGTCCGGGTTAAGATTCACCGGATCAAGGAGGAGCTCCGTGAAAAAGTGAAAGGAGGGCAGTATGATATTTAAAGGGAAAATATTCACTGAAGGTGTGGTACCTGATCTGGACCAGGTGACCGATCAGTTGAAGAAGCTTGATCAGAAGAACAAGCGCCTGATGTACAGGATGTTCATTCTGTATCTGGTGTTTGCCATTTTCTATGCCGGGCTGATGATACTGAATCCGGATCCGGAACTTACCATCGAAAGCAGGATTCAGGGAGTGCTTTATGTTTTGATTTTTCTGGTTGCCGCCTTTTTCTTTCGTCATCATTACCGCAAAACCTATAAAGCCGATTATACCGCTCCGGTACTGAAGATGCTGGAAGATGCGCGTGACCGCCACAAATTCATGCGTCCGGGGAAAGTCTGGTTTATGGTTTTTATTATTGTGGTTTGCGATATTGTGGTGACCTGGGCTCTGATTGACCATAGCTGGCCGGCCCACTGGACCCTGACGCAGGTCATCCTTTTCAACCAGGCCTGGTATTTTGCCGTCATGGGCATCTCCTTCCTGGCCGGATATCTGATCTGGCGCAAAAAATCAAGGCCGCTGGTAAGGAATCTCACCCGCATCATTGATGAATTGCGTTCCGACGAAACCTCGGTGAACGACCTGTAGAGACGCATATATGCGAGAGACGCATGTATGCGTCTCTACGTCACCCCGATGAGAGACGCATGTATGCGTCTCTACGTCACGCCGATCGCCCTCTTCACCGCATCACTGCCGTACCGCAATCGCAATTTGTCCATGGCGAGATACAGGTTTACCGATTCGGGGGTATCCTCGAAAAGGTTGAGCTGCTGGGTGCCGTGGACAAGCTCGCTGAAGCGGACGCCGATGAGCCTCACGAGCATCCTCCTGTTGTATAATCTTTTGAACAGTTCCTGGGCGATCGGTATCAGGATGTGATCGAAACTCGTGTAGGGAATGCGTTTCTGCAGGGTGTGCGTATCAAAGTTGGCATAACGTATCTTGACCGTTACGCATGCGGTTAGCTTTTCCTGCTTTCGAAGTTCAAAGGCGATCTTCTCCACCATGGTGATCAGTTTGCGATTTAGTTCCTGAACATCGGTGGTGTCCTGTTCATAGGTGCTCTCTGAACTGATGCTTTTCTGTTCCCAGTAGGGTTCCACCGGGGTGGGGTCGATGCCGTTGGCTTTCTTCCAGATAACCAGACCGTTCTTGCCCAGCACCTGCTCCATCATTTCGGGCGGAATCTCGCTGAGGGTCCGGATGGTGATCACTCCCATCGAACGCAGCAGCTGAAAGGTTTTGGGCCCCAGCATCGGGATCTTCTGGATCGAAAGGGGCGCCAGAAAATTCTTCACTTCCGGCTCCGGAACCTGCTTCTCCCCGTTGGGCTTGGCAATCCCGGTGGCGATCTTGGAAACGGTTTTGTTCACGGAGAGCCCGAACGAGATCGGGAGACCGGTCTCCCGGATGATCCTCTGCCTCAGCTCATGCGTCCATTTGAGCGACCCGAAGAAACGGTCCATCCCGGTGATATCGAGATAATGCTCGTCGATCGATGCCTTTTCATATACCGGCGCCGACTCCGCGATGATCTCCGTTACGGTGCGCGAATGTTTGCTGTAGGTCTCCATATCCCCCCGGATGTAGATCCCGTCGCTGCACAACTGCTTTGCCATCTTCATCGGCATGGCCGAATGCACACCGTAACTCCTCGCCTCATAACTGCAGCTGGCTACCACACCGCGGTCCGACATGCCCCCGATGATCACGGGCTTTCCCTGCAGACTGCTGTTAATCAGCCTTTCCACCGACACAAAAAAGGTGTCGAGATCCATATGCACAACGGTGCGTTCCAAAATGATCAGTAATTAATCAGAATTTCGATAATAATATAAACAATGTTTTTATTGCGGCAAAAAACTTATTTTTATTTCCCTCAATCAATCTAAAAAACGGACCTTATGAAAAAGAGAGCTCTCATAGCCCTGCTATTCGCAGCTTCATTGTCAGTGATGGCTCAGAAGAGATATGAGCCCACCTGGGAATCGATCGACAGCCGGCCCATTCCTGAGTGGTTCCAGGATGCCAAATTTGGGATCTTCATCCACTGGGGAGTGTATTCGGTACCGGCCTGGTCGCCCAAGGGGACCTATTCAGAGTGGTATCAGTACTGGCTGCAGCAGAAAACCTTATGGGGCAACGGAAAATTCACCGGTACCGAGATTGTGGATTACCATGCCGGGAAGTATGGGGCTGATACTCCCTATTACAACCTGGTCAATGATTTCAAGGCCGAGCTGTTCAATCCGGATGAGTGGGCGCAGCTGTTTGAACGGGCCGGAGCAAAGTATGTGGTGCTTACCTCCAAGCATCATGAGGGCTTCTGCCTGTGGCCTAATGAGCAGGCCAACAAGACGTGGGGGTTCCCATGGAACTCAATGGTGGCAGGTCCCAAAAGGGATCTGATCGGGGAACTGACCACTGCTGTCAGGAAGACTTCAGTCAAGATGGGACTCTACTATTCTCTGTATGAATGGTATAACCCCTTGTACAAGAGTGATGTAAACCGATATGTGACTGAGCATATGCATCCGCAGTTCAAGGATCTGATCACCCGGTATCATCCATCGGTGGTATGGTCCGACGGCGACTGGGATCAGACCGTCGAGACCTGGAAGTCGCTCGACCTGCTTTCCTGGTTGTACAATGACTCCGGTTCAGGCAATGATGTGGTGATCAATGACCGATGGGGCAAGGGCACCCGTTTTCATCACGGCGGATATTTTTCGCCCGAATATGATCCGGCCTTCGAGAGCGACCGCACCTGGGAAGAGTGCCGCGGAATGGGATTCTCCTTCGGTTACAACCACCAGGAGGATGCGGAGGATTATATCAGTCCCCAAACGATCATCCTGCTCCTCACCGACATAGCCTCCAGGGGAGGAAACCTTCTGCTGGACATCGGACCGGATGCTTCAGGGAAAATTCCGCCGATCATGCAGGATCGTTTGCTTGAAGTTGGTAAATGGCTGAAAGTTAACGGAGAAGCAATTTATGGAACACGCAGATTTGAGAAAAGCTGCCAGTGGTCGCCCGGAGAACAGAAATATACCAAAGAGGGACAAAATTATGCCGGTGCCGGATTTATTCTCAAACAAACCGTAAATCCGGATCCGGGAATGGCTGTCAAGGAGATATTCTTTACCAGCAAAGGGAAAACCCTCTATTGCATTCTCCCGAAATATCCGAAAGAGAGTGTTGAGATCCGCGATATCCATCCCTCCCAGAGTGCAAAGATCACCATGCTGGGCTACGGAAAGCCGCTCAACTGGGTGCGCACCCAGAGTGGCATCAGGGTAGAAGTGCCCGGCCTCATCCCCGGCGAGCTTCCCTGCCAGTGGGCGTGGACGATAAAGGTTGAGGAATAAAGTAAAAATGCCGAGGGAGGTTAACAGGTGGATCAATGAGCATGAGTTTCCGGGGGTGTATTATCACTGGCCGGGAATTCTGGCGTTGCAATGGCTGACGAACAGGGTGCTATATCACAGATCATGGCTGATCAGGAAGGAAGTTGAGGTGAGTATCCGGTGTTTTAAGCCGGGGGTGAATTTTTTGGATGCGGGCTGCGGAGCGGGGGATTTCCTGGTGCCTTGTGCGGCGAACCATAAGGATCGGAGTTTTACCGGAATGGATAAATCAGGGTCGAATATCGACATGATCCGGTTTTTCAGTGATACAAGGAATATCCGAAATCTCAAGCTCATTCATCAGGATCTGGATTCACCACTGGAGGATGGCCCATGGCAGGTGATATTGTGCGCATCTGTACTGCATTACCTGGATGATCCGGGCAGATTCATCCATATGGCTGCGGCAAAGCTGGTACCAGGAGGACATCTCCTGTTGTATGTTCCCCTCAATTACAAAAGAAGGATTCCGGGATACCAACTGATCAGAAACCGCCTGCTGAAGGGGGTTGATTATGATCATGGACGTTAACGTGACATCGAGCTGACCGCTGATTTTCTGATAACCCATTTACAATTATCAGGTTTCAGTATTTTGAAGGAAAGATGGCTATACGGACCGGTTGGTCAGGTCGCTTATGAAATCTCCTCCCTCATGATCCTGATGATCAAGAGAGCCCCGTGGTTATTGTCGGTTCCGGCCACACTGATCTATTTCCTCCTGATCCATCCTCTGATACTGATCCTGCTTGCGATCGACTATGGGGCAACCAACCGGAACGGGAACGGCCTGTTCATCAAAGCCGTCAGAAACCTTTCAAAAGGTGATGGTGAAAACGGTTCCCCTGCCTTTCTCACTGTTGACGGCAATTGATGCTTTGGTAAGCACCAGGAGCCTTTGCGCGATTGACAGTCCCAGTCCGATCCCCTCAAACTTCCTCGTTGAGCCTGAATCCTCCTGGGTAAACGGATTAAAGATCTCATCAATGAATTCCCTGGAGATTCCGATTCCCGTATCAGCGACGTCGAGGCACAGGGAATTCTCCTGATTCCGGTACAGTTTAAGAATGATCTGTCCTGATTGAGTGTACTTTACGGCATTGTCCACCAGGTTGGAAATGGAGTGGGTGTAACAATACTCATCGCCTGTTATTACAGATGTTCCGGCTTCATTGACGAATTCCATCTGTATGCCCTTCTTTTGGGCAGCCAGCTTATATTCCGAAACCAGGTCCGATACCAGCGAACTGATCTGAACAGGTAACTGCTGAGGCTCGAATTCACCAACCTGCAGCCTTGAAACATTTAGTATCATGTCAACTGTCCGGGTCAACCGGCTACCGGAGGTCCTTATGATATCGAAATAGTTGTCAAAATCATGGTTACCCTTTTCCTCCAGTTCATCCCTCATAAGGTCTGTAAACCCAAGGATTGCATTCAGCGGTGTCCTGATTTCATGGGAAATGTTGGCAATAAAGGCATCCTTTAGTTTGTTCGACTTTTCAGCCTCCTCCTTTGACCTGATCAACTGTTCCTGCAGTTTTTTATAATCGGTAATATTCCTGGTCGAGGTGATGAAATACAGAGGATTACCCTCTTTGTCACGCTGCAGGTACGACTGAAGGTCGATCCAGATGGTCTCTCCGTTTTTGTGCACATACCTCTTTTCAAATCTTGTGGATTCTTTTTCGCCCCCAAGCAGGGAGTTCATCTCATTCAGACTTATTTCCTCATCTTCTGGCGCTGTAATATCAATCCATTTTTTCTGATTCAGTTCATCGACCGAATATCCCAGCATTTCTGCAAATGCCTTGTTTACATGAAAACTCCCATCCCTATAAATCATCGTTTTGCCAACCGATGAATGCTCAAAGGCGTTACGGAATTGATCTTCAGCCATCTGAAGCCTGCCGGCTGATTCAACCTGCTCCTTGTAGAATCTCAGTTTGGATTGCCGGCTGATGAGGATCAGCGTTGTAATGGTCAGGATCAATAAGCAGAAGAAAAGGGTTGTAACCTGAATAAATTGCTGTATGATCGGTTTGAAGGCGACTGTTTTTTTTATCTGGCAGGCAATGATCCAGTCGGACTGGTCAATTGAGACAAAACAAATTTCAAATGTAACACCTTTTGAATCAGTGTATTCCGTGAGTCCTTCCTCACCTGTCCAGCCCTCAAACGATGAATGACGGGAGAAAACGCTGATCGTTCCCGGGTCGGGTTCGATCAATGGCCAGTCAAGATGCTGATAAAACAGTGTCGAATCCCCGTGGTTATCAAGAATACTTTTAATTTCGAGCTGCTTAATCCTGGTGATCATCAGCATTTTGTACTTAACCTCTTCCTGCAGATTTCTGAAAATCGTCTGAACATTGAGATATCCGAAAAACAAAATACCAGTGATGATCAGGGCAAGTCCCAACGAAAACAGATGGACCGAGCGATTTGAACCGGGGGAGACCTCCGTGTCACCGTAAAAAATTCCAAGAGTTGATTCCAGGGAAACATTAATTCCAAGGAGGACAAAACAGATAGCGGTATTCAGCGCGACGGGAATTTGTCCGTGTGTATATAAAAAAGGATTCCCGGAAACATAACCGATCAACATTATCAGTCCAAGAAGAAGAATGATCAGGGAAAGAATCGGTGATATCCATTGTGTCCAAATGGATTTTTTCGTTAACCGGTTAATAATTAGCGCGATTCCGAGTATAGAAAAAAGAAAGGCAGTCACTGGCGACATGTGGCCAATCAGGGGACTTCCAGATCCATCCGGAGGACCGAATCCGAGATGTATAAATGCCGGATGGATTTTAAAGAATCCCAGGATCAGCAAAGGCAGTGAGAAAGATGTGATAATGATACCCCCTGACAATGAAAGAATTCCGGCGATTTGACTATTCCGTGCAACTGCAGTTCCGATGAATGGCAGGCTGATTATCAGAAATAGAATCGCCGTACTGGGTGCCATAGCAATGTAATCAATGCCCAGCGAGGTCATCTTTTCATTTCCCAGAATCCAACCTGCAATGGTAATAATGCTGAGTGCAATAACAATCAGGCTGGTAGTAACCTCCAACAAACCATATCTGCGGGTAAGTGACGTGATGCGCTGATCCATAATTTATTTGCCTATGATAAAATTAACCGGAAAAAGAATAGTGAATCAAGGATTGAGAACTATTTGACCAGTGACGGATTTCCCGATTGCCGGTTTAACTTTGGGGAAAATTATAATCCATGGCCGAAGACAATAAAATTATCTTTTCGATGGTGGGTGTTGGAAAAACGGTTCCACCTAACCGTCAGATATTAAAGGATATATATCTTTCCTTCTTTTACGGGGCAAAGATCGGGATCATCGGTCTGAACGGATCGGGAAAATCAACCCTGCTCAAGATCATTGCCGGACTTGATGCTTCCATTCAGGGAGAGGTGGTCTTCTCACCGGGCTACAAGGTGGGATTGTTGTCCCAGGAACCTGTTCTGGACGATTCAAAGACAGTGAGACAGGTTGTTGAGGAGGGGGTTCAGGAGATTGTGGATTGTCTGAAAGAGTATGAAGAAGTGAACAACAAGTTCATGGAGCCCCTTGATGATGAAGAGATGAACAAGCTGATATTCAGGCAGGGAGAGCTTAGTGAGCTGATCGAGCATCATAACGGCTGGGAGCTTGACAGCCGCCTGGAAAGGGCCATGGATGCCCTGAGGTGCCCTGATCCGGATACTCCGGTTAATGTACTGTCGGGAGGCGAGAGGCGCCGGGTTGCCTTGTGCCGGATTTTGCTAAGCGAGCCTGATATTCTGCTGCTTGACGAACCTACCAACCATCTGGATGCCGAATCGGTTCAGTGGCTTGAGGTTCATTTGCAGAATTACAAGGGTACCGTGATAGCGGTTACCCATGACCGGTATTTTCTCGATAATGTTGCCGGCTGGATCCTTGAACTAGACAGGGGGGAGGGAATACCCTGGAAGGGCAATTATTCATCCTGGCTTGAACAGAAAGCTCACCGGCTGGAAATGGAAGAGAAGACAGAAAGTCGCAGAAGAAAAACGCTGGAAAGGGAACTCGAATGGGTCAGAATGGCCCCCAAGGCCAGGCACGCAAAGCAAAAAGCCAGGCTTGGAGCTTATGAGCGTTTGCTGAACGAGGATACAAAACAGAAAGAAGAAAAACTTGAGATCTTCATTCCCAACGGTCCACGACTGGGCAACAAGGTGCTTGAAGCTGAAGGTATCAGCAAAGCCTATGGTGATAAGCTACTGTTTGAAAACCTGACCTTCAGTCTGCCGCCAGCCGGGATTGTGGGAATCATCGGACCAAACGGAGCTGGGAAAACCACCCTGTTCAGAATGATCATGGCCCAGGAGGCTGCCGATGCAGGGACCTTTGTAGTTGGGGATACTGTTAAACTGGGCTATGTGGATCAGGCTCACATGGATATAGATCCTGAAAAAACCGTATGGGAAGTGATCTCAGGGGGGAATGAACAGTTTATGCTTGGCGGAAGGCTCACTAATTCAAGAGCTTATGTTTCCCGCTTCAACTTCAACGGTGCCGATCAGCAGAAAAAATGCGGAGTCCTTTCGGGAGGGGAGAGAAACCGTCTTCATCTGGCAATGACCCTGCGTTCAGAAGCCAACGTTTTGTTGCTTGACGAACCGACCAACGATATTGATGTCAATACGCTACGGGCTCTTGAGGAAGGACTTGAGAATTTCGCAGGCTGCGCCGTGGTAATCTCCCATGACCGCTGGTTCCTCGACAGGATCGCTACCCACATCCTTGCTTTTGAAGGCAATTCGGAGGTATACTTCTTTGAGGGCGGATTCTCGGATTATGAGGAAAACCGTAAAAAACGCCAGGGAGATGTCGGGCCCAAACGGATCAGATACCGCAAACTTTGATCAATTCAGATTGACCACCTCGAAATCACCGGAAAGTCCTGTTTTAAGGAATTGATATTCAGATCCTGCAGGTTGCTTTTCCGGTGCCTGGTTCCAACTCCAGGGTGAATCGATCCATCCGGTCTGAATGACATGGTGATAGCCAAGGGTGTTTTTAAGGCTGCCTGTAATCCTGATCTCAACGCTGTTTGCTCCTTTCCGGAGGTTTTCAGTGATTTCCAGTTCATAAGGTTTCCAGCCAATAAGTCCGGCTTTCTCCCCATTCACCCAAACCTCAATAACAGCCCCCTTCCAGTTATTTACCTTAACCAGGTATTTGCCTGAAAGCTCATCAATTGCATAATCCTTTGTATAACAGACGGTTTCGCCATAAAATGGCATTCCTGCATCCTTCCAGTCCATCCGTGATCCGGCCGAGGGATTGGTAATGGTGAATCCGGGGGTGGAATTGATCAGGTCAAAGTTTCCCAGGATATAAACAGGCATGATCTCGGAGAATACGGTCATTTTTGGCGCCTGGAGCTCGATGGTATTAACTCCGGTCCTCACACTGCTTCCGATCCGGTAAACAGGAAAATGACGGTCGAGCCACCATTTGCCAGGTTCCGGGGAGATTTCAGTCCCGTTTACAAGCACTTTCCACTGATCCGGACGTTCAATGACAGCTTCGAGATCTGACAGAAACTCCGGTGCAATAGCCGCGTCCACCTTAAACTGGTATCTTACTGTAAATCCGGTATTATCACCGAAGTTATTCATGTCAAGGTACTGCTGCCTGAACTGGATCTTGTGTTGCCAGGGGTTGCCGGTCGGAAGTCCGGATTCTTTGAACAGGGCATACATGGCAGTCATGAAGTAGGCACCTTTCAGTCTCTGGTTTCTGGTTTCAAGATCCAGATAATCGATTGTCAGGACATTGTTTTCCAGCCTTTTAACAGTAATGTCGCCCTTAGCAGCAATAGAAGCCTGGTTTTTCGGATTCAGAGCCTTTTCGGTGTTTACCGGTTTGTTGGTGATCAGCAAAAGTTTGCTTCCGCCTTCCGGTATTGACACTATTGCCGTTAAATTTCCTGAGTTCCGGCTGTGCTCCATTGGTTGGGGTTTACCCGTCAGAAGGTTCAGCTCAGTCAGATATTTGCCCTGAATTTCAAGCTGAGCTTCGGCAGATTTTTCAAGATCTGAATTGACAAGAAACAGGATCTGTCCGTCCTTCAGGTATCTTCGCTGGTGGAAAATCTGGCCCGATTTCGGATCAGTCTGTTTCAGCGAGAATCCTTCTGTTGCGAGGAAGGATTGTATCTGGACGGTATTGTCAATATTTCCCCGGATCCAATTCTCCGGATATTTGGCCGCCAGGCCCGAAACCCGCTGATCAGGCTTTCCGTCGGTAAAATTCACTGAATCCGACAGGCAAAGGATGGAATATCCGTTTTTCATGAACTCTTCCAGAAGGTTCAAGGTATTTGTTTCGATGTTTCTCATGCCCGGAGGGATGATAAACCGGTTATAGGATCGTTCACGGAGGGAGATCCCTTTTGAATCGGAAGTTCCGAAACGCTTAAGAACCTGTTCAGATCCCAGATCATATTCAAGTTGTTGTGCTTCCAGATTTTGTATGAAGCTTTTAAAGGTTTTGGAAAGTTCATAGATTGCCTTGTGGTTTTTGGTGGCGCTATGGTACATCCATGCAGTGGTATTGGGCTGGATAACAAGCGTTTTGTTGATTTGTTCACCTGCCGACATGGCCATGCAAATACGGCCGACATAGTCGCCCATCAGAGAGAAGCTGCCCCACCATGGCTCCTGGTAACTGAAGGAGGGCGGGTAGTCGAATTTTCTGACTCCCTGCATGCTGAAATAGGAAAGGTGGGGATTAACAAAGTTCACCCCCAGGACAACCTCCCAATCAACAAGCCTTTTCATCTCCGCAAAGCTGATCTGCCAACCGGCACCTCCCCAGGTTTCGCTCAGGCGTCTGTTCCAGCCCGACTGGTTAGCGGCGCTGCCAAGCTCCCTGCAGGCTCTCGTATTGCCGAACTGTCCTTCCATGCCTGCAGCATCATAGCTTCGGCCTAGCATGTCGACACCGGGCATCTGGTGGTACATGTAAAAGGCGGCCTCATCTATGCCATCTCCGGGATAAGGCCAGCCATGCTCCCAATAGTGGCCCGTCCAGTCGAGGTTGTTTTTTTCGCAATAATCAAACCATGGAACTGCCCACCGGTCGAGGAAAAGCTCAAGCATGAGGGTGAAATAATCATGTCTCACCTTCATCCAGTCGCCGCTCTCTTCAATGAGTGATATCAGGTTGGTTTTCAAGTCATATCCCCACCGCTTCTGAAACTGTTCAAATAAGTCAGGAGTCCATCTCAGCAAAGTTCCCGGACCTTTTGCGGCTTCCAGGTTTGGTTCATCCGTAAATATCCCCTTGAGTGTGGTACCGAAATCTTCTTTATTGTACTTTTCATACCCTTGCATCGTGATGGACTTAAAAGTATCTGTAACGCCTGCGTAGAGCAGATCTACATAGGGAAATCCGCCGTACCACCATGATTTTGACGGGTGAGTGACATGGAAGATATAATAGGTTGAGTTGGCTGAAGGTTTGGTGAGAATGGTTACCACCTCAAGACCGGCAGTGTCGGCCAGGTTTTCAGTGATTTTGCAGCCGAGCCCCGTTCCGTGTTTGTAGGAATCGGGATACCGGTCCTGAACATGACCTCCGGCAAAACCGCTCGGATAGGAGTTCTCATCATAGATCCACACCCTCATGTCGAGCTTTTTAGCCATCTCAACCGTAAAGTCATAAAGCTGGTGCCACTCTTCCGACAAATATTCTGTGACAAGTCCGGGCCTCGGATGGACAAACACTCCGCCGATTCCCCCCTCCTTGAATTTAGTCATCTGAAATTCAATTTCCTCTTTGGTGATCTTGTCATTCCAGTCCCACAGCGGCGCCGCCCTGTAATCAGCCGGAGGATTGGGCAAACCGCTTAACAGGGCACGACTGTCCTGTATAGGATTGGAAGGATTGATTTTGATTTTTTCCTGGCAACCGGAAAATACGAGAATTGCCAACATGCTCAAGATCAGTGTAAATCGTTTCATGGAGGGAATTTTGAAGTATTAACCGAATATACTGAAGAAACATTTATCTATTTTCGACCGATTAAAATCAATTCCGGACAACCTTATGGAATTCAAGTGCTATAGCTGTGAAAAGACCTTTGAGGCGGAAGGTACCAGAATGGAGTATATGGATCCGATGTATGGTCCCTGTACAAAAATGATTGCCGCCTGCCCGGATTGCGGCGGAGAATCAAGTGAATACAGGAAGCCAAAGCCTGTCAGGAACAGCGCCTCCTCACCCCAGGAATCCTGTCCCGCCTACCATAGCGGTAGCTGCAGCTGCTGCCACTAAGAGGCAATTTTCTCTTTAATCAATTCTATCAGCCGGTTAGTATTTAACCGAAAAATTGTTTATATTTCGGACAAAATCCGAATTATCATGTTTGTTCAGTCGAACATCAAATTTCTCAGAAAACGCCGCGGAAGAACCCAGGATGAGGTTTCCGGGTTTCTGGGAATGAAAAGATCCACCTATGCCGGTTACGAGAATGGGGTGGCCGAACCCGGTATCAGCGAATTGAAGCAGTTCTCAGATTATTTCAGGATCAGCATGGACACGCTGGTGAGGGTGGATCTCGAATCGCTGCCCGAAAGCCAGATGTCGCAGCTTGAAAACGGGTATGATATTCATGTTAAAGGAACCGGACTCAGGATCCTTGCAACAACCGTTGATCGTCAGAACCGTGAAAACATTGAGCTGGTCAATGAAAAAGCCAAGGCGGGCTATAAAAGGGGATATGCCGATCCTGAGTTTATCAGGGAGCTGCCTGTTTTCCAGCTGCCATTCCTTTCACCGGAAAGAAAATACCGGACTTTTCAGATCAGCGGTGATTCCATGAAACCGATCCCGGATGGTGCTTATGTAACGGCCGAATTCGTTGAAAACTGGGAATATCTGAAAAATGGCGATCCCTGTATTGTGCTGACCAAGGATGAAGGTCTGGTTTTTAAGCTGATTGAAAAGGACTTCCGGCACCGGCAATTCCTGTTGCACTCGCTCAATCGTGAGTATCAATCGTATTCGGTTGCTGTTGAAGATATTGCGGAGGTCTGGAAATTCATTCATTTTATCAGCAATGATATGCCTGAACAGCTACCTGTGGAGCATGACCTTTACAATGCCATTGCCAATCTGAAGAGGGATGTGGAGGAGATGAAGAAGGGAATAGTGAAAAGTGAATA
>Ga0172370_10003073_pt1 | contig 23453 bp, 17 predicted proteins | sample LakKiv5m_FD_114538 | JGI IMG/M metagenome (GOLD analysis project Ga0172370, IMG submission 114538) | Freshwater microbial communities from Kabuno Bay, South-Kivu, Congo - kab_022012_11.5m | ecosystem: Environmental > Aquatic > Freshwater > Lake | place: Democratic Republic of the Congo...
GGCTGCCTCACGGCGAGTGCGGGGTCTGGGGCAGCGCCCCAGGAGGGTGAAAGCCTCGCACGAAATCTTTCTGCGTGCGCCACAAAATATGACAAACTACCCACAATTACCGCTGAGGTTCCACTAAAAGTAGGCGCTTCGGTTGGAGTGGGCAGTGGATTCTGCTAAGCGGGTTCTTTCAAGCCAGACACTTCCGGACCGCTTGTTATTTCCAGAGCCGCAATGTAACCCGAGTGGGGAAACGTGATGAAAAAGGTGGGAGGACATTGCTCTGGACTCGCGCAGAGTCCGAATCCTCCGGTTTGGATTCCCTCTTTCCTGCCGGTGCCGTCGATGCCGGAGCAGAGTCAGCAGACGCTAGGGAGAGCAATTCCAACATAGCACCAGAGCTATCACTGGTTACTTACAGCTTTTGATAGAGAAACTGACGGCGCTTTATCCAGGACTCCAGCATTGGCTAACGCTGATGCGGCAGAGATGAATCCGGCTCCCTCTGACAACGCCGTCAATCAAAATATAGCACAAGAACCTACACAAGAACCCGCACAAGAAAACATCCCCGAAATAGACGCTAAACTGAGATGTCCTGCCTGTCACGTACCGGGAGAACTGGTGAAACGGTTCCCGAAGGTACGGAACGCGAGGCAATCAATGCCGCTTTCCGTGATCTGGTGAATGAGATTCAGACCAAGGAAACCGAGCGTGGCGTAGCGATGTTCAATGCCAAGTCAGGGTCGCGGGGTAATCCTGTCGACGCTGCGGCACTTGAAGCGACCATCGACCGTATCACCGCTGTTTCCCCAAGCCATTATGCTTGTGAGGCAATTGTGACTGCGCCTCGGTTCCGTGATCTTCCTGCGCCGATTTTGGAGAAAGCGAAGGCAGAGGGCTATGATGATTACGGTCGCCACCCATCCGGTTACAAGATTCCAGGTGTTACTTACGATGGCAAGATAAATCTCGTCCAAGAGAATATCTCCAGCGAGTTAGCGGCAGAGGAAAAGCGAATGTACCAACCGAGGCAAAGCGCGACCAGTGCGCCACCGGCAATATAGACAACATAGAGAATTATCCAGCCGCTCACTCGAATTGAATCCCGAATTTCGCTGCAAAAGATTAAACCTCGATGCACTTATTTTCATCTCAAAAGTCATATTCACTGCGCCAGACCTCGCGCACTAAGGGATCCTTCTGTCGGGCGAACTTCCCTATCAAGGAAGCTCTATTCCGATCTCTATTCTTGTCATCCTCGATGGATTCGATCATGTCTATAGACTCTTCGAAGCGGCCTAATTCCCGGAGTAGTTCTCCAATTACTATACGATCCCGATCCTTTCCCTGATTGCAAAGGATATAAAGAGCTTCCATGTTGCTTTCTACCTGACGCTCATCAAGCAGGGGCTTGTCTGATAGCGGTTTGCCTTCCCTGTCACTTCGTAAGTGATCGTTGCCTACCCACCAGAGGTGCTGTCGAACTACTTTTTCGTTCCTTGGAGAAAGATGCGTAGCGTCATTTAAGATTAGCCAGCATTCGTCAATTGAAGGAGATTTGACATACGCAGCTGATCTCCATTCCTTTGGAGTTTCCCTCCACTGCTTGTCCATCTCAAGATCACCTCGTTCGTCACCAGCTAACCTAAGAATTAGCCTCCCCACAATGCCCATTTTGATATACGGTCCCCGGGGCAACACTCCGATTACTTCGGCATCACGCAACCAGAAGACCAATTCACACCAAGGACACTTGCCAAGCCCGGGAAGCGTATCCAAACACCATATGCTGCTATAGCCATCCGACCAGCCAATAGCACCGAAGTCATTAAATGATGCTAGTCGGGACTCAAGCACGAAACCCCCACATTTTGGACAGTTACGTACTAAAGGGTTCGCATAAGTTGTCATGCCATCGGATCCACATGAATATAGCTGTGAGAACTCATTTATTCTTATCCCACTGCGGCCTGTTCCCCATGCAAATCAACTGCGCTTGATCGCTGTGCCGTCAGTTGTTCGAGGTGGCTTGCTAATGTGAAACCTGACTTACGACATTGATCATTGAACGAAGTCAGCCATGTTCCGGCAAGGCGCTGCAAGCTGTGGCGGTCGCGGTGGACGCAACGGTTCTCTGGGGGATGCGATGCGAACTCGGTGATTACGTTGAAGACAGCGTAGGCATTTTCGCCCAACTCTTCCGCGTAGCGAGTGCTCATTTCGTCAATTTGCTCGCAGAGTTGGCGCCAGTCATTGGCTTCGCCGGGGTCTAGCTTAAGACTTCGAGGCTGACTTAGCGACAGTACGCTAAGAATGAATGGCTCAAACTGAGGTCTGGGTACGGCGCAGTTGTGCAAACCAGAAAGAAAGTCGTCGAAGGATGTAGTGAGCTTATTGAGTTGATTCTGATCGATTTTGAAGTGAATTGTTTCACGGATGTCACGGCGCATATGGTTAAACTTGAAACTAATGATGGTATTCGGAAGTATCAACCCGTTTCTGCATATTTTGCGAAAGAATCCTATCTCGAACCCAAGAGCACGAAGTCCGTTATAACTATTGGTCACACGGATGAACGGCCCGAAAGCTTCCGGTCGCTGGTTTGGCGGAACAAATTTGAAATCGAGTGCGGTTGAGTTGTGCACGAGATCTATATGGCAGTATCCAACGGTGGATGGTGCGTCGATAGCTTTTGCTACCCATTCACCTGACTTCGTATCAGGGAAGACAGTACGACAGCATTCGTATGCCATGTCCAGTGCTTCGCGATTACTCACCAATCTGTAGCCACGACTTACGACGCCCAGGACACGATGACTGTTGCAGTTAACGATAGCTTTCTTATCAGGCACTGCCAACCGACGCTCACTGCCGTTCTCGAAGAAACTAACGAAGACCGGATGTTCTTCGACAGGAAAGAGAACGTCGTCAAGCTTGGTTAGACGGGGCATGGCTTATTTCTCCTTAGTTTGCTTCGGTAATGACCACGGCGCAGGCGGCTTGCAATATCGAAAGAGTTGCTTCATTTTCGACAATGCGGCCTCAGCTTGTTGGCTACACCATACAACGGCATCGTTACTGATTACTAGACTTTTGTAAGTATTCCACCAGGGAGGCTCACTGGATGAGCCTACCAAAAGACAAGTTCATATCCTTGTATAGTGGAAAGCAAAGAAAAGTGTAGACAAGCCCACGATGGCTAGAATCAGCGTGGCTTTGATAGCTGCTAGGCAAGCAGCGCACACTCATGATAACCGGCGATTGACAAGCCGGCTTTGGCAATACAGTGAAGCTAAGATTTAGCGATACTTAATCGCCTACAAGCGAGCCTCCGACTTGGCGGCTCGCTGCCGACGAAGTAACAAGCTCAAGAAGTCGTCCACAAGATCGCGGTTTTCCGGCGTCAATGCGGAATACTTGCTGGCTACTATGGTGACGTTAAGTAGCAGATGCTTTCTACCCACAGTAGATTTACTTGCTTTCCCAGCCGCTTTAGAGACAGCTTCCGTACGCAGATGCAACTCCGAGACTGTCACACCCAAGGCTGAGGCAATACGCTCAAGGGTTTCCGTCGAGTAACCCTGCTTTCCGCGTTCGATACGAGACAAGTTGCTGGCATTGGTGTCGGCGGCGAAGGCGATTTCCTCTAGCGTCGCCTTGCGCGCTTCCCTGATCTCACGGATGACTTGTCCAATCTGCATGGGTTGAATGATGGTTTTCATTGACGCATAGCGCAAAGCGCCATACGTCAATTAGAATTACCTCACACGTCAAGTCTTATGTCATTCCGTGGACGGGGTGGTATCTCATCAACGTTTTTTGCCAAACAAATCAATACGGGGGCAACGTATCGTATGGCCGGGGAAGTCGAAGCGAGGTTTGTCTCGCTAATGAGCGAGTTATTTCAACTCCGCGAAGCCGAAGAATTGGATTTCGGCATCTACCGACTGATACGGCGCCACAATCGACGCATGCGCGAGTTTCTCGGCTTGGACGAAAAGGGCGAACGACTTCAGGGCGGCGGCGAGATTGATCGGATTTTCGACGATGCCTTCCGGCAAGTCGAGGCGGCGGATATTGAGGAACGCAAGCGCGAGTTGGCACGGTTGGGTTCCGCTATTGGGGTCCCCCCTCACGCCAGTCAACCCGAGGCAGATGCAATACTTGCCAAGGCGGAGACCTTCCCGGCAATGCGTCCACAAGTGACCGACTACCGCAACTTGCGCGATCAACTGCACGCCGCGCACACGGCCACTGACGACCGCACCGAAGCCCTCAATCGACTCCACGAGTTCTACGACCGCCACTACCAGGACGGAGATTTCATTGTCCAGCGGCGTTATGGCAAGGACGGCGCTCGTTACGTCAAATCCACTGGCGATGACACCGAATTTCGCTGGGCCACCGAGGACATGTATTACATCAAGTCAGGCGACATCTTCACCGACTACCCGGTGCGCCTGTCAAACGGCAAGACCATCACTTTCACCGTCGATCCTGAAACGCTGGCCAAGACACGCACGGAGCTAAAGCCCACCGACAAGGCCGGGTATCAGTTCAAAGCGATCAGGTCCGAGGACGGTGGCTTGAGTGTCGTGCTCGACTACATCAAAGGCGCGCAGAACAAGGGCAAACTCGACAAGATCGTGGCGGAGGCCGCTACAAAATCTGGCGCCACTCCCGATGAAGTCGCTCGCCACTTACGTCGCTACATCGCCCGCAACCAATCAGACTTCTTCATCCACAAACGCCTGTGCGAGGCACTCGATGAAGATTTGGACATGTTCATCAAGACCGAGGTACTGGATGCCGACCAGTTACTCGCTGCTGGCGACGGCCACTTGGGGGCAAGGGCGATTCGCCTGGCGCGCGCCGTGCGAGAAATCGGCCGGCGTATCAATGCTTTTCTCGGCGTGCTCGAAGACCACCAAAAACGGCTATGGGAAAAGAAGAAACTGGTACTGGAAACCCGCTACGTCATCACGCTGGATCGAATCGCGGAGCTGGCGGGGAAGGCGTTTGCCGATTGCATCGCCCCTGGCATCCTTCAAAACAAAACCCAGGTTGGAGAATGGCAATCGCTCGGCCTCGGGTCATTTGCCACGGTAGCATCGGTTCGCCGCACCGACGGCAGCTACTTGCCCCTGCCCATCGACACGCGGCATTTTGACGAAGACTTCAAGTGGGCACTGCTTGCCAATGTGACAGCCAGCACCGGACTGGATGAAGCCCTCGACGGTGTGGCGATCCACTCAGACAACTGGCAGGCGCTGCACACACTGCAAGAGAAGTATCGCGAGCAAGTGAAATGCTGCTACATTGATCCGCCGTACAACACTAACGCCGGAGGCATACCCTACAAGAATGGATACCGGCATGCGTCGTGGGTTTCATTGATGGAAAACCGCGTAGAAAAGCTGCACCGAGTACTAAAGAACGATGGAGCAATTTTCGTGAGCATCGATAAGGTGGAGCGCACGCCTTTGGAGCAACTTCTCGGCCGCGTGTTTGGCACCAATAACCGCATTGAAGAACTGATCTGGATTCAGAACACCAACGACGGCAAGTCTCCAACCTACTCTACCAACCACGAGTATATCGAGGTCTATGCCAAACATCGGCTCGCCGTTGAGCAAGACCGTGCGATGTTTCGTGAACCCAAGCCGGGTTACGTCGAAGTGATGGCACTTGTCGAGGAACTTGCCGCTAATTATCCGTCGATTGCAGAAATTGAGGCTGCCTTGAAGTCTCTGTATGCCTGCCACAAGGCGGCGTACCGCGATGAGGTCGAAGCACTTGGTTTGGACTGGGAAGTCGAGAAACGCAATGACCCGTGGAAGGGGTTATACAACTACAGTTGTGCAGAGTATCGAGACTCTCAAGGGCGATACATAGAAGAATCGCTGGCTAAGCAGTGTGGAGCCAAAATTTGGATTTGGCGTGAGAGCGATTGGACCATCATGTCATCTGAAACCAAGCAATCAGATACCACGCGTGACCCGAACCATCCGAACTATCGACTATACAAACCACTTCATCCGATCACTCGCAAGCCGTGCGCACTCTCTGCCCGAGGTTGGAAGGGAACGCAATACATCGATCCGGAATTCCCAGAGCGCAACAGCTTTGAGTCGTTGGTTATGGATCATCGCATTGTCTTTGGTCCGGACGAGAAGAAAGTGCCTCAGCAGAAGCGAATGTTGCATGAGGTGGAGACCAACGTCGCAAAAAGTGTTTTCAATGACTATTCGGATGGAGAAAAGCAAACCACGGCGATGTTTGGCAAAGCGGGACTATTCCTGGCCCCCAAACACACCAACTTCGTCTCTCGCTTTATCTTACAAGCGACCACCTCCACATGTACTGTCGTGGACTGCTTCGGAGGTTCCGGGAGCACGGCCCATGCTGTGATAGAGCTAAACCGAACAGAAAAGTCGCGACGAAAATTCGTGACCGTGGAAGTGAATCGCTACTTTGATACTCTCATTGTTCCAAGACTGATTAAGGCAGGATGCGCAGGTAGATGGAGAAACGGCAAGGCAATGGAACTGAACGGCCCCGGTCTTTTTATGCGGATCCAAAGCCTCGAACAGTACGACGACACTCTCGAAAATCTTTCCACTGGCACTGGCGAATCTGGCAACTTATTCGCTGGCCCGGAGGCCCTGGCCTACGATCTGGATGCCGAAGCTCGGCAGGTTCTGGTAGCGTCTGATCGCTTCACTGGCCCGTTCGGTATGACGCTGCGCCGGATCGAAAACGCGGAAGCCGTCTCCGGCCCGGTCGATTTAGTGGAAAGCCTGATCTACCTGCTTGGCCTGCATGTTGTGCGGCTTTACCGCGAGGAAAGCTCGGTCGTGATCACTGGGACAATTAACGGCCGCAACGAAAATGCGACGGTGCTTTGGCGCGATAACGTCCTTCATGGGGAAGAATGGCTGCAAGGCAAGATGGCGCAACATCCGGCCGACCGCTATTTCACCAATGCACCGGAGACACTATCGTTCCAAGGGATCGAACGCTTCGAGAGCATCGAGGGTATCTTCGTCGAGAAGTTGGGCGGAGCGTCTTAATGGCCAACGGCGGCGGGCATGCCAAGCTCAAGCGTTCGCTGCTCTTGCGCGATTTCCTTGCGCACGACTTGGGTCTGCGCTTGAAAGATGTCGAACGGTCGCTGGAAGCGGCAGAGTCATCGCAAGGGGTAGCCGATGCCTTTGCCGGCGGTGCGTTTCTCGATGCCATGGCCGCATCAGTAGCCAGCTCTGACCGGAAGGAGCGTTTGCACGATCTGGACAATGCCGTGCGCGATACCTGTCGAAAGTCTGACTTCGTGCCGCGTTATCCGCAGTATCTGGCGGTCCTGCTGATGGCGCACATCTGCAACCGCTTATCGGAGGATGCGGAGAAACTGCTCGACGAGGCGAACGACTATCGCCAAGCCATCTGGTGTGGGCAAGGCCGTAGCACGACAGAAATCGCGGATCGCGGCCGAATTCCCCCGTTTTCTGCCAACGACCTGCAGATATTTGCTTTCTGGATGGCGACTGGCGCCGGAAAAACGCATGTGCTGCATGCCTGTCTCGCCCTATTGGAGGACAGTCGCTCACTCGGCGGACGTGGCTTTGACCGCATCGTCTTGATCGCCCCCTCAGAATCTATGTCGCGGCAGCACGCGCAGGAGTTGAGACGTCATACCGGGAATCCGGTGTTTGTCTATCCGGATGACGGCGATGCCCTCCAGATCGCTCACTTGTCGCGCGACACGATTTTGGTGATTGACATCAACAAACTGCGCGAGGGCAAAAAGGGTGAAGGATTTACCATTGATGCCGGGGTGTTTCGCGATTCGCGCAATCTGGTGTTCGTGGATGAAGGGCACAAGGGACAGGGCAGCGAAGATAGCGTCTGGAAATCTATCCAGTCGTTAATTGCCGGCATTGGGCATCCGCAACGCCGATACCGGGGCATGCTGATCGAGTTTTCGGCAACCTTCGGCCAGGTCGCTGAGGCCGACCATGCTTTCGACCGCTACGCCAAGTCGGTCGTCTATGACTACCCCTATGATCGTTTCCATGCCGATCTGTATGGCAAGGATTTTGACGTGCGCAATCTGCAAGGCGCACCCGGCGTTGACGATGCCCACGAGGATGCTCTTGCGGCATCGCTGGTGGCGTATTGGCATCAGTTGCATTCGTGGCGCGACCGGAACATGCAGGCACTGGTTGCGGCCCACGGACTGGAGATTGAGAAACCTCTGTGGGTCATGCTGGGTCTGACCGTGCTGGGAAAGAAGGATGCCGCCGAGGAAACCTATCGCTCGGACGTCATCCAGACTCTGGCCTTTATCGCCAACCTATTGGGAGAGGATGGTAGCGTACGCCTAACGCGCCTTCTTGCCCGCCTATCGGGAGATGCCGGCCAGTTGGTTTTGCCAGACAGCGCTTGGACCGCCCTTTGTCGTGCCGGTGAACTTGCTCTGCTGGCGGACACGATTCTGAGTGATGTATTTCACTGGGAGCCTGGCGCGGCATTGCGCTTGCGCATTCTCAAGCGCAGCCCAGGCGAGGTTGGACTCGGGCTGTCTCACGGCGACAGAACGCGCTATTTCGGCGTGGTCAATGTGGGAGATGCGGAAGGCATACGCGATGCGGTCAAGTCCATTGGGATTGTTGTTGAGAACGATGTACTTACCCCGTCGTTGTTTGCCGACCTGGAGCGAAAGACATCCGACATCCACATGCTGATTGGCTCACGGCGCTTTTCGGAGGGCTGGAATAACTATCGCGCCAGTACGCTCACCCTGCTTCGCCTGGGAAGCGGCGAGGGGCCACTGATCATCCAGATGTTCGGCCGTGTGGTGCGCTTCTGGGGCCAGAACCGCAGTGGCAAGAGGCTTGAAGCGCCGCCTGAAGCGTTGCGCCCGTTGCAGACAGCGTATGTTTTCGGTCTGCGGGCTGACTACATGAACAGCTTTCTCAATACGCTGCACGCCAATGGAATTCAGGATAAGGTGACGTGGAAATTGACGCAGCAGATGGCACCAGAGCAGATTGCCAAACTAATCCATCTCAGTGCTGACGAACCCAGCAAGGGCGACTTCAAAGTTAGGCTTGACCTTGGTTCAGGCTGGTACAAGAGGATCGGTAGAGTCGAACTCTCGCTTGCCACCGGAGTGAAGACTGCCACGATGCGCGATGGCAGAGTACATATCGTGGCAGACAGCATAGCGCATGACATCACCGACAAATTCGTTGGTTTGGTCGATTTTCTGGATTTAGATGCGATCCACCGGCGTATGCTCGACTACCGCGCAGCGCAAGGCTGGTGGAACCTGGCATTCGACAAAAGCCAACTCAAGGAGGCGCTGAAGTATGGCACCTTCACGATTCAGGGCGATGGGCGCATCGTAGCCCCCGCGCGCCGCGAGGATTTACATCGGCTTGAGGGTATCGCGGTTAGCCTATTGCAAAAGATGATGCGGAGCGCTTACCGGAGGACAGAAGCAAAACGCGTGCGCTACCGTGCGGCAGCGTTGAGGAAGGACAACGAGATGATCCTTGAAAAGATTTTTGTCAGGGAGACGCAGTAATGCCAACTGGTGACTTATTCGGCCAGTCGGCCGCCCCTGGCGACAACGGTGCGGCTGGATTGCCGTTGATTACCAATCCGGCGGGTGCTGCCTGCGTTTTCGTCCCCGGCCACATCTACAAACCCAATCCGCTGCATATTGAACCGATCAGCAAGGTAGCCGGACCCGGCGCACTGATCGACAGCGAACGGAAATTTCTGGCGAATCTGATTAAGCACCTTGGGGGAGACAGCCAAGTCAAGAAGGAGCAAATCCCTGCCGCAATCGTGCAAGGGCAGACCGAGTATTACCTGCTGCGCAACATCGACCGATCGCCGGGAGCGACACGCTTCCGTATCGGCGAGGGCAACTGGTTCTACCCGGACTTCATCTTTTGGATAATCGACCATGCTACCGAGCCACAAACACAACGGATTTGCTACATCGATCCGAAGGGTCTGGAGTGGGGCGCGCGCGGCGGGTGGAGTAATCACAAGCTGCTTTGCTTTACCTACAAGCTGGTTGAGATTTCTCAGACCTTCCCGAAAGCAACACTGGAAGACGCCACGCCGATCAGCCTACGATTCAAGGGCGCTTTCGTCTCGACGTCCAGCTATGAGCAGTTGAAGGCAGCCATGGCGGCATCACCGGAGTTCCAGGTATACGGTGACGACGGAACTCCTGTATTCCCAAGTCTTGAACAGTTTGGACGATGCGGAATCTTTTTCGCCGACCGGACCGACTACATCCGCCAGATGATGGCCTGGCTAAACGGGAATGAATCCATACTAGAGCAGGCGATGGCGCGTGCAGCATTGGCCTCGGGACTACCGGCCGACCAGATACCATCCGATGAAATCGGCGCCTTCTTCCTCTATGAGCTGAGACGTAACGCGGGAAAGATTGAACCGGCTCTCGCTGAGATCGTTCGCCATTCATTGACCGCAAGCTCTCTTCAGCAAGCTGAAGCGCGCATGCAATTACGGGCACGGAAAGAGTTGCTGCCGTTCTTGTCGGAAATCCGAGGAATCGCGGCCAGACTAACTGGTGGGATTGCAAACCCCGCGGCAATCGCCGATCCCTGTCGGACGTTGTACCGATGGATACTTGAGCATCGTCAAGGAGATCTCCCTGGAGGTTAATGACTGCATCAACTCGCCAGCCGCTATTAAACATAGCGTCTTAAATAATGCCGCATAATCTTCGGAGCGTCGAATTGGGATATTTCCAGCGGTCGAAGCAGATAGAGACCGCGGAGAGCACCTCGCCCAGCGTGGCGAAGAATCGATTGTGCGTTGCCATGCGACGTGCCAGCTTCCAGACTCGCTCGATGGGTGCCAACTGCGGACTGTACGGCGGCAGAAACAAGAGTGTCAGGACAGCGCGATATTTCAAAAGCAATGGTTTAAGAAGTACCGCATGGTGGTATCTGGCGTTGTCCAACACAACCACCATGCGCTTGCCACGTGGGCGATGCCGCAGCAGTTTCTTCAGAAAAACCTGGAACGTGGCTGCGTCGAACCGCTCGCATATGGCACGAACGAACTTGCCGGTACTCAGGCTGACGGCGCCAAAGCAGGCCACTGATTTGCGGGTCGGCGCATGCATCAGCACCGGATCCTTGATCTCGGGCGGTACCCACATCTGGCACCGGGTGCCATGTTGCTGGAAGTGGCATTCGTCCAGGCTCCATAGTTCAATGTCCCGACGCCTTGCCAGACGGCGAAGTTTTTTTAACAGCCGCGACCTTGACGGGGTCGGACTGAGCCACTTGGGGTCTGGGCTTCCGAAGGCGGAAGCCCAACTGGCTGAAGACGCGCTGGCATTGCCGTACTCCCAGAGTAACGCCATAGCGTTGGCGCAGGTGTTCAGAGAGCGTTTTGCCGTCCCACAAGTGGCCATCAAGTCCAAAGTCCTCCGGAGTGCGTCGCAAGTCACGCCCCAGCGCCGCCCACTGTTTGGCATCCAAAGATGTCGGTCGTCCCGGGCGCTCACCGTCACGCAGCCCTTCCAACCCGTGACTCTCAAATCGAGTGACCCAGCGCTGGACTGTTCGTCGATCCTCGCCGAACAGATCGGCCACTTGCTGGCAGCTCTTCCCGCTGGTAACCAGCAACAGCGCATGCAGCCGATGGTCGTAACGCGATTCATCGGAACGGGAGATTTCCTGTTGGATGGCGATTCGCATGACTTCAGGGTCGGCAATTTCCAGTTTTCTCATGACAGCACCTCCTGGTTGGGGATCTGTCATGAGTATAAATCAATTATGCGGCATTATATATGTCGCTATGTTTAGTTGGTCAATTACTCCGTCAAGGCAGTTGTCCAGGCCGCGGCTAGCTACTTTTCAATCGCTGCCTGCACGCTGGCTGACGTCGCATAGTCAAACCGCCGGTGTGTTGCGCGGTATCGCTGCATCCTTACCCTAATCTGACCCTTATTCATTTCAGGTAACTCCATTCTCAATGTTGCTTTTCGCCTTACGCGATGCGTTTCAATGCTGTGCCTTGTTCCCGAAGGATCAGGCTCAGTGCCCGCAGCATGGCCCGGTGTCCGCCCTTGAAGGCATTTTGTGAAACCTTGACCTTACCTTCTGGCGACTTTGGCCCGGTTGATCTCTCCCACGGTCGCCAATTTCGAATCAGCGCCGATTGCCGTTCCCGCCGGGCGGGTGTCCAAGTAGTTGCCATGCTGCACCTCCAATAGTTTGCTTTGCTCGTTTTCGATTTTTCCCGTATGCGAAGATGGCGCAGTCCCGTTGTTAACCTGTTGAGGCCCGTTGGCTATATTTGCCTGCTTCGCATAGATCACTGGGGGATTCTTTATTGTTGCTAACGTTTCCAGTGTTGCTCTGCATTGCGATTGGGCCTTCAAGGCTAGGCGCAGGTAGATTTCAAAGTTTTTCATGTACTCCTGCGCGTTCGCTCGACGAGATAGATTCATAAAAATGGACTGTAGGGCATGGGCTTGCCCCAGCAGCATGGCTTCGCACCGCCCCATGTCGCCGCCACTAACCTCGTTGATGGATGACAGCAGAGTATCAATCAAGTCACCTATGCTCTGCTCGCCAAACGGCTTCCCATATTCGGTAATCACAGCCGCCGCGTTCGCGCTTGGGCGTAATGTCACATCGGCAACGGCAATGGCCTTTTCTTTACCCGATAGGATCGGAGTTTTTGCCAATGCCGCATTATTCTTTGACTTGGTCACCATCATTCACCGTCTAAATATATTGGTTCCGGCAACCACTCATGCTCTGACTGTCGCATAAAGTAGCTTCGCGCATCCGCATCGTTGCGGCATTGATCCAGCACATCAGCAATCGTGTAGGGGGCGGTTTCCTCGATCAGTGCCAGCCATGCCCGGATCGTCGTTTCCTCTTCGGCGGTCAGGAGTGCCGATGGAGCCGTCAGGCGGGGTTCCTTGAAGGGTTCAGCCGCTATTGTGTCCGGGTGCCAGCGTAGAACGTCATCACGCGTTGCGCCGCTGGTATGGCATTCCACTGGCTCGCGGTCACGGTAGTGCAGCAACCAACAGCGTGAGGATTTTGCCGGGGGTGCGGTTTTCTCTTCCTTGGGGTTTGCTACTGCTACAGTTGCTATTCTTGCTACTGTTGCGGCTTCCCCCTTGGGTTGAGTAGCAGAAATAGCAGAAATAGCAGTAGCAAGGTTCCCGGTGTCGCGTTTCCGAATCAGAGCGGATAAGGTCATGGTGCCACCCCCACCAGCGCCGGGTTAAGGTGAATCGTCAGTCGCTTCCCGTCCTTTTCCAGCCGCAGGCGGTCAAGCTCGGCAAGCTCGCGGATCGCTGTATCAAGCCGCCCCCCGTCCCGCAATGGCCCATGCTGGCGAACGTGATTTTTCCCTACCATGTGCGTCCGCTCTTGCCTGCAATGCTCGATCAGCCATCTATCAAGCCGCGTCGCGTCCGCCAGTTCCGTCGGTAGCGCAAGCTCACCAAAGAATCGCCGCGCTTCGGATAGGTGCCATGCCATTATCGTGGTTGCACGATCCAGCGCATCAAAGCCGATAGCGCCGCCCGCTCCCTCGAACATCTGGAACAGTGCCGCCAGCCGGGCCGCGTTGTCGGCCGATTTGCTCGCCACATCCCGCACGTCGTAAAGCTCGCCACCGCTCGCCAGCTCGCTTTCAATGGCATCGTGATAGCCCACCCATGCCGCCATCGCATCCGGTGCCAGCGACAGCATGGCGGGGGTAAGTGCGCCATCTTCATCAATGGGGGTAGGTTGATTCAGGATCGCGGCAATGCGCCGATGGAATGCGGCCAGGTGCGGCCAATTCGCAGGGGCTTCGGTGAATGGCCGATGTCCGATGGTTGATTCAGGCCACGCCACAAGGAACCGGGCAAGGAAGCCAGTGCCACGCGCCAGCCCGCCCGACTTGCTGAAATACTCCCGCAGGGTTGTTTCCTGAATCATCAAGCCCATTGTCAGCCGCGCCCCGCGCACGGTGAAGGATTCCGAAGTGCGCCGCCCAATCGAATGTACTCCCCCGTCCCATAGGACATTCAGCAAAGCTAGATTTCGCATAGCGCTATCCTTGCCCATGCCATGCGAACCGAATACCACGCCTGCCTCGCTCGATAGCACGCCAGCCGAAGGCCATTGCTTCGCAAGACTCCATGCAAGGTTTTCCGGGGTTTCGTCGCCAAGGAGTAATCTCGGTACTCGTGGCTGTTCTGGTTGCTGGTGTTGATGCTCGGCAAGTTCCGCCCGCAGCGCCTTCATGTCTTTTCCATTTACCGGCTTTGCGGTTTTCCCGGCTTGCTTGATTGCGGAAATAATTCCATCGCGTTCAGCTTCCCAAGCCGAAATAGCTGCCTGAAATTCCTTGATCGCCGGTTTCACGGCTTCGGCTTGCTCTTCCTGATACTGGCGAATAGCCGAAGTAAAGAAGCCGTCGCAAGTTGACTTCCGCTCGCCTGAATCGGCAATGGTCAGCAGGAACAGCCCGACCGGCCCATGCAGTTTTTCCGCTCGCTTCGCGTCAATGTGCGCTTGGCAGGCCAGCGACAGCGCCGCCAGTGCCGACGATGCTACCAGCGCAGTGGGTGCCTTGACGAAGCCCGCGACCTCTTCCACTGCCGCCCGGATGGTGTCGGGCAATGCTCCGAACGGATAAGCTTCCGGCTCGATCTTCGCGGCCAGCGGGTGCGGATCAGGCCAGCCGTTGCCCTCAGTATCGCCTGCTGGCGCTTCATCATTGCCAGGTTGATGCTCAACCCTTGCCGGTGCCGTTGCGTTCGTCATGGCCCGCGCTAAGGATTCCGCGCCATCCAGAATCATCATGTCGTTGAAATCCGTCATGTCGACATCGCGGTTCGTGCCAAAGTCGGGAATTGCCAGCTTGCCGCCGACAGCTCGCGCTGCCTCGATAGCATGGGGGTCAGGTTCGCCGGTCGTCTTCACCAGATCGGCAAGAATCAACAGCGTAGCCGCCGGGTAGCGTTCGCGCATCGTCTTCGCCACCGCTGACAGGTTGCCCGACGATAGCGCCGCAATCGCTGGGTGTCCGGTTGCTTCCGATGCAGATAGCACTGTCGCCACGCCTTCACCTATCAGCATGGTTAGACCGTTGCCGTCGCCATCAGGCAGGCGTTCGGTTGCCCAATACCCGCCCATCTTGCTACCGCGCCCGGCCAATGCCGCCTTGCGCTTGTCGCTGTCAATCAGTTCCAGCGTTGATATGCCATCGCCTTGCTTGACGGGAACCACCAGCAAGCGCCCGGCCAGTTGATCGCCGCCCGACTTCGGTGGATAGCCCAAGATCGCCGCCGCCGCGCCCGCGTCAATCTCTCTCAGGGTTGCCACTGGTGAAACCCGCTTGCGGGAAAGATAGGGATGATCGGCTTTCGCTTCGGTAGCCGCTTTCAGGATCGCCGCCGCTTTCTTCGCCGTGTCGGCACGTTCACGGGCTATCTCGACTTCCTCTTTTGCTGCCCGTTCCGCCGCAATGCGCCGCCGCTCGGCAAGTTCTTCGGGTGTCGGCTTCTGGTGCATTCCATCATCGCGCCAGCCGTTCGCCTTCGCCTCATAGAACAGGGTGCCAACTTTCAGCTTACCGTCTTTGCTGGCGCTTCGCCATGTTGAAGCGGCATCGTCGTTGCCACGGTCGCCTCGCCAGTCGTCCCATAGTTCGCGACCCGCCTCGCCAATTTCGGAATGGATCATCGCGGCCACACGCCACCGCTCAGAATTTTGGCCGACAGGGACAAATTGCAGGGCTTCGCGGATGCGGCCAATGTCGTTCATCATCGCCGCACCCCTATCTGCCATCCGCGCTTTCGCTGGCGGTTGATGCGGCTCGATTTGGTTAGGTTGAGCCACCCAATCAACTGGTCTCGCCCGGTATAATCACAGTTACCAGAAGTCTTTGGGGTCGGACGGTCGCCACCGCTTCGGCCCTTTGTTTTTGTAGTCATCGCTGCCCCTATGCCGATGCAATCAGGGTGCGAATGCTTTCGACTTTCCAGAAGGTGCCGCGTCCGTTCCCCACCTTGACGGGAGCGGGAAAGCGTCCGCTCTTCACGCCCTCCCACCAGCAGGATTTCTTGACGGGGATGATTGCCGACTTACCAGGGCGCGGACGCTTCGGCCCTTTGCCACGCTTTCGGTTTTCGGCGGCTTGCTGCTCGGTTACTTCCTCCTGCCCAATTATCTGAAGCAAGGTAAGAAAGCCGGTTTCGGGAAGTTGGTAGTTCATTTGCAACCATCCTTGTCCAAGTTGGGATGGTGCAATTCGACCAGTTACGTTAAGCCAATAAAACGGAAATGGCTTTTCCTTTAAGGGTGTCGCTCCTCGGAAACCAACGCCAATAGTGGTGCCATGGGTATCGCTATTCTTCCGGCTTGCGTCCGGTCGGAGCCCACTCAGGACGAATGATTGTTGCCGCTTTGTCGGCAAGTGTTGGTGAAAAACCTTGTTGCACCAGCCACGCCGCCACCTTGGCATTGTCGGGGTGCGTTCCCCGGTCGGCTCGATTAGCATTGCCCCAGAACTTTGTCGAAGCTTGGTTCATCTTCGCCAGTTTGTCAGAAACACATGATCGATCAATTGTCTTGGTTGATTCGCCAAGTAATCTCTTCAGGTCATCTGCATGAATGAATATTTGCTCGACCGAACGTGACTCACTGCCATAATCTTCACTACCCATGAGCGGACCTTTGCCAATAACCCTTCCATCAATCAATTCAACTGAATTGAATATTAGATTACCCCCCAATCTTTCCATATCTTTGAAATAACCCCCATCTACATAAGCGAAGCCGGAAAACTCTCGAATTGACTCTTGGGGTTCCAGGGTGCCAGACGAATCAACATACTTTCCGTCTACTATTTTTCCCAAGCAGAAATATCGCCCCAAAAAAAAGCCATCGACATCGTAAAGCACGCCAAGACGCACTCTTTCGTTAGCGGCAAAGTGAATTAAATCATTGACCGTGCAACCGAGCTCCGCTGCTATCGACGTAATCCTGTAATACTCACGCTCAAATAACTTGGTCATCATCGCGCCCTTTTTTGCGTCCCTTGAATCAGGAGCCACGCCAGCCCGCCAAGGGTTGCGGGTGTTTGGAGATCAGCTTTGGCACGAGAGTCGTCTATGCCGCTTGATTGTGCAGTGGTCTCACTTCAGCGCCAGCTTTAAGCTTGTCGAGATAATCTGCCCATTGCTGCATCATCTTCCGGCGTTGCTCAATGAATTTTGTTCTGTTGTAGGCAGTACCAAGTGCATCTGGAACACTGTGGGCTAGTTGATGCTCGATTACTTCCGGCGCAATGCCGATTTCCTGATGCAGGATGGTACGCGCCATCGCCCTGAATCCGTGCCCGGTAATATCCTTTTTGGTGTCGTATCCCATGCGGCGCAATGCCGCATTTATTGCGGCGTCGCTCATTGGCTTCTGCGGATCGCGTCCGGGGAAAACATACTCGCCATGCCCAGTAAGTTCTTGAAGTTCGCGCAGGATGGTCACTACTTGCGCTGCCAGCGGCACAATCAATTCTGTTTTTGTCTTGGTAACCAGATAGCTCCACTCAGCTTTATCTAAGCTGAAGTCTGCCCATTTGGCTTTGCGGAGTTCGCCGGGACGAACAAAGACCAGAGGGGCAAGCCTCAATGCACTCTGAACCACGAAAGTACCGCGAAAGCCATCAATGGCGCGGAGTAGCTCTCCAACTGCTTTCGGTTCTGTGATTGATGGGTAGTTAGTGTGGCTGGCTGAAGGCAGCGCTCCTTTTAGATCGGAGGAAGGATCACGCACGGCCCGACCGGTTTGGACAGCATAGCGGAAGACTTGTCCACAATTCTCTTTAGCCCTGTGTGCAGTATCGAGCGCCCCGCGGTCATAAATACGATTCAGGCATTTCAACAGTTCTGGCGCGGTAATCTCTGCAATCGGTCTGCCACCAAGCCAGGGGAAGATGTCATTTTCAAGCCGTTTGATGATCTTGTTGGAATGAGTTTCAGCCCATACCGGCTTGAACTTGGCGAACCATTCCCGTGCCACTACCTCGAAACTGTTCGCGGTACGTTGTACCCTCGCCGCTTTCTGAACTTTGAGGTTCTCACCTGGATCGATGCCAGTTCCCAGCAAGCGCCGCGCATCGTCACGCTTCTCTCTGGCTTTGACAAGTGGAGTATCAGGATAGGAGCCGTAGGAAAGGAGCTTTTCTTTTCCGCCAAAGCGGTATTTATGCCGCCAAAGTTTGCCCCCGGCTGGGGTAACTAGGAGGAAAAGCCCTTTTTCATCAGCCAGCTTATAGGGTTTTTCTGTGGGTTTTGTGTTCTTACATTGGGTGTCGGTCAGTGCCATTTTGGGGGTATCCTTCCTAGGCTGACTACATATACCCCTGATCGTACCCCCACATACCCCCGGATTGCAATACCCCTGTTCGGACTACTTTGGACAAGAAAAAGGCCGGAAGCCTTGTATTTACTTGGCTATCCGGCCTTCTTCGGACTGCTTTGGACTTGTTACTGGTGGAGAAGAGGAGGATCGAACTCCCGACCTCCGCATTGCGAACGCGGCGCTCTCCCAGCTGAGCTACTTCCCCGAAGGGCGTTATTTTACAGAGTATGAGTGAGCAGGGAAAGGTTCTCTAGCTGTTTGATGGGCGGTCACTCGCCGACCACATCAGCGCCCTGGGGAGGCGCAAAGCGGAACAGGTCGGGGGCGAGTGCGGGATTGCGCTCGAAACGGCTGAATTGCAGGTTGGTGGTTTGGCCGAAGTTGTCGCGTATTTCCATGCGCTGCGGCAGGTTGTCCTTGAAGCCGATGCGCACGCGCTCGAAATTGCCGTCCTGTGCCTTGGGTGTCGCATTGATGAATTCGAGTTCCTCACTGCGGCCGGCATTGACGATGACAAAATGCTTCTCCAGAGTTGAATCTCCGGCCAACAAGGCGGCGGGACTTGAGCCCAGCGTCTGGCCGAGCTTCTTGACCGTAACCTGGTTGAGGTCCGGGTCATGCATCCAGAGTTTTTCGCCATCGCCAACGATCACTTGATGGTAGGGCTTGGCGTAGACCCAGCGGAATTTGCCGGGGCGAGCGAAGGCGAAACCACCTTCCGATTGTTGCGGCTTGCGTCCGGATTTGCTGACCACCGTTTGGCTGAAGTTGGCGCGTGCGCTGCGCGTCTCCGCAACGAAAGCGCGCAACTGGTCGAGTCCGGAAGCAAGCACAGGGAATGGACACAGCAAGCAAGACAGCAGGGAAAATGCGCGTAGGCGTTTTCTCATAAGGCGAATGACTACATCCTGAAAAGATTGACCGCGGCTTGCAGCGAGTTGGCCGATTCGTTCAGTTGGCTGGATGCTCTGGCGACATCCTGAACGGCAATGGCGTTTTTCTCGGACATGCCCGCAATGTTTTCCACACTGACGGCAATCAGATTGCTGGCGGTGCTCTGCTGCTGCAGGGCTGCGGAAATGCTGTTGACCGCGTCCACGACCTGGTCCGAACCGCTGCTGATCTCGCTCATGGAGCGTCCAGCTTCGTCTGCCATCTCCACGCCCGTCACCACACGTTCCTGCCCTTGGCGCATGGTTTCCACCACATGTTCCGTTTCGGATTGTATGGTGCCGATCATGGCGGTGATTTCCTCGGTGGATTTCGCGGTGCGTTCCGCAAGTTTCCTGACCTCGTCCGCCACCACGGCGAATCCGCGTCCTTGTTCGCCGGCGCGCGCCGCCTCAATCGCGGCATTCAACGCCAGGAGGTTGGTCTGATCGGCGATCTCCTTGATCACGCCGGCGATGGCCGAAATGCTCGCCGAATGTTCGCCCAGCGTATGCACTCTCTGCGATGACTGGTTCACGCTTTCGGCAATATTGCGCATTTCCAGCGAGGCATTTTCCACGATGCTTCTGCCGCGCTTGGCGGTTTCACCGGCCTGCTGCGCCAGGGTGAACGAATTGCGCGCGTTTTCCGATACGTGCCCGATGCTTGCGGTCAGTTGTTCCACGGCGGCGGCGGCCGACGTCGCCTCCTCGCTTTGCCGCTCCGACTGGCTTGCCACCTCGTCGGAAGTGCTGGAAAGAGAAGTGGACAGTTCCGAAATGCGCTGCGCATTGCTGGTAATCTTGCCGATCATCTGACGCAGCGACTCCTGCATGTGCTTCAGCGCCGTCATCAAGGCGCCGATTTCATCCTCGCGCTGGCTGGCGATCGGATACGACAAGTCGCCATCGGAAATTTTTCTGGCCACCGCAACCGCCTCATTCAGTGGCGCAATCACCAAGGCACGCGACAGCCAGAACAGCAGTCCGAGCAGAATTCCGCCCAGAACCACGCCAACCGCCACCACGGTGAGCACTTCCGTTCTTACGGTGGCGTCCACTTCATCCCGGGGATAGGCTGCCAGGATCGTGAAGCCCCAGGGGGCAAATTTTTCGCGCTGCGACTCCCAGCCTTGGGCCGTTCCGCCCGCAATGCTCTTAACGACCTCCGCAGTGACGTTGCCCGAATGAAAGCGCACCTTGTCCTTGTCGTCCAGCAGGGCGATGAATCCATTGTTCAGAATATGGCTTTTGGCGATGGAATCCTGCAAGGCTTGCATGTCGATCTTGTAGCCGACGTACCAGATACCGGCAATTTTCTTCTGGCCGTCCAGGATGGGTTCGTACCCGGTCAGGAAGGGATTGCCGAGAATATCGACTTGTCCGTAGAAAGCCTTGCCTTCGCGAATCGCCTTGATGGCCCGGCCGTTGGGATCGAGCAGCGTGCCAATGGCACGTTTGTCGTCTTTTTTCACATTGGTGCTGATGCGCACGAAATCCTCACCTGCCTTGGAGAACAAAGTGGCGGTTCCACCCTGGCTGGCGGTCACGCCATCGACCAGGTCAAAACGGTTGGCCTGTGCCTGGCCGCCGAATATCAGATCGGGAACGGTCTTGCCGCTGACATCCACGGCGTCGCCCTGGCGCGGCATGCCAATCCCGCCGCCACGTTCCATGAGCAGCTTCATGGAACCCTTGACGCGTTCCATCATGATCGCATCGGTCACGGCAAGAATCCGCCCGATGTTGGCGAGCTTCTCCTGCATTTCATTCTGCGCGGACTGTTCGATGCCGCGACTGTGGTCGATCGAGATGACGGCAACAAGTGCCAGTGTGGTAAACACCACCAGCGCTGAAACAGGTAATACGAACTTGGCTTGCAAACTGCGTGAAGACATTTGAAAGGCTCCTTGTGAAACCATGTCGCGCGCTACGCGCAGCTCATGGGCATATGCAAATCATCGGTCGTTATCCCTCACCGCGTTCCGGCACCAGCACTTCGCGGCTGCCGGCACCGTTCATCGGGGAAACCAGGCCGGCCCGTTCCATTTGCTCGATCAGGCGCGCGGCACGGTTGTAACCGATGCGCAAGTGCCGCTGCACCAGCGAAATTGACGGGCGGCGGGTTTTCATGACGACCTCGACGGCCTGGTCGTACATCGGATCGTCTTCCGCTGCGGCATCGCCGGATTCCCCTTCGCCGCCGCCGCTTTCGCCCGCCGGTGCGTCGAGAATGCCTTCGACAAAGTCCGGCTCGGCAACTTTCTTGAGGTGATCGACCACGCGATGCACTTCGTCGTCCGATACGAACGCACCATGCACGCGTACCGGCAGGCCGGTGCCGGGGGCAAGAAAGAGCATGTCGCCCTGGCCGAGCAGGTTTTCGGCGCCCATCTGGTCGAGGATGGTGCGCGAATCGATTTTCGACGAGACCTGGAAGGATATCCGCGTCGGTATATTGGCCTTGATGAGACCGGTGATGACATCCACGCTCGGCCGTTGCGTGGCCAGGATCAGGTGAATGCCCGAGGCGCGTGCCTTCTGCGCCAGGCGCGCGATGAGTTCTTCGACTTTCTTGCCGACCACCATCATGAGGTCGGCCAGTTCGTCGATCACCACCACGATGTGCGGCAGGATATCGAGCGGCTCGGGGGCTTCAGGCGTGATCGAGAAAGGATTGGCGAGCAAGGTTCCGGCTTTCTGCGCGTCCTGGACCTTGCCGTTGTAGCCCGAGAGATTGCGCACACCGAGCGCCGACATCAGCTTGTAGCGTTTTTCCATTTCGCCGACGCACCAGTGCAGCGCATTGGCGGCCTTGGTCATGTCCGTGACGACCGGCGCGAGCAGATGCGGGATGCCGTCGTACACCGACAATTCGAGCATTTTCGGGTCGACCAGGATTAGGCGCACATCCTTCGGCTCGGATTTGTACACCAGCGACAGGATCATCGCATTGATGCCAACCGATTTGCCCGAGCCGGTCGTGCCGGCGACGAGCAGATGCGGCATCTTGGCCAGGTCAACCACCATCGGCTGGCCAGAGATGTCCTTGCCCAGGGCAATGACCAGCGGCGCATGCAGATTGTGGTAGGCCTTGGAGCCGATGATTTCGGTGAGGCGCACGGTTTGCCGCTTGGGATTGGGCAGTTCCAGCGCCATGCAGGATTTGCCCGGGACTGTCTCGACCACGCGGAGACTCACCAGAGAGAGGGCGCGCGCCAGGTCCTTGGCCAGGTTGACGATCTGGTTGCCCTTGACGCCGACCGCTGGCTCGATTTCATAACGCGTCACGACCGGGCCGGGATAAGCCGCCAGCACCTTGACTTCGACACCGAAGTCGGCCAGCTTGCGTTCGATCAGGCGCGATGTAAATTCGAGCGTGTCGGCGCCCGGCAGATCGCCGGCGCTGTGGGAAGGTTCGTCAAGCAGGTGCAGCGGCGGCAGCGCACCCCCTGGCGCATCGAAGAACAACGGCGCCTGGCGCTCCTTTTCGATGCGCGCTTCGACCTTGGGGGCCTTTGGAATTTCCAGTAGTTGCGGCTCGATCTTGATCGGCGGCGGCGGATATTCCTCGACCTTCCTGCGCGCCACCTCGATCACCGCTTCGCGCTGCTGCGCGACGCTGCGGCCGATGCGGCGATCCTGCCAGGTTTGCCACAAGCGGCCGATGCCCAGCCAGGCCAGTTCGAGCAGCGTGCCGACATGTTCGGCAAAGCGCAGCCAGGAGATGCCGAGGAACAGGCTCATGCCTGCGGCAATCAACACCAGCAGCGCAAGCGTGGCACCGCTGTAGCCAAGCTGGCGCGCCGCAAATTTTCCGATCTCGTAGCCGAGCATGCCGCCGGGGGCCAGCGGCAACTGTACCTTCAGGCTATAGAAGCGCATGGTTTCCAAGCCGCAGCTGCCGATCATCAGCAGCAGGAATCCGCACGAGGCGATCAGGAACGGGCGCCGGTCGCCCGACATGAAACCGAGTCCGTCGAGGCGGCGATAACCCCAGACCACCGCAAACAGCAGGAACAGCACCCACCACCAGGCGGATATGCCAAACAGGTAGAAGAACAGGTCGGCCAGCCAGGCGCCGATGCGCCCTCCC
>Ga0172370_10003074_pt1 | contig 23448 bp, 20 predicted proteins | sample LakKiv5m_FD_114538 | JGI IMG/M metagenome (GOLD analysis project Ga0172370, IMG submission 114538) | Freshwater microbial communities from Kabuno Bay, South-Kivu, Congo - kab_022012_11.5m | ecosystem: Environmental > Aquatic > Freshwater > Lake | place: Democratic Republic of the Congo...
CTTTGGCGAAGACCTCGTACCATTGGGCGTTCACAATCTTCCACTCCGCGATCAAATCCACGCCCTTGGCTTTTCCGTCAATAATCTGATAGGGAGCGGATGGGCGATTAAGCGCCATGATCCTGTCATACACTGTTTGCGTGGATGCGTCCATTCTCCCGGGAGTCCATTGACTGGCTGATGCAACCGGAGCCGGTGATGCAGGGGATTGATCAACAGGCATTGACGTATTCGCGTGAGCGGGATGGATGGGAACACGGGGCATGCAAAGAATACCCGCAGTTGCCGCAGGTTCGCGCTTGCGGCGGATTGGATTTTCCACAATTTGGACAATTCATTCCGACATCCCCCGCTCCAAAACTTTCACTCGACCATCACGCCCGCCCGGGATAAGCATAGTCTCTGTTCCTTGTTTTTTATAACAGTGTACAACAATATAAAATGTAAGTCAACAAACGCTGAATTCAAATTAGGACAATCGCATCTAGATCCAAAAGTGATGGCTCGTATTGAGCAAAGGCTATATATGGCGGTGTGCTTAAAACCGTGTTGTACTACATATTGCTAATATGACCTGATGTTGCCCACTATGGGGCGCGAAAATTTAGATGCGATTGCTCTGGTTAATAACCTCGCCCAGTTTTTTCTTTTCATGCTACACTGTCTTCGCAAAAGCACCTCCCAAGCTTAAGCAGTGTTTACCGGTACGCGCAATGCAGACATCCCAACATAAACTCCCCTTCTGGTTAAAACTCTTATACGGTTCCGGTGATTGGGGGATTGCCGGCATTGGCATGATGCGTTCGATCTTTTATGCCCTGTACCTGACGGATGTGGTTGGCATTGAACCGCGGCTTGCATCGATTGGCGCACTGGTGGGAATTGTGTGGGATGCCGTCAACGACCCGCTCATTGGCACCTTGAGCGACCGCATGAAATCAAAGCTCGGGCGCAGGCGTCCTTTCCTGTTGTGGTTTGCCTTTCCATTCGGATTCAGTTTTATGATGCTTTGGTCCGCGCCCAATTGGGAGAGCCAGATCGGTCTGCTTATCTATGTGACTCTGGCCTTTATGATCTCTGACACATTGACCACGCTCGTGGCAGTGCCGTATCTTGCCTTGACTCCCGAACTGACCCAGGACTACGACGAACGCACTTCGGTTTCCAGTTTTCGCACCGTCTTCCAGTTATTATCCGCCATGACGATTGTGATCGCCGCGCCCATGATCGTGGATGCGGTCATTATCGAGGGTGGTTCGCAGCAACAGGGATTTTTACTGGCAGGCGCCGTCTTTGGCGCCATCGGTTCGCTTCCGATTTTCTTGATTGGCTGGTTCGTGCATGAGCGCTATGCAGAAGAACAGCAGGAGTCGATCCCTTTTCGAGAAACCTTGCGTCATGCCTGGCGGAATATCCCCTTCCGTTATGCGGCAGGTATTTACATGTTCAACTGGTCCGCTGTGGATATGATTGCCATCACTTTTCCATTCTTTTTATTGTATTGGGTGGCAGGGGGGAATTTGCTGGCGAAGATCACCGTCTTCGGTATTAACCTCGCGCTTGAGTCCGCTTTCTTTGGCGTGCTGATGTTGGTCTGTATTTTATGCGTGCCATTCTGGTTATGGTTTGCAAAACGATACAACAAGATCCAGGCCTATATCGCGGGCATGTCCTCCTGGATCATCGTGCAGGTCATGGTCTTCACCATTCAGCCTGGTGAAGTAACCTACTTGCTGGTCATCGCCGCGCTGGCAGGCATCGGTGTTTCGGCCGCGTACATTTTGCCTGATTCCATTTTGCCCGACGTGATCAACTGGGACGAACTGCGCACAGGCCGCAGACAGGAGGGAATTTATTACGGCATCCGTACCCTGATCCGTAAGTTGACAGGGGCGCTCATTATTTTCATTACCCTGCAAATACTTGGCTGGTCCGGGTATCAGAGTCCACCGGAAGGCGTCATTCAATTCACTCAACCTGAATCCGCATTGACAGCGATCCGCTGGATGGTCTCTTTTCTGGGAGTCATCATACTGGCTGGGACGATCGTGCTGGCATGGTCGTATCCGCTCTCGCGTGAGAAGTACGCGCGCATTCAAAAGTTGCTGATAAGGCGAAGAGAGAAAAGTGCATAACACACCTTGCGCAATGTCGTTCTGAGCGGAGCGAAGAACCCAGATTTCAGCGGTAGAGACCCTTCGCTCACCTGCACTGCAACAAACGCAGTGCGGCGCAGTGTCGCTCAGGGAATCATGCTTGAGTGTGTAAGGTCACTTACATAATAAAAATGGACAGTCGTTGAACTGTCCATTTTTATTATCTTTGATTCTTTATATCACCGACAACTCTTCGTAAATCCCAAACGTTTCCTTCATCACGCCGATAATCTCGCCCAGCGTAACATAAGCATGGACACAGTCCATGATGTAGGGCATCGTATTCCCGGTGCCCAGGCAGGCGATCCGCAGCCTGTCTAATGTTTGCCCTACACGCCCGCTATCGCGGGTCTTGCGAACTTCGTTCAGACGGGATACCTGGCGGGTGTACCCATTTGGGTCCATTTTCAAAATTGGAATGATGAAGGGCTTATCTTCCGCGAAGGCATTTACACCAACGATCTTGCGTATGCCATTATCAATTTCGCGTTGATAGCGATACGCCGCATCGGCGATCTCACCCTGGAAGAATCCTTTTTCAATGGCAGGGATCACACCGCCCAACTCTTCAATCCTGTGGAAGTAATCGTAGACCTGCTTTTCCATTCGGTCAGTCTGCGCTTCGACGAAGAAACTGCCGCCCAATGGATCAACCGTATTCGTCACACCTGATTCTTCTGCGATGATCTGTTGTGTTCGCAGGGCAATCGTCACAGAATGTTCGGAGGGCAAAGCCAATGCTTCATCCATCGAGTTGGTGTGCAAACTTTGCGTGCCGCCTAAAACTGCTGCGAGCGCCTGAATTGCAACACGCACCACATTGTTCTCAGGCTGTTGCGCGGTTAATGAAACTCCCGCTGTTTGTGTGTGGAAGCGTAATAGCCACGAGCGCGGATCCTTGGCCTTGAAGGTCTCGCGCATCTCGCGCGCCCAAATGCGGCGGGCCGCGCGATACTTGGCGATCTCTTCAAAAAAGTCATTGTGCGCGTTGAAGAAGAAAGACAAACGCGGCGCGAAATCGTCCACATCCATCCCCCGCGCAATACCCCAGCGGACATATTCGAGTCCATCCGCAAGAGTGAACGCCAATTCCTGTGCGGCAGTGGAGCCGGCCTCGCGGATGTGATAGCCGCTGATCGAAATCGTATTCCACTGCGGAACTTTCTGCGCGCCGAATTCCATCGTATCCACAACCAGTCTCATCGAAGGTTCGGGCGGGAAGATGAATTCCTTTTGTGCAATGAATTCCTTGAGAATATCGTTTTGAGTTGTGCCGCGCAATTGGTCGAGGCGCAAACCCTGTTTTTCTGCGGCGGCCAGGTACATGGCCCAAATGATCGCGGCCGGGGAGTTGATGGTCATACTTGAAGAAACTTTATCGAGCGGAATCCCGTCCAATAAAATCTCCATATCTTTCAAGGAGGAAATCGCCACGCCGCATTTTCCAAACTCACCCAGCGCTTCGGGCTGGTCGGTGTCATAGCCCATTAAAGTCGCCAGGTCGAAGGCAATACTCAAGCCCGTTTGACCCTGCTCCAGCAGGTACTTGAAGCGTGCGTTCGTTTCCTCCGCAGTACCGAAGCCGGCAAACATGCGCATCGTCCACAATTTGCTGCGGTGAAGCGTCGGGTGGACTCCTCTTGTATAGGGGTACTCACCCGGAAGTCCAAGCGAGGCGGCGTAATCCAGGTCCGCGATATCAAGCGGCGTGTAAAGTCTGTTGATCGGTTCAGAAGATGTAGTAATAAATTCGTCGGCGCGTTCCGGCAATTGAGACAAGGCTTTTTTCAGGGAGGTTTCCTCCCATTTACCAAGTGATTTTTTCAATTCATCGAGCTTGTTTTTATCATACATGGCAACTCCTTTGACAAGATGTTTGCATTATACTTTACTGGTATACTCGCCAACACAAAAGGTACCCTATGCCACGCTTTGAAATTGACGTAGACCCATGTGACCATATTACAGCAGACGCCATCGGCAAACCAGGCCAGCGCGTTTTTTATTTGCAAGCTTATCAGGAACAACGCACCATTACCATTATCATTGAAAAAGCACAGCTGCAATCCCTTGCGATTGGGATTGAACAGTTTCTTGCGCAGATCAGCCAGCAAAACCCAGACCTCGAGGAAGCCTCCGGGGATTACGTGGAGCAGGTCATGCGCATCAATCCGCCGGTGGATCCGCTCTTTCGCGCCGGTGAAATTGGCCTCGGCTACGACAAGGACCGCGACCGCGTAGTGATCTTCACCAAGGAATTACTCACCGAGGAATTCGAACCCGATTCTGCAGCGCAAGTCCGTTTTTGGATCACGCGCACCCAACTGCGACAACTGGCACGCTGGGGACAGGATGTTGCTTCACGAGGGCGGCCTGTTTGCCCGCAATGCGGGCAGCCAATGGAGCCCGAAGGACACTTCTGCCCGAAGAAGAATGGACATTTGCATTAGTGAGTTGAAGGTCACAAGTTACAGGTTTAAGTTTTTCAATTCCAACTTGCAGCCTTCAACCTGTAAGATTTACAACCCGCATGACCCCATCAAACGAAATCCAAGCTGCCCTCACACACGGCGAATACGAACTCAAAGGCCAGTTCATGCTTGGCAGTAATTACACTTTTTTTGTGGATCTGCACCATGAGGGTGAAACCTTTCCAGCAGTTTACAAGCCAGGCAAAGGCGAACAACCGCTTTGGGATTTCCCCGAAAGCACCCTTGCGCTTCGCGAGGTTGCCGCCTATCAATTGAGCGAGGCGCTCGGCTTTCATATTGTCCCATTGACGATCTATCGTGCGGACGGCCCTTACGGTCCCGGCTCATTGCAGCAGTACATTGATTATGATATTGAATATCACTACTTCAACTTCACGCCCGAAGATAAACAAAAAATTCGCCCTGTTGTTTTATTCGATCTCCTCGCCAACAATGCCGATCGCAAAGGCAGTCATGTTTTCTTTGAAGATGAGACCCGCAAACTTTACGCCATAGATCATGGGGTTTGTTTTCACGAAGAGAATAAACTCCGCACGGTGATCTGGGACTTCGCAGGTCAGAACATTCCAGACGATTTGCTTGCGCCTCTTTCCCAAACGGATGATTGGTCAACCATCTTTGAGCAGTATCTCAGCCCAAACGAGATCTCCGCATTGTTGACTCGCGCAGAGATATTACGCACAACCAGGGTGTTTCCACATCCGTTTCAGGGACGAAGGGCATATCCATATCCACCCGTGTAATTCCATGTTATTGCGAGGGCGGTGTGTTTCCCGCCCGAAGCAATGGTATTATTTCAAGGAGACTCATATGCACTACAAACTCGCACTTATTGGTTTCGGAAACGTTGCCCGCGCACTGTCCAGGCTTTTGGTCCGCAAGCAGGATTTACTCAAATCCAGATATGACATCACCTTTTCGTTCACTGGCATCTCCACAGGCAGGCACGGATTTGCCGTAAACCCCGGCGGGCTCGATATTCAAAAGGCATTGGAATTGGTGGAGAGTGGAAAATCAATCTCTCCACTTTCCACCCTTGATGTGCAGGACTCTTTGGCAGTCATTCAAAATTCCACTGCCGATATGATGTTTGAAAACTCGCCGGTCGATTATGAAACAGGCCAGCCTGCCATTGACCACGTCCGGGCTGCATTGAACGCGGGAATGCACGTAAGTACCGCCAATAAAGGCACGGTTGTTCATGCCTATCAGGAATTGACCGCACTTGCCAGATCAAAAAATAAAAGTTTCATGTTCGAATCGACTGTCCTGGGCGGCACGCCTGTATTCTCCACTTTTCGAGAAGCCCTGCCTGCCGCGGATTTACTCTCTTTTAAAGGCATTATCAACGGCACGACCAATATCGTGCTTTCACGCATGGAAGAGGGTGAATCATTTGATGCGGCCGTAAAATATTGTCAGAGTGTGGGGATTGCAGAAAGGGATCCATCCGGTGATGTGGATGGCTGGGACGCATCCATCAAGGTGGCTGCGCTTGCCACCGTATTAATGGATGCGCCGCTCAAACCTCAGCAGGTGGAACGGACAGGCATTCGCGGAATTACATCCGAAATGATCGCAGAAGCAAAATCGGAAGGCAAACGATACAAGTTGGTGGCTTCTGCAGAACGTGTGGGCCAGACCATTAAAGCACGTGTGGCGCCTGAACTTGTTGGGCCCTCCTCGCCATTATATGGAATGATGGGCTCATCCACAGGGTTAACTTTCCGCACAGATGTGTTGCCGGATTACTCCATCACCGTCTCTGAACGCGAAGGTATGAAAGGCGGACCTCTTGAAACGGCATATGGATTGTTTGCAGATTTTGTGAATGTGGCGAGATAAAGAAGCAACCAGGTCAAGAACTCGTCCAGGCCGTAGCTGCTTGATGCGCCCGGGAATTCGAAATCTTGACCTCAGCTACTTTGTGCTATAATCCCGTCACTATGCAATTCAGTTCCAGCTTTGCCAATAATGATAATAATAACGAAAATAACGATCTGCGTATCGTTTGGCGAAGCACGGAAGGCTGACGGATAGTACAAGTCAAATCAAATCGCCCGACGCAGACGCGAAGGGCGATTTATTTTATGTAAAATTAACCACAGAGGACACCAGGAGCACGAAGGAGGGAGAAATGCTCAATGGGAGACTCCTTTCAGATTGTCTTTGTGCACTTTCGTGTCCTTGGTGGTTACAAATGAATTTCGGAGGCGCACTATATGTACAGAACTCATACTTGTGGAGAATTAAGAGCCGTCCACGCGGGACAGACGATCACCCTTTCGGGCTGGGTACATCGACGCCGCGACCATGGCGGGGTGGCTTTTTTTGATCTGCGTGACCGCACAGGACTGGTGCAGGTCACCATCAATCCAGACCTGGTAAAAGAATCGCTTGACCTTGTAACCAATATCCGCATGGAATGGGTTTTGCAGATCGAAGGTGTTGTGCAATTGCGCCCCGAAGGCATGAAAAACCCTAAAATGGAAACAGGCGAAATCGAAATCATCGCGCGTAATATAAAAGTATTGAACCCCTCCAAGCCCCTGCCCTTCATGATCAATGGCGAGAACGATCTGCCCGATGAAAATACGCGCCTCAAATATCGTTATCTTGACCTGCGCCGCGAACGGATGACGCACAACTTGGTTCTGCGTCACAATGTGATCAAGTTCATGCGCGATTATCTCGACCAGGAAGGCTTTGTCGAAATCGAAACGCCGATCATGTTCAAAGCCACCCCAGAAGGCGCGCGAGACTACCTCGTCCCCTCCCGCCTCTTTCCTGGGCAGTTCTACGCCCTGCCTCAATCACCACAGCAGTTGAAGCAATTGCTGATGGTCGCTGGCATGGACAAGTATTTCCAGATCGCGCGTTGTTTCCGTGATGAAGACCTGCGCGGCGACCGCCAGCCTGAGTTCACGCAGCTCGATCTTGAAATGTCCTTCGTCCATCGGGATGATGTGCTTGCCTTGGTGGAGGATTTGTATACCAAGATGATTCCCGCCGTCACACCGCACAAGAAATTGCTCTCTTCACCGTGGCCGAAATTCTCACATCATGAAGTATTGGATAAATACGGATCGGATAAGCCTGACCTGCGCTTCGGCATGGAATTATTCGAAATGAACGGCGTCTTCGCCAAGAGCGAATTCCGCGTCTTTCAATCCACGCTGGAAACTGGCGGCGTGATCAAATGCATCGTCGCCCCTCGATCAGCGGATATGTCCCGCAAGGAAGTGGATGCTCTTACAGAGGTAGCGAAGTCGTTTGGGGCAAAGGGAATGCCCACTTTGGCGATAACAGCCGAGGGCGTGAAAGGAAGCGCGTCAAAATTCGTCACGCCTGAAGAAGTGGAAGCAGTCAAATCCAAAACGGGTGCAAAAGAGGGCGACCTGATCCTGTTTGCAACGGACACGCGCTCAGTGGCCAATAAGGTTTTGGGTGGACTTCGCCTGTGGTTCCGTGATAAATTAGATCTTGCGGATAAAGACATGATGGCCTTTGCGTGGATCGTGGACTTCCCATTCTTCGCGTGGAACGAAGAAGAGAAGCGCTGGGACTCGGAGCATCATCCGTTTACCATGCCGAAGATGGAAGATCTCGATAAGTTCGATACCAACCCCGGCGAGGTGCTGTCCGATGCGTATGACATGGTCTGCAACGGATATGAGATGGCGTCTGGTTCGATTCGTATTCATCGCCGCGATATTCAGATGAAGATGTTTCAAATGCTGGGACTGAGCGACGAGGATATTCAGGCCAAGTTCGGGCATATGCTCGACGCCTTTGAATACGGCGCGCCTCCACACGGCGGCATGGCTCCTGGTATTGACCGCCTCGTCATGCTGCTCGCGGACGAACCCAACATCCGCGAAGTGATCGCCTTCCCCAAAAATCAAGCGGGTCGCGATGTCATGGCTGACGCGCCTTCCAGTGTTGAGCCGAAGCAGTTGAAAGAGTTGCATATCAAGTTTGAGTAATAAATAAACGTTGGTGGTTGAGTAGCCCCGAATGTTCTTTGAGGGGCGTATCGAAACCACCAGTTAGAACCAAAGTTAAAGTTTTTATGTAACGTGTTGGTTTCGATACGAGCGAGAAGAACACTCGCTCTACTCAACCAACGGAGTATTTATAAAATGACAATTCGTGTTTGTTTTGCCGGCGCTACTGGTTGGGCTGGCTCGGCCGTAGCCCGCGCAATAGTCCAATCCGATGATATAAAGCTTGTATCTGCGGTATCCCGCACACATGCCACACGCTCTCTGGGAGATGTGCTTGCAGAGCCGCGCCTGACCTGCCCCGTGTATGCAACCGCGCAGGAAGCGCTTATGGCACATCCGTGCGATGTGTTTTTCGAGTTCACAAAACCAAATGTTGCCAAATCACATGTGCTGACTGCATTACAACACGGAGCACATGTGATTATTGGAACATCAGGATTAACAGACGCCGACTATGAAGAAATTTCGGCGGCCGCCGAGGGACAACAACGCGGCGTCTTGGCGGTTGGCAACTTTGCGCTGACTGTTGTCTTGTTGCAGAAGTTTTCTGAAATTGCCGCCAGATTTATTCCCCAGTGGGAGATCATAGATTATGCAAGTGATGGCAAAAAAGACTCACCCAGCGGAACCGTGCGCGAATTGGCTTATCGCCTGTCCAAGGTTCGACCTTCGGAATTGACTGTTCCTCTGGAGCAAACCGAAGGCGTCGTAGAAACACGCGGCGCACGTTTGACAGGTTCACAAGTTCATTCCATCCGCCTGCCTGGGTACACCATCTCGGCGGAAATCATTTTTGGCATGCCCGACCAAAAACTGACTATTCGTCACGACGCAGGCAGTAGCGCCCAGCCCTACGTGGATGGATCACTTCTGGCAATTCGCAAAGTCAATACTTTTGCTGGCCTGCGTCGCGGACTTGATAGTGTGCTCGATTTAAGTTGAGTACTAATCCTCGGTGGTTGAGTAGCCCGAAGCGATAGCTGAGGGCGTATCGAAACCACCAGTAAATAGTTTATTTTTAATTTTCTGTTTGATTTTCATTGTTGGTTTCGATACGGCGGAAGAACACCGCCCACTCAACCAACGGAGTATATTTTTATGATAAACAAAATAGACACAGACATGGTTAAGCACGTAGCAAATCTCGTGCGGCTTGGCATCTCGGAAGAAGAGGCGCAAAAATTCAGCGGGCAATTTTCCTCCATCATTGACTACTTCAAGATGCTCAACGAAGTGGACACGGAAAACGTCCCGCCCGCATCCGATATCACCAATAATAAAAATGTCTTGCGCGAAGATGCAGCCAAACCCTCCATGAGCCGCGAAGAGTTTCTAAACAACGCGCCCCAATCCGAGCGCGGATATATCAAAGTGCCAACTGTCTTGGGAGATGAGTAATTAGTGATTAGGTAATTAGGAATTAGGCAGCAGACGACCTCCTAATCCCCAATTACCTATTTACCTAACGCCCCAACTATCAAACGACAAAACTATGCAACTACATAACTAACCTATGCAACTAACAAACTTAACCATCCGCGAAGCACATGAAATGCTTGCCGCCAAAAAGATCAGCAGTCTGGAACTCACACAGGCTGTGCTCAAACGCGCGCACGAAATCGACCCAAAGATCAAATCCTACGTCACCATCACCGACGACCTCGCGCTCGAGCAAGCCGGACAAGCGGATGAGCGCATTCGCAAAGGTGAAAACGTCACTCCCCTTACGGGCATTCCCTTCGCCATAAAAGATTGCATCTCCACGCGTGACATTCGCACAACCTGTTCATCCAAAATACTTGAAGATTACGTCCCGCAATATAATGCCACCGTCACTGACAAACTTGCAGACGCGGGCGCAGTGCTCATGGGCAAAACCAACATGGACGAGTTCGGCATGGGTTCATCCTGTGAAAATTCCGCCTTCTTCAACACGCACAATCCCTGGGATCTGGATCGTGTCCCAGGCGGTTCAAGCGGAGGTTCCGCCGCGGCCATGTCCGCGGGTTTGGCGACATTCACCATCGGCGAGGATACGGGCGGTTCCGTGCGCATGCCTGCCAGCTTTTGCAACGTAACAGGCATCAAGCCCACTTATGGCCGTGTCTCTCGTTATGGATTGATTGCCCTCGTTTCATCATTCGACTCCATTGGTCCAATGACTCGCGATGTTTACGATTGTGCGACGGTTCTCGAAGTCATTGCAGGTCACGATGAAAAAGACAGCACCACATTCAATGCGCCTGTTCCGCAATACCATCAAAACATCAACGGGTCCGTCAAAGGTATGAAACTCGGTATTCCAAAGGAATATTTTGTGGCGGGCATGGAGGCGGGTGTCGAGTCGTCCATCCAGGAGGCCATCCGCAAATTTGAAAAACTTGGCATGGAAGTACTCGAAGTCTCGCTCCCCAACACAAAATATGCGCTGCCCGTTTATTATCTTTTGCTCTTCGCCGAAGCCAGCTCGAACCTGGCGCGTTTCGACGGCACGCGCTTCGGTCTCTCCGTTTCAGAAAACGCAAAAGACGTGACCGACATCTATTTTCAGACCCGCCACAAAGGTTTCGGCGACGAAGTCAAACGCAGGATCATGCTCGGCGCATACGCTTTGTCTGCGGGATATTATGATGCGTATTATCTCAAAGCCCAAAAAGTCCGCACGCTTCTTCGTCGGGACTTTGAAACTGCCCTGTCTTCCTGTGACATTCTCGTCGCCCCGACCTGTCCCACCACCGCCTTCAAGATAGGTGATAAGGTCAGTGACCCGCTCGAAATGTATCTCTCTGATATTTACGTCGCCGCCACCAATCCAGCCGGTGTCCCGGCCTTGGCTCTCCCCTGCGGATTTTCCAAGGGCATGCCCGTCGGCATGCAGCTCATCGGCAGGCATTTGGATGAACAAACCCTGTTCCGGGTCGGTCACGCTTATCAACAGGAAACCGACTGGCATAAGCAATTACCATTTCTTTAGGAATGTCATTCTGAGCCGCTTTGTGACGAAGAATCTTTACGATAATCCCAGAGACCCTTCGCTGGCGCTCAGGGAATCATAAACGCAAGGTAAACACATGACACAATACGAACCCGTCATTGGACTCGAGATCCACGCCGAATTACAGACCAACTCAAAGATGTTCTGCTCTTGCTCGGCGGATTACTCCAACGCGCCGGAACCGAACACCTTTATTTGTCCCGTTTGCACGGGCTTGCCTGGCGCCATGCCTGTGCTCAACAAAAAGGCAATCGAACAAGCCACCCTGGTTGGCCTGGCTTTGAATTGTTCGATCAACGAATTCAATACCTTCGCGCGTAAAAATTATTTTTATCCAGACCTGCCCAAAGGTTATCAGATCTCGCAATATGAATTACCCATTGCATCCAAAGGGTATCTGGATGTTTTGGACGATACAGAGAATCCATTGCGCGTTGTCGTGCGGCGTGTGCATATTGAAGAAGATACCGCCAAGCTTGCACATGAGAAGAATTATGCCCTCGTAGACTTCAATCGCGCAGGCGTGCCGCTGCTCGAAATCGTCTCCGAACCGGATATGCGGACAGTGGAAGCCGCACTCGATTATGCCACCAAAATCCGCGCCATCCTGCGCTATCTGGGCGTTAACTCTGGCGACATGGAAAAAGGTGTCCTGCGTTTCGAGGCGAACATCTCTGTCAGACCTGCTGGCAGTTCCGAGTTACGAACCAGAACCGAGATCAAGAACCTAAACAGTTTCCGCGCACTGACTCGCGCATCCGCATATGAGATCGAACGTCAGACCAAAGCGCATGAATCGGGCGGCGAAGTCATCCAGGAAACATTAGGCTGGGATGATGTGCGCGGCGTAACCGTTTCACAGCGCGGCAAGGAAGACGCGCATGATTATCGCTACTTCCCCGAACCCGATCTGCCCCCGCTTCAATTGGACCGCGCATGGATCGATTCAATCAAGAGTCAACTCCCCGAATTGCCCGAAGCCAAAACCCACCGCTTCATGGAACAATATGAGTTGAAACGACAGGAAGCAACCCTGCTCGCCTCCGAAAGATCGCTCGCGGATTATTTTGAAGATGTGGTTTCAAGGTCAAGAAGTTCCGCAAAAACGATCCACTCATGGATTGCAGGCGAGTTCATGCGCTACCTGAATGACTCAGGCTTGGCCTTGGAAAGCCTCGCTTTATCTGCCGAACGATTCGCGCAATTGATCGACATGGTCACGGACAAAACCATCAGCGGCAACTCAGGGAAGATTGTGCTCAATGAAATGCTCAAGCACGGGGGCGACCCACGGGAGATCGTCAAAGCCAGGAATCTCGCCCAGGTTTCTGATACAGGGTTTATTCAGGAAGCCATCGAAAAGGTTCTGAGTGACAATCCCAGGGAAGTGGAACAACTCCTCGCTGGCAAAGAGACCATCATCCAATGGCTGATGGGACAGGTCGCCCGCGCCACCAAAGGCAAGGCGGATCCAAATGTGGCGAAGGAGCTGTTGGCGAAGGCGTTGGAAGGGAGAAGAAGAAGTGGAAATACGCCCTGACAATTTGTCCCAGTCGTATCCAAAAAGGAGAGGATGTTTCGATAAACATCCTCTCCTTTTATTTATTGCTGAATATTGTTAATATTATTACCCATGCCTGCTCATGAACCGTTCCATTCTTGCCAAGGCTTCCTCGATCTTTGTGTATTCGGTTGCATAACAGGCTCTTACGAATCCTTCCCCACCAGGACCGAATGCATTGCCGGGCACTACGGCCACATGTTCTTCCTCCAATAATTTATTGCAGAAGGTCTCATCGTCCATGCCGGACGCCCGGATGTTGGGAAATGTATAAAAAGCGCCGCGCGGCTCAAAGGTCGAGAGACCGAGACGATTTAATCCCGCCACCAACAGCCTGCGGCGGCGGTCATATTCAGTCAACATTTCCTGCACATAGGGTTCACCGTTCTCCAAGGCTTCAATGGCGGCATCCTGCGCGGTGGTGGGCGCAGACATGATGGTGTATTGATGAACACGTACCAAACCTTGGATGATATCCGTCGGTCCGCAGGCGTATCCGATGCGCCAGCCGGTCATCGCATAATCTTTTGAGAAACCACCGAGCAAAACAGTGCGGCGTTTCAGGCTTTCATCCAGGGCGGGGAAGCAGACATGTTCAAAGTCATATACGAGGCGGTCATAGATTTCATCCGAGACAACCATAAGATCATATTGTTCGGCGATCCTGCCGATTTCCAGCATCACTTCGCGCGGAGCGACTGCGCCCGTTGGGTTGGATGGGTAACCGATAAAAATGATCTTCGTGCGCGGCGTGATGGCTTTGCGAATATCATGCGGGTCGATCGTGAAATTATTTTCCAGGCGCGCGGGGATTTCAACCGGCACGCCGCCGGCCAGAATGACCTCGGCTTGATAGGAAACAAAACATGGCGTGGGGACGATGACTTCATCGCCGGGATTCAAAATTGCGGTGAAGGTGAGATACAACGCCTCCGAAACGCCGACTGTTGCAACGATCTCAGTCGAGGGATCATATTTCACCTTGTATAATTTTTGTAAATTATCGGAAATGCCTCGGCGCAATTCAATTTTTCCGTGATTGGATGTGTAATGCGTTTCGCCGTTTTGCAGGGAGCGAATGCCCGCATCGAGGATTGGTTTTGGGGTTGTGAAATCGGGTTCGCCGATCCCAAGCGAGATCACATCCTTCATCGTCGCGGCAATATCGAAGAACTTGCGAATGCCGCTGGGCTTTAATCCAGCCACACGTTCTGAAAGTCTTTGTACTTCACTAATTTTCTGCATTGAGCCTCCTGGCTTCGCCATTGCCTCGGCAATGACATTAGATTGGGTATACACGCCAGTCATCCGATAATTCCTGATACGTCAATTCAAAAGCAGAGCCGTCAGTCGTGATCACACGAAAACCTTTTTCACCCGGACCATGCCAGCGTGAAATGATCTCTGCAATCTCGTACTGGCATCCCTGCCATCTTAATGAAAGGGGTCGTTCCGCATATTCCGTGTCCGAACGACATTCTACGATTTCCATGATCTAAAGAACGACGGAACTTGTATCGCCGATGTTCAATTGCATGACGCGACCATCGCTTCTGGCTTTAACCCTGGCCTGCCTGCCGATCAGGGAACGACTCAGCGCCGCATCCTTGATCTCACAATCCGCCTCGAGAATACTCTCTGTGATTTGGCTGTTTTCTATCTTGCAGTTCGCGCCGATCGAAACATAGGGTCCGATGGTGGAGTTGGAAATTTCAGCGGTTTCATGAATCGCCACGGGTGCCACGATCTTGACGTTTGAACTTGTAAACGTTTGAAGCTTTGAACCTTGTTTTTCCAACAACGTCTTATTGGTGTCCAGAGTCGCTTCAATCGTGCCCGTATCCAGCCAGGTGCTGATCTTGTTTGTGTGGATTTTGGCGCCGCGTTCGATCATAATGGAAATGGCGTCCGTCAGGAAATATTCATTCTTCAGCATGATGCCGCGCTTTATTTGGTCGTCAATCGCGGCGAGTAAATTATCGGCGCTCTTGAAATAGTAACACCCAACCACCACAAGGTTGTTATCCATGCTTTGCGGTTTCTCGATGAAACGTTTTACCCAACCGTCCGGGCCTTCCTCCGCCACGCCAAAACGACGCGGGTCCTCGACTGGCATGACCCAGGCTACCCCATCCGACTGCTCATTGGAGAGAAAAGAGAAGTCCGTCTCCATCAACGTGTCTGAAAAACAGATGACCAGCGGTCCGCGCCGCAGGTATTCGCGGGCAAGCGTAAGCGCATGGGATTGTCCCCTCATCTCATGCTGCACAACATAATGCGCCTTGAGATTGGGATAATGTTCTTTAATGAAGGCGGGTATCTGCGTCTCGCCCAGATAGGGGCCCACGATAAAAATGTACTCGGTGTTTTCAGGTTCAGGCAGGGTCTTGAACATATCGAGTAAATGCTCGAGGGATGTTTTGCCAGCCACGCTCACGAGCGGTTTGGGCTTGCTCCAGGTATGCGGTTTCATACGCGTGCCCCAGCCCGCCATGGGAATAACGATCTTTAGGGAATCATTTGTCATGGTTCAATGGTCCATCAATCATATTGATTTATTGTGCGGGTTGCATTATACCGTCTGCCAATTCTCACAAAGCAGTTGGATCGATGAATTTTACCATTTCCCGTAACCTGGTGATTTTGCACCCTTTGTTCCATATTCTTCCAGCAGGCGGAGGTGGGAAGCGTAAACGTCTGCAGGTAATTCATCCAATGGGAAGGTACGAATTTCTGCGATTTCGCCGTCCGGCTTTCCAGTTATTTTGAAATCCTTGCACTGAAAAACAACGGTATGGTCGGTTTTCCATTGAATGAAGTTTGAATAAGCGCCGATCAAAGTCATGGCCCTCAATTCCGCGCCTGTCTCTTCGAAGGCTTCGCGACGCGCGGCTTGTTCGAGGGTTTCGTTGCGTTTCAACCCACCGCCGGGCAGGAACCACCCGGGCAGGTAGGTGTGCCGCACCAGCCATACATTGTCATTTTGAAGCATTACGATCCGCACGCCCATGCGGACAGGGCGGAAGACAAAGCAATAAATTTTAAAGCCGAGATATAACAGGCGGAAGTACATCTATGAATGACCCAATATTGGATGCGGTTGATATGACTGCTCGAGCTGTTTGACTTCCTCTTCGGATAATTTAATATCCAGCGCGGCAATGGCCTGATCCAGATGCTCGATCTTGCTGGACCCGATTATGGGTGCTGTGATATAGGGTTTGCTCAATACCCAGGCCAGTGCGATCTGTGAAGCAGTTACGTTGTGTTTATTTGCAATTTCATGAGCGCGATCTGCCACTTTGAAATCCTCTTCGCGGAAATACAGCTGGTTTGCGAAGGCGTCGCTCTTTGCGCGGGTTGTTTCGCCGCCCCCGCCGCGTTTGCGGTTGCCGGCGAAGAATCCGCGCGCCATTGGGCTCCAGGGGATCAGCCCAATACCCTGATCCACGCAAAGCGGAATCATCTCGCGTTCCTCCTCGCGATAGACTAGATTATAGTGATTTTGCATGGACACGAACTTTGTCCAACCGTTCCTTTCAGAGACATGCAGCGCCTTCATGAATTGCCACGCAAACATGGACGATGCGCCGATATACCGCGCCTTCCCTGCGCGCACGACATCGTTCAGCGCCTCCATTGTTTCTTCGATGGGTGTGTTGTAATCCCAGCGGTGGATCTGATACAAATCCACATAATCCATTTGCAGGCGTTTCAAAGAACTGTCAATCGAGTCCATGATGTGTTTGCGCGAGAGGCCGCGGTCATTCACATCATCGCTCATTTGCTGGTACACCTTTGTGGCGACAACGACATTTTCGCGTTTGATCCCTTTAAGTAAATTGCCAGTAATGCGTTCGCTTTCGCCCAATGAATAGATATCCGCTGTATCGAAGAAATTAATGCCAGCATCCAGCACGCGTTTAACAAATGGTTTGGCTTCGTTTTCCTCCAATACCCACTCGTGCCATTTCTTTGAGCCGTAGGTCATCATTCCCAAACACAGGCGTGAGACCTTTAATCCGGTTTTACCGAGGTTGATGTATTGCATGGGAAACTCCGTTATCTATTCTATGCTCCTTTCGCCGTCCTCGGCGGAAGGGTTTGATGTAAGCCATTTATTTATATCAGTAATTGGAATAACAGGTTTTCTTCCGAGATCGTAGTATCCAGCGCTGGAATAAACATAGTCTGCCCTATCTTCTACCAATTCCCAATTTTTTGCTATTGGGTTTTGATGAATATATTCCATCTTTTGCCACAAAAAATCCATTGAATAAATATTCTTGGCTTGAATATCCTGCCAGATACTATGCTCGTGCCTTGAGTCACGCTTCTTTTGTTGAAACACTTCCAATAAAGCCTTCTGTTTATTCTCTCGCAGTTTTTTCAAAATTTCATGTGCTGTAAATGAGCCGAATTGTTGAACAATATCCCCGATTGGCGCGCTTTCAGGTTTTATGACCGCATGAAGATGAGTTGGCATGATGACAAATGCAAATAACAGAATTCGTTTTTGTTCCTGCATCCATGCGAAAGAATTTAGGGGAATATTTATGTATTCAGGGGTGATAAACAGATTTTTCCATTCCACAATGGATGCAGTGATGAAATAGAAATGGGTCGAGTCGTGAAAAGAGGGAAAAGTCATGGTTGATTTTTGTGCTCTTATTATTGTTGCTCCATTTGCCGTCCTCGGCAAATGGCTTTTGCAAAATAAATTAACTTGCACAACCCGCGCCGATGACGGCGCTTGAGCAGATTATATGATTGTCAAATTCGCCAAACTTGCTGCAAGCCTCTTGATACCAACTGATTCAAAGACCACATCCACGATCTCGTCGCCGTCTTGCATTCGGCTGTTTAGGACAATGCCTTCGTCCCAGAGCGGGTGCTTGACGCGAGTCCCAGCTTTGTATTGGCTGGTTGAAACAGGAGCAGATTGGGGATGGGAAGGAAGCGACCATCTTGTCTCCGCTGATGTGTCGTGCACGCCTGTCCTGAGTGAAGACGAAGGAGCGCGTCCCATGCGTGTTTTTCCAACAAGCATGTCGGCGGGGATGTCATCCATAAAACGCGAGGGATAGGTTTCTTCGCTCATGCCGCGTCCGCCGCGTTGAATGGCGCGCAGCAGATAAAGCCTGTCTTTGGCGCGGGTGATGCCGACATAAAAGAGGCGGCGTTCCTCCTCCATTTGTTCCGGTTCGTCGAAGGAACGGCTGTGTGGAAGGATGCCGTCATTGAGACCGATGATGAAGACCGCGCCGAATTCAAGACCTTTTGCGGCGTGAAGCGTGAGCAGGGTGGGCGCATTGGCGTCTGTGATGGTGTCCTGATCTGCGACGAGGGCGATGTTCTCAAGGAATTCATCCAGCGTGCGTGTGGAATATTCAAGCGCGAGGCGTTTTAATTCCTGCACGTTTTCCCAGCGGTCTGCGCTTTCTTCGGTATCATCCTCCAAAATGAATTCTTTGTAGTTGATGTCTTTTAAGATGTGCTCAAATAGTTCAACGGTTGTAGCTGTGTTTGCAATGGCGCGCCAATTCGCGAACATGCCGCCAAAGTCTGCGAGTGGCAGGGCGGCGCGGCCGGTAAAGGATTTGTAATAGGGTGAGTCTGCGCCGCGTGCGAGGTCAAGCAGGACCGCGGCCGGGCTGGTTTCGTTTTGACGTGCGACCATGTGGAGCGTGGTCAAGGTCTTTTCGCCGATGCCGCGCGGCGGGACGTTGATGATGCGTCCGAGGGCTGCCTCATCGGCGGGGTTGTGCACCAGGCGCATAAAAGCGATGACATCCTTGACCTCGCGGCGTCCATAAAATCTTTGCGCGCCGACGAGTTTATATGGCAGCCTGGCCTGCAAAAAGGCTTCTTCGATTAAACGCGACATGGCATTGGTGCGATACATCACCGCGCAGTCGCCCGGCTCAAATTGTTTGCTCAACACAAGTTGCGCGATGGTATCCACCACAAAGGCGGCTTCGCCATAATCGTCCCGCGCTTCGTAGAAGAAAATTTTCTCACCCGCGCCGCGGTCGCTAAAAAGCCTTTTCTTGCGGCGGTTGTGTGCACGGTCAATTACACCTGTAGCAGCGTCGAGGATGTTTTGATGCGAGCGATAATTTTGTTCGAGCAAGATAACACGCGCTTCGGGGAAGTCCTGCTCGAATCTTTTGATGTTTCGATAGTCAGCCCCTCGCCAGCCGTACACGGAGTTATGCACAACCATGCCATTTGCGACATAATTGTGCAAATTTTCCACTTCAAAGTCGTAGACTGTTCCTTGATAGGGTTCGCTTGCAATTTCGATGATTTCATCTTCGATGATTTGTCCATCCTTTTCGATGGCAACAATCATGGATGGATGCAGGTGACTGGCGGGCATTAAATTGAATTTTTGCGCGAGCGGCAAATTGCCCTTATCCACGAGAAACGCGCCCACGACAATTTCCGCGTCGTTTGCAGATTCGCTTAGTTTTTGCGCTACTTCCTGAATGTCATTATATTGCAGGCGGTTGACGCCCACGCGCCAATTCTCCCTGCTGCGAATGCGCGGATTGTAGCCGAGTGACTTCAATTGTTTCGCCAGTTTTGGGTCACTGCTCCACAAGTCTACGCGGTGCGCGTGCCAGTGGGATTCTTCTGTAATTCGCCCGTCTCCGAAATACCGCAAGTTGACGATGTTTCTAAATGTGCCTTGTGGAATATAGTGTGGGTACTTGAAATCCATGCCAAGATCGGTCAGTAATTGATTTGCGTTTTCATCTGTGTTAATTTCCTTGAAAAGTTTATCAATATACTCTTGCGACATTCGCATTCTGCGCCCTCGTACATGGAATACGGTTGTAGGGATGCCATAGGCGGTTGAGAAATAGGCTTCCCAGTAATGGGCCTCATTTCTATCCGCACATACTTTCAGAACCCACATTTTGTCTGCATTTTCCTGATTGCTTCTGACTTGCAAACCGACTTTTAGCGCGCTTCCATCACTGCGGGCATGGGAAGCTATACCAACGCGATAGCCTTTGTCCTTGCGGTACATCAGATAAACATAATGCCAACCGGGGTTCATTCCCAACCTTGCAAAGACAATGTGGTTTGGCGTGGCTTTGATAACGTGCCCATTACGGGTTGTTGCTTTAACTAGATTCCCTTTGAAGACTCGTTTGCCCGCATGTAAAACGCGCGAAGTCATGGTGGAACCGCGTCCGCCTGCGGCAATAACTTCATCGCCCTTTTTTATCTCTTCAATTTTCTTTTTTCCGCGCGGCGTTTGAATCTTTGTGCCAGCAGGGAAGCATTGGTCTGGATCGCCCACGCAGAAAATATTCTTGTGATGTGAAGCGAGGTGTTTCACCAGCGCATATTGGGCCAGGTTGGTATCCTGGAATTCATCCACCAGTACGTGGCGGAATCTTTGTGCGTATTTGTCTCGTACGGCGGGCATATCTTCCAGCAGGCGCGCGGTGTAAACCAGCAGATCGTCAAAATCCACGGCGTTGCTGGCAACCAGTCGTTTTTGGTATTCCGCATACACGCGCTTTACGACCTCATCGCGATAAGTGTTGACCGGATAATCCTCCGCGCCGATGAGTTCGTTCTTTGCGCGTGAGATGGAGGCGTGAATACTGGCGGGGCGATATAACTTATCGTTTAAATTAAGTTCGCGAAGTATTGCCTTGACGATTCTTTCCTGATCGTCGGAATCAAAAATCACAAAATTGGATTCAAGCGGCAGGTGTTCGGTCTCACGCCTCAAAATCCGTGCGCAAATTGAGTGGAAGGTGCCCAGCAGCATGCCTTCGGTGGTTTGTTCGTTTAGCATCGCCTTGACGCGCTGGTCCATTTCCTTCGCAGCTTTATTGGTGAATGTGACTGCGATGATCTGCCATGGGCGGATGCCTTCATTCGCGATCAGCCAGGCGATGCGTTGCGTGAGCACCCGCGTCTTGCCGGAGCCCGGGCCTGCCACGATCAAAACGGGACCCTCCGCCGCTGTGACAGCTTTTCGTTGTTGTGGGTTGAGTTTGTTTATAAAATCCATGTTGTGTTTATAAAAGGCTCTGCCAGGGTCTCATCCCCCGACAGAGCAAGGCTTATCATCCGTTTGATCGAAAACTACTATTACCTGGATATTTATAATTCGGATGTACAGTTCGGGCAGCGTGTAGCCTTAATGGAAATGACGCTGAAGCAGTGCCGACAGTCCTTGGTGGTCGGGTCGGCGGGCGGAGGAGCTTTCTTCATGCTGTTGGCGGATTTAATAATAGTGAAGATGACCAAGGCAATAATGAGAAAGTCGATGATGGTTTGGAGAAACACACCCCATTGGATGACAGCCGCACCAAAGTGGATGGACAGTTCACTGAAATTGATTCCGCCAATAAGCGAACCGATGATGGGCATCAGGATGTCGTTGACCAGCGAGCCGACGATCTTTCCAAACGCGCCGCCGATGATCACGCCCACTGCCAGGTCCAGAACGTTGCCGCGCGTAACGAATTCCTTGAATTCCTTTAACATTAAGGGTTCCTTTTGAATATACCACTGCGAGCGCTCCGCGCAAAGCAGCCCCCTCGCTGCTATCTGGGTATTGCTTCGGGAAGTAGGCTCTCGCAGCGACAACCTGAGAATCGCTGGTTTGAATTCTATGTTAGTAAGCGGGGCTTGTCAACGATGAGATGATATTTGACGGTCAATCTCAAAGTGAAAATCTGTTTCGCGGCGTATCTCAGTGATCGGCTGGGGGTGTTCCGCGGCTTTCGTCCACCCCGATACATTTTTTATATCGCCAATGAGGTGTAAAACCCACTCCAGAAATTGAGATGCAAAATAGTCCTCCTGCAGATTGGCGGAGAGATAATATCCTTTCAATTTTGATTGCATTCGAGTAACATGGTCTTGGGATTTCCAACAATCCATGCTGATTTTTTCTGATATCATTATATACCTGTCTCTGACAGGCAAATTGGCCCGTCGGAAAGTTACTTTTTCCATGATGCAATTCGGGCTTGTTGACTCCAATAAAGAATTCGGTATAATTCAACTTGCTTTCTGCAGGATTGTTGTTGGAGCGGCTCGTAAGTAGTAATTATCCCAATGTGCAAAGGACCTCGCAGATGCCAGATTTTTTACTTGACGTAAAAAGGCTTGAAACTCAATTCAAGACACCCGATGGAATTGTTCACGCTGTCAATGGTGTCTCTTTTGGATTGAAGGAAGGCGAAACACTGGGGGTGGTAGGGGAAAGCGGCTGCGGCAAGAGTGTAACCATGCTCTCTGTGCTGGGGTTGATCCCAATACCTCCAGGAAAAATTGTTGCGGGGGAGGCGTTTTTCTTTGGACAGGACCTGCTAAAGATGTCTAAAGAAGAAATACGCCATGTACGTGGCGCACAGATCGCCATGGTCTTTCAAGACCCGATGACTTCGTTGAATCCAGTGCTTACAGTGGGCCTCCAGCTTGTCGAGCCGCTTATGTTGCATCTTGGCATGACGCGAAAACAATCAGATACGCGCGCGGCCGAGTTGTTGGAGATGGTCGGTATTCCGAAAGCGAAAGACCGGCTGGGCGATTATCCTCATCAGTTTTCGGGTGGTATGCGTCAAAGAGTGATGATTGCCATGGCGCTTTCATGTTCCCCGCAGATCCTGATCGCAGATGAGCCCACCACCGCATTGGATGTGACCATTCAGGCGCAGATCATGGACTTGGTGCGCCGGTTGCGTGATGAATTGGGCATGACCGTTATCTGGATCACGCACGATCTGGGTGTTGTGGCAAACCTGGCTCAGCGGGTGATTGTCATGTATGGCGGCTATATTATCGAAGAAGCGCCAGTCAAAGAGTTGTATTTCAATCCAAGCCATCCGTACACGCTTGGACTTTTGGGCAGCCTGCCGCGCCTGGACGAAAAAGGGCGTCACAGGCTTACTTCCATTGACGGTGTACCGCCTGTGCTTTTTGAGAAGCCGGTTCATTGCCCATTTGCGCCGCGTTGCAAGTTTGCCGTTGAACACTGCTGGAAGGAAAATCCTCCCTTGAATGAAGTCACGCCGGGTCATCGCACGGCATGTTGGGTGGATGTCAAGACTGGGAGAGAACGCTAATGGAAAAGGAAAATATACATAAATGCATACGCACCAAGAAATAGCAGAGGAAATAAAAACAGCCAAATCAAGCCTAATATTGAACCAGCAAAGCGAGTGCGAATGTCATTCCATGTGGTCTGTATCAATAA
>Ga0172370_10003076_pt1 | contig 23441 bp, 21 predicted proteins | sample LakKiv5m_FD_114538 | JGI IMG/M metagenome (GOLD analysis project Ga0172370, IMG submission 114538) | Freshwater microbial communities from Kabuno Bay, South-Kivu, Congo - kab_022012_11.5m | ecosystem: Environmental > Aquatic > Freshwater > Lake | place: Democratic Republic of the Congo...
ACCGGCCGGCATTTCTTCCACCGAACGTCGAGCCGTCATTGAAGCTACCATTGCGGCTGGCGCCAAGGCGGCCTATATTATCAAGGAACCAGTGGCGGCAGCCATTGGCGCTGATATTCCCATTGGTTCAGCCACTGGTCATATGGTAATTGATATTGGCGGCGGCACTGCTGAAATGGCGGTTATTTCCCTGGGTGGTGTCGTGGCTTCCACTTCGGTGCGAGTTGGGGGTAATAAGTTTGATGCCGCTATTTTAGAATATGTGCGCAAGAAATATAATTTAGCTATCGGCGAAAGAACGGCTGAAGAAATTAAAATCAATATTGGCTCCGCTTTATACATGGAAGATAAATTGCATATGGAAATCAGAGGACGAGATATTGTTACCGGCTTACCGCGCAGTATCACCGTTTCCAGCGATGATGTTACTGAAGCCATTCAGAATGAATTAGAGGCGATTATTTCCGCCTCTAAAAAGGTATTACAGAAAACTCCGCCGGAATTGGCAGCTGATATTATGGATAAGGGAATTGTTCTGACCGGTGGCAGCTCATTATTACGCAATATTGATCAGCTGATTTCTCGAACCACCGGCGTCCCCGCCTATGTGGCCGACGATGCCATGCTCTGTGTGGCCAAAGGAACCGGCATTGCTTTAGATAACTTAGATTCATATAAACGAAGTATTTTAGCGACTAAATAATCAGCGGATTTATCATCGGCTAGTTATTTAATTTATTTTTTTATTATGATCATCGGCATAGATGCTTCCAGGGCTAATCGTCAGCACAAAACCGGTACAGAGTGGTACTCTTTTTACCTTATCAAAAATCTAGCCCAGATTGATAGAAAAAATAAATATCGTTTATATCTTAATGAAAAATCAACTCCAGAATTGATTGAAATAATAAAAGATAATCCTAATTTTTCTCTTAAATTTCTCTATTGGCCCTTTAATTCTTTTTGGACTCTAGGTCGCTTAACTCTAGAAATGATTTTTAATGCTCCCGATGTTTTATTCATTCCGGCTCACACCATACCGTTGATTTATCCCCGACGGACCATTAATACCATCCATGACATTGCCTTTGTCCGGGAACAGAATTTATATCATTCGGCCAAGATAAAAACGGATTTAGCTTTTTCTCGGCAGATTATTAATTTTTTAGTTAAAGCTTTTACTCTAGGAAAATATCGTTCCGAATCCGTTGATTACCTTTTTTGGTCAACGGCCTTTGCCTTGAAACACGCTCGTAAAATTATTACAGTTTCCAATTTTACTAAACAGGAGATTCTAGCCCTTTATCCCAAAACCAAGACTAATAAAATCGTTGTCATCCATAATGGTTATAATGATTTATTATATCGTCCCATTAATGATCATGAAAAAATTAGGGAGGTTTTAGACAAGTATGGTCTAGAGGCTCCCTATTTTTTATATGTTGGTCGTTTGGAAAAAAAGAAGAACACCCCCGCTCTAATTGAAGCTCTGGCAATTTTAAAAGAAAATAATCCGGATATCAAAGAAAAATTAGTTCTCATTGGCGATGCCAGTTTTGGTTACGATGAAGTAAAATACGTTATTGAGCAATTTGATTTGAATAATGAAGTGATTATGCCTGGCTGGGTTGATGAGGAAGATCTGCCCTATATTTTCAGTGGAGCGAAGGCTTTTATTTTTCCCAGCAAACACGAAGGCTTTGGTATCCCGGTAATTCAATCTTTGGCCTGCGGTTTGCCCACGGCGGTTTCTGATATTCCGGTTTTGCGAGAAATTGCCGATGGCGCCGTGTTGTTTTTCAACCAAACTGATAAGCGAGCCATTGCCGAAGCCATGAAGCAAATCGTTGTAGATGCTAATTTACGCCATAAATTAAAAGTTAAAGGCCTGGAAAAGGCCCAGGAATTTAGCTGGAAAAAGTGTGCCCAGGAAACCCTCCGGGAGATTGAAAATTGGTAATTGGTTAACGTTTGAAAAAAAATTAAATTATGATATTATTAAGGTGTTATATGAAGAGAATTGTAACATCTTTTTTTATACTTTCTTGGTTCATCGTTGGGCCTGTTTTAGCTAACATTACGCCCAACGATCCTTTTTATAATCGCCAATGGTATCTTTCTAAAATAAAGGCTGATCAGGCTTGGACTAAAATTTCCGTCAGTCCGGACATTGTGATAGCGGTTATTGATTCCGGTATCCAAATTATTCATCCGGATTTACGGGATAATATTTGGCATAATAGTCGGGAGATAATTAATAACAATATTGATGACGATGGCAATGGTTTTATCGATGACTATAGTGGCTGGAATTTTATTGATAATAATCCTGATCCTTCACCTCATTTCATTAGCGGTTGGACAGAGGCTGGCGTCTCTCACGGCACCATGGTAGCTGGCATTATCGCCGCCAAGGGAAATAATCTTCAGGGTGTAGTTGGAGTAACCTGGCGAGCCCAAATAATGCCCCTAAAGGTTTTAAATGAAAAGGGCGAAGGACGGATTAGTAATGTTATCAGGGCGATTGATTATGCCATTAATAACGGAGCGGATATTATTAATTTAAGCTTTGTTAGTTTTGACTATAGTCAAGGATTACAGGAAGCCATTCGTCGAGCTCACCAGGCTGGGGTTATTGTGGTGGCGGCGGCCGGCAACGAGCAGGCGGCCGGTGAAGGCTATAACATTGATAAGACGCCAATTTATCCGGCCTGCTATGACGGTCAGTTGATTGGTGAAAATATGGTTATTGGGGTGGCCGCGACGGACGCCCTAGATCAAAAAGCTAATTTTTCTAGCTATGGTTTTCGTTGTGTTGATATTACGGCTCCGGGGATTAGTTTCTATAACACCATTACCAGTGGTAGTTATATTGAAGATCCCAATCGTTTTTATGATGGCTATTGGTCGGGCACTTCCATGGCTACCCCCCTAGTATCCGCCACCCTAGCTTTGATTCAACAGGCTAACCCAGAATTAAATCGTCGGGAGGTGGTTAATATTTTGTTTGCTTCCACTGACAATATTAGTCGTCTAAATCCTAATTATTTAGGACAATTGGGCAACGGGCGTCTTAATGTTAATCAGGCCGTGGAAATGGCCAAAAGTCAGCTCTATGATCATTTGGAAAGATTAATGATTCTACCGGAGGTAGGTCAGAAAGACATAAAGCTAACTTCCGCCAACGGTGATTTAGTTAAAGATTTTTCTTTGGAAACTAATAATTATGCCGCCCTAGTTGCCGGTGACGTTAATGGCGACGGTGTTGATGAAATAGTTATTGGCAATGGCCCCGGTAATCAACCGGAAGTGAAAATTTTTAATCAGGAGGGCAAGCTGTTAAAAAGATTTTTAGTTTTTGACAGTCGTTTTCGAGGAGGAGTCAATCTAACAGTTGATGATTTAGATAATGATGGCCAGGCGGAGATAATTGTTGTGCCATCAACCAACGGCAATGCTGAGGTACGAATTTTTGAATTTAGTGGTCGCCTGAAAAAACAATTTTTTGTGGATTCTCGTAATTGGCGGGGCGGACTAAGCGTTGCCTCGGGAGATTTAGATGGAAAAGGTAATCGACAAATCGTGGTTGGCTATGGAGCCGGTCGAGATCCTCAGGTCCGAATTTTGAATTCCGGCGGTAAATTATTGGGGGTTTTCTTTGCCTATGACAAAAAGTTTCGTGGCGGGGTTAACGTGACCGTTGCCAATATTGATGGACGACGTGATCACAATAAGGCGGAAATTATTGTATCTCCGGGGAAGGGGCATAATCCATTGGTTAAAATATTTGATCACCACGCCCAATTAAAGAATCAATTTTTAGTTTTTAGTAAAAATTGGCAGGGCGGCGTTAATTTAACAGCCGGTGATATTAATAGTGATGGAATTGACGAAATAATTGTGGGTGCCTATCCGGGTGCGGCTCCCCATATTCGCGCCTTTGATTGGCAGGGAATTTTATTGGAATCATTCTATGCCTGGGAAGAAAGCTTTAACGGTGGAGTAAATATTGGTATAATAAGAATAAACAATTAATTATATGGCTAAACAAGTTATTTTTGATAAGAAGAATGTGTTGGTGGCTGGTGGAGCTGGTTTTATTGGCTCCCATCTCTGCGATGAATTAGTTAAGACCTGCAAAGTAATTTGCGTAGATAATTTTATTTCCGGCAATGAAAAAAATATTGACCATCTTTTAGCTAACCCAAATTTTATTTTTATTAACCATGATTTATCTAAGCCCCTGGATTTAGAAAGCTTAGCCAACCTAAAATCATTTAAAATTGAATTTCAAGGAATTCAGGAAATCTATAATTTAGCCTGTCCTATGTCTCCCCGCCGATTTTTAGAAAATCGTCTGGCGACTCTATTGGCTAATTCCTCTGCCGTTAAAAATTTATTGGATTTGGCTGTCAAATATCAGGCTAAATTTTTACAATTTTCTTCTTCGGTGATCTACGGCCCCCGTCACCAAGATACCCCGGAGTTAAAGGTTTCGGAAACAGATTTAGGTCTGGTTGATCAATTATCAGCCAGAAGTGCCTACGATGAGGGTAAACGCTTTGCCGAAACCATGGTTTCTAATTTTCGTTCTATTTATAATATTGATGCTAAAATAATCCGTCTTTTCCGAGTCTATGGCCCCCGCATGGAATCCGACGATGATCAAATGATTCCTGATTTCATTAATCATGCTCTGGAAAATAAAGATATTACCATTTATGGTGACGAGACTTTTTCTTCCTCCTTCTGTTACATTGAGGATGTTTTGGATGCGGTGGGCAAAATGATGAATTCGGATTTAGCTGGGCCCATTAACATTGGTTCCGATGTGGATATTAAATTAGTTGATTTTGTTAATATAATTATTCGGGAAGTCAATTCGCAATCTAAAATCGTTTATGCCGATAGCCAATTATTTGTTAGCGAATTATTATTACCAGATATTCGTTTAGCTAAAAATGAATTAAATTGGATGCCGGTAGTTACCTTGGAAAATGGTCTCAAAAAAACCATTTTTGACATTAAGGCCAATAAAAAACTTCAAGGCTTTGGGGCCTAAATAATAAAGTAATTATATTATAAAAATCAGACTATCTTAGTCTGATTTTATTTTAATTTATTTTCTAGATCATTTTCATCTCCCGGGCGAAACAGCCGATCATTCTTTCCCATGATTTCAGGTATTCCGCCGATGTTAGCGGCGATAATAGGCAGATTATGTCGATGGGCTTCGTCAATGATGGTTGGTGAATTTTCATAGCAGAAGGAGGGGACCACTAAACAATCCTGGGTGTTCATTATTTCTTCGGTCTGCTTCAAGGGCAGACGTCCCAGAAATTTAATCCGTTGATCGCCAGCGGCTAATCTTTGGGCACTAGCTAGTTTTTGACCGTCCCCGATGATTGTTAGGGTTTTGTGGGGATCGATTATTTTTTTAAAAGTTTTTATTAGGAATAAAATTCCTTTATGGGTTTCAATCTGGCCAACGAATAATATTTTTTTCGGTTGGTTAATTTCTTTGGTAACTATTTTTTCCTTTGATTTTTGAAAGGGATTAACCAGGGTTAATGATTTTGAGAAAAAATTTCGTTGGCGGTGTTGTTCCAGCAGCCAACGGGAAGGAGAAATTATTTGGTGAGGAGAAGAGAAGAGAGCACGAGTCAGGAATTGATAAGTTTTAGCGGTCAGAGAGTTAATTTTTTCCTCCTGACCATAAATCATTAATCCCGAGGGATGGAGCAATTGAATATCATGAAGAAAATGTTCATGTCTAATCTTTAATCTTTTAATAATTCTGGGTACCAACCAACCCAAGCCCATTAGATTGTGGGTAACCACCAGATCGGGTTTTTGTGTTTCAAGAATTTTTTTTATCTGTCGAGCTTTTGAGTAGTTAAAAATATTACCCAGTTGCCAGAAGAAGCGGCCGATTAGAGGTAATTTATGGAGATTAAAGAAATAGGAGGATAAATAATATGTTTTTAGGGCAGAGTTTTTCGGCTCATCAACCCGGTGAGGCTTAGTGGTAATTAAAAAAACGACCTGTTGCTGATTTTGCCAATCAGCCACCATATCGGCCACCACCTTTTCGGCACCACCCCGGGCAAAGGGTGGATAGAGATTGTTGATTAGGGCGATTTTCATGCAAATAATTGATTTATTTTTATGGTCATTTTTTCTAGATCATATTTTTCTTCAGCCAAACGTCGCGCTGCCAGAGACATAATCCGACGCAATTCTTCATTATTAAAAATAAATTCTAATTTTCTTTTTAAATCTTCCACATCCCCGGGTTTGATTAATAGCCCCTGTTGGTTATTTTGGAAAACCTGACGAACGCCGGGCAGATCAGAAGCTAGTACTGGAACGCCGCAGGCTAGGGCTTCAATGAGAACAATCCCGAAAGCTTCATTGCTATTAATGGAGGGGAGAATCAGGAGGTCAGCGTTTTGGAAAGCTCGAATTAATTCGGAGTCGGTTAATTTGCCAGTAAATTCTACTTGTTTTTCTAATTTTAATTTTTTGGTTAATTCCTGATAATGATTCCGTAAATCGCCATCTCCTACCATTTTAAGTTGCCAATTACGGGGTGTAGTGATTACCAGAGCTTTTAATAGGATATCCACCCCTTTAAAATAATGGGCCTGATCTAAAGCGCCAACAAATAATAGGTTGAGACGATTTTTTTTAATGAATTTATCATTAATGTAGTGAATTATTTCTTTAGCCTTGGCCAGAGCTCGATTGTTTATCGAACGGTTAATTAACTTCGGCTGGAATTTGTGCAAATCAATGCTAAAGGGAATTTCTTGAAATTTTTCAGGATGTTTTTCATAGTATTTTTTAATTTGACTGTTTTTTACATAATCCAAGCTGGCACTGACAATTACTTCGGCCTGTTTCAATAGAGAAGTCCTGATTAATCGACTGGGCAGGCTGAGGGTTTTAGTTATTAGATTAATATTTTTCACATCCATGTGATAGTGGACGATTAATTTGGGACGACGGGAAAATAATTTCAGAAACCAAATTACTTCAGCTGCTCCAAAAAATGGATAGTGTAAATAGATGTAATCAAATTTTCTTAATTTCCAAAGTAATTGCGGCAAAAAAGCGCCGTGGCCATATTTAAACCACGGTCGTAAATTGGCGGGACTGAAAGTCACCACTTCCTGGTGGCGACTTAATATTTCTTCGATTTGTCGGGCGCTATTGCTAATCCCGCCACTATAGGGAGGAAAAGCGCAAACCACCTGGGCAAGGCGCATAGGTTATTATTTATCTTTTTGACGTAGAGTTACTATCCTGGTAAGTTCGGTAATATTTTTATCCATTTTAGCTATGGTTAGGCGCATTCGGAAAACAACATAGACTAGTACTAGCACCACGATGTAAACCAGGATGTTGATGGCCGCTCCGGAAAATCCCAGCCAGGCTACCAACTGGTCAATTTGTTTGATAAAAATAATAGCCAGAGCAGCTAGCAGCCAAAAAATCAGCCAAATTAAAAATTCGTTGGCATTTAATTGTTTTTTTCTCTTTTGATCAAAGAGACGAATTAGAAAAAAGACGATGATAAAAAGAGCTAATATTTGTTGTAACATATTATTTAATTATTTTTTGAATTAGCAAATCTGTAATAATTTTTAGGCCGCCGGAAAATTTTTGTCCATATTGATGATAGGTAACGGTGATGGGCACTTCCTCAACTTTAACTTTATTTCTAAATAATTGATAGAGGATTTCACTGCAGTGAGCCATGCCGTCATTATTGATTTTTATTTTTTCAGCGGTGGCTCTGTTTAGAGCCCGGAAACCACTCTGAGGGTCGCTAAGAGTAATGTGAAAAAAAAGTCGATTTACTAGGCGGGCCAAAGGCATGATTAAATATTTTTTTTGCCAGGGAAGGTTAGACTTTTTTTCTAAAAAACGTGACCCCAGAACCGTTTCCGCTCGTCCCTGGATTAGTGGTTCAACTACTTCGGCAATTTCTGAGGCTCGGAATTGGTTGTCGGCATCAAAATGGATAATAATGTCGGCCTGATTTTTTAGGGCATAGTCGGTACCGGTTTGCAGGGCCGCTCCCTGTCCTCGATTGATGGCATGTTTCAGCACTAGTGCCCCCGCTCGCCGCGCTAATTCAGCTGTTTTGTCCTGGGAACAATCATCAACCACAATAATCTCATTAACAAAAGGTCGGACCTGAGTCACGACTTGAAAAATATTTTTTTCTTCATTAAAGGCGGGAATGACGCAGGTAATTTTCATAGGGTTGCTTATAAATAATCCTCCTTATCCAATAGGCCTTCCTTAATTTTTTTCTTAAGATCTTCGGTCAGGGGGCGGAAACCGGATTTAATAACTAGTTGAGCCAATTTTTCCCAAAATTTTTTCTTACTGGGATCGTGACGTTTATCAATGATGAATTGTTTTAAAGTGGAAGTTAATGGCAAAACTTCAAATAGACCAATTTCTTGACGACCATTAATTTTTTTATTTTTTGATCTCTTTAGTTTAACTACCCGTTGGTTCAGAATCATTCTAAGACTATTTAGCTTTAATTTCAAGGGCAAGGATAATTTTAGGACTTTCAAAAGGACTTCCCAGGAACTATTAGCATTGATAGTAGCTAAAACCAGTCGTCCAGTGCTGGCAGCTCGAAAAGCATTTTTAAAGGTATCGTCATCGCTAATTTCTTCAACGGCGATAATTTCACAATCATGACTAAGAATTTTTTCCCAATTTTTATTATTAGATTCCAAATAGTTTAGACCTGGTATTTTCTGTCTGGATCCCTTTTCCAAAAAATAAATATTTATTTCCGGTCGATTCAATTCCTGAAGTAGGGCCAACAGAGTGGCAGTTTTACCCTGGCCAATGGGTGAACTAATTAAAACCAGACCCGATCGCCACTTCAAAGCTTGTTCTACTAAATTTAATTCAGTTGTTTGCCACCCCAGTTGCTTCAGGCGAAGTAATTTTTCCTGGCGATTAATAATATTAATAACGATTTTTTCACCCAGTCGATCTGGCAGAATAGACAAATAAAAAGCTAGCTGGTAGTTTTTATCATAAATTTTGCAGTATTTTTTGGTGGTTAATTCACCGGGGGCAATTTTCAGGATTTGGCGGAGACTATCCATGAGATTTTTTTCCAATTTTTTGGGCAAACCAAAACTTTGCTTGGCGCCGTCGGCAAAGTGATAGTCAAAGGCAATTTGGTCTGGACGATTTTCAATTACCAATCGACCAGCTCCCTCGGAAGCAGCATAGCCGAAAAGGTTATTAATTATTTTTTTACTCATAATACTATTATTATACCTTATTTTATATTATTTTAAAAATATGGTAGAATGGGAGTAATAATCAAGATTTTTCAAGCCCAATCGTCAGGTTTATGGAAGATTGGCATTTTTGACATTTTAATTATTATGTCCTATTCTAATTTTTACGCTCGTTTTTATACGGCCAGTCAACGTTGGGGCTCAGCCCTGGCGGCCACCTGGCGCCTCACCAGCAGTCGTTGGTATTTATTGGCATTTTTAGTTTTTCAATTAATCGCCTGGTGGCAAACTATCTTTATTTTCCGCAGTTTAACCGGTGATTTTTTAGTGCTGCACTATAATATTAGTTTAGGTGTTGATTTGGTGGGCGAACCCCAAAGAATCTTTTTATATCCCATTTTTGGTTTGATAATTGCTTTAATTAATTTTTTTATTTTATTAATTTTGCAATTTCATAAAAATTTTCTAATTTTTGCCAACTTACTTTTGGGATCAGCTGTTTTCTTTAATTTTTTGTTAAATTTAGCTTTGTTTTCTATTTATTTAGTAAATTTTAGATAATCTATGAATGAGTTTTATATTATTAAGATCCTCCTATTTTCTACCCTGGCTTTTATTTTTGCAATTTCAACGGCTCCGTTGCTAACTCATTTTTTATATAAATATAAATTAGGTAAAAAAATCAGAAATAATGGTCTGACGCCGGTATTTTCCCAGTTGCACGCCCACAAAGCGGGCACACCGACCATGGGTGGAATTTTAGTCTGGGGAACGGTTTTAATTTTTATTGTCTTTTTTTATTTTTTGGCCAAGATTGTTCCCTGGGATATTGTTCAGCATTTTAATTTCCTATCTCGTTCGGAAACTCTCCTGCCCTTGGGCGCCCTGGTAGCTACCGCCCTCATTGGTTTATTTGACGATTGGCTGGATGTGCGAGGCAAGGGAGTTTTTGGCGGCGGTGGTTTAAAGTTACGTCATCGGGTTTTAATCTACACTTTAATCGCCATCATCGGTGCTCTCTGGTTTTATTTTAAATTAGACTGGACGGTTTTTCATGTGCCTTTTTTGGGTAATTTTGAAATTGGTGCTTGGTATATTCCTCTATTTATTTTTATCATCGTGGCTACCTCTTTCTCGGTTAATGAAACTGATGGTTTGGACGGCTTGGCTGGTGGCACCCTCCTGATGGCTTTTGCCGCCTATGGAGTCATTGCTTTTTCTCTGGGAAGATATGAGTTAGCCACTTTCTGCGCCGTAATCATTGGCGCTCTCTTAGCCTTTTTGTGGTTTAATATTCCACCGGCTCGTTTTTACCTGGGTGATACCGGCGCCATGAGCTTAGGCGTAACGCTGGGTATTATTGCCATGTTAACCAACAATGCTTTATTATTGATTTTTGTGGGGTTAGTATTTTTAATTGAATCCCTGTCAGTCATTATTCAAACTATTTCCAAAAGATGCTATCAACGTAAAATTTTTGCTTCTTCGCCGGTTCATCACCATTTTCAAGCTAGAGGTTGGCCTGAAGCTAAGGTGGTGATGCGTTTCTGGGTGGTTTCTGCCATTGGCGTAGCTGTTGGATTAATAATTTTTCTTTTGGATAAAAAGTTTTAGAACTATGTTCTCCAGCGCCATAATCAAAAAAATATTTGCCGTTAAGAAAGGCGAACATGAGCCTGATAGAAGTTTATTAACAGCCATGTTCGTTTTAATTATTTTTGGCCTAGTGATGTTATTTAGCGCTTCTTCGGTGGTTTCCTTCGCCCGCTATGGCAATACCTACTATCATCTTGCTCATCAACTGATTGCCTTGGTGATTGGTCTAGTGGCTTTTCTGGTTATTTCTCGTATTGATTATCAAATCTGGAAAAAATATGCTATTTTTTTCTTGTTTTTATCCATTATTTTACTATTATTAGTTTTTATTCCAGGGATTAGATCTGGATATGGAACAGCCCGCAGTTGGATTACTATTTTTGGTTATTCTTTTCAACCCTCAGAGTTAGTTAAACTATCCTTTCTAATTTATTTGGCTACCTGGCTGGAGGCCAAAAAGAATGACCTGGGACGATTGAGCAGCGGAATTTTACCGTTTCTCATTATTTTAGGGGTGATTAGTGCTTTGATGATTGCCCAGCCGGATTTAGGGACTCTTTTTATTATCGCTTTTACGTCCATGGCGGTTTTCTTTGTCGGCGGCGGAAAAATTTCTCATATTTTTATTAGTATTATCTTAGCTGGTTTGGTTTTATTTCTAATGCTCAATATTCGATCTTCCTACCAAAGTGATCGCTTTAAATGTTTAAAGGATCCTAGTTATAGTGCTCAGGATAAATGCTATCAAATTAATCAATCGTTGATTGCCGTCGGTTCTGGCGGTTGGTTTGGTCGAGGCCTGGGACAAAGTCGTCAAAAATTCATGTATTTGCCGGAAGTCTGGGGCGATTCTATTTTTTCCATTATCGCCGAAGAGACCGGTTTTGTTTTTAGCACCCTATTAATTTTATTATATCTCTTCTTTTTTTATCGGGGATTAATAATTGCCCGGGGCTCACCGGATCTCTTTGGCAGCACTCTGGCAGTGGGCATTGTTATCTGGTTGGCCGTGCAAACTTTTTTAAATATCGGAGGAATGATTAATTTAATTCCCATGACTGGCGTACCCCTGCCGTTTGTTTCCAAGGGAGGTTCCTCTTTATTAACCACACTAATGGCCATGGGCATCTTGATTAATATCAGTAAGCAAACTAAATTAAAAACAACTCGTTAGATTATGAATCAGGAAAATAAAAAAATATTAATGACTGGCGGAGGAACCGGTGGCTCAATTATTCCTCTATTAGCTCTAGCCGAAGAATTGATTCGAGAAGATCGGAATTGGGAATTTGTTTTTGTGGGAACGCTTCGGGGGCCAGACCAGGAATTAATTAAAGAATTCAGTGAAACCAGTTACCCCATCAAATTTATTAGTTTACTGGCTGGCAAATGGCGTCGTTATTTTTCTTTTTATAATATTACCGATGTTTTTAAAATAATCATAGCTTTTTTTAAGGCTTGGACCATCCTCAGCCAGGAAAAACCAAAGGTGGTGCTTAGTGCTGGCAGCTTTGTGAGCGTACCTTTGGTCTGGGCGGCTGGTTTAAAAAAAATACCAGTATTAATTCATCAGCAGGATGTTCGGCCGGGTTTAGCTAATAAACTGATGGCTCCCTGGGCTCGAGTTATTACTGTTACCTTTGAAAAATCATTGATTGATTATGGCCCCAAAGCCGTTTGGATCGGCAATCCAGTTAACCAATCCAAGATCAATGATTATCAAGTTCGAATTAGTGAAACTAAAGGAAGATATCAGTTAGATCCCCGTCGCCCCCTAATATTAGTAATCGGTGGCGGCACTGGCGCTTTGGCTATTAATGAATTAATTAAAAATATTCAAGAAAAAATAACGGCTAACTATCAATTAATTCATCTCACTGGCCGGGGCAAAAAAATTGATTTGCCAGCCAATAATTTTTATCAATCTTTTGAATTTTTAGATAATCAAGAAATTCTAGCTTTAATGGCCGCCGCCGACCTGGTGATTTCTCGCTGTGGATTGGGAACTCTAACCGAGTTATCAGTTTTAGCCAAGCCAGCTATTCTTATCCCTATTCCCGATTCTCACCAGGAAGATAACGCCCAGCTTTTTGCCAGGGAACGGGCAGCCATTGTTTTAGATCAAAGAAAATTAAACCCAGAATTACTATTGAAGAAAATTGATGAAGTTTTGAATAATCGAGCTCTCGGAGATGAACTTAGTGATCATATGGGGAAGATAATTAAAAGAGGCGGGGCTGCCAGTTTAGCGGGAATTATTTGGGAGATGTTAGCTACAAAAAAATGAAACAAACTCCGTTAAAAATCTATATGATCGGTATTAAGGGAGTGGGCATGACTATGTTGGCTCAGTTTTTAGTTGCCCAGGGTCATCGGGTTAGCGGTTCGGATATTCCCGATATTTTTTTAACTGATCAAGTTTTAAAAAAGGCTAAAATTAAAGTATCCACCCCTTTTAATATCAAGAATATTCCCCATAAATTAGATTTGGTTATTTATACCAGCGCCTGCGGTCAGACTAATCCGGAATTGAATTATATTTTAGGAAACAAACAAAAATTTTCTCAAGTTCAAGTTATTTCCTATGCCCAGGCTCTGGGTGAATTATTTAATCACTATCAGGGTTTGGCGGTCTGCGGTAGCCATGGTAAAACCACGGTTTCTGCCTGGTTGGGCTATGTATTATGGAAAGCTGGCAAATCACCCAATGTGTTAGTTGGCTCCCGGGTACCGCAATTTCAAGGCAGTAGTTTGCGGGGCAAATCCAAACTGTTTGTGGCGGAAATTGATGAATATCAAAATAAATTTCAATATTTTCAGCCTCAGGGCGTTCTATTAACTAACATTGATTATGATCATCCAGATTTTTTTCCCACCAAAGCTGCCTATCGCCAGGCCTTTATTGATTTTATAAAAAAGATTCCTAAAACCGGTTTTTTAATTATTAACAATGATGACAAAGAAAGCCTATTAGTCAAAAAGTATTGTTCGGCTAAAATAATTAGTTACAGTGTCAAAAATAAGGCTGATTATCGAGCCGTTAATTGGCAATTAAAAAATGGACAGCAAATTTTTGAGGTGATTCATGGTAGTAAAAAATTAGGCCAGTTCAGCACTAAGTTAATTGGTCAGCATAATGTTTCTAACGCCCTAGCTATCATAGCGGCTGCCAGGCAGTTGCAGGTTCCTCTGGAAATTATTAAACAACATTTAGCCAGTTTTTCCGGCACCGACCGTCGGGCGCAGATCTTGGGGAAATATCAGGGTGCTCTTATTATTGACGACTATGCCCATCATCCTACGGAGATAAAAGCTACTCTACAGAGCTTGAAATTAAAATATCCTCAACATAGGATTGTAACGGTTTTTCATCCTCACACTTTTACCCGCACTAAAGCTTTGTTTAAGAATTTTATCACCAGCTTTTCGGTCGCCCCAGAATTAATTGTTTTAGATATTTATGGTTCAGCCCGGGAAAAGCAGGGAGGTATCTCTAGCCAACAATTGGTTAAAAAAATTATTAGCTACAACAAACAGAGGGGGATTAAACAAGCCGTTATTCATATTCCTACCATCAGACAAGCAGTTAATTATTTAGGAAATAAATTGGGTACTCAGGATTTATTACTACTCATGGGAGCCGGCGATGTGTTTCGAGTGGGTCAAGAATTGCTGAAGAAAAAATAATTATAAAAAGGACCGCCTCAAAAAGGGCGGTCTTTTGTTATAATCTCACCGGGAGTTCTCCTGTCTGGGTCAACTTTTTATAGAAGACAGGATTAACCATGATTTTAAGGGGCCGCTGGTCGAAAGTGTTGTGATGGCTTTCTTTAGCCTCTCTGAAAGAAAGATAGTAATAATTAACTCCATTGTTGTCTAATTTTTCCACTACTGCCCAAGCTGAGCATCTTTTTGTTAATTTCTTTAGTTCTTTAGATAGAGTTTCTATTTCCCCCAGACATCTTTTCAACTGGGGATAAAAGATGTGACTGTCCTTTTCCCAATCTAATAAAACTTTTTGAAGGAGTGGATAGTAACAATGACAGATCTTTTTGAATAATCTCGAAGTTCGGTCTGATGTCAAACGGGGATTTTTAAGGAGCCGGGCTTTTTCTTCATTTAAATAAAATTCCATTTTTCCCCAACAGTCCACCGCTTTTATCAGCAGAACACGAGAATCAGATTGTAGCTGGTCTAAATAGAAAGTGTTAATTTTTCCTTTGGTGTTGAATTCGCCATTGAATCGAGGCTTAGTTAATTTCACCACGGTACCAGCCACTACCGGATCGGCAATTCTACTTAATCGAAAAAGGGATTTGCTAATGGTTTGCTGGTAGTTAGCCAGGCCACCAAATAGACCCACGTTACCTTTTTCAATAATTTTTTGCAACAAAGCTGTTTTAACGGCCATGCTATCAGACCATTTCAGCTCCTCCATAATCAGCCGGGCAGTATGTAAATACCTGGCGAAATCATCGGGTAGTTGGTGGCTGGCAAAGTCATAGATAAACTCAATTTCCCGAATATCCTCCTGGGGGAAAAGTTGAGCGTAGGTAGATAGGAATTTTTGTTTCATGGTTTTAGTTTTTTTTATTTTTGGTTATAAAAGAACGGTTGATAGTATCATTTTGTAATGTATTTGTCAATTTTCATTTTAATATTAGTAACAAATTTTGCTTATTTCCGTATTCTATAATAAAGGATGGGCGACATTTCGCTTTTTTTATTGTTTCTATGTCTAAAAAAATAACAAAAACTAAAGAAAAGGAGACTCTAGCCTGGAAACGCTTTTGGGTGGAGTTGTGGCAACTTCTTAAACCTTTTCGTCGACTTTTTAGAGCTATTACTCTAGTTATTTTAGGAGTAGCTGTATTGGACTTAGTTAAACCCTATTTACTAAAGATCGTCATCGACAGTCTCTACGCTTTTAATATTGAAGAATTATCTTTTCTATTTAAAATTATTATCCTCTATTTGGCAACCGATGAAATTCGATCTTTCATTCAATATTTGGGTGATCGTCGCATTCTTAGGTTGATAGTTAAAGTGGAATATTTTTTAGGCCTTAGAGCTCAATCTAAATTAGTGGAGTTAAGCTTGGGTTATCATGAGCGAGAAAATACCGGTGGTAAAATTATTAAAATTGAGAAGGGAATTGATAAGATTTCTGAGTTCCTAAATAATATTTTTTGGGAAGTATTGCCGACCCTGATTCAATTTGTTTTTACCCTGGCCGCTCTTTTTTGGGCAGACTGGCGCCTGGGTTTATCTTTTTTAATCTTCGCTCCCATATTTATCTTCATTACCTATTGGGCCAATAAGCGAATGTACCCAATTAGACGACAGATGTATCGAGATTATGAAATTGCTTCGGGGAAAATGACCCAATCTATTATCAATATTAATGCAGTTCAATCTTTTGTTCAAGAAAAGAGAGAATTGAATGAGTTTGATAAAATAAAAACTCACATTCGTGATAATGACGATTGCCAGTGGAGTTGGATGATGAAAATTGGTTTGGGCCGTAATTTTATTGTTGACATCGGCCGGGCAGCTATTCTATTTTTAGGAGTTTATTTAGTATTAAAAGGCCTAATCAGTGTTGGTACCTTAATTTTTGCCTTTACACTCAGTGAAAAGGCCTATGCCTCTCTCTATCGTCTCTCTCGCTTTTATGATCGCATGGAAGAAGGACGGGAAGGAGTAAGCCGTTTGATTGTTTTGTTTAATGCTCCTAATGAAATTGTTAATGATCCCCAGGGTTACCAACCAAAAGATATTCGAGGACAAATAAAGTTTAAGAATGTTTCTTTCTACTACTCCGATAATTCTCGGCCGGCTGTTAAAAATTTGAATTTTCAAATTGATTCCGGTTGTATCACTGCTTTGGTGGGTCCTTCGGGTGGTGGCAAAACAACTCTGGCGCGCCTCATCTATCGTCACTATGATCCCCAGTCAGGTCAAGTTCTCCTGGATGACAAAGATTTGCGCGGATATGATATTAAATCATTTCGTCGTTTTCTAGCCATCGTTCCTCAGGAAGTAGAAATTTTTGATTTAAGCGTTAAAGACAATATTGCCTATGCTAAGCCAGATGCTAGCTTCCAAGAAATTCAGGCAGCGGCTCGCATTGCCAACGCCGAGGAATTTATTAACCGTTTAGAAAAAGGTTATGACACTATAGTGGGTGAACGAGGAATTAAGTTGTCCGGTGGTCAGAGACAGCGAGTCGGTATTGCTCGGGCCATTCTAGCTAATCCCCGGATTCTGATTTTTGATGAGGCTACCTCTAATTTGGATAGTCAAAGCGAAAAGTTAATTCAGGAAGCTATGGAAAAAATCAGTCGGAATCGCACCATGATTATTATTGCCCATCGTTTGAGCACTATTAAGCGAGCTGACAAGATTATTGTTTTGGAAAATGGCCAGGTAGCTGAGCAGGGCAGCCACAGTGAATTAGCCCAAGTTAGCGGCGGTCTCTATGCTAAACTGCTCAAGCTGCAGGCTATGGGTGAAGTTGACTAATATTAGCCTAATATTTTTCCTATATTATTGACAAGTTTAGACAAACATGATATAATTAAGTCAGTAAATTAACAATTTAATGATAACACCAAAAACCCCACAAAATGAAAAAGTTTAAAATTATCTATTGGACGGCAGTTGTGATTTTTATTATTATTTCAGCGCTCCTTCTTAGTTCCTGTCAGAAGCAGGATGACAGCCCATTCAAAGATGTTCGGATGGAGGACGTCACACCGACCACTCCGACCACGTCAACCCAGCCCTTTCAGGTGATCGAGTTTGATACTGCCGGTGCCGGAATCGCCACCTATAACCGCGGATTCTCGGTAAGTTTCCAGGGGGACAAGATCCTTTCTGGGATCTTTACCCAAAACGACAACGGATCTGTCGACTACAAAGTCCGGTCAGCCTGGATCAAACTGGATCCGGAAACTGGCCTGAATGTCTGGGCGGTATATGTAATTTCCTGTCCCCGCTATGTGGCGAAGTTCATGTTGGTGCGAGAAGATGGCGCTCTTATCCGAAAAGACGTCAAACACACCAATAATACCGGTCAGAGCTACCTGATGATGCAGGTCAAGTATGATGGTTTGTTCATCATTTCCCTGGAAAGTTCTCAGGATGGGCACCAGGAAACGGTTTACATCAACTTCGATTGATGAACCTGAACGCCTTCTAGGAGTTGTCAAACTACGACGACTCCTTTTTTATTTGATTTTTTAGGAGTTTAGCTTATAATTAAAATATGCTGAAAATTCAAGAAAAAGTGTCTCTAGCCTCCTATACAACCCTGAAAATCGGCCCCCTTGCCGACTTTTTTGCGATAGTTAAAAAATTGGCCGATATTCAGGAGGCTATTATTTGGTCTCAACAACACAACAGGCCCCTCTGGATTTTAGGGGGCGGTTCTAATGTACTGATTTCTAAGAAAATAAAAGGTCTAGTGTTGAAAAATGAGTTAAAGGGCATTGAGGTAATTAAAAAAACAGATGACTATGTTTTAGTGGAAGCTTTATCCGGTGAGCTGTGGTCTAAATTAGTTAATTTTACCGTGGAGCGTGGTTTTTATGGTCTGGAAAATATGTTTTTGATTCCTGGTACCGTGGGGGCAGCACCGGTGCAAAATATCGGTGCCTATGGAGTGGAATTGAAAGATGTTTTCTATCATCTGCGAGCCATTGATCTGCAAACCGGTCATGAAAAGATTCTTGCTGCCAAAGATTGTCGCTTTGGCTATCGGGACAGTGTTTTTAAAAAGAAATTTAAAAATAAATATTTTATCTATTCGGTCACGGTTAAATTAAAACGACAACCTAATTTCCAATTAAAATATGGTTCCATTCAGGAAAAATTAATAGCCAAAGGAATTACTCGACCGAATGTTCGAGATATCGTGGCAGTGATTCAGGAAATTAGGAATAGCAAGTTGCCCAGTCCCGCTCTAGTTCCCAATGCCGGTTCCTTTTTCAAGAATCCAGAGGTTAGTAAAATTAAATTTAATCAGTTGAAAAAAAAATATCCTCAAATGCCCAGTTTTTCGGTTGGTCGAACTAAAGTGAAGGTCCCGGCCGGCTGGTTGATTGAGCAGGCTGGTTTTCGAGGGAAGAAATTCGGCCCAGTTAGTGTCTATAAAAAACAGGCTTTAATTTTAACCACCAACGGTCGAGCCACCGCCCCGCAAGTTTTAGCGGTGGTCAAAAAGATTAAAAGCACGGTTAAGAAGAAATTCGGGGTTGCCCTGGAGGAGGAAGTTAATATAATATAAAAAGATAATTAATCATATGACTTCACGTGAATTGCGTCAAAAATATTTAGATTTTTTTAAGACTAAAAATCATAGAGTGATTTCTAGCGCTTCTTTGATTCCGGAAAATGATCCGACGGTTCTCTTTAATACGGCCGGCATGCAGCCTTTGGTACCCTATTTATTGGGCGCCAAACATCCAGCTGGCCAGCGCCTAGCTAGTGCTCAAAAATGTATTCGCACCATTGATATTGATGAGGTGGGTGATAATTGTCATCATACTTTTTTTGAAATGTTGGGCAACTGGTCCCTGGGGGATTATTTTAAAACTGACTCCATTAAATGGAGTTGGGAATTTTTAACCTCTTCCCAGTGGTTGGGTTTGGATAATAATTTGCTAGCCTTTTCAGTTTTTGTGGGTGATGAAGACGCCCCCTTTGATGAAGAATCATATCAATTGTGGCAGGAAATGGGAGTCTCTCCAGAGCGAATTGCTAAATTACCCAAGGCGGACAATTGGTGGGGACCGGCTGGTCAAACTGGGCCCTGTGGTCCGGATACAGAAATTTTCTATTGGACCGGTAACCCCAAAGAAGTGCCCAGTGCTTTCAATAGTGAAAATAAATTATGGGTAGAAATTTGGAATAATGTTTTCATGGAATATAATAAAACAGCTGAAGGTAAATTTACGCCTCTTCAGCAAAAGAATGTTGATACCGGCCTAGGATTGGAAAGAGTAGTGTCGGTTTTAAATGGTTTGGGTGATAATTATCGAACCGATTTGTTTATTAATTTAATTAAAAAATTAGAAGAGTTGAGTGGTCAAAAATATGGCGAGACTCAGGAAACTACCAAATCAATGCGCATTGTGGCCGACCACATTAAAGCAGCTACTTTTATCATTGGTGATGACAAGGGCGTGACTCCCTCTAACACTGACCAGGGTTATATTGTTAGACGTCTAATTAGACGAGCCATTCGCCATGGGAGACAGTTGGGGATTGAACAAGATTTGTGGACTACTAAAATTGTTCGAACAGTTATTGATGACTATCAAGATATCTATCCGGAATTAAAAAATAACCAGAAATTCATCATTGAAAGCTCTACCCAGGAAGAAATTAAATTTAATTTAACAGTCGGTAAAGGTTTGAAAGAATTTGATAAATTAGCTGTAGATGATAAAAAAATTACTGGAGAAGATTTATTTAATCTCTATCAGACCTATGGGTTTCCTTTGGAGCTATCCTTTGAAGAACTATCAAAAAGAGGCAAAGTAACGACTAATGAAGAAAAGATATTATTAAATACAGAATTTAATCAAGCGTTAAATAAACATCAAGATCTTTCCCGGACAGCCGCCGCCGGCAAGTTCAAGGGCGGTTTAGCTGATGCCACCGAAGAAACTACTAAATTACATACGGCCGCCCACTTATTGCTAGCGGCTTTACGTAAAGTGCTGGGTGATCATGTGGTGCAAAAGGGAAGTAATATTACGCCCGAAAGATTACGTTTAGATTTTTCTCATCCAGATAAACTTACGCCCGAACAAATAGAGCGGGTTGAAGATTTAGTTAATCAAGCCATTAGAAATGATTTTAAAGTGGTTTGCGAAGAAATTTCCGTAACCGAAGCCAAGAAACGGGGAGCCATGGGGGTATTTGATGACAAATATGGCGAGAAAGTGAAAGTTTATACGGTTTGCCATCTGGGAGATTCTGGCCAGATTGATTTTAACGAATCATTTTCTCAGGAAATTTGTGGCGGCCCCCATGTTGATAGCACCGGTATTCTAGGTAAATTTAAGATTATCAAAGAGGAATCTTCTAGTTCGGGAGTCCGTCGTCTTAAAGGAATTTTGGAACAAGTTTAATTTATTATGGGATCCCTTATCATACCATCAGAATCTCTGTCTACTATTAATATTATTCCTGGTTATTTTCTAGGCCGATTACCAATTTTATTGTTAATCGGTTTTTTATTATTAGTATTTTCATTATTTATTTATTGGCTAGCCAGGCGGAATGGTAAAATAAATTATCGTCAATCATTACTTAATTTGTTTTTTGTTTTTTGGTTGATTATTTTTATTTGGTTTACGCTGGGCAATTATTATGATTTTCAGAAAAATAAATATTATTCCCAATATGATTTAGCTAAAAAACAAATTATTCGGGTTTGTGATCTGGATACAGTGCAGGCCAAGTTGTGTCGCCTGTTTTCTTTTATTAGTTCCGCCCAAACAAAAGTGCCTTCGGACAGTCACGTGGAAATAGTGTCCGACCCAATTAGTCAAACCTATTTAACTTATTATATTTTTCCCCAATGGTTGCCGGCTTCAACCGCTTCTCGGGCCGATTATCTTTTTCTCTATGATGATCGAGTTATTATTAAATTAGAATCTCAGTAATATGTTATTTTTTAAAATAGTTATCTATTTTCTATCTTATTTAATTCCCGGTCTTCTCTTATCTTGGCTATTAACTTCTGGACGACAAAAAATATCTTGGTTTAATCTCGCTCTGGCCTATGGCCTTGGCTCGGCTTTAATTACCATTTCTTTGTTTGTTTATTTATTCTTTTTTCAAGCCCATTTTCAACTTTGGTTAGGTTGGTTAATTGTTTTGGGAGAAATTTTAGTTTTGCTATTTTTAATAATTAGACAGAAAGCTGGGCCAGACCAAGTGGAATGGCGGTTAATTAATCGAATTAGAAGGGGAAATAACTGTTTAAGGAATTATTATCTAAGTCTGTCCATTGGTCGCAAAATGATTATGGTGTTATTGGTTGTTTTTTCCTTAATTAATTTTTGGTTTTTGGGAAGCAATGTTATTACTCGCCCTATTGCTACCTTTGATAGTTTAGCCACTTGGTCATTGAAAGCTAAAATTCTTTTCTATCAATCAGAAATTTCTTTTGATCCGGCTTCACCTCTTTATTTAGGCGGTGGTGGTCATATCAATTATCCCTGGCAAATCCCTTTATCTCAATTTTGGCTGCAAGCTAATCTGGGGACATACAATGATGTTTGGCCTAATTTAATATTTCTTGGTTATTTTCTCGCCCTACTAATAATCGTATTTCATTTTTTAAAAAAATATTCCGATATTTTTTTAGCCAGTATTTTTTCTTTTTTTGTCTTTTCCATGCCATTGGTTTTTTATCACGCCTTCAATGCCTATGCTGATTTACCCCTAGCTTTTTATTTGATGGCCGCCCTGGGTTTCTTCGGCCTGTGGCTGGAAGATGATCGGCGTCATAATTTTTATTTATCTGCTATTTTCTGGGGTTTAAGTTTTTATATCAAAGATATCGCTCTGGTTTTTTCTTTTGCCTGGTTGTTGGTTTTTATTTGGTTGGTAGTTAGAAAAAAGATATTATTGAAAAATTTTATTAAATACTTATTAGTTGTTTTTATTACCGCTTTACCAATTTTAATTTTTAAATTAATTTATCAACAGAGTTTTTCTAATGTTGCAGGAGATTGGTCTTTTCAGCCCCTAGCCATCTATCGTTTTCTGGAAGCTATATTTGTTAGCTATAGCTGGAATATTTGGTGGTTTATAGTTCTGACATCCCTGGCGGTTAATTTTCGCCGAATTATTAGCTCTTCGGTTTTGCAATTTTTATGGTTATTTTTAGGTTTGGCAATTATTGGGCTAATATTATTATTTTCTTTTAGTCCGGCTGCCAGCTATGCTTTGGATCAGACCGCCCTATCAAGGAGTTTAATGCCGTTAACCATCGGGTCTGTTTTAACAGTTGGCTGGTCTTTCGGGAAAAATAAACAGCGCCCTTGACAACTTCCAATCTTATCTCTATAATGATTTTATTAAGAATAATATTAGAAAAAATTAGATATTTTTTTAAAAACTTTGATAAGGCGGATTCAGTCTTTATCAAATTTTTTTGTGTTAATGTCAAACGATAACGACAAGATGAACGACAGTTCGATTACCTTGAACGCCAAGGACTTTATTGAAATGCAAGGCGAAGTCCTAGAATTAATGCCGGCCGCTAGCTTTAGAGTAGCTTTAGAAAACGGCCATGAAATTCTAGCTCATCTGTCCGGTAAAATGCGAATGAATAAAATTCGTTTATTACCCGGCGATCGTGTTAAATTGCAAATCAGTCCCTATGATTTAACCAAGGGTCGAATTATCTATCGTCTCTAAATTTAATTTAATTGATCATCCTATGAAGGTCAGAGCCAGTGCTAAGAAAATTTGCAAAGATTGCAAAGTAGTGCGACGTAAAGGTCGGGTCCACGTTATTTGCAAGAACCCTAA
>Ga0172370_10003078_pt1 | contig 23434 bp, 18 predicted proteins | sample LakKiv5m_FD_114538 | JGI IMG/M metagenome (GOLD analysis project Ga0172370, IMG submission 114538) | Freshwater microbial communities from Kabuno Bay, South-Kivu, Congo - kab_022012_11.5m | ecosystem: Environmental > Aquatic > Freshwater > Lake | place: Democratic Republic of the Congo...
GGAAGAAAAATATCCCACCAAGCTGCAACAACTCGGGGATTTCCACTCTGCGGTCGGAATTTGCATAAATTGTGGTAAGGAGCATGATGTCGCTCTGCTGCTCATGCATGAACAGAGTTTTCGTTACAACAGATTTCACATCGAATACCTGAAAAGATTTGCGCCTCTGTTCTCGTTGGTTTGCGAGAAGAGAGAGGCCGAATCGTCTTTAGAAACGACGCAAGCGAAAGTCATGGCCGGTGAGCTCACCCCCATGATGATGCACGAAATTCGTAATTTGCTGAATTACTCCATGAATCAAGCAAGTCATTTTCAAGAGTTCTTAATAACCCATTGGGACGGCTTATCACATCTCCTCGCAGGATCGGAAGAATTGCAGGACTATCGGTCGATGGTCGATTCCATGATTGACGGGCAGAGAAACACCAAGCTGATCCTCGACAGATATCTGGAAATGACGGGTCAGACCAAATCGCCTGAGCAAATGCAAAAAATCGATCTCAATGAGACAATCAGGAAAGTAACAAGCTTGCTCTCATCTGAGGCCAAGGACAAGGGCGTAGCACTGAAAACGGCCTTGCAGCCTGATCTGCCCAAGGTGCTTACAGACTCCAATAAGCTGCAGCGGATTTTAATGAATCTAATCCTAAATGCCATTCAGGTTCTTCCCAAGGGGAAAGAGATAGACGTCTCGACCTCAGACAATCCAAGCAATACCAGATTGCCCATTCGCATCCAGGTGCAAGACAACGGGCCGGGGATTAGCACTCACAATCTCGACAAGATTTTTCAGCCTTACTTCACGACTAAAAAAGGCGGGACCGGCTTGGGGCTGCCGGTGTGCAAGCAGTTTGCCCGTGACTTGGGCGGAACCTTGCAGGTTAATTCAGAACTGCACCGTGGAGCAACTTTTACCGTTTGTCTCCCTGTCAACCCGGAGGTGCTTGGTGGTCGATTACAAAGCTAAAATACTAGTAGCGGATGATGATCCTCATGGCCTAAGTTACTTAGCCATGGAACTGCGACGTGGCGGTTATGAGGTCGTGACGGCGAAGGATGGCTGGTCTGCATTGGACGCTATTAATCAGCACCATTTTGACATTGTCATCGCAGATTTAAAACTGTCCGACCACGACGGGCTGGAAATCCTTCGGCAAGCAAAACAGCAAACCGAGTTTACTGAGGTTATTCTCATAACCGGCAGAGGCTCCGAGGACGACGCCATTCAAGCCCTGCGGGAGGGCGCCTATGACTATTTGCGCAAGCCGGTGGATCGCATTGAGCTGCTGCACAAAGCGGTTCGAGCACTTGAGCGAGTGCAGAATAGAAAAGCACAGGCTGAGCGTCAGCAGGAGTTAGAGCGATTGGTCAAGCTGAGGACTGCGGAGCTGGAGGCTTCCAGGGCGAAATACGAAGACATTATCGCCAACATGATCGACGGCTTTTACCAAATCGATCTGCGCGAGGTCATCGTAGAATGCAATCCCGCTTTCGCCTGGATTCACGGGTACACACGCGATCAGTTGATCGGCAAGAAAATCAGGGAAACGCTCTACCAAAGTCCCCCGGAGCGTGATCGATTTCTGCAGGAAATAGAAAGAAATGGACAAGTGAATGGATGGATCGTGCATTCGAAGCACAAAGATGGCAGGGAGATCATTGTCGAAGTCAGCAGTCATGAGATAGTCGACGAAAGTGGCAGGGTCGTTGGAATCGAAGGCATCGCTCGGGACATTACGAAACGAAGACGTCTAGAGGAAGAGAAATTGCTGCAAGCGGCCGAGTACTACAATCTTTTTGAGAATCTGTCAGAAGGAGTCTACAGAGTGGACGAGTCTGACAACATCGTCATCTGCAACAACCATTTGGCACAGATTTTTGGCTATCAGGACAAGGACGAACTCATCGGTAAAAATGTTAAAGAACTCTATTTTGACCCGGCAGAGCGCGACGTTTTCATCGCAGTACTAAGAGTCAACGGTTTAGTAACAAACCATATCGAAAGGCTTAGAAGGAAGGATGGGAATGCGATCATCGTTTCTGTCAACGCCAGCTACCTCGCGTACGATCCTGCCAAGTGCAACTGGATAGAAGGTTCTGTTCGGGAAGTGACCGCTGAAGAGACCTACAAGGAAATCTGTCAACTTTCCCACCGAATGTCTGCGGACGCAATATATGTCATTTCACTTGACAAGAGATTTAGATATGTGAATGAAGCGGGTAGCAGGTTATTAGGCTATGAGGAAAAGGAAATTTTAGGCAAAGAGTTCACCGTCGTTGTCCATCCGGAAGATGAGCCAACTGTTACTGCCCAGCTAATGAAGAAAATGAAAAATCAGGAATATGAGTCGCACTACCGTTTCAGATGTATTAAGAGGGATGATACGGAAATATGGGTGGAGGTGGACTCGAAATTTTGCACCTATCTTGGGGAACCGGGAGTGATAGTTTTTGCAAGAGATGTATCTTTGAGGATTGAGGAAGAACTAAAGAAAGATAAGCGAAGAGAAGAACTGGAGAAGCTTGTTCAGGAGCGAACAGATGTTCTCGAAAAAGAGCGAAATAGATTCAATGCGATACTTGATGGTCTGGTGGAACCAGTTATTATTATTTCAGAAGACTATGTAGTCAAATACCAGAATAAGCAGTCTCGCGAGGTTTTCGGCGATGGCCTAAACAAGAAATGTTATAAGCTGTTCAAGTGCGGTTCTTTTAGAAAGCAGGACTGTAAGCTGCACAGGCTATTTCAGCAGACTGAAGGCGAGTTATACTACGAGCGAACTTATAAGAACGGGAAAACCTACCGATATGGTGCCCGCAGATTTAGAGATTTAGATGGCAGCGATTCGTTGTTAGAGATTGGCATGGATATTACAGAGCTAAGGGAAAAAGAATTGGAATTAATTCTGACATCAAAATTAGCAACCTTAGGTGAATTGGCCGCTGGAATGGCTCATGAGCTGCATCAGCCATTAAACCATATAGGGATCTGCGTACCACTCATTAGAAGAGAATTATCGAGTTGTAACGCTGCAATGGTTGTACAGGTGAATAACAGACTCGATGTAATTAACAGACAATTGGATCGCGCTAAGAAAATAGTAGATCGTGTTCGAGGTTTCTCGCGCTACGGCCCTGCAGATGATCGACCTCAATTGACCGATGTGAATAAGGTGGTAGAGAACGCGATGACTTTTTTCGGGGAACAATTTCGAGCACATGGAATTGACGTGACTTACCAATTAGAAATGGATGTTCCACCAATCTTGGCTGCTGCTGACCGGCTCGAACAAGTGGTAATAAACTTAATAACCAATGCCAAAGAGGCGATAGAGGCAAAGTGGAAAGGAACACCTTCGCCACTGGAGAATCCCCAAATAGTATTGAAAACTTATCAAGATGCTAGGAAAGGAATAGCTGGCATTATTGTTGCGGACAACGGCAACGGCATCCCCAAGAGGCTGCGGCGAAGAATTTTCGACCCATTCTTCACCACAAAAAAGGAAGGGCTATCACAAGGTTTAGGCTTAGCGATTAGCTCCGATCTAGTCAAGGAGCAGGGTGGGAAAATAAAAGTCAATAGCAAAGATGGAGAGGGAGCGCAATTTTGTATCGAATTTCCCATGCATACACAAGGAGAAGATCGTAATGAAACCAGCGACAATATTGATTGTTGACGACGAGGCAGATTTTACCAATCTGCTACAGGAACTGTTAGCTAGTAACAGTTATCAATGCTTGAAAGCTCTAAGTGGGAAGAAGGCAATCGAGATTTTTGAAAAGAATAAGGACATCATTGACATCATTTTGTTAGATTGGAAGATGCCTTACATGAATGGGGATGAAACCCTTATTCGACTGAAGGAGATAAAACCCGATGTTTTTGTCGTGATGATTAGCGCGTTTGGCGATCAAGCAAATATGACAAGATCAGTCAATCTCGGTGCAAGAGGATACATTCACAAACCTATTTCAGACGACGGCACCGAATTACTAAGCAAGATACGAGATTTGCTCGAACTGCGCCGGCTTGCAGAGCTTGAGGTTCAAGCTATGAGGGACATGCTGCAAGTACGTGAGCAATTGGCTAAGATGGGAGAGTTAGCTGGGAAGATTGCTCATTATATGAAAAATGCCATTTGGAATATAAGTGGACGAGTTCAATTAATAATGGAGAACGAAATAATCTCAAAAGAAAAGAGTATTCTCGAATCGCTCGAGACAATCAACCGCATCGCTGATGAGACCAGTAGGGTGCTTTACAGTGTGTTGCATTATGCAAGAAAATTACCAGACAAGGCGGAACTTAAAGAAACGTCTCTGCTCACAATTCTGCAAGACATTTTTCTGCTACTGGAGCCGGAAAGAAAACGGAAAAACATATCTATCTCCTGTGCTGAGAAAGATATCGAAGGGGTAATTGTCCTTGCCGATAAGCTTCAGTTAGGTACAGCATTTTTGAATATTTGTCAGAATGCGATTGAAGCAGTAGATTATGATGGAATCATTAAAGTAGATTTCTTGCGCAGTGCTGAGGGGGATAGAATTTCTATTCTCATATCCGATGATGGTCCAGGAATGGATGAGAATACAAAGGGAAGACTATTTGAGCCTTTTTTTACTACAAAACCAGATGGAGTTGGACTGGGCTTGAGGGTATCATACGACATTATTAATAATCATCGGGGAATGATTGAGGTTGTTAGTGAACTGGGTAAAGGAACAACGTTTAAGGTGACACTCAATGTTGCAAAAATTATTGGAGGCGAGGATGGAACAGACTCACGGGCTAGCTAAGATATTGGTAGTTGATCGAGATGCTGATAGCTGCCAAATGGTCAAGGAAAACCTTGAAAAGCGGGGCTTTCCCGTCTGTGAATTAGTGAAAGAACAATTCTTTGTCAAATTTGATATTGATTCTTCTTTTCTAAATGAGTTCTTTCTCCTGATCATCCATGTGGCCGCGGAGTCGTCCAAAGACTTGAAGTACTTCGACAGCATCATTGATGCCCAACCATTTCTCAGAAAAATAATAATTAGTGCTTCCCCCGATGACACTCAACTCAAAGGATATGTGAAGCGGGGTGTTGCAGAAGTTGTTGGCAAGAATAAGCCGGAACACCTTTGGCAAAAGATTGATCAGCTTTTCCCCAGTTTTTCGTATCATCGTCATGAGGCGTCTAGAGTGGATGATTACTCCAAACGAGTTGAGGAAATAGAACGCATTCGAAATCAGTGGGAAAGGCTGGAAGAAGGGGCAAGGAACATCTTACGAGAAGAGGTCAAAGGTTATATTCATTGGCGAGAAGCAGGGGCTTTTGTGTTTGTCATAGGTTTGATTGTAGCAATAATCAATTGGGCTGTACATCTTGGTAATAGCACCATCGAGATTACACCTCAATACATTGTTCTTCCATTCTCCGCAACGTTGGTTTCTCTCTTGTTGGTATTCGGCGGCATTTTCGTTTTTGCACATTGGCAATTTTCAAAAGCGATAAAAAGAAGGCTACATAAATCAATCAAGGACGATCTCTCACAGGAATGGTTGTCAAATAAAGCGAAGCAAAGCTAAATTGCTTGCATCTTTTTGATTACTTTTGCATATTGAGCCAAGGAGAGGCCCAATATGCATGAAGAAGAGAAGAAGCGCATTCTTATTGTTGATGACGATAACGACTCTTTAGAGTTGTGTTCATCTCTGTTCGCCTCAAGACAATATCAAGTCCTACCATTCCAATCACCTCAAGAAGCACTCCAAACATTTCCGGAGATGTCGGCTAATATTGCCCTAATTGACTGGGAGCTTCCTCATTTCAATGGTGGTGAATTGGCCAAAAGACTCCTCTCCATCAATCCCGATATTCAAATAATCATTTTCACGGCCTATAGCGCACCTGAAAGGGTGCAAGAGTCACGGGAAATAGGCGTTTTCGATTTCATATCTAAGCCTATCGACACCCATGAGCTGCTCCTAAAGGCGGAAAAGGCTTTCGAGCGATATAACAGCATTATTGAGAAACGATTGCTCGAAGTGGAAATGGAACGCTTGCGGGATTCACTGGTTGGTAACAGTCCGGTGTTCGTGGATGCTTTGAACAACATTTTTTCCGCAGCAAAGACCAAGGAGACAATCTTGCTTCAAGGAGAAACTGGTACCGGCAAGGACCTCGTTGCTTATGCCATACACCGTCGGAGCCCTCGCAATAGACATCCATTCATTCCTGTCAACTGCCCTGTGCTTACCGAATCACTTTTAGAAAGCGAATTGTTTGGGCATGAACATGATGCGTTCACAGGAGCAAAATTTACAAAGAAAGGGTACTTTGAAGCGGCGCATTTGGGGACGATTTTCTTGGATGAGATAGGGGAGCTTTCTGAGAAAGTGCAATCGGCGTTGCTGCGTGTCCTTGACAAGGGGGAAATCATTCGCGCCGGAGGCACGCGACCGATACTTGTAGACGTTCGGGTGATTGCTGCTACAAATAAGAATCTGGCGCATGCTGTACAGGAAGGACGTTTCCGCTTAGATTTGTATCATCGACTCAGTGTTTTCTGTTATACCCTTCCAGCCCTTAACGACCGGAAAGAAGACATACCGATTCTGGCTGAATATTTCGCCAGATCCATTGGCGGCAAGCCGCTCGAAATTTCGCCTGATGCAAAGCAGATGCTTATGGCACATCACTATCAAGGAAATGTTCGTGAGCTCAGGAATGTCATCACAAGAGCAATTGCTGCCGCAAAGGGCATGACCATTTTACCGAGTCACATAGATTTTGGCGAAGACTCGATGCGCCTAAGTCACGAGCAAACGAAGGATATCCTCGATCAGGAGTGGGGCCCTGCCAAGTTAAAGTTTGAGGAACAGTACCTGCGCTATTGGCTCGACAAGTGCAAAGGCAATGTCGGTGAAATGAGTAGAATGATCAAAAGAGATCGTTCGGATTTATATGGCAGACTCAAAACATTTGGTCTGTTGTAAAGGGGGCAAAGACCCTCAATTTTCATACCAATACCGAAGCAGAGTTTCGCAGTGAAATCTTCCTTTCGTGCCTATTCCTACATCATACTCTTTTCTCTAAGCCTGCTAACGTGCGGCAAGAACCTTTCTGGGGATGGCTCATTCCAAACCCCTTTCGAAGAATCCGGTGGATTGGAAACTCCGCGCTATGAGGAAACCATGGCCTATTTCCACCGCCTAAATGAGGCTTCGCCGCAGGCGAAAATGATTCGATTCGGCATGAGCCCGGAAGGCCGCGATCTCAATCTGTTCATCATTTCTTCCGATAGGGCATTTTCACCCAAAGCCGCACTGGCAAGCGGCAAGCCCGTCGTCCTCATTCAATGCTGCATCCATCCGGGGGAATCCGAAGGCAAAGATGCTGCCATGATGCTGGCGCGCGATTTGTTGATCGGCGGCAAATACCCGGAATTGCTGGAAAGGATCATCATCACTATCATTCCGATTTTTAACGTTGATGGCCACGAGCGCTTTGGACCTTACAATCGCATCAATCAAAACGGCCCGAAAGAAATGGGCTGGCGAGTCACCGCAACCCGGCTTAATTTGAATCGCGATTTCATCAAGGCCGATGCACCGGAAATGCGAGCTTGGCTGGCGCTATTCAATCAATGGAAGCCGCATCTATTCATCGACTGCCACACCACCGACGGGGCCGACTTTCAGTACGTGCTCACTTACAATATCGACACCCACGAAGAATTTGGCGGCACCGTTTCCGCTTGGGCAAAGAATGCTCTTCTACCCGCGCTGAAGAAGGAGTGTGAGAGCAAAAAGCTCATCATCGGCCCGTACGCCGCTTTGATGGATGAGCTGCATCCTGAGAAAGGACTAAAAGGCGGTGTCTGGCGTCCCATGCTTTCCAATCCCTATGCCACCTTGCGCAATCGAGCCGGACTCTTGATTGAAACCCATTCCCTAAAGCCCTACGCCCAGCGGGTGCAGGCGACCTATGATTTCATTCTGGCGGCGCTTTCAGAAGTCGCCCGGCATCCTCAGGGGCTTTTGCAGGCTGTTGCCGCCGAGGACGAAAGGTCGGCCCAGTTGGGAAGGAAATTTGATCCTACTCAAAAATTCCCGCTAAGATTTCAACTCAAAACCGATCGTGGCGACAGCATGATTTATCGCGGTTATCGCTTCGATAGAAAAGTAGGCAGGATTTCCGGATCCGAGTACCTCGAGTATTCGAAAGAAAACAGGGATATCCCCAGCGTTTTTTTCAATGATGTCGAGACCGAAGTAGCCATAGCACCGCCGCTCGGATATCTCATACCACAGCAATGGACGACGGTGATAGACGTTTTGCAAGCGCAAGGGATCAGGCTACAGCGGCTGAGGGAGGACGTATCCTGCGTATTTCAAGGCTATCGCTTTTCGGAGGTCCAATTTCGCCCCAATTCTTATGAAGGCCGGCAAACCGTCAACTTTAAAACAGAGATAACAAAAGAGAAGCGAAGCTTCCCTGCCGGGACTGTTTACGCCTCGTTGGGATGCTCGGAATCCAAGCTCATCATGAACATGCTCGAGCCGCAGGCCCCGGACGCCTTGGTCGGATGGGGGTTTTTCAATACCATTTTCGAGAACCGCGAGTATTTTGAAGACTATGTTATGGAGCCTTTGGCGGAACGGATGGCCGCTGAAGACTCGCTTCTTCTGCAAGAGTTCGAAAGTAGGCTGGCTGCGGATACTTCTTTTGCCCATAGTCCAGCCGGACGCCTGCAATTCTTCTATGATCGTTCTCCCTACCGGGACGCGGAAAAGAATTTGTATCCGATCTTTAGGGTGACAGAGCCGATAGGAACCGGCCTACTCGACGAGCAGCAATTTTAGTCTTGTGAGTACATGCAAGAGAGGGAGGAGACAAAAAGGCTTTGCGTTTTTTGTATTTTCAGGCTATATTTTTTGAGAAAGCGTAAGGAAGAGTTTATGAGTATTGAAGAAGCTGTCCTCGAGAAGTTGCAAAGATTGCCGCCGGATAAAAAGCAAGAGGTTCTTGACTTTCTCAACTCTCTCCAAAGCAAAGTCAGAACACATAGCTCAGGGAGAAGTTTGAAAGGGCTATGGGCTGATTTGGAGATACAAATTAGCGACCAGGATATTGCGGATGCCCGACGAGATTTATGGACTAATTTTCCGCGGGAAGATTTCTGATGGGATCCGTCGTTGCGGATACGCATGCCCTGGTTTGGTACCTGCTTTCCTCTTCAAAACTTTCAGCAAAGGCTCTTGGAGCTTTCGAAGAAGCGCTAACTGCTGGGGATAAAGTTTTTGTGGCTTCGATAACGGTGGTTGAGCTTGTCTATTTGGTGGAAAAGGGCAAGCTTCCTGCCCTGGCGTTGAAGCGTCTGCAAGATGAGATAGAGAAGCCGGACGCATTATTTGTAATCGCTCCTTTAGACAAAGAGGTTGCATTTGCCATTTCAGAAGTCTCACGGGATATTGTCACTGACATGCCTGATAGGATCATTGCTGCCACTGCACTCTATCTGGGTTTGCTTTTGATCACTCGCGATAAAAAGATTCGAGCGGCAAAACTGAGATCGATTTGGTAATCGAAACGGGGGAAAGTAGTGCCAAGGGTTCCTCAAGAGCTACTCATACCTCAACGCAATAATCGGATCTAACGCCGAGGCTTTCTTGGCTGGATAGATGCCGAAGAATAATCCCACCGCAGTTGCAAATCCAAAGCTCATGATGATAGAAAACGGGGATATCAGCGTATTCCATTGTGCCCAGGTGGAGAGAGCATAAGAGAGAAAGATTCCCAGCAGAATGCCGATCAGGCCGCCGGACAAGCTGAGGGCGGTTGACTCTACCAGAAATTGCATCAGAATGTCGCGGCTCTTGGCGCCAATGGCCTTACGAATGCCGATTTCCCGCGTCCGCTCGGTGACCGAAACCAGCATGATGTTCATAATACCAATGCCGCCGACGATTAGAGAGACGCCGGCAATCGCCGCCAAAAGGAAACCGAATGTCTTGTTGGTTTCCTGGAATGTCGAGATTACATCCGCCTGATTGCGGATGGAAAAATCGTTGTCTTGGTCGCGTCGTAGCCGGTGCTGCCGACGCAATATTTTTTCTACTTCCAGGAACGCTTCGTTAATTTTCTGATCGTTGATCACCTTGACGGTAATGCCGGTCAGAAAGTCCGCGCCGAAGACGCGCTTCTGGGCCGTGGTCAGTGGGATGAGGACTTGGTCATCCATGTTCATCCACCCTTGTTGACCCTTTTTGACCAATAGGCCGACGACCATAAAATTGTCCTGGCTTATTTTGATGACTTTGCCAATCGGCGATTCATTGCCAAAAAGGTTGGTTTTAACATCCGCGCCAACCACAGCAACGCGCTGGCTCTGTTCCATCTCATCTTGGGTGAAGTAGCGCCCTTCCTCTGTGGGGAAGTTGCGAACAGTTTCATACTCTGGTAATGTGCCGACGATGGAGGTATTCCAGTTATTGGCGCCATACACGGTTTGTGCATTTCGGCTGAGTTCCGGAATGACGAATGCGGCAGCAGCGCACTTTTCCCTGAGCGCGTCTACATCTTCATTTTTGAGATTGATGCGGCTCCCGGCTCCAAAATGGACATGGCCCGAAGCCGACGAACCTGGGCGAATGAATAGCAGATTCGATCCCAAAGACTGAATGCTGTCGGCAATGGCTTTCTGCGCACCCGATCCCAGTCCCACCATTGTAATCACCGCGGCTACACCGATGATGATGCCTAACATGGTTAGAGTGGCGCGCATTTTATTGGCTAAAAGCGAGGATGCAGCGATCCGCACGCTTTCTCCGATTTCTACGTATGATCTTCGAGTATTTTTTTTCATATTTTCGACCCTTGTATAAAACGGATCATGCGATTATTAAGTAATTGTCGCTTGCTGTTACAAAGAGCACTTATTCTGCATTCCTTTGAGTATCAAACCTCATAAATCAAGAAGCAAATTTACAAATCAAGATGCAAAAGTTGGTGTGCTGGTCTGAATCGAATACTGAGGCTTGGACTCGGTGCTCTAATTAAAGAGTATCAAGTCGTCGTTATCTCTTGATGCCTTCGCTATGCTAAGCGAATCTATCATCTCGTTTATTAGTCATGTAATTGATCGGGTCTTTGCATTTTGTATTGCAGCTTTGCATTTTGATATTTGCTTTTTCAATTGCTCTACGATTTGATCATAATGTTCAAGCCTCTCCAAATGTAGTTATTTTCTCGGATGAGCCTAAACGACTTGTCATTACCGGGAACCGCCGCTGCTTCTAAAGCCGGACATATTGGCTCTACTGCTTAACCTTTGGCGAAACTCCTCGCTCGATTGCAGCGCCCGCGAGAAGAAGGCATAAACCACTTCGTCACCTTCCTGGACCCCATCGGTGATTTCCGTCTGATCAAAATTGCTGACGCCGACTTGAACCATTCTCGGGACGAAATCGTCTCCGCTCTTTACGATGACTCCCCGCTGGAGTGTAGGCGCATCTCCTTCGCTTGGTCTCTCACTGCGATTGGGGCGGAATCCTTCCGGCCTTCTTCTGCGCTCAGGCCGAGAACCGGGTCCTTTGTCATCCTTTCCCAAGGCCATCTTTATTTTGGAAATTTCCTGCATCATTTCTTTTCGGCTCATCAAGGCCTCGTTGGGCACCAGCAGAACATCCTTCTTGTCTGCCACCATAATTTCCACCGAAGCATTCATACCGGCTTTCAGTTTACCGGCGGGATTCTGAGCCTTGATCGTCACTTCAAAGGTCGTCACGTTTTGTACGACCTTGGATTGTGCGGCTACCCGAATCACCTCTCCGTGAAACACCTCGCTCGGATAGGCATCGGGAACTACCCGCGCCTTCATTCCGGGTGTAATTTGCCCGATGTCCACTTCATCCACGTCGGTCACGACATATACTGCATTCATGTCTGCTACCGTGGCGATCAAGGTGCCGCCGCTTACGGAGGAGATTCCGGAGGAGATGATTTGGCCGACCTCGACATCCTTGGTAAGAATAACGCCATTTATGGGCGAGCGCACAATAGTATCTTTCAGTCTGATGTCGGCGTTGTCCAAGTTGATCTTAGCGCGCACCACCTGAGCTCGCGCGTCCACCAAGGTGAGCTTGGTTTGATCAAACTCGTCCGCCGAAACCAAGCCTTTTTCGTACAGCTCTTTTTTGCGGGCAAAATCGCTTTCACGCTGTTTGACGGTGGCTTCGGCAACTTCGAGGTCAGCCACAGCTTGGTCGTAAGAGTTCTTTGTATCCCGCTGGTCTAACCTGGCAATCAGATCGGACTTTTTTACCAGATCGGATGCTTCGATAGGCATCTCCTCAATTAAGCCGCTGGCTTTCGATTTGATCTCTACTTTGTTGATCGGTTGGATGATTCCAGTTGCCGTAACCTCGACGCGAATATCTCCGCGCACGACCTTATCCGATTGTGGAGTGTAGGGGTTCGCGGCTACCTTCGCTTCCCCCGGCTTCATGGCAAGCCAAAGGGCTGCAATGACGACTAAAACGATGGGAATGAAGAACCATTTTTTCATGCTTACTTTTCTCCATTAAAAACGAATTTGCACCCCAATTCAACAACTATTACTCTACCAGCGCGGAAGATATTTCCACCAATGTCACATAACCAAGACCTAACTAATGGGTGGGACAATCTCGTTCTCAAACTGAGTTTGGGAACGAGATTGCCTTTTCCCACCTGTAAGTGAGGTACTACGTGACCGAATGGATATGGATTGACTTCATTTCTGTTTTTGGTCATGCTTTCTATTCATCTCAGCGAATTTTGCCTTTTGTTCCTTGCTGAGGATTAACGAGAATGATTTTCTAAAATCTTCCCGGATGCGCTGGAATTCCGGATCCACTGTTTTTCGCAGTTCGCTATGCTGCTTTCTTAGCTTGCCCAGATAAACGACGAGGCTGTCTCGCTGTCCTTTCGTCAACACAAGGTCTTTGGTAAATTTTTCCACCAGATATTGATCGTCGCGGCCATTTGATTTTGGGTGCCTGTCTTTTTCGGGAAAAGCTATTCTATCGACCGCAAAACCTATAGCGAATCCCAGCAGGAACAGCGATAATAGGCTAAGCCAAGCCAGTCTTTTGTAGGTCATCTTTTCGTTCATCTGGGTGCTTCTCCGTTTTGGTTAAGCGCAAACGTCAACGCTTGATCGTTTGTCTCCAGTGGTTGCACCGTCCATTCTTCGTCCAAGATTATTCTGTATTCGCTTGTCAAGGGCGTGCTGGATTCCGATGGCTTGTGCGTCGGTTCCGGCCAGAGGAGCAAAAACAGAATAGCCAGAGCCATGACTATGGCCCCTTGGGCAAGAGCTCTGGGAATGGAAGCAAAGCTATTCCAGAACGATTCTTGGCGGCGGCTTTTATATTCAGCTATTACTCGGTGCGCGAAAAACGGATTGGTTTTATAAGTAGCTAACTTGGCGCAAGCCGATCTCACGCTTTTTAGCCCAGCCAATCGTTTTTGACATTGCGGACATGCTCTCAAGTGCTGATCAGTGACCTTGTTTTCCTGTGGCTCGAGCTCGCCATCCAAGTATACCGAAAGGCTGTCATCGAAATGTTCTTTTTTCATCAGCATTCCTCCAAGTATGGATTGAGCAGTTTGCCAAGTTCTTGACGAGCCCGGAAAAGGCGAGATTTCACCGTACCCAATCGCCAATTGAGGGTTTTGGCAATTTCTTCATAAGTCAGGTCTTGAACGTCACGCAAGACGATGACGGTCCGCAGAGACGGGGGCAATTTAGCGATGCCTCTATGCAAGTGCTCCAAGTTCTCCTTCTTTTCCAAATCAGCCAATGGATTCTGTTCAGTGTCAATGAAGAACTCCTCTTGGCTGCCCTCCCTATGCTGGAAATAGGTCACGATTTGCCGCACCCGGCTGCGTCGCATCTGATCCCGGCAGAGATTGACGGCAATACGAAAAAGCCATGATCGAAAGGGCGCTCGAAATTCATAGTGCTCGATGGCCATAAGCATTTTAAGGAACGTCTCCTGCGCCACGTCTTCCACGATGTCGCGATTGCCGAGGATGGAATAGATCAAGCTATGCACCGCTTCTGCGTAAAGCTTGATGAGTCTTTCCATCGCTTGGGTATCGCCGGCTTGACTCGCTTTTATGAGTTCGTAGTCGTAGCTCTCGTCTTGGTCTGGCACCTATGGTCTCTGCTATGCTGAATTCAGAGTAAAAAACGTATCATGGATTTAAAAGTTCTACAATATATGGCTCATCCGATTAATGCTTGCTTGTCGCTACCCTTGGTGTGGCAACACCCTTGTCATTTCTAATATATCAAAGGGGAAAAATCAAAAAGCAAAATGACAAATGAAAATGCAAAACGCAGCAAGCTGACTCAACCTAAGAGTTGATGCTTTCTCAGAGTACTCTTAAAAGAGCATCAATTTGTCATTCCGAAATCAGCGACATCGGAATGCGGCATGCTTTTATCATCGTGTTTGCCCATCAGGTGATTGATCAGGATTTTGCATTTTGCTTTGCATTTTTGCAGTTTGATATTTGCTTTTTTAACTCCGCTCCGATTGTACCATCTTGTTCATGCTGCACCAAAAGTAATCATTATTCGGATGAACCCAATATATTATTTCCTATGCACAGTTGAAACCAAAAAGTTGCCCGGTGGATAGCGATTAACTCGCGAATCAGCAAAAGCTTGAGATTAAGATCGCCCACAGTAATCCGGTCCGCCCATAGCGAGTTTTCTTCCGAGGAGAATTTAGAATACCGCAATCACAAAAAAATGCTTGGTTGGGAAGATAGAATGTCGTATCTTATAGTTGTTATCACCGTCATTCATTCTTTAGTCCTACCGCCTATTCTAATCAGGCCTCTAAATTTGGTGGCTTTATTCCCCGCTAAATTTCGCTCGCCTTTACTTTAGGCAAACCTAAGTGGGGGAATATTGGGTTCGTTTTTGGGGTTATGGCGATTGACGTTTATAAGGATTATCAAGCTACCAGAATCTGAAATGATCCTCTGTGGAATTTAGAACCAGGTTGAATCCCAATCACTTTTTAGCTTTTAAGCAAGACCTTCCCAGTTTCTCTTCTAGGAAAAAGTTTGGAATGCTTCTCACCTTATTCTATATCATTGGGTTGTTGATAGAAGCGTGCTAAGGGGAGATCGTTCAGAGATGCTATTTTGCTTCGCCTTTGACAAGCCGGGACGTTCCGTCTTTGTGGCGTCACATAGGTTCCGAATAGCGAGGGCAAGACTAATCACTCACAATGAAATCTTGGCTGATGGGCACGGAATCGGAGTCAAGATCAAAGCTCTAAACCGATTGAACGACGATAAATCTATTCGACTGAAAGACACATTACGGACGAGAAGCTGATCCTCTCGCTATCAATGGAACATTGTCCATCCTCTTCATAAATTCCCATATCTCGAAATCCGCTGTCTCTTCCCGGAAAGGAATGGGAGCGCTCTATGCTTGTGCCGAAGGTATTCGTCTTTGTAACTTGTCATGGAAAAAAGAGATCATTGGTCATGTTAATCACATCACTCTAATAATTCAAAAAGGAGAAAAGCTATGAACATTTACGTGGGTAACTTAGCACCGGACGTTACAGAAGATGACTTGAAACACGCTTTCGAGCCTTACGGCCAAGTCGCCACTGTATCCATCGTCAAGGACAAGTTCAGCGGTGAGCCACGGGGTTTTGGTTTCATCGAAATGCCTTCCAAGTCTGAAGCTTCACAAGCCATCAATAGCCTGAACTACAAGGAGCTGAAGGGGCAACTGATGAAGGTCAACGAGGCTCGTCCGCGAGAAGAGCGACGCGGCGGTGGTGGTAGTAGAGGCGGGCGCCCCGGTGGCGCCGGCGGAGGAAACAGAACCCGGCGTTGGTAGTCCGAAAATTATTTAGCCATGAGGTAAAACTCATGGCTAAATGACTTACACGGGACATTCGTTTTAATTGGCAAAGGTCACTCGTAACAGGTCCATGCCTTTCTTTAGCAGCCAAAGCCGAGCAACTTACTCACCTTCCATCTAATCCATTGTGCTGCCATTTTAGCACATCTCCAAAATCTCCCTCAATCCGCTTCCTGCTCACTTTCCTCATGGGCTCGGATTCATCCTCACAGCAAGTCGAACAGTAAATGAATTGATTCCATCTTGGATCTGCCCGACCTCATCAAACTGATCTATCATCTGCTTGGCATGAAGATTCTCGCCTTGTTCTAATTCAGATAATCCCGTTCCTTTGTCAGAAGCTTGAACGTTAGCTCAGTAGGAGCCGGACGACTTCGTCGATCAAGGCTGCAAGCTTTTACTGAACAATTGCCTTGTTCTGCTTGACCAGTGAGTCACAGTCCGTGATTCTTGAATTTTTTGATCACTGCAGGCGGTTATAATCTACCACACGGCAAATCTGTGTCAGCAGCGCAAGTCTCTTGGGAGCGAGAGCCAATTCCTATAAGCAGCACTTTTGTTAGGCGGCATGGCAACTGATCGTGAAAGGATTCTGGCGAATCGCAGCACTTCAATCTCTGAGATAGTGCATAGGCATCTACTCGGCATCCTGCTTGGGCCGAATTGGGTCAAATGCTCGCCACGCTGCTCTCAGAGGCTGATAATTGTACGGTTCCTTCTCATCATCGTAGCCTATGGACTGATCAATGCCGATTATTTGAGCAGGAACGAAAAGCCCGCCTCGCTAAGCCATTCGATTCGCTCATTGCTCCCCATCAACGAAACAAATTCGCCAAGCATTGCCAATCCTCGAAAATCCAATGATCACTGGGAAAAGATAAACCTTCAGCTCGTTCCACGCCGGCCATCAATAGCGGGAAGCGATGCGGACTTTTTCAAGCTTTCATCCAGCATATCGATAGCGGAAAAAGGGGATGATGGAATGCGGCTCGCTTTCGGCCTATCTGGCGTGAGCCCTGGTTCCAAACGTTCCACTTTCGCGGCGAGGCTGCTACCCAATCGACAATACGTCCTAACAGTAAAGTCTCAGCCAATTAGAAGGGATGCAGCCTCCGAGCTAAAATGGCAGCGACTCGCCTTGGTCGGCAGCGCGAGTAGTGTCGTCGCCGTGTTGGCTTTTCAGCGCTTTAATCAATACTTTGGCGAAATGAGTCATCCCTTTCGCATCAGCAATGACTGGAGCAATGATCACTCCTTGCGTTTCGACGAGCTCTTGCACTTTCAAGGAAACTATCGGATCGCGCAGGGATTGACCGGCTTTTTCCGCTGGACCGGCGTGCCCCCAGGCAAGGCGAAGCTTCTCGGCGCAACCAGCACGTTGGCGGTAATGTCCTTTCTCGAATACATGGACGGTCGGCGTCCCAACTCCGAGGCCAGCTATTCGGATGTGCTCGCGAATATGATGGGCGTCGGCTTTTACCTGGCAAAGGCCCGGGTGCCGGTGCTGCGGAATTTTGACCTAAGTTTCAGCTATCTTACCCCTGGAGATATTTTACGGGAAGACAAGATTCACAATTACGATCGCATGACCCACTGGCTTACTTACAGCTTGAGGTCGCAATTGAACGTTCCTTTGCATATTGGGCTGGGATACGGAATCCATAATGCCTTTCGCACCGACGTCCGACCCAAGCTCTACTTAGGCCTAGGAACTACGCCGGCTGGGCTGCTTGAGCGCTATTTCCCCTCTGCGCTGAAGTCATTTTCTTGGTTGGGTATTTATCATATCGGGTGGCAGATAGAGATTGTTTGACGCGACTTCTTGGAGGAGAGCTGGATTCGTTTCGATCCACACGCTGTGTTTTGCGTGTCTCAAGTCACAGGTTTCAGGTCGCACGCATGAATTGGACCGCATGGAAGTTGACACACCACCGGCGCGGCTGTGTATAGCGACGGCATTTTATCAAGAAAGCTAGGTGAAGCGAATCTTTCCCCCGATGGTGCTTGCAGTTCTCAACTTGTGCTGTCATTAGTTATCTGCTGTTTCAATTTTCCCTCGCCCTCCTCAACAACCTCTCCAAATACACCGATTTTATCTGCCTGCTCGCCATCGCCTGCTTAATCGGCGGCAATCTTAAAATAACACCCAGAATCGCGGCCATGGCGCGATGGCTGGCCAGAGCGTGATTGTCAAAAATCAGATTTTGCAGCTTGCCTCTCTCGATGGCCATTACAACTACCCGGTGCACCGAATCCACCGGGGTGATAATGCGTTCTGGTCTGGACTTTAGGCTAAGACTGTTTTTCGAACACACGCGAACGCAGACGCCGCAGCAAGGCAAATCTCTTCATCCACTTTTGCTTTTTGCCGCTTAGGCCTGGGTGGTCATTGGCGTAATCCAAATTTTCTTGTGCCTGTGACATGTGAGCTTTTTGAATATCATCTTGAAGCTTGCTTTTTGCAGAAGAAATTGATAAAATAAGTCGCCGGCAGTATCATTAGAAGACAAAGAGGATTGCTCGCATTCACTTGAAAGGAAAACTATTATGAGTGGTTTCGCAAGTAAGCAGTTTGTTGTCGATGAGGATGGGAAACAAATCGCAGTAGTATTGGATTTGGCTACTTATAGAAAGTTTCTTGAGGCGGTGGAAGAGCTTGAGGATATCCGGGCTTATGATGAAGTCAAAGACAGGGTAAGGGACGAGTTGCGCGCCGGAGAATATGTGACACTCAAGGATTATATGAAAAACCGTCAAAAGGGGAATGAATGACCTATCTCGTAATTATACCAAAATCAGTGCAGAAGGAGCTTGATAGATTGCCGAAGAGAATTGCTGACAAAATTTTGCACGAGATAGCTACTTTAGAAGAAAATCCTCGTCCCTTGAACTGCAGGAAATTATCGGGCCGCGATACATGGCGAATCAGAGTTGGAGACTATCGAATCATCTACGAGATTGATGATAAAGCAAGAACTGTGATACTGTATCGAGTAAAGCATCGGGGAGACGCCTACCGTTAGTCTTGTCAAGCGCTCCACATTGATCGCACCGGAAGTTTTTCCAGCGCGGGTAATGAAGCGGGCATTTGCCCGGCATGGCGGTGGACGCCTCTTTTCCCCCCAATACTGCTATCAGCCCTCAACGGATGGACTGACAATTTTCTGTCGCTTCAATTCCCTCTCGCCCTCACCAACAACCTCTCCAAATACACCGATTTCATCTGCCTGCTCGCCATAGCCTGCTTAATCGGCGGCAATCTTAGAATGACGCCGAGAATGGCAGCCATGGCGCGATGGCTGGCCAGAGTGTGATTGTCAAAAATCAGATTTTGCAGCTTCCCTCTCTCGATGGCCATTACTACTACCCGGTGCACCGAATCCACCGGGGTAATCACTCGTTCTGATCTGGACTTTAGACTCAGGCTGTTTTTGGCACAGACGCGAACGCAAACCCCACAGCCGAGGCAAATCTCTTCATTTATCTTGGCTTTTTGCCGCTTGGGCTTGTGCGGATCGTTGGCCGACACCAAAGTCATAGACTCCACGGGACAAGCCTGCACGCATTTGCCGCAGCCGTTGCAGTCATCTTCATTGACTTGCGGCAAAAAATTGCTGGTATGCACCGGATGCAGCATGCCGAAACGCCGGGCTGCAATCATGGCTTCGCAGCAGCAGCCGCAGCAGTTGCAGATAAAGCTGACCCGCTCGCGCACGTTCTCACCGAATTGTACCAAGTTGTTTTCATAAGCTTGCTGCAACAGATCCAAGCCTTCTGCCACGCTCACTTGTCGGGCAAAGCCGTGCCGGATGAGTGATTCAGCCGCACCGTTGAAGGTCATGCAAATCTCCATCGGCGCGTTGCAGGCGCGACCCATGTGCTGCATTTTATGGCGGCAATAGCAAACGCCGATGCCCCTGTACGTCGCCATTTCGATGACCTGACTGGCTCTCTCATAGTCCAACACGTGCAAGCTGTTTTCCGCCGAAAGCGCCGGCTCGTGTACCAGCACTCGGCCAAGCTGTGTCTTGCCATGAGTGAAAAGGGCTTTGATAAAATCTTCTTCGACATTCAGGTATTGGTAGAAAAGCTCAGCCAACAGCTTTTGGTCAATGTCCTGCCGAATTCGCATCATGGAAAATTCAAAAAAGCCGGCCATGGGCGGAGGTAACGTGTAGGTCTTTTCGCCATCCCGCTCGCTGTCCAAAAGCAAAGCCCTGGCAGCCAGACCGTCCAGAAGCTTCTCCGCCTCGGCCGCTTGCATTTTCCATACCCTTGCGGCGGTGTCCACGCCGAATGGCTTGATGGGCAGCAAGGCCACCAGCTCCGCTTCTTTTTCGCTAAAGAGAATAGCGAGGATTTTATAAAGCAAATCAGAGGGTGGAGCACCTTGCGGAAAACGATTGAGTCTATCGCTTAGCAACTGATAGGATGACTTCAAAGTGTGATGTGCCATGGGATGATCCTGAGATGAGAGGTTCTGGCCATTGACTTGGAAAATCATGGGAATTTTGGCAAACTCGGGGGGAGAAATGGAGTGTTGGAGTATTGGAGAATTGGAGTATTGGAGAACTGGAGAACTGGAGTATTGGAGTAATGGAGTACTGAAGAGTAACGAGAAAGATATTTATCCATTACTCCAAAACTCCATCACTCCAACGCTCCATTACTCCATAGCTCCATCACTCCATTACTCCAATCGCCAAGGCGAAGATGCGAACTTTAGCACAATGTGCAGATAGTTTAGTGCATCACCAGCATCTTTCGCATTTGCCGGAAATTCCCAGCTTGGATTTGGTAGAAATAAATTCCATTGGCGACCAATTGTCCGTTTTGCAAATGGCCATCCCAAATGACTTGGTGGTAGCCGGCTTGGAAATTTCTCTTGACCAGCGTCGCGACTTCTTGGCCGAGCATGTTGAAAATTTTAAGGGTCACATCTTCTGCTTGCGGCAATTGGAACTTGATAGAGGTACCCAGGCTTCCAAGCTTGGTCGATGAAAAAGGATTGGGATAATTCTGCTGCAAATCAAACTCTGCGGGAGTCGTTTGTCCGGGCGCTGTTGCCACCGCTGACGGCGGCAAAGCTTTTTTGAACCAGCTCAGCACGTCCGCGATGAATGCCATCCGACTCTCCAAGGAAGCGATAGACTCGACACTAAAGGAGCAATAGACCACTTTGTGATCGCCGTTGGTGTAGGCCAAGGCAGCGGTGCCGCTGGACTTGATGACGCCCGGTCCTTCAGGTGTGCTTTGATCAAAGGCAAGAATGCGCTCAGCCGGAGGGAGCGGATCGATCTCCGTCGGAAAGCTGGTTTTTCTCAGCGCCAAGGTATCGACCAAAGTGACCGAATTGCCTTGGACGCCGCGCAATCGACGCAACTGCGGCTGGGCATTAGCGAGCTTGGCGTGGAGATACTCCGAATAGAACGAGCTGTTTCTGAGTCGATAGCCGATGAAATCGCCCGATAAGAGCAAACAACCGCCTTGATCGAGATACGCGGACAAGCTCGTTTGTTCCTCTTCGCTCAGGGTTTCCCTGCCTTCAACGCCGGTGAACCAAATAACTTCTGCATATTGCAACAGTGTATCGGTCGGGACTTTGCCCTGGCTGGTCACTTGCCAGACCCTCACCGGGGCGCCCATCTGCCGCAGTACTTCCCAATAGAGGGTCGGCTCTTCGGACTTGCCATCGTCTCTGACTAACAAAATAGGCTCCTGTCCCAATAGCACCTGCACGCCCAACTCCTCGGTGTAGAAACCTTTGCCTTCGGAGATTCTCAATCGAAACTGAACTCCATGCAGCGAGGCACCTTCGGTAATAGCGAACGTGAAGGGATGGGCATGATTGTCACCGACTGAATCAACCGGGATGTTGGTGAACTCTGCCTTGTTTTCAAGCATGATGATGTCCGGATCTTCAGTGGTCAGGGTGGCCGAAACACCAGCGGCTGGGCGCAAGCCTTGGTTTGCCAAGCTAATGTGTAGCTCGAAGATCTCGCCTGGCTCCGGCACCTTGTCGCCGTCCCCGGTGATTTCGACAAGGCGGCTATCCAAGTACGTGAATTTCGGCTGCACGACTTTGAGAGTGAGATTGCTGTTCCAGGCGTTCCCCAATGCATCCCGGACTTTAAGTGTGAACAGGATGGCATGATCGTTGGGAGTCTGTGGCGATACGACAAAGACGAAGGATTCTGAGTTGGTCGTTGAGTCTCCGGCTGCGAGGTTGCCATAATTTTTCAAGCTGTCGGTAATTTGGACAAAGGCATCGTCAGTGTCTAAGGCAAGAGTAACGTCCCGAGCCTCCGTTTCACCGATGTTGGCCAAACTGATGGCAAGCTCAATGGTTTCGCCGGCGTCCAAGTAGCCGTTGGCGTTGCCGTGACTCTGGCCCGATGCATCATCGTCGAGTTGGTTTGAATTGTAAGTCATGTAGGGACCGCTCAGGTTTGCAGGCGGTCCAGCCGCTTGAATCAAAGTGGCCAATCCCATTTTGATCACTTCGTTGACATAGGAGATTTGCACGCTTTCCATAGTATCCGTTCTTTTGTGCCAGTTGGGGCTAAAGTCGCCTTCTTCAGCATAGGCAAAATTATAACCGCTCTGCCAGAAAGGTACATGGTCGCTGCCCCAACCTGCCGAATAAACCTCGGGTTTTAACGTCGTGTAGAGCAAAGCCATTTGTTTCATCGTTTGGGCCGGAACGCTGTTGATGGGCTCTGCATAAATTGACACGTTGCGCACGGGGTCGTTTTTGTCAATATTACCAATCATGTCAAAGTTGAGGTACAGACCAATATCCAGATTCTTGGCGTTGGCTTTGATGACCCAATCGGCGCTGCCGATTAATCCCTGCTCCTCAGCAGCCCAGCAGGCGAAGATGACCGTGTTTTGCAGGTCGATGTCGGCCAAGATCCGCGCCGCCTCCATAGCGGCTACGGTGCCGGTGCCGTCGTCGTCAACACCCGGCGCCCAAATAGCCGGATTGGTGCCATCATAGACAACCGAATCATAATGTCCGCCGATTATGATGAGCTTTTTGGGGTTGGTCGTTCCCAGCTTGGTGGCGATGACATTACGTTGGAGTTTTCCTTCCACGATCGTTTCCAGCGTATCAAAAACCACGTCGGTGTATCCGTATTGCCCGAACTGATCGGCAATCCATTGGCTGGCAGAATAAACCGAATCCGAGCCGGACCAACGGGTGCGAAAGTCCTGCAATCTTTGCAGCGCAGATTGGATGGCGGCGTCGGAAACGCGCGCAACCAAAGCGCCGATGATGGGATCGGCGGCTTGTTCGACGGGCAATTCGAAAGCGGATTCAGCTTGGCTGTATCTTGCCGGCAGAGGCTGCTTGGGAATGCGGTAGAGATGGAAGCCTCGTGCACGTAATTCCTGGGCCGCCTCCTCAGAGAGTTTGACGATGGCTTCCCGATCCGTTCGGTAAAGGACATTACCCAGCTTGGGAAAATCGCCCAGCAGCATGTTGTGCGGCTGGGAA
>Ga0172370_10003079_pt1 | contig 23430 bp, 22 predicted proteins | sample LakKiv5m_FD_114538 | JGI IMG/M metagenome (GOLD analysis project Ga0172370, IMG submission 114538) | Freshwater microbial communities from Kabuno Bay, South-Kivu, Congo - kab_022012_11.5m | ecosystem: Environmental > Aquatic > Freshwater > Lake | place: Democratic Republic of the Congo...
CTCCGTAATCGGTACAATTGCCAGCACCGCGGTTTACATCGGGCTTTTAGGGACAATAACAGGCATACTTAAGGCTTTTCACGATGTATCAATCAGCGGCTCAAGCGGAATAAGCGTAATTATCGGAGGCATATCAGAAGCATTATCTACTACAGCGGCGGGCCTTACTATCGCCATCCCCGCGGTGGCTACTTATAACTACTGCATGAAAAAGATTGATGAGTTTGTCAAGGATATGGAGTTAGCCGCCTCTGAAACCATGGATTTGATTAGCGCGATAAAGAAATGATCCACACTACCAGAAGGCAAAAACCATTTACCGAAATAAATACTGCTCCTTTTACGGATATAATTCTGGTGCTCATGGCTATATTTATGGTTACTACGCCTTTGGTTATGCAGTCAAACATCCAGGTTAACCTGCCCAGTTCTTCAACCGGCAAGCCCATGAAAGAGGCCAGGCAGATTAGCGTTATGGCAACCAATGAAGGTATGATTTACCTTGATAATAAACTGATTTCAAGGAAAGCACTTAAGGTGGAAATCGCTAAGCTGCATCAGGATGACCCGGCCTTAGAGGTAATTTTATATTCCGATAAGATGGTTAGGTTTAAAGATATAGTCGGTCTTCTGGATATCTTTAATGAGTTGAATATAAAGAATCTGAATATCGCTACTAAAACAGAGTAGGCAGGGGTACTTAATGTACCAAGAAGACGATTGAAATATATGCTACTGTGGTTGTAGCTATACCTACAACTAAGCCAACCTTAAGCCACGGGTAAAATCCTATCTTAACCCCGCGGCTCTTTTCCAGGATATCCATAGCAATAATATTAGCAGTAGAGCCGATAATCGTAACATTGCCGCCGTAGCAGGCTCCGAACAATACCGCCCACCAAAGAGGATTTATATTGATATCTAGGTTGCCTAAGCTTTGCACAATGGGAATATATGTGGCTACCACAACTGTGTTGTCAAGTATGGCAGAAAGAAACCCGCTTGAATAGATGAGCACGGCTGATAACAGGTTTGCCGGATGGCTGAATTTTCCTATGAGGCCGCGTGCAATTACATCCGAAATCCCGCTGTATTTTATAACTCCTGCCAGGGCAAAAAGGAACAAGAAGAACAATACCGATGTCCACTCTACTTCCCGTTCAACGTAATGGCGCATTCTGTCGCGGCGGTAAAGCAGGGCAATTCCGGCAAATACTATCGGGGTAATCATAAGAATACTATTCTCTTCAAGCCCAAAAATAACTTCTATCCTATGATGGAAGAAGATACTTGTAAGCATAAGCACAAATATTCCTATACTTATCTTGGTTTTAATATCTGTAGATATTGTGATTAACGACATGAAGAGGTAGTTTTCCTTTAGCGGTTTAAGCTTCTCGGTCATCTTTTTTATAGTTTTTCTATACCATAATGAAAGAATTATCAGGGTGACGAAAAGAACTATGACAGTAGTGGGAAAGGCATTCTTCATAAAATCTTCAAAGCTAAGATGCGCGCGCGCAGCGATCAAGATGCCCACAGGGTTACCAAGCAATGTCCCTGAAGAGCCTATGTTAGTGGCAAGGACAGAGGCCATGATTAAAGGGACAGGGTCAATGTCTATCAGGTGGCATATATCAAGGATTATCTTTGACATAATAATGATTGAGGCGACTTCGCCCATCAGACCCGATAATAATCCCGAAAGAAGCATAATTAATATAAAAAGCTTTTCTCCGGTAATATTCTTGATCCTTATAAGGCGGGTGATAATCCAATAGAAAAAACCAGCGTCATTTAGCATGCCGACTAAAATCATCGTGCCGATTAAAAACAGGATTACGTCTAAAGAGGCAAACTTTATAAGATTCTCCAGGTCTATTGAGCGCGTAAGCAGCATGACCCCCGCGCCTAAAAAAACGAAACTAAGGCGCAATTCCCAGTAAAGCAATACCCCTAGAATAGAGATGCAGAATATGGAGGCGACTATCGCCTGGTGCGGTGATAACCCGGCTTTTGGGCCAAGCAAAGCGATAAACAACGCTGTAAATATAATAATCAGCAGCTTTTTCATTTTAACGGTTTTTTCCCGGATATGCTTAAGATTAAGCGTTAACGGTTAATAATTTTTAAACGAGAAATTATATATCTTTCATCAAATAATTGCAAGAATTATCTTGACGACGGGCCGGTAATTCGTTAGATTATATCTATCAAAGTTGAGATAATCCTATTTTTTTCTTGTTTTATCCGGTTTTTTTTGTTAAACTTATACAATCTTTGCCTGTCTGATTCATGCACGACACCCATCTTTTTAAAAGCATCCTTAAATATCTTGAGGATCAGGAAGGTTCATCTTCCCGCAGGATCAGGAAGGTCCAGCTTACTATTTCCGAATTTGGGGGCTTGAGCAAAGAACATCTCTTGGAGCATTTTAAGGATGTGGTTTCCAATAATAGCAGATGGCAAGGGCTGGAAGCAGAGGTCAGGATCATACCTTTCGGCCCGGAGCTGGAAATTACCGGATTAGAGTTCGCAGCACCCGGCCTTATCGGAGAGGCTGGTACGGCATCTAGCGCAGAAGAAACGGAGGAAAATAAGTGAAATACGCAAGTTTAAAGAAAACAAATCTTAACGCCTGGCTGGAGCATTTAAAAAGCAAGGCTAAGCTTTATGCCCCGCGTAAAAAGGAGAATCTTTTTGTTTTTCGTCCGGTAAAAGAGGTAGAGGAGGTTTGCCTTGAGTATATACCTACCATTCTTCCGCCCAAGAAATATTATTTTCCGCAAAAAGAAAAACTATTTAAATTTAACGTCCAGCCGTTTAAAACCGCAAAGGCGATCGATAAGTTCGAGGATTTTATTCTTTTTGGGGTGCACACCTGCGATATTGCCGGAATTCAGTGTATGGATGTAGTCTTCAGGGATGAGCCGGAGGACCCGAATTACCTAAACCGCAAAGACAGCATGACTATTATCGGTATAGAGTGCTTAAAATACTGCGATAAATACGCCAACTGCACCTCTATGGGTAATCATGTCCCGCGCGGCGGTTACGATTTAATGATGGTGGATTTGGGTGAGAAATTTATCATCCATATTAACTCTGAAAAAGGCGAGAGACTAGTCAGCGGGTTAGATTACATTAAAGAGGCCGCGGAGGCCGAGATGGACCTTCTTGAAAGCGCCAGGGAGGCTAAAAAGGCAATATTTAAAGAAGAATTTATCGGCTCCCTTCCTAAGGTCTATAATACTTTTGATAAATCTTTTGCTTCCCCTGTCTGGAAGGATGTGGGCAGAAGATGTGTTGCCTGCGGCAATTGTACTGCGGTATGCCCGACCTGCTATTGTTTTGATACCCAGGATGACCTGGAGCTGTCCTTAGCTGAAGGGGTAAGGTACCGCATTTGGAATTCCTGTCAGATGGATGATTTTGCCAAAGTTGCCGGAGGTGAAGATTTTCGTAAGGGGCGGGATTCCCGTCAAAAACACAGGTATTACCGTAAATTTAAATATCCGGTTGATAAGTTTAACCGCTATTTTTGCACGGGTTGCGGGAGGTGCACGCGGACTTGTATGGCCGATATCAGCTTGATTGAAACGGTAAACTCCCTGCTTAGCGAAGAAGGTTTGCAATAGTTTATTAAAGAGGAGATAACATGCTTGAGCGTGAAATACTTTTAGAAAAGATGAAGACCACTCCTTATCTGCCGATGAAGGCAAAAATCATCGAAGCGCAGATGGTTACGGATAAGGAAAAATTTTTCCGTATCCAATTGGAAAATAAAATTAATCTTGGGCATATCCCTGGACAATTTGTGATGGTTTCTATTTTTGGTTTTGGGGAGGCTCCCATTTCTGTTTGCTCTTCGCCAAGCGACAAGGGTCATTTTGAACTTACCGTCAGGAATGTCGGGGTGTTTACCGATAAACTGCATATGTTGGGTAAAGGCGATGAAATAGGTATCCGCGGCCCTTTTGGTAAAGGATTTCCCATTGATAATATGTTTGGTTATGACGTGATGATCGTTGCCGGGGGGCTGGGCATAGTACCTTTGCGGTCTTTAATCAGGTATATTATGCATAATCGCACTGATTTCGGTAATGTGCAGATTTTACTTGGCTGCAAGAGCCCAAGGGAACTTTTATTTGAAGAGGAGACCAGGGAATGGATGAAGAGAGCTGAGATCAAATTCAACTGTACCGTTGACCGGGCAGATCCTGATTGGAAAGGAAATGTTGGGTTGATTACTACTTTAATCCCGGGAGTCGACATAAACCCGACCCGCACATACGGGATTGTGGTCGGCCCTCCGATTATGTATAAGTTTGTTATCGTTAAATTGCTGGAAAAGAAGATTCCGGAGCATCAGATTATCGTGTCTTTAGAAAGGCGTATGCGCTGCGGTCTGGGTAAATGCGGGCACTGCCAGATAGAAGGGGTTTACGTTTGCCAGTCAGGCCCGGTATTTACTTATAACGATTTGAAAAAATTCAAAGGAGAGTGTCATGAAAAAGCAGTCTAAACCCAGGGTGGCATTCTTTGATTTTACGGATTGCGAAGGCTGCCAATTGCAATTTGCAAATATGGGCAATACCTTGCTTGAGTTGGTGGAGTTGGTTGATATAGTCAACTTCCGCGAGATTATGTCTGAAGCCGGGGAGGAGTATGATATTGCTTTTATTGAAGGCAGCATTACTACCGATAACGATGTTTTAAGGATCAAAAAAATAAGAGATAAGGCAAAAGTCTTGATTACTTTAGGCGCCTGCGCAACTATCTCAGGGGTAAATGGAATCAAAAACCGCTCTTCTTTAGAGGCGGCGAAGAAAATAGTCTATGGAGACAAGGCGCATACCATCAACAGTATTAAAGCCATGCCGGTAGGTGAGGTAGTTAAGGTTGACTATGTTATTAACGGTTGTCCGGTTTATATTCCGGAAGTAATCAGCGTGTTAAAGTGCTTGTTAATGGGCAAGCCTTATGTTGTGCCTAATTATCCGGTTTGCGTGGAATGCAAAATGAATGAAAATGTCTGTCGTTACGAAAAAGACCAGGAGTGTATGGGTCCGGTTACCCGCGCAGGATGTAATTCCTGGTGTATTAATAACGGCAACAGGTGTTATGGCTGCCGCGGATTAGTCGATAAGCCGGCGGCTGATGCAGCCAAAGATATCTTGCAAAAATATGGCCTAAAAGTAGAAGATATCCTGGATAGTTTTACTTTATATAATGATTCTATGGGGGAGAAATATGACCAAGAGTTCAAGTAAGATAGATCCTCAAAACTTAAAGGTCGACGTACATTATCTGACCAGGGTAGAGGGGCATGGAAATATTGTTGTCGACGTAAAAGAAGGAAAGCTGGTAAAATGTGAATTCCAGGTAATTGAATCCCCGCGTTTCTTTGAATCGATGCTGATAGGCAGGTCTATTTGGGAGGCCCAGCATCTGACCAGTCGTATCTGCGGTATCTGCGCCTGCGGCCACACCCTGGCTAGTATTAAAGCAGCAGAGGATGCTTTGAGCATAAAGCCGTCAGATGAGGTGGTGATGCTTAGGAAGTTGCTGCTCTACACCGAAATGCTGGACAGCCATATTTTGCATATTTATATCCTGGTTGCCCCCGATTTATTGGGGGTAAAAAGTATCGCGCCTCTGATTAAGACCCATCGGCCGGTTATTGAGATGGCCCTGCGTATGAAGCGGATGAGTGATTATGGCGGGGAGGTGCTTGCCGGCAGGCATATCCATCCTATCAGTTATGTAATTGGGGGGCTTACGCAAATGCCTTCACGCGAAGGCCTGGAGAAATTGCATAGTTTAATGCTGGAATCCCGCAAGGACGGCGAGGAAACAGTGAAGATTATCAAGACTTTAAAATTCCCGGAGTTTCAAAGGTCGACGCAATATATGTCGCTTACCTCTGATGACGAATATGCAATGTATGACGGGGATTTGACGGTAAATGGTAAAAAGAGCAGTGTCCCGGATTACCGTAAGCTTTTTATGGAGTCGGTGGTGGATTATTCGCGGGCCAAAATTTCCAGGATTAATGGAAAATCTTATGCCGTAGGCGCCTTGGCGCGTTTTAACAATAACTCTGATAAGCTGCACAAAAAGGCAAAGCTGGTGGCAAAAGAGATAGGCTTAAAGGCCCCCTGCTATAATCCTTACCTTAATACTGCTGCCCAGCTTGTGGAATGGGTGCATTGCCTGGAAGAATCGATCACAATACTTGAAAAGATACTTAAAGACGGGGTGAGGGAGGAGAAGGTGGTTGTTTCCTCCTGGCCAAAGAGAAGCCAGGTCGGCAAAATAAAATATAAACCAAATACAGGAATAGGCTGTGTTGAGGTTCCCCGGGGTTCTTTATTTCACGAGTACACTATAGATGAAAGCGCGCATATTACTGCCGCCAATTGTGTGATTCCTACCAACCAGAATATGGGTAATTTGGAGGATGATATGCGCAAGATGGTGCCGGAGCTGCTGGGTAAGAAGTCTCAGGAGGAGGTTACCCTGGATCTAGAGATGTTGGCACGCGCCTATGATCCTTGTATATCTTGCGCCACGCATCTTTTGGATGTAAGCTTCGTTAATGGCTCTAGTAAATTCGCCATTAACGACACTACGCAAACCAGCTAAAAATGCATAAAGCGAAGTGTCTACATCAAAAATAGCGGTTATTGGTATAGGCAATAGCTTAAGGAGGGATGACGGAATAGGGGTAATTATTCTGGGCTCCCTCCTTAATAATTACAAGCGCAAGCAGATAGATTACCTTAACTTTGGTATCGCCAGTTTTGATCTTATGCACCGCCTGCAGGATTATAGGGTAGCTTTGTTAATCGACGGTATCTCCGCCGGTCTTCCCGCGGGAGAATTAAAGATATTTGATTTAAAGCAGGCAGTTTTCCCTGAAGATGTCAAGGCAGTTTCTTCCCATGAATTAAACCTCAAAGATATTTTTAGATTGACGCGTAACCTGGGGATAAAGACAAAAATCTTTATTGCCGGGATACAGGTGCAGGATACCGGTTTTGGCGAATCTTTAAGCCAGCCGCTTAAAGATAATCTAGGGTGGATTACAAAACAGATTGATAATTTTATCCAGGAAAGGTTGTTATAGAGAATGTGTTATGCCATACCAGGAAAGGTAGAGAAAATAGAGAATAATACGGTAATCGTCGATTATTTCGGCGAGAAACGTAAAGCGTTTAATGAGCTGGCGCAGATTAACATCGGGGATTATATTTATGCCCAGGGCGGTTATGTGGTAAGCAAGATATCCGCTTCCGAAGCAGAAAGCATCCTTGCGGTATGGAAGGAGACTTTTTTTCATCTGCAGGAGGTGGATTTAAAGCTTTCCCGTCTCCATCTGGGAGATAGCAATATAGATAAAAGCTTACTGGAAACATTAGATAAGGCCAGCCAGTCTAAAGAACTTAGACATGGTGAGCTGCTGTATTTATTGGGGTTAAATGATCAGGCAGGGCTTGAGTTGCTATTTAAAACAGCAAACTTCCTGCGTCAGAAACATCATAAAAACTCCTGTTGCGTGCATGGAATAATAGAGATATCTAACTATTGCATTAAGGGATGTCGGTATTGCGGGATATCGTATCATAATAAAGAATTGCAGCGTTATCGTATGACAAAGGATGAAATCTTAAAAAGCGCCCAGATAGCTGTACAGGAGTATGGTTTTAAGTCGCTGGTGCTGCAAAGCGGCGAGGATTCCGGTTATAGCATCGATGAATTAGCGGATATAATTAAAGAGATAAAAGAGCGGTTTCCCGCGTTAATTTTTATCAGTTTTGGAGAGATTGGTATAGGTGGACTGGAAAAGCTTTACCAGGCAGGTGCGCGCGGCTTGCTTATGCGTTTTGAAAGTTCTAACCCTAAGATTTATGAAGATCTCCACCCAGGGCAAAACCTGGAAAACAGGCTTACGCATTTACGGCAGGCTTATAAGATGGGGTATATGATTATTACCGGAGGTTTAATCGGTATTCCTGGACAGGGCAATGAGGATATCTTAAATGATATATTTCTGGCCAAAGAACTGCGCGCAGAGATGTTTAGCTTTGGGCCTTTTATCCCGCATCCACATACACCTTTGGCAAAGATAAAGCCCACACAGGTAGAAGAGGTAGTTAAGGTTTTGGCCGTTGCCAGAATTATTGATAATACCCAGGCTAAGATCTTGGTAACTACCGCACTTGAAACCTTAAGCAGTGAAGCGGCAAAAAGCGGGTTACTTGCCGGAGCAAATTCACTCATGCTTAATGTTACCCCCTTGGCTTACCGCCAATTTTATTCTATCTATCCTAACCGGGCACATCAATCAGAAGATATTGCTGTTCAGATTGAATCTACAGTCTCGCTTCTGCGTTCTTTAGGCCGCGCTCCCACTGACCTAGAAACTATTTAGAGGTATTCCTTAAACCAAAGTAGAAACTGACTTCATGGAGGTATGCTTCCCGGATTGGGGAAGAGGCCCTCATGTTTTGTGAAATAATTAACAAAAAACTTGACATAGCTGGTGTATATGTTAAGCTTATAGCAGTTATTGTGAAATAAGGAACAATATTATGATTACCAATAAGAGCTGTATAATCAGGCTTTCCCGTTATAAAAACTCCCTACATAGGCTGCGTGCCTTAGGATTTGTTAAGGTTTTCTCTGATAACTTAGCGGATGCGATAGGGGTATTGCCTTCGCAGGTGCGGAAAGATTTTTCTCTATTCGGTATATCCGGGAATAAGCGCGGCGGTTACCAGGTGGATACGTTAATAGAGAAGCTAAATACCATACTGGGGAAAGAACAGGTGCAGGAGGTTATTATCGCAGGCTTAGGTAATATCGGCAGCGCGCTTATGAAATACAAGGGATTTGAGAAGGAAGGGATAAGGATTTCCGCCTGTTTCGATATTGATTCCGCTAAGTATCTCCGGGAGGCGGCTATTCCTGTGCTTCCCCTGGAGGAGATGAAGGAGTTTGCGAGGAGTAAGCGCATAAAAATCGGGGTAATCGCTGTCCCTGATATCGCCGCGCAGTCAGTACTGGATATGATGCTTGCCTGCGGCATAAAAGGGGTGTTGAATTTTGCGCCCATAAGATTAAGGGCCCCTGAGGATATTGTAGTTAATAACGTTAATCTAGAGCTTGAGTTGGAGAATGTAATCTATTTTGTCAATGCTCAGGAAAAAACCAAGGTTGGATAAATGCGCACACAAAGCCTGAAAATAAAGGTACTCATTTTATCTTTCGTCAGTATTTTGATCTTTTCAGTGGCGGTCCTATTGTTGGGTGCGCATATCATTAAAAATGATATCATCGCCCGGGCGCAGAGGCAGGTAAAAAATGATCTTTTTATCGCCCACTCTATTTATTACGGTGAAATCGAGACCATAAAAACAGCTTTTAATATTATTCCCCTTACCGTGGATCTGGCAAAGGTAAGGCAAAGCCTGGGCCTGGATTATTTATATGTGGTTGAGCGTCAAGATCTGCCTAAGGTATCAAGCGAAATTGTGCACAGGGCTTTTCAGGGTTTTCCCACAGGCGGTATCAGGATAATTAAGAAACCGGAGTTATTGGAGATGGGGGAGGGTGTATATAGAAAGGCGCAAATCGAGGTACTCCCTACTCCTAAGAGCCACCTTAATAATTTAAAGGTATTAGATAAGGTCATGGCTATCGGTTACGCTATGCCTGTTTTTGATGAGCGGAAAGAAGTGAAGCGGGTTATTTATGGCGGTAAGATCATTAACCGGGATTTTGCGCTTGTAGATAAAATACGCAATCTTGTGTTTGAGGATAAGTTTTACAACTCTAAGCCTTTGGGGACGGTGACAATATTCCTGGATGATATTCGTATAGCTACCAATGTATTGAATAACCGGGGCGAGCGCGCAATAGGTACGGTAGTTTCGGATATAGTCTATAGAAAGGTGGTAAAGGAAGGCAACACCTGGTTAGACAGGGCTTTTGTAGTTACGGATTGGTATTTAACCGGTTATGAACCGATTAAAAATATCAAAGGCGAGGTTGTTGGGATTCTTTATGTAGGAGTTTTGGAGAGGCCTTTTAAAGATATGGAAAAAGGGATATTCCTCGGTTTTCTTACGATTGTAGGGTTGGTGGCAATTTTAGCGGCGGTTTCTTCTTATATCCTGGCTTATTCTATCTCGCGCCCCGTAACCGGCATGCTTGAAGCAACCGGTAAGATATCCAGCGGCGATCTTGGTTTCCGGGTGAAAACTGAAACCGGGATAAAGGAATTGAACCATCTGGCCGAGGCTTTTAACCTGATGGCCATAAGGCTGAAGGAACGCCAGGAAAGTTACCTGGATTTAATAAGTTTTGTCGCTCATGAGTTAAAAGGCATACTTTCTTCAACCATCCTTAACGCATATTCGGTGCGGGATGGGTTTTTAGGTATGATTAATTTCAAGCAGATTAAGGCAATGGATTCAGTGGCGCGTAATCTTGATTATTTGGACGCTACGGTAAAGAATTTCCTGAATTTAAGCAGGATTGAAAAGAACGAAATGGCGCTTAATAAGGCAGATTTGCTTGTAAAAGAGGATATCTTTGAGCCGGCAGCGGATGCCTTTTCTAAACAGGCAAATGATAAGCAGATTCAGCTGATAAATGAGATTCCCTCTGGTTTAAAGATAAAAGCAGACCAAAATTTGCTTCAAGTGGCAGCCAACAATCTTGTGGGCAATGCCGTTAAATATGCCAGCTTTGAAGGAAAAGTAGTCTTGAGTGCGGCTAAAGTCAATAACCATCTTGAAATTGAAATATATAATGACGGAAGGCCGATACGGGAAAGTGAGAAAAATAAACTATTTAAGAAATTCTCTCGCCTTGATGTTCCTTCCGGCGTAAAGATACAGGGGACAGGGTTGGGTTTGTTTATTACCCGACAGATAATTGAGAAGCATGAAGGCAGGATTTGGGTTGAGACAAGAGAAAAAGGCAATGCTTTTAAGGTAGATCTGCCAATTTAAAAAGGGGGACAGGTGTCGACACCATTAGAAATTATCAGAAAAAAAAGAGCAGAGGCAATAAACAGGATTATCAGCAAGGGTTATCTTTCTTCAAAGCGTGTTTACGTAGGCATGGCTACTTGTGAGATTGCTGCCGGATCAAAAGATGTAATGGAGGTTTTCCAGGAGGCAATCAGGTCGGGATTAAGCGATGTATATTTGAGCCAAAAGGGATGCGCCGGAAGGTGTAATCTGGAGCCGACGGTTGAGGTGGTGGAGGAGGGGAAGATCCCTTTGAAATACGGATTAGTTACCAAAGAAAAAGCAAAAGAGATTATCGAAAGGCATTTAAAAAAAGGCGAAGTGATCAAAGAGTGGCTGATTAAATGATTTGCTAATAAGGAGATTAAGCGATATGCCGGTAAGATTTAATATTACATTATGTGACGGGCCTTCATGCATACATAAAAGGTCAAAGGAGGTTGTTTCTACCATTGAGGGTGAACTTGAAAAACACGGCTTGACCGGCAAGGTTGGCATCAACTTATCCGGCTGCCTGGGAATGTGCAGCAAGGGGCCGGTAATGATTATTAACCCGGGATATACTATTTACGGCGCTTTTGCGGAAGAAGATATTCCTGAGATTATACAGCAGCATATCATGAAAAAGAAGCCGGTTACCCGTTTTATCATTGACGAAGACCATCTTTATAACCGTTTCTTCCGGGTTTTTGGCGATGTGAACTTTTTTGGCAAACAGATGCGCATTGCTCTGCGAAATTGCGGGATTATTGACCCGGAAAATATCGATGATTATATTTCTTTGCGCGGTTATGAGGCCTTGGCAAAGGCGCTTACGGATATGTCCCCGGGAAAAGTTATAGCTGAAATTAAGAAATCCGGTTTGCGCGGCAGGGGCGGGGCGGGTTTTCCTACCGGGATTAAATGGGAACTTACCGCCAAAGAAGAAAACGACGAGAAATATGTTATTTGTAATGCTGACGAAGGGGATCCCGGAGCGTTTATGGATAGGAGTGCTATTGAGGGCGATCCGCATACAATTGTTGAGGGCATGTTGATTGCCGGTTTTGCTATCGGCGCAAAGAAAGGGATTGTTTATATACGCGCGGAGTATCCTCTGGCTGTAAAAAGGATTAAGAAGGCTATAGCGGATGCCGGAAGAGAAGGTTTTTTGGGCGATAATATTTTAGGTTCAAACTTTAATTTTGACATAGAGGTGCGTCTTGGCGCGGGTGCTTTTGTCTGCGGAGAGGAGACAGCGCTCATGCTTTCTATTGAAGGGCATCGCGGCATGCCCAGGCCCCGGCCGCCATTCCCATCGGTATCCGGGCTTTTTGGCAAGCCCACGTTGATTAATAATGTAGAAACTTGGGCGAACATCCCAGTAATTATACTAGATGGGGCAGATTGGTTCAGTTCTTTAGGAACAGAGAAGAGCAAGGGGACGAAGGTTTTTGCTTTGGCGGGCAAAGTCAAAAACACCGGTTTGGTTGAGGTGCCCATGGGAACTACCCTGCGCCAGATTATTTATAATATCGGGGGTGGCATCCCCGGAGATAAAAAATTCAAGGCGGTGCAGACCGGCGGGCCTTCCGGTGGGTGCCTCTCCGAAGAATATTTAGATACTAAAATAGATTATGAGTCTTTAGCTAAAGCTGGCTCGATTATGGGTTCTGGCGGTATGATCATTATCGATGAAGATTCTTGCATGGTAAATATCGCCAAGTTTTTCCTGGAGTTTACCCAGAACGAATCTTGCGGTAAATGCACTCCTTGTCGGGAGGGGACTAAGCGCATGCTGGAAATATTAACCCGCATTACCGAAGGTAAAGGCGCGGAAGGGGATATCGATAAGCTCCAACGCTTGGGCAATATGATAAAAAAAGCTTCTTTATGCGGGCTGGGCCAGTCAGCGCCGAACCCGGTTTTAAGCACGATCAAGAATTTTCGCGCTGAATATGAAGAGCATGTATTCAATAAGCGCTGCCGGGCAGGGGTTTGTCAACATTTGCTTGTTTATGAGATTACGGATAAATGTGTTGGCTGTTCGGTTTGCAAGAAGGCCTGCTCTGTAGGAGCGATATCCGGGGCCCCTAAGGCAAGGCATGTTATTGATATAAACAAATGTATTAAGTGCGGCGCCTGTTTTAAAGTTTGCAAGTTCAACGCTATAAGAAAATCTTAAATGGAGATAAAGAAATGATTAGCATATTTATTAATGATAAGCCTTATAAGGTGGAAGCGGGACAAACTATTATGCAGGCAGCGGACAAATTAGGATTTCATATCCCGCGGCTGTGTTATCATCCTAAGCTGTCTATTGAAGGGGCCTGCCGCGTATGCATAGTAGAGGTGGTGGGGATGCGTAATTATGTCGCTTCTTGTGCATATCCGGTAAGCGAGGGTATGAAGATCTATACCAACACTGAAGAGATAAGGCGTGCCCGGCGCGACATTGTAGAGTTAATCTTAGATAACCATCCGGAGGATTGCCACACATGCGAAAGGGATGGTAACTGTGAGTTGCAAAGGCTGGCTTTTGCTATGGGGATCAGAAAGCGGCATTTTGAGGGGGAGAAAAAACATTATGAAAAAGACCTGTCTTCAACATCAGTAATCAGGGATCCTAATAAATGTATTCTTTGCGGCCGCTGCGTGAGGATTTGCTCGGAGATCCAAAAGGTAAATGCCTTAGGTTATGCGCATAGAGGTTTTAAAACGGTGGTCATGCCTGCTTATAATATGCCTTTTAAGGACAGCGTTTGCACTACTTGCGGCCAGTGTATTAATGTTTGCCCTACAGCGGCATTTATCGAAAAGAATTTTACGCAGGAGCTTTTCCAGAAATTAGGGGATAAATCTTTAATCAAAGTGGCCCAGATCGCCCCTTCGGTAAGGGCGGCAATCGGGGAGGCGTTTAACCTTGAGCCCGGCAGGCAGCTTGAAAAGGAATTAACCGCGGCATTGAGAAAGCTAGGCTTTGATTACGTGTTTGATACGCAGTTTTCGGCGGATTTAACTATTATGGAAGAGGCCAGTGAATTCCTGGAGAGGTTCCAGGGCAAGGGTAAGCTTCCCATGATTACTTCCTGCTCAAGCGCCTGGATGAAATGCCTGGAACAATTTTATCCGGATTTGATCGATAATGTCTCTACCTGTAAATCTCCGATGTCTATGGCCAGTGCCCTGATCAAGAGTTACTTCGCTAAGAAAATCAAGGCAGACCCGAAGAAAATATTAAGCGTTGCTTGTATGTGCTGCACGGCTAAGAAATATGAAGCGCTCAGGCCTGAGCTTATGGTAGATGGGATGCAGGCTACGGATATGGTAATTACCACGCGGGAGTTGGCCTGGATGATTAAGTCAGCGGGCATAGACTTATTACATATTAAAGGCGAAGAGTTTGACCATCCTCTTGGGTATTCTTCGGGTGCCGGAACAATATTTGGAGTAACCGGAGGGGTTATGGAAGCAGCGATAAGAACGGCTTATGAGCTTTATACCGGCGAGACGCTTTTGGATATTGAAATTCAGGATATCCGCGGCTTAAAGGGGATCAAAGAGGGCAAATTAGTCATAGATGGTAAAGAAATACGCATAGCAGTTGCGCATGGTTTAGGTAATGCCAATGAAATATTGAATACTATAAGAAAAGATCTCCAGAGGTATCATTTTGTCGAGATTATGGGGTGCCCTGGAGGCTGCATAGGAGGCGGAGGCCAGCCTTATGCAGGATCTAATTCTTTGCCTCTTGATGAAGAGTGCCTTATGAAAAGGGCGGAAGCCTTATACGGCTTAGATAGAAATAAAACAATAAGGCGCAGCCATGAGAATCCGGATGTGCAAAGATTATACAAGGAATTCTTGGGCAGGCCGATGAGCGCGATGTCGCACAAACTACTGCATACGCACTATAAACCCAAAGAGCCTCGGGGTATTGTTCCGGCAGAGTTAACCGCCAGATAGTATTTTATTAAGGAGGATAAATAGAAAATGATCGCAGCAGATGATAAGAGAGTAGCTGAATTAAAAATATTTATGCAGGAGTCGAAAGCTAAAGATCATCCCGATTCCCAGCTTATTTCTATTTTGCATAAGGCGCAGGAGCTTTTTGGTTACCTTAGCCAGGGGGTAATGAATGAAGTTGCTAAGGAGATGAATGTTCCTACGGCGCATATTTGGGGAGTGGCAACCTTTTATCATTATTTTAATCTCAAGCCAAAAGGCAGGCATTCTATCTCTGTTTGTTTAGGCACTGCTTGTTATGTTAAGGGTGCGGAAGAAATATTGAATACTATCAGGGAAGAGTTGAGGATAGATTTCGGCCAGACATCAGAAGATAATTTTTTTACATTGCAGGAGGCGCGCTGTTTAGGCGCCTGTGGATTAGCTCCGGTAATTATGATAGACGATAAGATTTACGGCTCGCTTACCCCGAGAAAAGTGCTTGAGATAATTAAGAGCTATAAAAAGTAATGTATTAAGTGTTGCGTAGTGAGCAAGATTTGCTATAATTTAACAAAAGGAGGTTGGTTATGCCGAAGAAAATTCTTATTATTGATGATGACAGCGATTTTGTAGAAGCGATCTCTATGCTGCTTGAGGCAAAAGGGTATGAGGTTATTTCTGCCCCGGAAGGAAATACCGGTTTTTCTCAAGCCAAGGAACAGTTGCCTGGGTTGATTCTTCTCGACGTGATGATGGCGACAAAAAGCGAAGGGTTTGATGTGGCAGAGCAGCTTAAGAATGAGCCGGCAACCAAAGATATCCCGGTAGTGTTAATTACCGGGATCAGGCGTGATATGAACCTGCCTTTTGGTTTTGACCCGGATGATGATTGGCTGCCTGTAAAAGCTGTATTAGAGAAACCGGTAAAGCCGGACCTGCTTTTAAAGACAGTAGAAAAGTATATTGAGAAGTAGAATATAGCGATAAAATTTTCCTGCGGTAAGGAGTTAATTGCTCTAACCCAAGGGAGGTTGAGGATCAGAATCCCAATCTTTCTGCAGGATTATATATCCGGCGGGTTGGGATTTTTTATTTGGCAAGCCGCGTTAATAGTCACCTGGCCAAGACAGGATCGGCCAGTGTAGCCTCGTGGTGAGTATTGCGTCGGTGCGCGCTTTTGTGCAAGGAGGGAAAAATGGAGAAGCGTTTAGGTTTTGTGGGGGTAATCATTAATAATCGTAAAAAGGCGGCCCCGCCGGTGAATAATATTTTAACGGAATTCGGCGAGTTGATTATCGGCCGTATGGGTATTCCCCATGTGAAAAGAGAGCTAAGCGTAATTGTATTAATAGTGAATGCGACTACAGATGATTTGGGCGCGTTAACCGGAAAATTGGGTAAGATTAATGGAGTGTCGGTGAAATCAGGATTAAGTAAATCCGAATAAACATTGGCTTTCTTGTTCAGGCCGTATTTTCGTTTCTGCGAAAAGTGCGACATTCGCAGAAAATCAATGTTTATTTGACTAGGGGGGATATGTGAAATATATCAATGAGGAGAGAGTAAATAATTTACTTGTCGATGCGGATAAGATTGACAGCCGTAAGCTCAACGCTATCCTGGAGAAGGCAAAATCGCTTCAGCGCTTGACATTAGAAGAGTCTGCGGCTTTACTTTCGGTTACGGATCCTGGATATGTCCGGATGATATTTGATGCGGCCAGTTTTGTTAAAGACACCATTTACGGCAGGAGGGTAGTTTTATTCGCGCCGCTGTATATCAGTAATCTTTGCGCCAATTCCTGTTTGTACTGCGCTTTTAAATCGGATAATCCGATGATTAAACGCAAGGCCTTGAATGCTGTTGAGATTAATGCCCAGATAGAGTGGTTGTTAAACCGCGGCCATAAAAGGATACTTATGGTTTGCGGCGAAGAGGCGCCAGGCGGCAAGTCGAACATAGATTATTACGTTGAGGCGGTGAAGGCTATTTATGAAGCGCAGGTGGGCAAGAATAAAATTAAAAGGGTTAATGTTAACTGCGCCCCTTTAAGTGTTGATGAGTTTAAGCAGCTTAAGGCAAGCGGCATCGGCACGTATCAGATTTTTCAGGAGACATATCATCAGGATACTTATTTACGTATGCACCCTAAGGGTCCAAAGTGCGACCCGAATAACCGGATTGACGCGGTTGACCGGGCATTTAACGCCGGAATAGATGATATAGGTATCGGCGCGCTTTTTGGTTTATTTGACTGGCGCTTTGAGACATTAGGCCTGCTTTCCCATGTTGAACATATGGAGGAAAAGCTTGGCGTAGGCCCGCATACCATTTCTGTGCCGCGTATTGAGCCGGCAGAGGGCGCGGAGCTGTCTTTTAATCCGCCGTATAAGATTTCGGATGAAGAGTTTAAAAGGGTGGTTGCAGTCTTAAGGCTTTCCGTGCCGTATACCGGTATAATCATGTCCACGCGTGAAAATTCCGGGATGCGCGATTTGCTTTTAAGCCTGGGGGTTTCCCAAATTAGCGCCGAATCAAACACCTCCCCCGGAGGCTATTCTGTGAGTGAGGCGGAGCAGGCAGGAGGTCAGTTTTCCCTTGGTGATCATCGCAGCTTGGATCAGATTGTGGGTACCCTGATCAACCACGATTATATCCCAAGTTTTTGCGCCGCATGTTATCGTATGGAAAGGACCGGAGAGGCTTTTATGCAGTTGGCTAAACCCGGAACAATTAAAGGTAAATGCAGCATGAATGCTCTGGTGACACTTAAAGAGTATCTGGATGATTTTGCGTCTTTACCGGTTAAGCAGGCGGGTTATAAAATGATCACGCGGTATTTTAAACAGTTGGAACCATCTGAGCAGGAAAGGCTAAAGTTGTTTTTCGCGCACGTTGATTCCGGCTTAAGGGATGAGTATGTTTAGGCTAAGCGAGCTTTTACAAAAAATTTATACGGCTTCTTTGCCCAGGCCCGAAGATTTAGAGCAGGTCTTGTCTTTGAGCGGAGAGAGAGAATTAAATGAATTATTTTCTTTTGCCGATGGCGTGAGAAAGGAATTTTGCGGTGATGGGGTTATTTTGCGGGGGATAATAGAATTCTCTAATTATTGCATCCGGGAGTGTTCTTATTGCGGGTTGAATAAAAATAACCGTAAATTAGAGCGCTACCGTATGAATAAGGATGAGTTGCTGAAAGCGATTGGCTATCTTGCTTCGTGTAATATTAAGACTGTGGTTCTGCAGTCCGGAGAGGATCAGGGCTTAGATGTTTTATGGCTGAGAGATGTTATTTTTAAGATAAAATCCAGCTTTGATATAGCGATTACTCTTTCAGTCGGAGAGAGAAGCGCGGATGATTACAGCATTTGGAGAGAGGCCGGGGCGGACAGGTATCTATTAAAAATAGAAACTTCCAATGAAGGCATGTATTCGTCGATGCATCCGCAAATGGAGTTTATGCAACGCCTGGATTGCCTGCAGGTTTTAAAAAAACTGGGTTATCAGGTTGGTTCAGGTAATATTATCGGCCTTCCCGGACAAAGCTTAAAAACGATCGCTCAGGATATTATATTCTTTAAGCGCAGTGATTTTGATATGATTGGCATAGGCCCGTTTATCCCGCATCAGGATACTTTGCTTGCCGGCCAACAAAAAGGCGATGCCTTGCTTTGCCTGAAAACTATTGCCTTAACCCGCATAGTTACTAAAAACGCGCATATCCCGGCGACAACCGCATTGGGAAGTCTGGATAAAGATTACCGGCTGGATGGTTTGAAATGCGGGGCGAATGTTTTAATGCCGAACTTTACTCCGCAGCCGTTCCGTAAACTCTATGAGATATATCCGCAAAAAAGATGCGTTAGTGAACCGGTAGGCGCCTGTAACTTTTGCATGGATGGCATGGCTAAAAGTTTAGGCAGATTTGTTGATTATTCAAAAGCTGATTCATTGAAGGGACGGTTCTTAACTCAAAGTAAAAGTGTCCCTATTTAAGGGGACAGTTTTGTTTTATTTTGAGAACCGTCCCCGGTTTTATTAGGAGGTTAAGATGTATAGGACGCCTGCAAGCAACAGGTTGCATATCGGGATATTCGGTAAAAGAAATACGGGAAAATCCAGCTTGATTAACGCTCTTACCGGCCAGGATACGGCGATTGTCTCTGAGGTCGCTGGGACAACCACGGATCCGGTTTATAAGGCAATGGAGATTTTGCCTATCGGGCCGTGCATGTTAATTGATACCGCAGGTATTGATGATGAAGGTGTTTTAGGAGAGGAGCGGGTTAAGCGCACTCTGGTGGTATTAAGGAAGAGCGATGTGGGTTTGATCGTTGTTGAGCCGGATACGCTGATTGATAGTTTTGAAGAAGGCCTGATTAAAAGTTTTAAGGGGAAAAAACTGCCATTTTTATTTATAATTAATAAATTTGAATTGCCCGGTAAATCCGCGCAGGATTATTTAGAAAAGAACAAGCTTCCGTTTATAAAGGTAAGCGCTAAAGTAAAACAGGGGATTGAAGAGCTTAAGGCAAAGATTATGGAAATGGCTCCCGGCCATTGGTCGCCTATTCCTTTGGTAGGCGATATAATTAACCCTAAAGATGTGGTTATCCTGGTTTGCCCAATTGATAACGCCATGCCGCAAGGCAGGTTGATCCTGCCCCAGGTACAGGTTATGCGCGACTGCCTTGATAATAACGCGACCGCCCTGGTGACAAAAGAAACGGAGTTATTAGATTGCCTTAGTGCATTAAAAGAAAAGCCCAGGTTAGTGATTACGGATTCACAGGTTTTTGAGGATGTGCGCGATATCCTGCCTGTTGATATACCTCTGACATCATTTTCCACTGTTTTTGCCAGGCATAAAGGGGACCTTAATGTTTATATCCAGGGGGTGTATGATTTAGAGAAATTAAAAGATGGGGATGAGATTTTAATCGCCGAGGCTTGCACACACCATGTACAGCCGGAAGATATCGGCCGGACTAAGATTCCTAGCTGGCTGTTGAATTATACCAAGAAAGAGCTACATTATGAAGTTACCGCGGGAGGGGATTTCCCCGATGATTTAAGCCGGTATAAACTGATTATTTCCTGTGGAGGCTGTATGGTTAACCGGGCTGAGATAATGCATCGCATTGAAAAGGCCAGGGCCGCAGGTGTTCCTATCACTAATTATGGCGTACTTATGGCTTATCTTTCCGGCATCCTTAAGCGGGTAATTGAGCCGTTTAAGGGCGGTTTGGTAAAACTGGATGTGGAGATGTGATGGAAAAAATCTTGACAAATATGCCAATCAGTAATAATATAACCAAGATTTGGGTCAACTAGGGACAGAGACGTCCGGGCAGTTGTTCGGTCGTCTTTTTTTATACCCTCTGCATAAAAATTAGGCAAAAAAAGATATGAAAATAATCAATAAGAAAGTTATTAATGATGTAGGCGGCGTAAGGATTACTCAGCTGGATATTCAGTCTAGTGATATTGCCGCTAAAGCCTTGCCGGGCCAGTTTGTAATGCTTATGGTTAACGAAAAGGGGGAGAGGATCCCTTTAACCCTGGTAAATACCGATAAGGATAAAGGGGTGGTGAGTTTGATTTTTCAGGAGGCGGGTTTTACTACTAAGAGTTTAGGTAAATTAAACCCCGGTGATACGCTTTTTTCTCTGGTTGGGCCTCTGGGCCACCCCACAGAAATAAAGAAATACGGAAAGGTAATTTTAGTCGGCGGCGGGGTGGGGATCGCCGAGATCCTGCCGGTTGCCCGGGCATTAAAAGAGGCAGGCAATAATATCACTACTATTCTGGGTTCCCGGAATAAAGAGCTGCTTATTTTAGAAGCTGAACTTAAAGGCGTCTCGCACGAGATTTATATTATGACCGATGATGGCTCTTACGGCAGAAAAGGCTTTACCACCGATATGCTGAAGGAGCTTTTGAGTAAAGATAAATATGATTTGATTTATTCTGTGGGGCCGATCCCGATGATGAAAAGAGTGGCCTTGGTAAGCAAGGAATATAATACCAGGACTTTTGTCTCACTTAACGCGCTGATGGTTGACGCAACCGGCATGTGCGGTTGTTGCCGGGTGAGTGTTTCCGGCGAGGTAAAATTCAGCTGTGTTGACGGACCGGATTTTGACGGTCACGGGGTTGACTGGGAGGAACTTGAAAAGAGAAATAAGGTCTACAGCGTACAGGAAAAGCATATCTGCAATCTTTTTCCAGCATCTTAATCCATGAAGAAGGAACCAGTAAAAGTTAGAGAAGCCAGCGCAGAAACAAGGGTAGGCAATTTTGAGGAGGTAGTCAAGGGCTACTCTGAGGAAGAGGCCTTATTAGAGGCCTCCAGGTGCCTGCAGTGCAAGAATCCTCTTTGTATCAGCGGCTGTCCGGTGGGCATTGATATAAAGAAATTTATTTTCCATATTACCCAAAAGGATTACCAGTCCGCGTATTTTACCATCAGGGAGAAAAGTAATTTTCCTTCTATCTGTGGAAGGGTCTGTCCGGCTGAATATCAATGCCGCAAAGAGTGCGTGCTTACTAAAAAAGGCTCGCCTTTTGCATCGCAGCAGGCAATCAATATTCATTTCCTAGAGCGTTTTGCGGGAGATTTTGGCAAGAATAATAACCTTGATGTCCCGGTGGAGAAAGAGGAAAAATTCTCTAAATTTAAGGTAGCGGTGGTTGGGTCAGGCCCTGCAGGATTATGCTGCGCCGGAGAATTAGCCCGTAAAGGCATAAAAGTTGATATTTTTGAAAGCCTGCATAAAACCGGCGGGGTTTTAAGATACGGTATTCCACCATTCAGGCTGCCTTGGGATGTCCTGGATTTTGAGATAAATTACCTTAAGAAATTAGGTGTAAGCTTTATCACTAATTTTCTCATAGGCAAAGCCAGGACAATTAAAGAATTATTTGCCCAGGGTTATTCAAAGATATTCCTGGGGTTGGGCGCAGGAGTACCGTCGTTTCTCGGGATTAAAGGTGAAAACCTTTGCAATATTTATTCGGTAAATGAATTCCTTACCCGTGTAAATTTAATGTCCGCTTATAAATTTCCTGAATTTCAAACACCGGTTAATATCGGTAAAAACGTTTTAATTGTCGGTGGAGGCAATACCGCTATGGATTCTGCCAGAGTTGCTTTGAGATTGCAAAAACTAAAAGGCCTGCCGCTTAACACCACAATTATCTATCGGCGTACGGAGATCGAAATGCCGGCAAGGCGGCTGGAGATAGAACATGCCCGGGAAGAAGGGGTAAAGTTTGAATTTTTGGTTGCACCAAAAGAATTCATTGGTGATGAAAAAGGGTTTGTTAAAAAATTAATTTGCCTCAGGTCTAAATTAGGGGAACCGGATAGCTCGGGCAGGAGAAGGCCGGTTATTATTGAAGGAAGCGAGTTTGAACTTGATTGTGATTTATGCGTGATTGCCGTAGGATTAAAAGCAAACCAGATCCTGATCAATGCGACGCCGGAACTAAAGACCGATAAATATTCAGATGTCATCGTGGACTCTGAAACTATGGAAAGTTCCATTAAAGGTGTTTTTGCCGGCGGAGATATTGTTGGCGGGGAGGGTACTGTTATTGAGGCCATGGGAATGGCTAAGAAAGCCTCCAGGGCAATAATAGATGAGCTTTCTAGAAAAGGAGAATAGTAATGTCAAAGAAAATTGAGGAGTTTATGGATTTGGTTGTAAGGAAGAATCCGGGTGAAACGGAATTTCATCAGGCGGTAAGAGAAGTTGTGGAATCTGTAATGCCTTTTATCGAAAAAAACCCTAAATACCAGAAAGCCAAGATTTTGGAAAGAATGATTGAGCCGGAAAGGACAATAATATTCCGCGTTCCCTGGCTTGATGATCAGGGAGAGTTTCAGATTAACCGCGGTTTTCGTATCCAGATGAACAGCGCCATCGGGCCTTATAAAGGCGGAATACGTTTACATCCGAGCGTGAATATAGGGATATTGAAATTTCTGGCTTTTGAACAGGTTTTTAAGAACGCGCTTACCACTTTACCAATGGGCGGGGCAAAAGGCGGTTCAGATTTTGATCCTAAGGGGAAGTCGGATAATGAAGTAATGAAGTTCTGCCAGAGTTTTATGACCGAGCTTTTCCGGCATATTGGCCCTAATACCGATGTGCCTGCCGGAGATATCGGCACCGGCGGCCGTGAGATCGGTTATCTATTCGGACAATATAAGAGGTTACGTAATGAATTCTCGGGCGTGCTTACAGGCAAAGGCCTTAACTGGGGTGGCAGTTTGATCCGTCCGGAAGCTACCGGTTACGGTTGCGTATATTTTGTAGAAGAAATGCTTAAGACGCGTGGAGATTCTTTAAAAGGAAAAACCTGCGCAGTATCTGGTTCAGGTAATGTTGCTCAATATACCGTAGAAAAGCTTATACAGCTGGGGGCTAAAGTAGTAACCTTGTCTGATTCC